>Ga0302140_10004184_pt1 | contig 18345 bp, 13 predicted proteins | sample I_Bog_E1_1_FD_202095 | JGI IMG/M metagenome (GOLD analysis project Ga0302140, IMG submission 202095) | Peat permafrost microbial communities from Stordalen Mire near Abisko, Sweden - I_Bog_E1_1 | ecosystem: Environmental > Terrestrial > Soil > Wetlands > Peat | place: Sweden: Abisko, Stordalen... | reverse complement strand
GCTTGAAAAAACACTGAAATTCAATCCAAATGACAGAATTTCAGCTTCAGAATGCATTAATCATAGTTATTTCAAGAAAATCAAGAGCAAAAGACCACAGATTTCAGTGATTAAAGAGAAAATTTCGCTAAAATTCGATAAGCCTGGAATTTCCAACAGCAAAAGGATGAGAAGTCATTTTCTGGAGGAAATCAACTTTTATAAGAAATAATAAATAAAATTGATAATTTTGATTTTCAGCGATTTAAATTTGATTTTTTTAAAAATTTGGTTCAAATTTTTTTCAGTTTTATGGAAAATTTAATGCAATTTGGGAAAATACGTAATTATTAATTCTTTTTAATTCAAGGTTAATAAATCCTCAAGCGAAAGTTGTTGAGTAATCATTTTGGCAATGGTTTCTTTTAAATTAGAAGAGTAATCGTAGGCTTTTTGAAGTGTTATTGGGTCAAATTCTCGGATTTCTTTTGCTATAGAGTAAAAATCTAAATTTTAAAGAAAAAATTACTGGTGATTATGAAAAAGGCAATTTGTCCGATTTGAGAAACATATAAGAGATTTTGTTCCTTGAGACTTAAGACTTCGAATCTCTTGAGAATTTGGGTCTCAAGGTTTAAATTTTTAAAATCAAGAAGCAATTTGCATTCATTTTTCGATGTTATCACCATATTGTCTTATTTAAATTTAAATTTAAATTTCACTTGATAGAAAGGAAATTCAAGATTAAAACCTAGAGCTAAGGAGAGGAAAATGTGCTTATCAATCAAAAGCTTCGAAAATAAACCCAGATTCTTTATGATTTTCCAAACTTCGTTCTCAGTGAAACTCTTCAAAATGACTTTTGTGAGCTCCATCTCAATCTTTTCTACCTTTTAAATTTAAAGCGTTATGATTTATAAATGGTAATCTTGATATATACAAGAAAAAAATGTTTGCCAGAGTTGGACCAGAATTTCTCGATTTTTAATAAAATTTCATTTTCCTTGGTTTTATTCAGAATTTCTTGAACTAAATTCTCTACTGGGAAATCACCAGAAATGACAATTAAACTAAAATATTCTTGCACAGATTTGTCCTTCACCATTAAAGTCAGATCGTTTTCTTTCTTCTGAATCTTATTAATTACGGTTAAAGAGGCTAAAATGAATTAACTCTACCTTGATTAGATCGTATCCTTCAAAGCCTTTTGAAGTCAATCCATGATTGCTTAGTTCTACCATGTTTTTATTTTCTTCAGTTTTGAGCTTTTTGTTTATGAAATCCTTTGCGTCAAAGGCGAAATCTGTGTTATTCTTCCAAAGCCCTTTATTATCTAAAATGAACTCCTTTCTGACTTTCAAGTCTCTTTGGAGTTAATAAAAACATTAAGACAAAACTTCGATTAATCTAATTACAAGGGCTTCTTTTCAATGTTATGGCTCCATTTTCTCTTTAAGTAAGCAGAATTCTTTCTTTCTGCTTCTCCTTCATTCTTACTGAAATCCAATTTCTTAGGCACGTAATTTGGTGGCAATAATTCCTTCAAAGGGTCCTTTAGGTTTATTGAGGAAACGGAACAAGACTTGTTGCCATGTTTGTCTTTTTCTGAGTTAGCACGACAATTGTTTGAGGTTTCTTGGTCTTTCATGAATTCGCGAGCTGGAATCATGGCTTAATTTTCTGGATGAGGGAATTAAAGGATAGTGGAGTTTTTAAATCTTGAAAGTTTAATTATTATTTTTTCTGAAATTTTAAGAATTTGGCAATAATTTTAATGAATTTTTTGAGAAGAAATGAATTAAAAAAAAAAAAATGTCTATTTAAGACTAAATGAGGTTGAAATTCATAATATTTGTTTTAACCTATTTTAAAAAAAACTCTTATTTTAATGACTTAATAATTGATTATCTTGCTTTTCTTGTTGATACTGATGAAGAAGAACTTGTTGAACTCACCAATGTGTTAGTCATTGCAGTAGTATCTCCACCCAATGTTTGCCAATTAGAAATTGTCAAATGTCCATTGGTAATATAAGACCCTGGACCAACATACCCAACTGCGTTTTCCACTTCCACTATCACGCCACTAACAGCAGTGCTCTTCATAAATCTATCAGTGTCAAATATGGTCACTGTCAATTGATCAGGTAAAGAATAATGTAAAATTCCAGTGATGTTGCCGGTTTGTTGTTCACCTCCGTTGTTGAAGAAATAAAAAAGAGTCTGCATATCCTGTTTGTAACCAAAATAGAAGTAAGTCATTTTGCTGTCCGGGTAATTGTTCAGCTTCACAGTTTGAGCTACCCCTTTCGCAGTTCCCGTTCCATCAACACCATAAGTTGTAATAACGAATGAATTGTTGCTATTTAACACTCTCAAAGTCATGATGTCTCTATACACGTTGTTATCCTGACATTGAACTGACAAAACAAGAGTCTCCTGTTGAGCTCCAAATGCGGGCTTAAACCACAAATAGAATCCATATTCACTCACTCCGCTGCTCTGATTTATTTGGAAGACCTGTTTGGTTGTCAAATTGCTTTCGCTGGAAATCAAAGTGATGTTTTGGAGAACACTTGGAGTTTCAAGGACATTAGGGAAGGCAGTCTCGAACTGAGTAAGTGTGGTATAATTGTCAGGACTGGTAGTAGCATAAATCCCACCCAACACTCCATTGTTTCCCAGAGTAGATACACCGCCAACATTAATGCCAAAGAAGAAGGGAGTGTAGAGATCAACATTTTTGAAAACAGTGACAAAATTGTAATTACTGGAGTTGAGGAAATGAACTGCTAATTTCAACATATGCTTGTCATGATTATATCCTATGTATGCAAAGATCCATTTGTTTTCTAGGTTTTGGTAATTAAATCCAGCAGGCACAGTTGAAAAACTGACCACAGGAGCATTAGTCAACGCTGGGGTGTAAGATAATTTAATGGTTTGATTGAAAGGGAACAGGGAAATTGAGATATCGATTGATGAGAAGTTCGAATCCAGGTCCATTTCAAACAAAATGTGTTCTAAACTGTTATTTGATGAAATAGGACTCATATGTCTATATTTGAACCATCCTGCAATTGAGTAAGATCGGGCTTCAAGGAACTCGCTTGAAAATTTCGTGGGATAGTCATCTTGATCACCGACTGATTGGATCAAATTGTTGAGAGTAAAGAATCCTGGTGGAGCATTTGCTCTATCATTGGAGAAGGGGAAATATCCATCCCAGATTGTCATGAGGTTTTGTGCGATATTTTTTCCATATAAGACCGCAGGACTGGACATCTGACCATTGAAACCGATGTTCTGGGCATTGTTGTCTTGACAGAAATAGGCTGTAAGGATAGAACCAACCTTCTCTTGAGTGACTGAAGAAGAAACCACTATTGATAAGACATTGCTGGCATTGTTATCAACCTTGACATAAGCAGTGACGGTATTGGCAGCTCTGTTGAAGGACAAGACCACCAAATTCCAAGTGTTTTCTAACGATCCATTTGGCACAGTGATGGAGTTTCTGACTAGTTTACCGTTACTCCAAGTTTCAAAGACATATCCATTGGATGTTACATAAGCGGCTAAACTGGCAGATCCTGAAGCTTGTTCAGCTTGTGAATTAGCGAACAACTTGAAAAGGACATGATTGCCATTCCAGGAGATGGTTTTGGGGATATAAGTCAAGAATCTTGTCCAAATACCAATGACAATATCGCCGGTTTGAGAGATGTTGGGATTGACTATACTTGTAACGTTGAAAACTCTTGGTGGATCATCAAAGGCAATATACTGAGTCATATCATTAGGACTTGCAATGCATTTTCCATCAGCAGGAGAAGATATTGTACCCAATTTGCAAGTGGTACATTGATCTGGAGTATCAGGTTGACAACTTCCACAAACCGAATTGCAACAAACACCACCAATTGAGGATTGACTTGGATTGGAGCAAGTCAAACATTGAGTATTGAAGGGTCCATAACATGTTCCACAAGTCTGATCACAAGAACCACAAGAATTATCTGACATGAGGGTTTGAGTCGCGTTGCATACACTACAATTGTATGGTGAAGAACATGACTTGCAGTTAAAACTACAACAATGTCCATTGTCGAAATGCATATTGCTGTCGCATGTGGCACATTGATCAATGCCAGTTCCGATGCAGCTTTGACATGATGCATCACATTTAACGCAAGTTCCATGAACCAAAGAATAGCCTACAAGACAACTTGTACAGTTGCTTTTGTTACCAGTGGAGCATGTATTGCAAGGGTCATTGCACTGTTTGAAAGTTGGAATACATTGATTTGTCTTTGAATTCAAATTATAACCATTTATACAACTAATGCATTGATTTGCTCCAGGTCCTGAACATTTTCTGCATGTTTTGTCACAACAGTTTCCATCTACGGAAAGTCTCATTGTAACATTGCAACTTAGACATTGAGAAATTCCATTTCCTGAGCAAGTTTCGCAAGTTTCATCACATTGTGTACATCTACCATTCGCTAGAAAATGATCAGGACTGCATGATGAACATTGATTGTCTGCTGGACCAGTGCAGGTCAAACAACTGTCATCGCAACATCTATTCCCAACCATATTATGTTGATCGTCGCAGGAAAGACATTGGTCAGGGTTTGGTCCGAAACAATGCTCGCAGGTAGGATCGCAGGTTATACATTGAGTTCCAATTAGCAATGCTGGGTATTGGCAATCTGTGCATTCATCAGCATTGGGTCCGCTACAACTAAGACAAGAAGAATCACAAACAATGCAACTTCCACTGTCCTGGTTAAATATAGCTGGTTCATCACATGAGGTACAGTTTTGAGGGCCGTTTCCTTGGCATGTTGCGCAACTTGCATCGCAAATAATACATCTACCGTCAAGCAAAAATGCCAGAGTGTCCTGACAAGAGGTGCAATCATCGTCATTAGGTCCAGTACAATCAAAACAATCTGGGTGACAAGAACTGCATTGGCCGTCACCTCTTAATATCATTGGATAGGTGCAACTCAAACAATTAGTTTCACTAGGTCCAGTGCAAGTCTCACAGTCCGGATGGCATGGCACACATTCTCCATTTAGAAGGAATGAAGTTGAATTTGTGCAGGTTAAACATTCATTGGCGCTAGGTCCTGAACAAGTTGAGCAGCTGTTATCACAATGTGTACAAAAACCATTATCATTAACTTCAGTAGGGTCAAAACAGGATAAGCAATTACCAGCATTCGGTCCAAAACACGTACTGCAAGACAAATCACAACATCTTCCATCATCGAGGTGATGGGTCGCATCACAGCTCAAACAATCGCCTGCGGAAGTTCCTTGACAAGTATAACAAGAAGTATCACAAGGGAGACATTGGCCGTTTGTGATTGCGAAACCAGTGTTGCATTGATCACATTGGTCATTCCCTGATCCATGACAAGTGTAGCAATCGGCAGTGCAATTAACACAATATCCATTTTCCAATATCGAAGGCAGAACACATGTTGTGCATTGGCTTGGTAAAGGTCCCACGCAATTTTCGCATGATGAGTCGCATTCTACGCATTGGCCTTCATATAATAAGAAAGGGAAAGCACATGAAGTACAATCAGAATTTGTAGCTCCATCACAAGTTAAGCAACTAGAATCACAAATGACACAGCTATTATCTTTAGCTAGGATTTTAGGATTGAAGCATGCAGTACATTGAGTTGTAGAAGGTCCTGAACAAGTGAGACATGAGTCATCACAATTGAAGCAACTGTTTCCATGGAGTTGCAAAGGAAAGATACAAGTTAGACATTGATCTGGGTCAGGTCCTGAGCAAGTATCGCAAGTTTCATCACAAACTACACATCTGCCTTCATATAAGAAAAGTCCTCCTTGGTTTGTACAAGAGAGACAATTGTCTTCATTTGGACCATTGCAAGTGTTACAAGAATTATCACAACAATAACCGTTTCTCAAATAATGGCTGTTATCATGACAACTGCTACATTCGTTGATTTGCTCATTCCAGCAAGTTTCACAAGAATCATGGCAAGGTAAGCATACGCTTTGATTTAAGAAGAATCCCGTATTGCAGAACAAACAATCAGTGGGGTTTGGTCCGTTGCAGCTTTCACATGTAGCGTCACAAGCTAAGCATTGTCCATTCTCATTATAGAAACCATCTGAACACAATACACATTCACTATTTGAAGGACCGCTACAAGTCAAACAGCTTGAATCGCAGACGAAGCATTCATTTTGTGGACTTAAAGTTAGAGGGCTCTTGCAAGAAACACATTCGTTATAAGCTGGACCTGAACAAGTCAAGCAAGAATCGTCACAAGACACACATTCATGATTGTCATTCAAAACCTGAGGTGAAAAACAAGTCACACAATGTTGAGATCCAAGTCCATCACATGTCCAACAAGAGCTGTCACAAGATACGCATGCCTGATTGGGTTCATCGAAAATTAAAGGATCAGCACAGCTTAGACATTGATTTGGGCCACTACCTTCACAAGTAAGGCAGGTATCATCGCATGCAACGCAAGAGCTTAGGTCTTTATCGAAAATTAAGGGAGAGACACAAGTAAGACAATTATTTGAGCCAGCACCATCACAAGTTTCGCATGAACTGTCGCATTCAACACATGCGTGAAGGTCATCATCAAAGACCAGAGGACTATCACAGGAAAGACAGTTGAATGGACTCGGACCATCACAAGTTGAGCAAGAAGAATCACATTCAACACAGGCGTTATTTAAAGAATCGAACACCAGAGGACTGTTGCAAGTTAAGCAACTCTTAGGTCCAGGGCCATCACAAGTTGAACAAGTTGAGTCACATTCAACACAAGAATGGGTTACTGTATCATAGACCAAAGGACTGTTACAGCTGAGACATTGATCAGGACCAAGGCCATCACAAGTTGCACATGAAGGATCACAAGGAACACATGCAGTATTATCATAATCATAAACTAATGGTTCTTGACAAGTTAAACAATGAGTTGGGCCAGTTCCATAACAACTAAGACAAGTTGAATCACAGCCAACGCAAGATTCGGTATCAGAGTCATATACCATTGGAGAACTACAACTAAGACAATGGTTGGGGCCAAGACCATCACAAGTCGCACAAGTCACATGGCATGTGTCACAAGAATTAGTCTCTTCATTAAGCATTAATGGAGCTTCACAACTGGTGCAACTATTTGGACCAGGAGCATCACAAGTGTCACAAGAGTTGTCACAAAGAACACAAGCCTGATTAACAGCATCATATACCAAAGGAGAGGTACAACTTGAACAGCCATTAGGTCCATAACTATCACAAGTGGCACAAGATGAATCACATGGAACACATGTACCGTCAAATACCACTAAATGATTATTACAACTGGTACAATTGTTTGGTCCTTCTCCAACACAAGTGGCACATGAGTCATCACAATCAACACATGAGTTTTCAGAACTCAAAACTTGAGGATTATAACAACTCAAACAATCATTTGGTCCTTCGGCGTCACAAGTGGCGCAACTGAAATCACATGTAATGCATGAATGGCTAACCGCATAGTACTCCTGATTATTACTACAGGATAAACAATGATAAGCACCTGGACCATCACAGGTTTCGCAAGTATAATGACATGTGTAGCATGAATTATCTTCTTCCCAGTATAATAGAGGACTTGCGCAACTGGTGCAATTATTTGGGCCTACACCATTGCAAGTCTGACAGCTAGAATCACATTCAATGCACGAATGATCTTCAGGGATAAAGATTCCAGGATCAGAGCAGGTTAAACAGTTATAGGGTCCTTCGCCATCACAAGTCAGGCATGTAGAATCACATTCAATGCAAGATTGGTCTGCTGAAATAAAGATTAACTCATTAGAACACGTTAAACAGTGATTTGGGCCTTCACCATCGCAAGTCAGACAGGTAGAATCACATTCAATGCAAGAATTGCTGTCTGGAATAAAAGTTAAATTATCAGAACAAGTTAGACAGTTATTTGGGCGTTCGCCATCACAAGTAGCACAAGTGTTATCACAAACCACACATTCATTAACTGAAGTCAAAAATGCAGGGGAGTTACAACCAAGACATTGGTTGGGATTAGGACCAGTGCATCCATTGCAAGAAGAATCACATAAGATGCATTCATATTGACTGGTCAAGGAATATGGAGAATTACAGCTAAGACATTCGTCGGGATGAGGACCGGAACAAGTTGCGCAACTATTGTCACAATGCAGACAAGTGGAATCAAGCAAGTTAAAGACCAATGGTGTTGGGCAGGTGAGACATTGATTTACTCCAGGACCTGAACAAGTCTGACAGGTCGGGTGGCATTGGAAGCAACTGTTATCACTTCCCAGAATGCTTGGAGAATTACAACTGGAGCATTTGTTTGGACCTTGACCGAAACAAGTGTCACAAGAAACGTCACAAGCCACACATTCGCTGGAATCTTGATCGAGAACATCATCACCTGAGCAACTATTACATTGATTGGCTTCAGGTCCGGAACAAGTTGCACAGCTTTGATCGCATAGCACACATTGACCATTATATATGAAGCTTGGATCGTTGCAGGTTAAACATTCATCATTGTTTGGGCCATCACATGTCAGGCATGTAGAATCACATTCAATGCAAGATTGGTCTGCTGGAATAAAGGTTAACTCATTAGAACACGTTAAACAGTGATTTGGGCCTTCACCATCGCAAGTCTGACAGGTAGAATCGCATTCAATGCAAGAATTGTTGTCTGGAACAAAAGTTAAATTATCAGAGCAAGTTACACAGTTATTTGGGCCTTCGCCATTACAAGTCGCACAAGTGTTATCACAAAACACACATTCATTACCTGAACTCAAAAATGCAGGGGAGTTGCAACCAATACATTGGTTGGGATTAGGGCCAGTGCATCCATTGCAAGAAGAATCACATAAGATGCATTCATATTGACTGGTCAAGGAATATGAAGAATTACAACTAAGACATTCGTCGGGATGAGGACCGGAACAAGTTGTGCAACTATTATCACAATGAACACAAGTGGAATCAAGCAAGTTGAAGACCAATGGTGTTGGGCAGGTGAGGCATTGATTGACTCCAGGACCTGAACAAGTCTGACAGGTCGGGTGGCATTGGAAACAACTGTTATCACTTCCCAGAATGCTTGGAGAATTGCAACTGGAGCATTTGTTTGGACCTTGACCGAAACAAGTATCACAAGAAACGTCACAAGCCACACATTCGCTGGAATCTTGATCGAGAACATCATCACCTGAGCAACTAGTACATTGATTGGCTTCAGGTCCGGAGCAAGTTGCACAGCTTTGATCGCATAGCACACATTGACCATTATATATGAAGCTTGGATCGTTGCAGGTTAAACATTCATCATTGTTTGGACCAGAACAAGTAGCACAAGAAACATCACATTCCACACAAACTCCATTATTTAAAACTTGTGACAATTTACAAGAGGTACATTGGTCTGAAGCCGGTCCTGAGCAGGTCGCACATGAAGAATCACAAACTTGACATGTTCCGTTGAACAAATTATTAGGCGCAATGCATGATGAACATTGATCAGCATCTGGACCAAAACAAGTATCACAACTTGGGTCACAAACCACACATTGTCCATTGTAGAGGACTTTGTCTGATGTGCAGGCGGTACATTGAGTGGAATCAGGGCCATCGCAATCGGCACAATCTACATGGCAACATTTGTTGTCAGGCATTAGGTTTCTTCTGACATGGCATTTGCTGCACTGATTGATGTCTGGTCCAAAGCAACTCACGCAGGAATTATGACAGCAATGTCCATCATTAGTCAATATGTGTTGGTTGTCACAAGAAAGACAATCGGTCTCAGTCTCGGCTTGACAAGTGAGACAAGAAGAGTCACATTGGAGGCATTGACCATTGGAAAGGAATTTGCCACTTGTGCACCCAGTACAAATGTCAAGGCTGGATTTGTCGCAGGTTCTACATGAAGGGTCACAATGAATGCAAATGCTATAGACCATACTCTCAACAAAATCGATTTCAACACCCAACTGTTGAGCCCAGGTTGTGTAAATTGTGCCCTTTTGGGCATTTTGCAAATCCACGACTAATTGATCGATCAGGGAACTAATTTGGTCAATAAGTTCAAGTTTTCCTTGAGTATCTAAAATTTTAAAATCATCTAAAATTTAGAATTTTTGAGGTTCATTACCATAATCTTCACTGAGAAAACTGTTCAATTTGGTTTCGAACGATAAGAAATTGTCTTTGTTTAATCCTGTGGATTCTGAAATCAGTTTCAAGGTGTTGAAACTATTGGCGATATTTGTAGGTTTGGTTTGAATCAAACTTAAGGGTTCTTAATTTGAAAGAAAAAACCGATAAAAACTCCGAATTTAAAAAAAAAGAAGAAAAATTTAATTTTATTGATTGAATCACCTGAATAAGCCGGGATCGTGACCTTCAATTGTTGCAGCATGGCCTTGACTTCTTGAAGTAGGTTGATTTGTGCATTGATGTCATCTGTGGGGATATTAGCACTCATATTTAGCATAGTGCTCTGGTAATATTTCAATCTTCTATCTGCATAGAACCAATCATCGCAGCTTCTTGTTAGATTCGTGGTGTCGAAAATCAATGCGTCTTGCAATGTTTCTATGGTAATTGAAGGTGAAGACATCTGTAAAGCAATTAATGGAGAAACAGTGTGTCTTTGTTCTATAAATTTTGAATAAATATGAGGAGATCAATGGAGACTGACCTTTCACTATTCCTTGGGAATGAGCTATTGCGATAAGACACAATATGAAAAAAATTGTGAGTTTGATGGAGGCTAGCCTCATAAACTATTGTGCAAGGGGGAAATGGTTTTTTTTGATGAAATTATTTTAGGTTTGTTAAAGCAGGTTTGGATTTAAAACAAAAGTACGCGTTGCGTGTATGCGTTTTTTTTTTTATAGAGTAGACGTTTTTCTTCTTGAAAAAACCCAAATTAAACTTCAAAAATCAATAAAAAAAATTAAAATTTTTTTATTTATTTTTTCCTTGTTTTTAAAGTTGAGTCGCAAACGTAATAATTTTTTTTGTCATATCAAAAAAATTGAAATGTGTTTTAAATTCATACCTCATGACTTTAAACAAGAAAAAAATTATGATATAATGATATATTTGGAAAAAAAAATATAAAAATAATATAGCAAAGCACCATTAAATGGAATTGGATAAAACTCAAAAAGAAATAAAAAAAGAAACAGAGCCCCAACCAGCTCCTTTTTCTTATTTTTTCAACATTACAAAATCCCTCAAAAAACTAGGCATTAATCTTTCAATCCTCAACAAATCAACTCCTTTTTGCAAGCATTCAACAGGCTGTTTAAACAATATTCTTTCCGGAACCTTGCAAAGTTTTGCTATAGGCTATCTAATCAAGACCACAATTAATCTCTTAGGTTGTTTGATTGCCTTTAAAAAATTACGAAGACAGTAAGTTTTTAGCTTTGAACTAAAAAAATGTAAATTAAAATAAAGACCGTTGTTGCTTTTGTTCGCTATTTTCCATAAAGAGAATGCCCGCTTTGCGATTTTCCCTGCTATGTATACTTTTATTGTGAAAGGCACCATATGTCTCCTGAGAACTCTGTTGAAAAAAGAAGAGAAATGGTTCAGTTTTGTGTCTGGAGGTGACTATTTAGTGAGTTTTTTAATAATATTTAATTTTTTATTACAGCTTTGGCCGGCTTTTTCAGTCTGCAAGCAAATCCTTCCAAAGATAAAGCTATTTGGGGTGTATTTCTTTTTACTCGAGCATTGGTATTTTTATTTGTTTGATCATAATTATTAAATAGTATGATCTTTTTCATATCCGATTAAATATAATTTAAACCCATAAAACGATTTTTTGCTTTTTCTAGGACACCATCTACCGCCATTTGATAAACCATAACAAGATTAAGAAAATTCCCTTGGATTATGTCTTGCTTATGGCTTTTGCTAATATGTTGACTGGATATGCTTTTGCCTGGGAACCGGATTGCAATCCGCATGGTTTGAACAAGTTTTACCTGCAAATGGCCCAAATGAACACCAATGATTCAATTTTCAGAGAAGCATGGATAGCGAAGAAAAAATTGAGTTTCGTCAAATGATTTAATGAAAATTCAAATTTGCATAGGTTTTTGCTAAATTAAGGATTTAGTTTCTTTAAGGAATTATGACTATTTTTTTCGCTATAAAAAAATTTAAAAAAGCATTTTTATTTCCCTTAAAAAAAACCAAAAAAATCCAATTTTTTTTTCCAAAATTGCAAAAAATCTCTTAAATTTGATATAACATAAACCTTTATTAAATCAAGCTTCCGAAAGCCAACATTAATTAAAAGCAATAAAATTTTTTTTCAGATTTTTCAAACAAAAAAAAAATTTATGGTCCTAACCAACAAGCAGAAGGAGGAACTAAACAAGGCAATTCTCGAATATTTGATCAACAACAAATATTCTGAGGCAGCCGCCAAATTCCAGCAGGAATCCAACACAATGGTCGACGTACAAGAAAAGCCCAATGCTTCCATGACTGACATTCTCGAAAAAAAGTGGATCGCTATTTATCGTTTGCAGAAGAAAGTTATGGAACTCGAAGCAAAAATCGAGCAAATGTCTGAAGAGTTATCCTCGACCTCCAAATTCAAAAAAACATTGTCCGAAGCGGATCAAGACCAACTCTTTCCGAAAATCCCGGCCAAATTCACCTTGCAGGGACATCGGGCAGTGATCACCCATTTGGCTTTCCATCCTCAATATTCTCTGTTGGCGAGTTGTTCGGAGGATGCGTCGATAAAGCTGTGGGATTTTGAAGCAGGACAGTTTGAAAAAACACTAAAGGGACATACAGGGACTATAAATTACATAGCATTTGACTTGCAGGGGAAGTATTTGGCTTCTTGTTCATCAGATTTGACGATAAAATTGTGGGATTTGGTGCAATATGCATGTGTGAAGACGTTGCATGGACACGAACATTCGGTGTCCTCAGTGGAATTTCTGACAAACGGGGACTTTATAATTTCAGCATCAAGAGATAAAACTATAAAACTCTGGGAGATCAGCACTGGATACTGTAAAAAGACCTTTGTTGGACATAATGAATGGGTGCGAAGGGCGGTAGTGAATGAGAGCAATACTTTAATGGCTTCATGTTCGAATGATCAAAGCATAATAATTTGGAATCTGGAGAAAGGATCAAATGAAATGGAGCTTTTGGAACATGAACATGTGATTGAATGCTTGACTTTTATCAGCAATGAAGTAGGGAAGAAAACTATATGCGAGAGTGAATATGGTAAGGTTATATTTAAGGAGACAGAAAACAATAAAGAGAACGAAACAACCGAAAAAGAGACCGCAATGACCAAATTGAATTCAATAAAAAACGCGGCGAGCAAATACTCGGCAAATGAATTTTTGGTGTCTGGAAGTAGAGACAAAACCATTAAACTATGGAATTGTAAAAACGGACAATGCCTGATGACCTTCATTGGACATGACAATTGGGTCAGGGATTTATGTTTCCATCATTCAGGCAAGTTTCTGTACTCGTGCTCAGATGATAAATCGTTCAGAGTGTGGGATTTGAATACAGGGAAATGTGTCAAGAAGATTTCTGATGCTCATACACATTTTGTCACATCGATCGTTGCTAATGCCAAATATCTGATTGTTGCCACTGGATCTGTCGACACAAGCTTGAAAATCTGGGAGTGCAAATAATTTGTGTTAGTAAATGAAGTATTTGTTTTTATATAAAAAGAAAACAGAAATCAAAAAAATTTAACAATTTTTATTTAATTTTTTTTTTTTTTTTCTGTTATTTTAATAATTTTATTCTGATAATTTTTGTTCAAAAAGAGGTTTTTAACGATTCATTTTTTTTTTCCCCCCCAACATTTGTGTGTATGGGAGTAGGAACATGTTTTTAGTTTTTATATTTTTTTAAAGGTGGTCTCATATCAAAAAATATAAAACTGCGATCTATTGATAAATTTGAAAATTTTCTAGGATATAACAGCTTATTTTTAAAAATATTGGGGTACAACTTTTTAATATTTTTATAATAAATTAGAGATCTCCTATCAAAACTAATTAAATTTGTAAATACATTTTAAAAGGTAAAATATAGTTATCATTTTTAATATTTTTCGCATATTCATTATAGTACCCAAATAAACTCTTGATTTTTCATATATAAATTTTAAACTTAAAACTCAAGTTCTTTCAACTACCCAATTCCTGATGCGCAGAATAATTAGTCCCCCCCAATCCTTCTTTCAGAAAACATCGCTGACGTTCAACTCTTTTAGTTCCTCTTATTTTTTCTTACTTCTTTCCTTAATTGCTCTTGCAATCATCATAATCAATGCTTTCTTTTATAAGAAAGCCTATCCTTATGACCTTGTGTTCTTCTTTATCTCATCCTTTTTCTATTTCCTCATGAAATTCAAAAGCAAAATCCTCATGCCAATGCTTGTTATTATCTTCAGTACATTGGCTTCTTTATATGATAATGATGTTTTTGAGGTGCTTTTGTATGAAGAGCCCGTATCAGAGAATACAAAGAAAGTCAAGGAAAGAACCATGGTTATGATGCAGATCTGCTTGTTGTTTACTAATAATTTTGCTTTGAATTTCTTGAATTTCACTATAAATTTCTCATTGCTTATCGCCTTGAAATTCAATGCGTTCTCAAATTCGGATGGAAATGTGAACCCTAAAGAAATCATTTATTTCCTGATCTACATGCTTCTTTATATTTTTCTATTGATCAAGCTAAAAATCCTCTCGAAAAACGAAGACACCATGATGCAATCCTTGTGTTCCTCTAAAAAATATGCCAATTTCTTCAAAAACTACATCAGAAAGCATTCCAAGATACCAATGATAATCTTGACTTTAGAACGTAAAAAATGTCTTTCTAGTCTCATAGTTACCGAGAAGCGAAAAATGATGAGAAAAAGCTTCGGAGCCCCTCCTCGCGCCCAAACCAAGATTTCCATCATCAACGATTTAAATTGTTTAGATAAGGAATATAACCTAAACATTTCCTTTATGAATAATGAGGTTCAAGAGCTATTTCAAGCAGAAAGCAATGAGGACCTTGATAGAATATTCAAAGAAATGATAGTGTTCACTGAAAAAATTGAACGAACTGATGGTTCTAATGGAAAGGAAAAGATAGGCGATCTCAAAGAAGAATGCTTTAAGATCTTCAATAGATTTCGAATCTTATCATTTTCAAAGGAGTCTTTCCCCACTGACATCATTCTCGACACAGAGTATAAATTCAAAAATTCAATGGAAAATTCACATTTCTTGATAAATTGTTTTCCAATAATTGACAAAGACAAAGTTAATTTAATGCTTGCGTTTAATGATATTTCAGAGAAGTTAGAAATAGAACGGTTGAAGGCTTTAGACGCTTATAAAGATAGTATCATGGCTAATGTGACACATGATTTAAGATCCCCATTGCAAGGTTTTCTAGCTTGTATAGAAGTCTTCGAACAAAAAAGCCTGACTGAACAAGAAGCCTTGATGTTGGAGATTGCTAGATCTAATATCCAAATGATGGGCAGTTTGATACAAGACATTTTGGATGATAATCAGATAAAAATGGGGAAGATAAAACTGAATTTCAAAGAATTCAACACCAAGGAATTCACTCTTGAAATATTGAATTTCATAAAGATCTTAGCAAAGGAACATGGTGTCTTTATAAATTCTAACATCAACGAATATATCCCTGTAACACTCTATTCAGATCAAATAAGATTGAAACAAGTTTTGGTGAATTTGATGAACAATTCGTTAAAATTCACTCCAAAAAATGGAACCATCACTTTGGAAGTGACTGTTCATCCTAAAAAACAGAAATATCTTTGTTTCTGCGTGAAAGACACTGGAAATGGCATACCTCAAGAAATCATTGATAAATTGTTCAAGCCATACTCTACTTTTCAAGGCAAAAATGGCATTAATAAACAAGGTTTCTTTTTTAATATATTATTTCCATAATATAATATTATTTTCTATATAAAATATAGGCATTGGATTAGGCTTGACAATATGCCAAAACATCGTTTCGTTATTAGGTCCTTATAACCGAATTCTTTGTCATTCAGCTTTAGGAAAAGGCACGAAGTTTTGGTTTTATGTATATACTGACAAAACGCAATTTGAAAATAACAACACCTACAGCACCAAAATGAAGTCTTCATTAGAGGAAAGTTTTAATGATAGTGAAAAAAATGGCAACTTTACCTCTTATAATCTCTATTCCGAATTCAAAATCTCCTCTAATATGAATTCCGAAAATTCGAAACTCATTAAGACCGAAGAGGGTAGCATCAATGAGGAATTAGAGGAATATGTTGATACATTAAGTTCGAAAAAACCATTTAATTCAGAATCCGAGCAAATAATGAATTCGCCAACAGCTATGGGAAATCAGGGTCTTTTATCGAGATTAGTGGAAATTGATCTAAAAAGCCCAAAGAAAAATCGTATAAAAAATTTATTGTTAGAGAGTCCGGAACTGAGGAACAATTCACCGAGGCCTAAAAGATGTGAAATCAGCCCACCAATTGTGAAGAAAATTCTGAGGAAACAGTTGAAAAATGGTGGGGGGTTTAAACCGAAAACTTTCGATTCTATCCCGAATTATAGCGGTTTTCGATGCAAACGAGGATTTTCTATGACCAAGAAATCACCAAAGAATAAGAACTCGCTTTTTTTGAAAGATTCTCAATTTTCAAGTATCCTTTATTCAAAATTTTTGGTTATTTGTTTAAAATTTGTCATTTTCTTCTTAATTTTTCATTGATTTATTGATTTTGTAGTTCCTAATATTATTTTCTAGATTCCTTTAATAAACATGTGAAGTTCACTGAATTCACAGAAATAAAGAATATTCTGATAGTTGATGATGATCCAGGTTGTCAATTGGCTTTGCAAATGATGGTTCAAAAACTGTTTGAGAGCGCAGAAATCAAAATATTCAACGATGGTGGAGAAGCCTTTGATTATGTGAACTCTGAGAAATCCGTTGATTTGGTTTTCACAGATATCAATATGCCAGGATTGTCTGGCGATCAATTAGCGATGAAAATCAAAGAAAAAAACAAGAAAGTTGTCATATTTGGAGTATCAGGAATGGAGCCCAATGAGGAGTTTTTAAAAGTGTTTGATTGTGTTTTAACAAAACCTATTTCCTTGACTTCCTTGAATGAGTCTTTGTTAAAGGTTTTAGGAAAATAACTCATATATAAAGCCTTATGTTGATTATGTATTAATTAAATAATACAAATTTTTAAATGGAATTAATATTTTAATTTTTGGTTAAGAATGCTGTCACATATTGTAAATTATATCAAGAAGAGTTTTGAAAACCATTTTCTTTTTGAAAATATAAAAAAAATCTTTTTTGTAATCATTTATCTCAGGTTTTTTGTAATAATTATCCAAAAAATAACATTTTTTTTTTAAATTGATTAAATTAATCTTTTTTTTAGAATTTCTTTATTAATTTTAGGTCTCTGAACCAAAAATTAATTCTGTCGTTCGGAATTTTTATATAAATATCTAATATTTAATTGTATTTATTTTGAAATTTTTGAATTTTGTTTTATGCAATTTTCTTTTTTCTTTTATTTTTTATTTTTTAAGTAAATCACCTCAAAATATAACGCATCCTTTTTTTGGTTCATCTGGTTGAAACACCCTCATTCCTCCTCCTTCCAACTCTACTCCCTTATATTTTTCTTGATCTTCTCCTAAAAACCCTAAACATCCAGTCATATCAATATCCATGTTCTGATTCTTGTTTTTTGCAGTTAGGAAAATGCACATGAAAATTTTCCCAACCAATGGTTCTTGCAATTTATATTCCCCATAATTATCATTCCCTTTATCTGTGATATCCACAAACCCGACTGGTTTCAAAACATCATCTTGTGGGTATTCTCCTTGTTCGAATTTCTGCATGGTGAGCCCATAGAATTTCTCTATAGAAGAGAGACTGGGAACCTCAGAGGGGAGGAAATAAACAGCAGTGAAGACAGGAGCTGTAAAATAGTTCCTTGGGAGACATTTCAAAAAGAAATGAGTCACAATAAAGCTTCGACCTATTTTTTCTTCAGCAATCACTGTTATATTTGAACATTCACCTGCATTAGAGCCAAAAGTGCCGTCAATTTGCAGAACATTGTTTATGGGGTTTCCTCCTGCAGGAGCATGGCCATGATATTGAAGCATTTTCAAGGGAATCATCACGAATTCTGGAGTGAAAAGATAATTCTTT
>Ga0302140_10004183_pt1 | contig 18351 bp, 19 predicted proteins | sample I_Bog_E1_1_FD_202095 | JGI IMG/M metagenome (GOLD analysis project Ga0302140, IMG submission 202095) | Peat permafrost microbial communities from Stordalen Mire near Abisko, Sweden - I_Bog_E1_1 | ecosystem: Environmental > Terrestrial > Soil > Wetlands > Peat | place: Sweden: Abisko, Stordalen... | reverse complement strand
TGGCCGGGAAATTAAAGGGTTTATAAAAGCCCATATTTATTATATTACTAAGGTCGAGTTCCTTACGGCCTTTAAAGTAGCGTATCCACGGTTAATTACGGTCTAAAATACCTAAGCTAAATTCCGTAGAGCTAGCCTAATTCCCTTTAATCCTTAAGTAGTAATCTTAAAGCTTAATATTAAGTTACGGACTCTAATATTAACTGGCCCCCCCTCTACTAATACTAACCCTTAGGTCTCTTAAATACCACGTAACCTAACTAACGCCCTTTTATAGACAAGTCTTATTCGAAATCGCATTACCTACTATTAAGGAAGCTCGCTAACGTCGCTTTTCTTAATAGTCGCTACGTTAGTAAAGGGTACGGAGATTTTAATATATGAGAATACCCTTTTAGCTACTAAGGTATATATACTTTAAGTAGCGAATAAAGTACTTTCTAAGTATTAAAGGGCTAAAAAGAATCGTATCCGTTAAGGAGGTGTACTTACTATAGAGGATATATATGATATTTTGGCCTAAGAAGAGGTGGACGAGCAGATTCGACATAATAAGCGCTCTAGAAGGGGTCGTTAAAATAAGGGGTAATCGAGTACGTAACGCTATAGGAATTATAGGAAGACTAGTTATAATACGCGGACTTATTAAGAGGATGTAGATATATTTAGTTTATTAGATTCCGAGTAGTTTTAATTAATTTAATATATTGTAATTAAATAATTATAGTTTAAAGTAATGGGGTAATAGAAAAGTACGCAGGGTCCTAATATGCGTAGGGTCCTAATAAACCACGTTATAAAATCCTTCTTTATTTAATAATAAAAACTTAAAAAGCTTTTTATTATATTTATTTTTAATTATTAAAAGCTAGTTTAATTTATTATATTTTATTAAAAAGTCTTTATAAATCTCTTTTTAAATACTTATTTTAAAATTATTTATTTAATATATATTTAAATATAATACTAATAATTTATTTATAATAATTTATTAATTTATATATTTCTAATATTTTTAATTAGTTTTTATAAAGCGTTTAATCTTAAATAACTTATTTAAATATATTATTTCTCTTTTATATTTAAGTATAATTAAAGGTACTCTCTTATTCTCTTATAATAATATATAATTTTATATTTTAATAAATTTTAATAAATTTTAATAAGCTTATAAAAATAAAAAGAGAGTAGTTTATATTTAAAGAAAGTAAAATTAAACTAGCTTTTTAATTAATAAAGAATTATATTAATAAGTATTAAATCGTATTATTTTTAATTAAACCCTTTATTAAATACTTTTTTAATTATTTAAATATTACGTTTATTAATTAAGAATTAAGTTATATTAATTTTAAATATTCCTTTATTAAGTTTTATTTTATTATTAATAAAGTATATCGCGTTATAATTATTAATTAATATACTTTTTTTTATTTTTAAAAAAGGGTATTATATAATTAAGAAATAGTTTAAATATATATTATATTAAAATTTATAATTTTAATAATTAATTAAAAAAAAGTTAATTATTTAATTATTTATTATTTAAAGGATTTTATTTTTATTTATAAGTTATTTATATATATTAAGTTATTATTATTTATAAAATTGAATTATTTATAAGTTTTATAAACTAATTTTATAATTATTTCATTTATAATTATTTATATATTTTAAAATATTATATTATATTTTATTTAAAGTTTTTTTAATTATTTATTATTTAATTAATTATTTAAAAGCTTTTAAAAGTAATATATTTAAATAATTATTTGCGTCTTTTTTTAAAGCTAAACCTAAGCTTATAACTTGTTTAAAAAGTATAAAAAAAAGTATAAAAGTAAAGAAAATATAAATAATATAATTAGTTTAATTAAATAGAATTATTATTTTAAACTTTTATTTTATAAAATATATATAAGTATTTAATATATATATATATATATATATTAAAACTCGTTTATATAAGTTATTTATATATATACCGTTTTTTTCAAGTTAAGCTTAAAAACTAAAAAAGTTATATATATTAAAACTTTTAATATTAATAATATATTAATAAGCTTTATATAATTATATTATAATTTTTTGCGCTTATAAAAAGCTTATATTATAATTTAATAATATATATTACTTAATTATAAAAGTATATAATTTTATAATATTTTATTTTATTTTAATATATAACTATTTAATATTATATTAGTAAATTTTTTAAAAGTATTAAAAATATTAAAATATAAATAATATAATTATAAAGTTATAATATTTAACTTTATAAAACTTTAATATATAAAAGTAAATTATTTTACTTTTAAGTTTAATTTTAATTACTTTTTTTTATAAAAAAAATGTTAATAATATTATTTAATAAAATAATTAAATTAGAAAAGTAAATTACTTATTATTTATTAATAATTAAATATAAAGTTATATTTAAAAATAATAAGCTTTTATTAATATAATAATAATTTTTTAAAAAAAGTTTATAATTTAATATTTAAGTTAAAAGTAATTTTTTTAATTATATAACTTAAATAAATTAATTATTTATATATAAAAAGCTTTAAAAAAAACTAATATATAAATTATTTATAAAAAAGCTTTTTTTATTAAAAAAAAAAGTAAAAGTTAATTAATAAATTAACTTTAATATATTTTATAATTCTTATAATATTACGTAATTATAAAAGGGTATTTTTATAATACTTTTAAGTATAATTAATTAATAAGTAAAAAAGAAATAATAATTATAAAAGTTGAAAATAATATTATAATTTATTAAATTTTTTTAAATTAAGTTTAATTTATTCTTTTTTATAATTTATTTTTATTTTAAATATTAAAAGTATAATATTATAAAGTTTATAATTATAATAAAAAAAGAGTATAAAAGCTAGAATTTTAACTAAAAAACTAAACTTAAGCTATTATACATGGAAAAATATAATATATAAGATTTCTTATATAAAGTATTATTAAAATAAGAGGGTAAAACGAGTAATAAGAGACGAATACACGTAGAATAGACTTAATTAAAAGAGTAAAAGAGAATTATATTCGATAAGGAAAAAGGTGTCCCCTTAGCTACGATCTGAAAAGGAGCCCTTTATAAGAGCGTAAAGTTAGCTGACCCGTTCCGAGAATATATTACTGGACCTAATTATAAAATACTAAAAAACAACTAAAATTACATTTATTAAAGTCGCACTAGCATACTAGCGCGCAGGCGCGCTTATATACTAGCTTATTGCGCTAAGTCACGTGCTAGTGCGCACGTGACCTCATTCCTGGAAAGCCTACTATAATAACTTTATTTAAGGGTTTAAAAGTCTTATTTTATACTTTAAATTAAAACTAGCTAAAATAATAAAAACGCTATTATAACATTTCTTAAAATTCTTTTCTATTTAACTTTTTTTATAAAACTTTTAAGTTAATTATATATACTTGCTTTAATTTTACTAAAGTATTAAAGCTTTATATAAAAAGTAATAAAGTATAATAACTACTTTAAAAGAGTTAATAATAATAGAGATTTAGTATTAATTTAAAGGATTTTTACTTTAATATAAAAGTATTCCAATTTAAATCCATCCCGCTTATAAGCTATAAGATGCTAAAGAAAGAGAACGGTATATGAATATTACTTCGAGCTTTGAATTGCATGAATGGTAGTGTATTTAGTAGTCGCAAATGAGTGTATACTAAGAAATAGGGCGAAGAATTGAACACGACCCTGACGAGAGCGATGCCTATAAGAAATGAACGGAAGATACGATTACTTTCACTACCAAACTTCCACTGCCGTGTATATTCCAAAATTTCGCACTGAACCTGGACCAGATACCCATGTGCTCTCTACACCAACTCTTCCTAACCAGTATTCTCCTACGTCGTCGATAGAAGAAGCCAAAGTCCACTGGGCAGATTTCTAAGAATTCCGAACGTTAGCCTTAGATGTACTTTCAAGGAACCTCTAAGGTCAAATGTCACGAATTGGAGTTGCTTACTCAAAATTCTACTTGCTTTCTTCTGCAACATAGGCGTTGTCGAACCACTCAGGGGCGTCACGCTTCTCGGCGTTATTCTTAGATGGATAGGCGTCGTCGAACCAGTCAGGATTAGCACGCTCCTCGACACTATCCTTAGAAGGATAGGCATCGTCGAACCATTCGGGGTTGGCACGCTTCCCAATAGCGCTCTTGGATGGGTAGGCGTCGTCGAACCATTCTGGAGTCGCTCGCTTTCTGACGATGCCCTTGGATGGGTAGGCGTCATCGAACCATTCTGGAGTGGCGCGCTTCCCGACGGTGCTCTTAGAGGAATAGGCATCGTCGAACCATTCAGGGGCAACTGAACCTTTCTCGGTTTCGGCGATTGGCTTGGCAATGACTGCGAGGACGCACCCCAATTGAAGGATAATGGTGGAGATAAGCATCTTGAATAAAGAACGATAGGATTGCTAACTATCAAAGTTTTCTTAGGCTGAGAGGATTGTTGGGAATTTGAAAACGAGGTTGATAAGTACGATGTGACCGTCCTTGATTGCAAAACATCGTCACTTTATAGACTAGGCTCAAGTATTCAAATTCTTATCGGATGGAACTGCCGTCCCCAACTCCCGTCTTCTCTACATTTGGTCTGATACGGTATGCAAGGCAGAGGAGTCGTTGGTAGCACAGCATGTCGTCAATAGCCAGGAGGCAGTGTTTCCGCAGAACGTGCTTGAGCACAGCTTGGAATGGTCCTGGTATGTTGGTTAATGACTCAGTGAGCTTTGGACTTCCTGTACAAGCTCTCTCCTACTTACATGCCATCCATATATTGAATTGGCTTACTCATATTATTTGTAACGCAACTCATAGGTATTCAGTAGTTGGGTAACAACTCACTGAGATTTGAATTACCGTCCAAGTTATTCAAATCATTGGTAACACAACCCACTGATCTTTGAACTGCTAGTCTAATTTACTCATCTTATTTGTAACGAAGCTCACCGATCTTTAAAATACCTGTCCGAGTTACTTAAATTATTAGCAGCGCAACTCATTGATCTTTGAACTTCCTGTTCAAATTTTGACCTGTCTGCATGCCAGCAGTTTACATATTGAATTGGATTACACAGGTTATTGGTAACGCAACTTATAGCTAGTAGTTGAGAAACCCAACTATTCTATTATTAGTTCCTGCGCTTGCTTTTGAAAAATCCCTAGCATATTAGCAAGGTTTCTAGCATGACTACTGGATTATAGTGTCTAACTCCTCTCCTATCTGAGTAATTTCTATGAAAGACTGTTTGAAAAGCTTAACAAAATAAGTCAAAGATAATTTCTCATTTAGCTGATATCATTGAAGTCTTCTATTAAGCTAATCTATGGCAGATGAAACAATTCAAGTTACCTGTCTACTTCCTTATTGATAGCAATTTTACGATTGCTTAGTAATTGAGGTTTTACGAGCCTGGAATATCAGCCTAGTCTATAAACCTGCACCGTTGTTCGGAAATGACAAAACCTTGAAGCCTATATGCAGTGACACCCAGACGTCGAATTGGACCGAATCGTGTAGCAGAAACTCCAAACCCGTAAACTACTGACCTCTAGTCTGTTTTGATAAGATGCATCTGGGTAACTGGCGCAGGTTCAATTTGAAGATATCTTGATAAGCAACATTACCTTCCCAAAATAAAAAGTCGTGCTCGACAACCAAAAATTCGTACTAGGTAACAAGAAGTCGTGCTAGATGAAAATAAGTCGTGCTCATCAAAACAAGGTCCGACCCGCACGCATTCGGCCGAGAGTGATTTGACCCGATGTCGTTGGACGGCGCGGTATAGGCTAAAGAGCAGGAGAAGGTTTTCGAATCGGATGAGCAAACTTCCTTCCACGAGACATTCATCCTCCATAAACGAAGGGCCTAGGCGCAATGGCTGAGCCGTATTGCGCCATTAATCTTGCCGCCGATAGTGGCTTCACCCGAGATCCTGGAACGCAACGTCCTTGGCTATGAAACTAGGTTTTAGGAGCTTTCCGAGAATCAAAATCATTGTTTAGTAGAAATAAATTTAAGAGCTCTGGTATTAATTTTCAATTTCTTCGAGACAGAGTATAGAGGCCATAAAGACAACATAGAGGTAATGATAAAGACAATAGCGAAAAGAATATAAGTCATCCTATTGGTGAATAAAAACCTATCTGGCATTTCTCTCGACGGCAGTGCGTTGCAAAGTTAGATACCCATCTCTGCAGATACAATCAAACGTTACCTTCATGCAGATCAGCGGCGGTAAATTGACGAAGGTAATTCCCGAGGAAACAGCAGAATGCATGCTCGTACAAGCCCACTCCTACTTCCAAGATCGCATCGCCAGGCAGCTCATTTACCAACACCACGCGGCCCTGCAGAAACCTGTGGCCGGGCAATTTCGAGGGGTCCCTGAATATCATGAGATGAAGTGTGTGCTTTGAGCATATTAGTAATAGAATCGGGGAGGGTGGATATGTGCCTCAATGTGAGCACATGCATGGCATACGACATTCCCTAAACAAGAAGCTCGTCAGCCTACATTCCCACGGACATTTCTACCCCGTCTACCGCCATTAATAAGCACTGCATGTATGTTTGGAATCCGATCCTAGCTCGTACATGGCAAGACCAACAGCCTGCAGTCTATTTATTGGAAAAGGTGGAGGAGGCTCGAACGTGTCCGCCCACGCTTTCCTTAGTAGTAAAACGCTTAGTACACCGTTACTGTTATGTTCGGTTTGGAAGTAAGACTATTTTCCAGTTAAACAGAAATCTCATGAAACTCAAGGACTTCACATACCTTTCTAGAGCCTATCGCGAGGAGTTTCTGAACTACTCTCTTCTTTCTAAGTTTGTCCCTGCGTTCCACAATGGCATATTTCCGAAAGGTGCCACCATCGACTTCGAAAATGTCGTATCATCAGCTAGAATCTGAAGCAGCTGATGAAGAGTTGTCTTCGAATTCATTGCTAGCCTCGGGAAGTCCAAATAATATCGACTGTCACACGAATCGCCTCTGCTTTTTCCCAAGATACTTTTATGTAGTCTTGACAGCGATCCTATCTCTGCTACTCGGATTTTCATTCTTTGGAGGTGCTTTTATGTTTGCGCCAACGGACTCGATTTGTACTCGTCGACTTGCGACTTATTGTAAGAACAAATGCTCTAGTCTTGCCACAGCTACTAAGTTACCATTCCCCGATAGCACCAATGTTGGAAGCTGTTGAATATAACGAAGTTTTCTTCAACAACGAATTCAGAAAGGAGTCAATCTACCGTGGACCTCCCACACGACAGCTTGAGGAGGCGTGGAATAGGCTCTGGAGCTGTCAGTCCCACTTAATTCCAATATAAAGTGATTCCGATAGCTGCTAACTTGCACTGCAGTTCCAAGCATGAATGTTCCAGAAGCTGAAATGGATGCACTTAATTATTCATCGGAATTTGAATGGAAACATACGCCTGCAGCTTATGGAGGTGGTGTTGAAGCTCAAGCAGAAGTTTTCCATCAGCTCCACTGCCTTGTATGTATGGTTCTCGATCTGTCTCCAACAATATAGTAGGTGCACCTGGGCTGACGTTACCCCCTGCTATAGAATATGATCCGCCAGTACACGTATCTCAGCTACTATGATGTACTTCCGGAAGGATTTAGAAAGGGTGATGAAATGAGTCGAACGCATGTGGATCATTGCATTGAGACTTTGAGGATACAATTGATGTGTACAGGCGATGTTACCCTGGTGCCTGTCCGACTTGATGAAGATGCCCCACTAGGAGCACAAGCAGTTTTTTCCACAAGACATAAATGCAGGAACTATCATAAGTTGGTTGAATGGGCAGAGAAGAATGGTGTCCCTCCGTGAACTGTATCTAGCTTTCTTCACTTGACTTGGAAGAAGAGAGCCGAGGAGGTACCTACCGGTCGGATGAGATGTGCAGGGGACGCAAAGTTGATGAGTTTTTCTTGCTTAGCCGTAGATAAACCTAGTGGAGGTTGTGCTCACTCTTATAGTATGATTTTATGCATGATTCATTGTCGACAGCTGAGTTTCTCTCACTCTGTAAACAGCGACGTTTATAAGGTCATGTGACCTTGGAACCTCCCACATCCATGTATGTTGCATCTTGCTGCCTAAAAGGCTCTGAGTGCCAATTTAGCTGCAAGGAAATTTTGGAAAAAGGAAGCTTTTCAAACGTCTATGTATACCCACTGTGTATTACTGAAGAATTGGAAGTCGTGTCGATGATGCTTACGTGCATCTTTCCCCTGAAAATCGCCAACAACCTGACATTCCAAATTGGGACGCGAGATTCTGCCTGAAATCACGTCATGTGGTTATTAGGCTATTTAAGTAGGAACCATGCGTCTTCCGTCTATTGTCTACACCCATCTTACAGCAACCATCAGACCGTTCTAGCACACCACCTCGACGAATCTCTTGCAAACATCTTCACACCATTACAGCCTCTTCCGCGATGGCTCTGAAACCATGCGACATCAATCTGGATGACTCATTTGGTCCTACTGTGAATTCTTGCAGGAGAAGATTTGACTTCACTCTTACGTTTGAACAAATCATCTTGACTAGTGTCCCTGCGGCGATATTCATTAGCATGTTTATGCCCCGAGTTTGGCATCTCCGCCGTCAAGACCGGAAAGTCATTTCAACACCACATTTGAATCTCAGAACTGTAATGAAAGCTCTTTGTTGAGAACGAGCTATTAGTTAAAGCTAATATTCACAAGGCTATTTTCGGTCTTATGGCCAGTCTGCAACTTGCCCTAATCGTGGTATGGACCAAAAACAGGACGAACTTTACGACAGCATCACTTGCATCAGCAATACTCTCTCTAGCTAGTACAATCGCTCTTTGGATTCTTTCACATTACGAGTATACTCAATCAATCAGGCCATCATCTCAAATAACTCTATATTTGCTCTACTCGGCCACTGCAACAACTGTCCAGGTAAGGACGCTTTGGCTCATGCAAGGCTTGCAGGCGGTGGCTGGAATCACGACTCTTGTCCTGCTTCTTCAACTTGTACTTTTGGTGCTTGAATCCCAGTCAAAGCTTCAAGTACTAAAAAAGAATTATGGTCCTTATCCGCCCGAAGCAGTGAAAGATGTATTCAACCGCAGCGTATTTTGGTGGTTAAACACCCTATTTTTGCTTGGCTTTCGCCGCGAAATACAAATGAAGGATTTGTTCTCTACCGACCCTGCTTTATCTTCAAAAGATATAAACTCAACTTTCCATATCGCCTGGTCAAAATGTAGGTCAATTTAATTCTTTATGTATCAGGATGTCGGTCTAACATATTTGGAAACTGCAGCAGACAAGACGTCTCAAAGAGTTCTTTTCTGTACCAGCTTTCGTTATTTGGCGATGCCTTTATTATCGGCGGTACTCCCGAGGCTATGCTTGACAGGATTTCGGTTTGCACAACCATTTTTGATTACGAGGGCTATTGACTACGTTGAAAATTCTCTCGAGGAAAAGAGCACGGGCTACGGCCTCATTGCGTCAGCTGCCATTGTGTATATTGGAATTGCAGTAAGTTCTATTTGCAGGATTTCGTAAGTTTTTATGCTTACAAAAGGACGTGTGGATCTCCACGGCAGTGTCACAACATAAAGTTTACCGGTTTATTACAATGCTTCGAGGAGCCTTAGTCGGAGAGATTTACCAGAAGTCGCTCTCTATTAGTACCAAGGACTACAACGATCTTGCTGCTGTGACTTTGATGAGTACTGATATTGATCGAATCGCCGCTGGAATGGCCAATGTATTGGAGCTCGTTGCAAGTCCCATTGAAATCATCTTGGCTTTGTGGCTGCTGGAATCACAAATCGGCTTATCATGTATAGCATCTATCGGTGCAGCAGTCCGTGAGTTACTCCCCCTCTCCTCTAACCTGATCAATCTCTAATGAGGCACTGAAGTAAGCACCGTGAGTGGGACATTGCTCGCACGTCTCATGGGTGGACGTCAAAGAATGTGGGTGCAAGCCGTACAGAGTCGAATTGGTGTCACATCTTCCGTGCTTGCCTCAATCAGAGGCGTGAAACTGTTAGGCATGACCGATTCCCTCTCTTCGGTTATACAAAAGTATCGAATCAACGAGCTCTTAGCCTCCAAACCATTTCGTAAGCTAGTAGTTTGGGTCAATATATGTGGTAAGATTAGGTACACTTGGAAAGTATAAACGAGCAATACGTTGACTGAACTTATATAGGAACCACACCGATGCTTTTGTCGCCAGCATTAACCTTTCTAATGTTCACATTCCTACCAACTCGCTATGGGGGTTCTCCCGTTCTTACAGCGCAGATTGCGTTCACCTCTCTCTCCCTCATATCACTGCTCACTTCGCCCCTGGAAATTCTAGCCTCCGCCTATTCCCGGTTCACAGCGGCAATGGGATCTTTTGACCGAATACAGCGGTATTTTTTATTAGCAAGTCAACATCAAGAAGAGGCTCAACACACTTTAGCACCATCTAGAACACACAAAAATCTGGGCAGAGTGCGCGAATCGAATTATATTATCGAAGGACAAGATATTCAGCTGTTGCAAATTTCGCCAGCGTTGAAGTCAGATGCCTTATTCTCCCTGAAAGCCTGCAATTTTGGTGTACCTCCAAGCCATCCAGCACTTCTGCGGGATATCTCCCTAACAATTAATCGTGAATCTCTCACGGTGATACTAGGACCTGTAGGCTGTGGCAAGACAACGCTTTTGAAAGCACTCATGAGCGAAGTTCAACGGACTGACGGTGAAATGCAAGTGCCAAATGTTGAATTTGCTTACTGCCAGCAAAGTCCTTGGCTCACTAATTCCAGTATTCGAGAGAATATAATTGGCAAGTCTTCTGACTTTGATCAAAGCTGGTACGATAAAGTCATCGGGGCATGTGCTTTGGAAACAGATCTTCTGAGTCTGCCGAATGGAGACGAGACTGTCGTCGGCAGCAAAGGCTCGGCTTTGAGTGGTGGTCAGAAGCAGCGCGTGGTGAGCTTTACATCATTTCCTGTTTTCTCAATGACGGCTGACTCTATATAGGCAATTGCCCGTGCTATTTATGCAAGAAAATCTGTCATGATACTTGACGATATTCTCAGCGCTTTAGATATCACCACGGCGGAAACTATTGTGAACCGACTGCTGTCCCCTCAAGGATTGCTAAGGAGCTCTTCAACAACAGTCATTTTGGCAACCCATTCAGGTGAGATTATTCGAGGAATGGCACACTGTTAATTCTGACGAGCCAAGCATTGCCACTTCGATTTGCAGACTTTATACTGATTCTCGACAATAATGGCGTCATTGCAGCGCAAGGTGATGCTTCAAGTATGAGACTGGAAAATCTACACGTTCAAGAGCTCCTGAACAATCAGACTCTTTCAAAAACCGAAAGTCAAAGCGGTGCTGCCGCTTTGATTGCAGAAGAATTACCGATACCCAAACCAGCACAGGCTAATTTGAGAAATCCAAAACTTGACACAAACCATCGTGGGCGAGGAGATCTTACCCTGTACAAGTTTTACTTCCGCAGCATTGGCTGGTGGAATTTGCTCATTACGCTTCTCTTTGTTTCCTCTTACGTGTTCTGCTATGCTTTTCAACGTGAGTCTCCAATCCTATGCAACACAGAAACTCGAAGAGATGCTGACAGTATTTTACTAGAAATTTGGCTTCAATGGTGGACTACGGCGAACAGATCAGACAACACGCGGTACCTCTCCATTTACCTATCACTGGCATTTGCTGCGGTGGCTTTCCTTGGTCTTTTCATCTGGTAAGTTCTATATTCGTTATGGCTTCAATGGCTTATCATTACAGGTATTTTCTAGTTATTACAGTGCCTCAATCTGCTGAACGCCTTCATCTGACTCTTCTGTCTACCATAATGAGGTTAGTCTATCCAACACTAAAGATAGCTTATTAAGGGATGATTATAACCCGTACAGAGCACCTTTGGCATTCTTTAGTAGTACAGATACAGGATCTATTGTCAACAGGTGCGCAAAGTCCGATTTTTTCCTTTCAAAGCACCTGTAATAACACCTTGGGCAGGTTTAGTCAGGACATGTCACTTGTTGATATGTCTCTTCCAGTCTCTTCCGCAATTACACTTCAAAGTATGCTGCCCACCCTCGTTTGGCACTAAGTCCTAATTTTTCCCTTAGACGCCTTGACAGCAGTGGCTCAAGCAGGTTTGATCGCGGCTGGAGCTCGATTTATTGCAACGACAATTCCTATATGTGCAGTCTTGATCTGGCTGATACAAAAATTCTACCTTCGAACCTCACGTCAGGTACGCCTATTGGATCTGGAAGCTAAATCGCCATTATATACCCATTTTATTGAAACCCTTGAGGGATTGAGCACCATTCGTGCATTCGGTTGGCAAACTGCCTATATGGAGAAGAACCACGAACTTCTGGATTTATCCCAAAAACCTTTCTACATGCTTTACTGTATTCAGCGATGGCTGAACTTGGTCCTGGATCTCCTCGTTGCCGGATTGGCAATCTTGCTGATGACTATAGCAGTCGAGCTGAGCTCACGTACGAGTGGGGCTGCTCTTGGTGTTGCTCTTGTGAATGTGCTTACTTTCAACCAATCTCTTGCTTTGTTGGTAACAAGCTGGACCCAGATGGAGACTTCTTTGGGAGCCATCTCGAGAGTTAAGTCGTTGGCGGCAGAAGTCAAACCCGAAGACTGTGCAAGAGAAATCTGCGACCTTCCATCATCATGGCCCGCTTTAGGATCCATGGCGTTTGATAATGTTTCTGCATCTTATGAGTAAGTAATTGAACTTAGTCTTCGAGAGGATGCTGACTTCTCAGTTCTGAATCGAAAATGGTCCTGCAGAATTTATCATTGTCGATAGCTCCTGGAGAGAAGATCGGCGTCTGTGGTCGCACGGGGAGGTAAGCGACCAGTACTTCGAGTTCAAGCGGAAAAGCTAACACAATGCAGTGGCAAGAGCGCTTTCTTGGCAGTCATTTCCCGTCTTCTAGAGATCAGACACGGCTCTGTGATTATTGACGGAGTAGACGTGGCAACAATTCCACGAAATACACTCCATTGCTCTCTCTTGGTGCTTCCCCAGGACTCGGTCTTGATATATGGTACGGTGCGCTTCAATCTCAGCCTTCGTGTAGAAGCATTAGCAGAACAAATTTCGGATGAGGTTATGATTGATCTTCTCACTCGAGTCCAGTTGTGGGACCTGATTGTAGCACGTGGTGGGCTGGATGCCGAGATATCTGCACTTGCTCTATCCCATGGACAGAAACAGCTGTTCTGCTTGGCAAGACTGCTAGCTATGGCAGGAGAGAGAAGAAGTGGGATTCTGCTCTTGGATGAGGTAACAAGTGGCGTAGACCTTAAAACGGATCGCTTCCTTCACGCCATTTTAAAGGACCGGTTCAAAAATTTCACTATTATTACTGTTGCTCATCGAATCGAGAGTCTCGCTGGATCGGACAGAATTGTAGTACTTGATGAAGGGAGAATCGCCCAAGTCAAGACACTTACTGATAGATTTGAATAAGGATTTCTTAGTAAAGCGAGTAGTAAAGGGCGACGAGCAACGATTACAATACGCGGACGTCCATACACAGCTACCCTGGTTAACCTACCATGCGTCATTGAAGGAATAAAGAGCTGGGACAGGTGGGGCTGGTGGAAGAGTGTGGATATCTGTCAGATGCTATGGGTGTTTGCGCCTATCAAGGAGGAGGAAGAGGCAAAGACGATTCTGTTGCCCAAGATTATCGACCCCGATACATTTCAATATCCTCACGGCCTCACGCCGCCAATGCACTATGCACGAAAAAGACATTTCCGGAAACGCATCAGCAGGACTGCAGTTGAGGCTGTGGAAGATGCTGTAGCGAAACTCCTAGAGGCGGATGCGCAAGCAATAGGCACAAGATGGGAGATGATTAATCCTGATGTGGGAAGTCGACGGAAAAGTCGAGCATTTAGCTCCGAGGGGAGTGAGGGGGTTAACGACGTTGGGCGAGGGGAATACTCTGAGCATGAAGACGCTGAGGAAGAGGTGGAGCATAGGAGTTATTTTGGCAACATACACTGCACTGGCACAATGAACGCTTTTGATCAAGATATCGATGCTGATCTTGAAGCGAACCTGGAGGCAGCTCTGCGGGAGTCAATGGGAATTCCGACACCGTTGTCTACACTTGGCGCGACACCGAACGTCGAAGAAGAAGAAGAAGAAGAAGAAGAAGAAGAAGAAGACGATAGTAGGGATGAGTCGTTGGAGGGAAATGAAGATGGAGATGACGAGGCGGGGAGTACACTTGAAATTGACGAAGGCGAGAAGGCTCGATTGGCCCAACTCCAAGGTGCGAGAGAGGATATCGTGGAGTTGGAGAGGCAGCTTGCAAAGGCTTCGCCACCCAGCCTTCACGGGTGGCGTAAGACTATTGAATTTCAGTTTTATTTCAGCAATGCGAAACATAGAACACGCGGTTGATAGGGTCAAGCGAATCAAGTCTGCCTCACTGTTGCTATCGGTGTGCCGCCTGCAGGTCCTGTATGCTTTTTCTCGGCAATTTCCATAACGTGTAGTCGTGATGCAGCCCAAGCCCCTCACCACGTTTAGCCGCGTCAAAACATTGGAAATGTCAACAACCCGAGAAGCATAAAACATCCTCCATACCCAAAATATCTGTGTGAAAGGTGGATGGAATCACTACAACCGTGGTGACAAACATGACTTCGACCAGCGTCTACACCGGCGTCTACACCGGCGTCTGGACAAACTGGAATGGTGAGAACAAGTCCGGTTTTTAGGTCGAATCCGAAGCACTTATTTCTGACTTAGCAAAGCCAAACAGAAAATTTCAAGATTGACGTTGACGGTATCGCCTTCTCAGGGCCCGTTCCTAATATCCTTTTTCGCCCTCTTCATTGGAGTAGTCAGTGGCCACCTCTGGGGGATTATCTGCTTCACATTGCATCAAAGTCAATCTACACCAGCCAAACGCGACGGTCTACATCATGAAATACAAGTGCTTCTTCGCAATTCCTCGGGTAGCGCGTCATTTCTTTGGATGCTTATCAAATTGGCCCGGGATTGGAGGAAGAAATCGCGCCGTTTAAGGCGCACGGTTTACCTAGCTTTACCAGCTCTTGCCCACATATCAGCAATGACTTGTGCCGGCATTTTTTCTTCTCGAATAACCTTATCTGGTAACGAAGTTCTTGCGCGCGGGTCAACTTGTGGGTAGATGGGCACAGGAAACATGAACTACACTAATATGACCGAAACCGAGAGGCAAGATGCTGCTACCGCCGACTGGTCATTGGGCCGTTGGCAGGCCATGAAAGCCCTGGAATATGCGAAAACTTGTTACAATCTAACCAATCTTGCGGAACCGAGCGCCTGCAAACTATATACAACGCCCGCAATCAATATAACCACAAACAACAAAGATCCCTGTCCATTCCAAGAGAGAGTTTGTGCGTCTCCTCACGGAATTACGATTGATACTGGCCTTATTGATTCTAATACCCATCTCGGATTTAACATGAAGCCTAGCAGTCGACTTCAATTCCGAAAAGTTCTTAAATGCGTGCCGATCATGGCGGAAGAGCGATATTGCAGTGGCTGGGAGGCTCAAAATCCCCTGGACCCCCCGATCTTGCCAGGGGATGCACATAGATATTATTACTTTGGTACAAGAATGATCGACGATCAACCTCTCAACTTTACTTGGGTTCTGAGTAACTACACCCTTTGGGCGAAGCCACCAAGCTACCGCCTGTTGTACGTGTGGACAAGTCCTTCTGTTATCTTCTGCCAATAGGAAGCTAACTATCACCAGCTCTGTCACAGCATTTTCAGGAGCAGACCCTCCAGACTTTACGTGGATCCCAGAACTTCGAATCGACAGCGCGGATATTTCCGTGGTCACCATCAGCAGCACTATTGCGTACACCAGCAAAGTTCTTGATCCGTGGTTTCAAGCTACGAGTACGAGTAACACCAATCTCACTGGTTCTCAGATCAATTACATCTTTCCAAATCTTCCAACAAGTGACATCAAATCGCTGTATTACCCAGATCGAATCTCCCCAACTCTCGGCTGCACGGAGCAGTATCAATTTTGCAATAATACATCTTGTAGTAAACTCACTGGGTTCTTCGCTAACGATTCTATGCCATACTTTGGGTTAGAGTTAAATGATGATCAAAAAGCTATTTTCAACCTCATTTATAATGGGGCATATGGCGTTACCCTTAACATGGGTGTATACTTCTTAGGCGACAACTTTCTGTTGGCCACGGAAAAAACCTGGTCAGGATGGGGATGGGTATCGTCGCCCTTACCTCCGAATCAATGGGAAAAAGAAGCCGCCAACATTGTCAATATCATGCTCGCGGCACTGCAGCGGCGTATCTTGGACTTTGCATCCCCTCCAGACATACCGTTTGGGATTTCCAGCGGGGAAGTGAGCTCACTATCATTTATCACTCCTCCGCAAACCGAGGCGGAGAAACGAGCCTGCAATATTGTCCGCATTCGGAATTCGGCATACTACAATTTCAATGTTGATGGTATCATAAGCATTTTGTCTCTGGGTCTGATAATAATTGTTATCAACGCTCTTTGTCTCCCCGGCATTGTGTTCTGGGCTCGACGAAAGTTCAAGCTCAAGATGCACCCTAAGGATGAATGGGTGCACACTTCAGTGCTTGCCTTGTTCTGGAACACGGTGAAAAGTCGTGGTCTTCGTCGACTAGAAACGCATAAAAGAGGAGATACCCCGTATCCGAAGATATCGGGGCTCCGGTTTTCGGTGAATCGAGCTTGGAAGACTAGAGATAAAGAGCAGCAGCGAAACCATCAGCTCCATGCACGGAGGAAATGTAGCCGTGGTGAGATAAGTAACGAAGAGGATGAAGCAATGCTTGCGAAAGGAGATCATGCTGGACGTGCAAGCGGTGGAGACTTTCAAGAGGGTGCTTGGGCCGGAGCATCCACACACGCTGGCCAGCATGGGCAACCTAGCATCGACGTACAGGAACAAAGGCCGGTGGAACGAGGCCGAAGAGCTGGACGTGCAAGTGATGGAGACTCGCAAGGTGCTTGGGCCGGAGTATCCTGACACGCTAACCAACATGGGCAATCTTGCCTTTACATGGAAAGCGATGGGACGGCAGACGGAAGCTTCGTATTTGTAGCACAACATAATTCAAAGAACAAGGTGGACCGTGAAGCTAGAGGACTTCGTTGGAAGAGAGTGGAGTTGGAGGGAGGTTTGGCGCACGTAGAATCTGCATCGACTTATGTGGTCGCTCGTTGGTAGAGGCAGTAGAACGATTCTTTGATCTGATCGTCTTGTGACCCTATCAATCGTATTCTTCGTGATTGTGACGACGAGAAGCTCACTCCTACTTGATCCGCCCCTGCTGGGCATCACCGATTGCGTCGATCTTCGCGAATGAATGGGACTGATGGGATAAGTGACCAGAGTTTCTTAGTGGCTTAAAGGTGGACGTTGTAGGGTATGTGAGGGTAATTGTTGATAACGACGCTGGAATAGTTGTGAGATGGGATGCTGCTAGTAGCGTCAGCGTGGCTGTTTGGTTGATCAAAGCAGTCACTCGAACCCCTTCGATCTTTCCACATAGCGTAAAAGTTGCTGCTTTTCGGCCTCAGGGTCTCTTTTCGCTCGATCCAATGACTCGATATGCCTCTTGGCTAAACTCAACACCTCCCTTTCGAAACCTTCTTTTGAGTCACATCAACTCCACCAATCCCAGCCTTCACTAAGCTTTATTGAACCGTAGCCAATAAGCCTGTAAATTGCGCATTCAATCTATTGCGGTCTTGCTTCTCGATGGCTTAGGCGCAATTGGCAACAAGGCAGAGGGAGTTGAATGACGCGTTGGAGACGTTGAGAGTTAGTGAGGAGCGGAGAATTGAGGAGGCTAGAGCTAGGGAGGACGAGATAAGGGCTGCTGCGAGTAGAAGAGTAGGGGACGAGGCAGCGAGGAGGATGACTGAGTAGAGGTTGATTGAGGAGGCTAGGAGAGATGGAAGGAGAGAGGGACGGAGGGAAACGGGGAGAAGTAATGTAACACTGGTGGTGAATGAGAGGCCCAAGAGCAGGCATGGTCTCTTTTCACGGGACCGACAACCAGAACTTGAGCCGCGCAATTGCTACAGTAATATGTTTTTCTAAAATTCCAATACGTTACTGAATTTCGAAGGCTTCGCGTGAGCCGCAAGCTAGCACACATTACGCATTAATTCTAGATACAAGACGTA
>Ga0302140_10004182_pt1 | contig 18353 bp, 11 predicted proteins | sample I_Bog_E1_1_FD_202095 | JGI IMG/M metagenome (GOLD analysis project Ga0302140, IMG submission 202095) | Peat permafrost microbial communities from Stordalen Mire near Abisko, Sweden - I_Bog_E1_1 | ecosystem: Environmental > Terrestrial > Soil > Wetlands > Peat | place: Sweden: Abisko, Stordalen... | reverse complement strand
CAGCGGCTCGGTACAAGCAATCATTGAGCCGGCAGTTCTTGCCTCATTTGCCATGCGCCCGGAAGGAGTTCCCTTGATGATGGATCTCACGCGCCGTGAATTTCTGCATGCCGTGACGGGAGCAGCCGTCGGCGGTTCGATTGCCGGCCATGACGCGCTCCTTCACGGCCACTCCCTGGCGCCATTGCCCGCAGATGCCGGCCAACGCAGCGCACCGTGCAACGGGCCATGCCCGCCGCTCGAGTCACTGATCTGGCCGGAACCACAGGAGATTTCCAGCTCCGGCAGCGACTTCGTTCTCGACAGCCAGGTACAGGTTGTCGTGCCGTCGAATCCATCGAAGCAGGATTTGTTTCTTGCGGCTTCGCTGGTTGACGAATTAGGTGACCGCTTTGGCCTGCATCTGAAGATCCAACGCGCCACCAGCCTGAGTGCCGGCAAGCGCGCAATTCTTATCGGATCGATGGAGAACCCGTTGGTCAGGCAGACTTGCGCGGAGAGGAAGCTCACGGCGGACCTGCAAGATCACGGCCCCGAGGGCTATCTTCTTCGCACTGACAGCAACATCGTTCTCGTTGCCGGCAACAGCGATCGCGGCGCGTTCTATGGCCTCCAGTCCCTCCGCCAGTTGCTCGTCAACGAAGATGGCCAACTGCGATTTCGCGGCGTCGAGATTCGCGATTGGCCCGACAAGCCCTTCCGGGGAATCTACCTGTTTCTTCCCGGACGCGAGCATATCCAGTTCTTCAAGCGCTTCGTGCGCGACTTTATGGCGCTCAACAAATACAACACGCTCATCATGGAGATGAACGCGTGCATGAGGCTTGAAAGCCATCCTGAGCTGAATTCCGGGTGGGTGCAATTCGCCAGAGACGTCAACTACAGTTGCCGCAACTATCCCCGCCAGCCGTTCCACGACATGGAGCAGAACTCTTCGCATCAGGATGTGGCGGACGGTGGCTTTCTGGAAAAAGAAGAGGTAGCCGATCTGGCACGTTGGGTGAGGAAACATCACATCGAACTTGTTCCGGTGCTTCCCTCTTTTACGCATAGCTACTACCTGCTGACGGACCACAGAGACCTGGCGGCGGTCCCGCAAGATAAGTGGCCCGACATCTATTGCCCTGTCAATCCGAAGTCGTACTCCCTGATCTTCGAAGTCTATGACGAGTTCATCGACGTTCTGCAGCCGAAGAGCGTCCACATCGGCCACGATGAGTTGTTTCTTCCGGTGGACGTGTCTCCGCAATGCAGCGACAAGGAGATTGGCGAGCTGTTCGGAGAAGATGTCAACAAGATCCACCATTATCTTGCATCGAAAGGCATTAAGACTCAGCTTTGGGGCGACATGCTGCTGCAGTCGGTGAGAGGTGCGGGACTGCAGAAGAAAACAGCGCCCGATGGCTGGACCTACGACTCTCCCGGCGGGCTGACTGGGGAACAGGTGGACAGGCTGATTCCCAAAGACTGCCTGATCTATAACTGGTTCTGGCGCGATGATCCGGGTCAGAAAAGTTCGGCCGAAGACAATGAAGCTTTGCTCGACAAGATGGGCTTCCAGCAGATCTTCGGGAACTTCGAATCGGATATCAAACATTATGAAACGCGCCGGAAGCGGCCTAATTTGCTGGGAGGGGCTCCGTCGGCCTGGTTTGCAACCGACGAGGTTGGTTTTGGCAAAGAGCTCATGGCCGATTTTCTTGGCTGCAGCAACATCCTCTGGAGCGGTCGGGTTATCGACGGCAAAACTCTGTCGGCGCGCGTTCAATCCATGATGCCGGCCATTCGGGCGAGGCTCAGCGGGACTACTCTCCCGAGCCAGACGGAGACATCCATTGTGCCGGTGGATATTTCGCGCCAATTCAATATGGGAGATGGCGCCCCGGCACTGGGTGTTGGCCTGGAGCAAATGGCGGCCCGGATCGTCCAGTGCAACAGGGTCCCTTTCGATCTGAGGCGCACCAATGGCCTGCGCGCAATTGCCGTCGGCACGGAAGGAAAGGAGGCCACCAGCCTGCCCAATGCCGTGACGGGCATTGCAGTAGGAGAGGCCCCCACCAGCCTGGTGTTTCTGCACGCTTCGGCAAGGCGCGCAAAGAACCGGCAGAGCTATCGATTGATCTGGGACCAGCCGGACACGGCGGACCTTCTGGGGTGGTACGAAGTGGTCTATGAAGATGGCTTTGTCGCCACCATTCCCATCCGCTACGGCGTCAACATTCTCGAATGGAATTGGGACGAGCGCGTCTCCGCCCGCGACTATTGCTACAGCGCGGACGCGGTGGCAGTGGGAAGCCAGGCGCCGGATCGGGTGACATTCTTCGCGTACGAGTGGATCAATCCCCGCCTGGGCAAAGTCGTTCAGGATATCCGCCTGAAAGGCACGACCGGTTTCCGGGGTGGGTCCGACGACTTTGACAACGAGATGGGACCGGTGATTGCGAGCAACGCTGTGATCCTGGCGGCGCTCAGCGTAGTGCGGAAGCGAAGCTGAGTGGGTGCGGCGTCCCGGCGCTCCTCGAAGAGACGGGCTCGTCACCGCGTGCCGGCGGGGAGCAGTTTGAACCCATTGACGGAGTAGATCGTCTCCAGCACTTCCGCGGACTGAATTGACGGGACCAAGGTTGGCTTATTCTTGTTTTTGTATGCGATCTTATATTTCGTTTACTTTCTTTTATGGGTGCGCGGGGGGTATGATGGGAATGATTAGAAGACCGCACAGGGCCCGGAGCGGAGCTGAGTGGTTGTTCACCACCCAAAAAAGGGAGAGCCCCGGTACTGCCGGGATGCCTGCGCCAGGGATGGGGAGAAAAGCAGTGTCGAATGTTCTGCTGCATTTAGCTGAGGCGCGGCGCCATGGCGTGCCCAGGGGAATCTATTCCGTCTGCTCCGCGCACCCCTGGGTGCTTGAAGCAGCCATTGACCAGGCGCTCGAAGATAAGTCGGACGTTTTGATTGAGGCCACCTCGAACCAGGTGAATCACCTGGGAGGCTACACGGGCATGCTCCCCGAGGACTTTCGGCGCCGCGTCATCGATATCGCTGCGGGGAAGGGATTCGACGAGTCAAGGTTGATCCTCGGCGGGGATCATCTTGGACCGAATCCATGGCAGAAGCAACCGGCGCCCGCGGCAATGGGTGAAGCGGTGCGCATGGTTGAAGCCTATGTACGCGCAGGGTTTCAGAAGATCCACCTCGATGCCAGCATGGCTTGTGCGGATGACCGGGTTCCGCTTGCGGACGAGACCGTTGCGCGCCGTGCCGCTGTTCTTTGCGCCGCCGCGGAGCAGGCCAGCGGCGGGAATAAGCCGGTCTATGTGATTGGCACCGAAGTACCCGTACCAGGGGGGGCTACGGAAAGCCTGACAGAGCTGGCAGTGACCAGCCGCGAAGCCGCGGCCGAAACTTTGGCCATACACCGGCGAGTCTTCAAAGATGCGGGACTTGAATCCGTATGGCCGCGGGTGATCGCCCTGGTGGTTCAACCAGGGGTTGAATTCAACCATGACAGTGTCGTCGATTATGATCCGGCGCGCGCCCTGCATCTCACCGAACTGCTCAAGGACGAAGAGGGCCTGGTCTATGAGGCGCACTCCACGGACTATCAACGGCCCGAGGCATATCGCAATTTGGTCCGTGATGGATTTGCCATCCTCAAGGTTGGACCTGCACTCACCTTCGCCATGCGCGAAGCCCTGGCTGCGCTATCGTCGATTGAGACAGAGTTGGTGGCGCAAGGGCAATGTTCGCAACTGATGGCGGTGCTGGACCGCGTCATGGTTGAGGACCGCCGTCACTGGGAACATCATTATTCAGGAGATGAACGGGCCATGCGTCTGCAGCGGCGCTACAGTTACAGCGACCGGGCGCGCTACTACTGGACCGCACCGGAAGTGATGAAAGCGGTGGAGAAGCTTATAGGGAACCTGCGCCGGACAGCTATTCCTGAAACGATGCTCAGCGCCTTCCTGCCCGAGGAATATCGACGAGTCCGCGCCGGCGCACTCGATCCCGATCCACCTTCGCTGATCATCCACCACATCCGGCAGGTGCTGCGGGCCTATGCGGGTGCTTGTATCGCGCCGACAGCCTGAAGCAATCATCCCGCCCGAGGGGCATCCACGATCAGGTTCGTTCCTTGACTCGCCTACGCTCACTTTTACGAGACGCGAATCACTTCGATCCCTGCCGAGGTCAGCATCTCCAGATCGTGATCGCCGATTTGATCGTCGGTAATGACGGTATGGATGGCTTTGGGCGGCACAATGAGCGCCAGGCTGCGGCGCGTGAATTTGGTGGAGTCGCAAACGGCCACCACGCGCTTGGCCGCCTTGACCATGGCGCGGTTGACGCGCGACTCGAGGACATTCGGCGTCATAAGCCCGATCTTGGTGTCGAATCCATCCACGCCCAGAAAGAGAATGTCGGCATTCATCTCGCTCAGCACATCCTCAGCCAGCGGCCCAACCAAGGAGAATGAATTCTTGCGCAATGTTCCGCCGGTCAGGATGACTTCAAAATCCGTGCCCGCCAACTCGGTGGCGATGTTGACGGCATTGGTGATGACCGTCAGACGCGAGAAGCGGCGCAGTTCGCGAGCAATGGCCGTGGTGGTTGTTCCGGAGTCGAGCAGTACGCAATGGCCATCTTCTACAAGAGAAGCGGCCGCTTTGGCGATATTCTGTTTCTCTTTGAGCTGCTTCTGTTCCTTCTCCTGCAGGGAGGGATCGAGCAGGGTGCTCTCCTGGGGAGAGAGTGCTCCCCCATGGGTGCGAAGCACCAGCCCCTTGGACTCGAGATAGTCGAGGTCCTTGCGGATGGTAATGCGTGAAATACCCAGCGCATCGGACATCTCCGAGACCAGAACTCGCCCATCGCGCAGAATCAGCTTGAGCAAGTGGTTGCGGCGCTCATCGATGAGCATATCGCTGCCGGATCTTGTACTAGCTTTCATGTTTCAGCTTCCCTGGCTTCCTTTCCCTGCTAATTGTTCCCTATCATACCTGCACACAGGTGCGCCATGCGCGAAATTGCAGCTCAGAATGCCCCCAGGAATTGAGCGATCGACAACTCAGCCCGGAGGCCATAGGTTGGATCCACGTTCGGCGCTATTCCTGGTGGATGATTGGGCTCCGCGGCCGGCGCGGGCTCTTCGTGTAAGTATTTGATTCAATTCAATATATCGGCAGGCATCCATCGACTCCCATTCACTCGGCAAGGGAGAGAAAGTCTCGCACCAATCCAGAATTGCGGAAAGACTCCGTGCCGCCTGGGTGCAGGGTTGAGAGGGCAGCGGTTCGGTTTCCGAAGGCCGCGCAAGCATCCGGCGTATCGCCACGAAGGAATGCAGCCAGGAATCCGGCATTGAAACTGTCACCGGCGCCAATGGTATCCAGGGGAGTGACGCATGCGGCGGGAAGCAGCCAGCGTTGGCTTGCTACCTGCACGAGCGCACCGCGCTTGCCGCACTTGACGGCCACCAGCGGGACGCGCTTTGCCAGGGCTTCAATGGCACTCTCGGCATCCGGCATGCCGGTGATGCGGCAGGCCTCGTCGTCATTCGGCAGGAAAATGTCGACGATGCCCAGGACTTCGTCGAGCACGCCGTCCCAGCGATCGTCCGGATCGTCATTGGTATCGAGCGAGAGCGTAAGGCCCTCGGCCTTCAATTGCCTGAGTATCCGTGGCAGGTCGGGCTGGAGCGCCTTGTGGAGAAAGAGCGAGGAGAGATGGAAGTGCCGGCCGGAAGCAAGGTAAGCCATATCCAGATCCGTGGCGGCCATCTCGAACATGGTTCCCGGATAGGTGAGAATATGACGCTTGCCCGCATGGTTCAGCAGGATTGTCACCCCGGTGGATGTGCCGCCGGAGTTGCGCTTGACGCATGTGAGGTCGACCCCTCGCTCTGCCAGCCGTTCCATGGCTATGCTGCCTAATGCGTCGTCTCCAAGCAAGGTAATGAAACCGACCGAAAGACCAAGCGCAGCCAGGTTGTGCGCGAGAATCGCCGAAGAACTGCCCAGGGTCACGCGAAAGTCGCTGGCCAGCAACTCGCGCTCCAGCGGCATGACTTCAGGAAGTCCATAGAGAATGAGGTCCAGGTTGATCTCACCTGCGATCGTCACATCGAAACGCTTCTTCATATCTTCCTAGTCGACGAGCGTGACAACGCGACTGAGATGGCAAGGAGAGTCGGGATCGAGTCCCTTCCACAATCCCAGACGGCTGCCGAGCAACTGGCCCCACACGACGTAGACGACCAGGCGGGCAAGTTCAGGAACGGGCAGAGCCAATTCAATGGCCAGATCGGCGCTGCTGAGTACTTCGGGCGAAAGCCGATTTGCAATGGCCAGAGTGCATCCACCCAGATCTTTCATCTCCAGCAGTACCGCGGCCTCTTCCGCGTAACCGGTCTCGGACAGCAACGCGCCCACCAGAACCTTTTCCGACACGATGGACATGGGTCCATGCCGAAATTCAAGCGTATGAAAGAACTGGGCATAGCTTGACGAAGACTCCATGATCTTAAGCGCCGTCTCGGATGCGATGGGGTACAGAGGACCCTGCCCGAGAAATGCCACGTCATCAAACGCTCGTTGCGCAAATTCTTCGATCCGCGGACTGTAGGTGGGAAGCAGTTTGGCCAGGGCCGCGGGCAGCGCATGCAGCGCGTCAACAAACTCATTCTGCCTGGCGGATCGTGCCGCGACATATTGCAGCGCCATCAGCATGGAGGTGAACGAGGAAGTCATCACTGTGCTCTCCTCCATTACCGGCAGTTTCAGTGTCCGGGTGCTGAGGCGGGTCAGTTCGTTGCCATCGCAGGTGACTGCCAGGAATGCGACGCTGCGCTGCCTGAGGAATTCCGCTACCTGCAAGACCTCGGACGTATGGCCTGAGCGCGAAATCAGAACCGGGAAGATAGCGGCCCCTTCGATGGGAAACACCAACCGGGGAAACAGGAGCACTTCAGAGGCAGGCACAGCCCGTGCGGGTACGCCAACCAGGGTTGTGAATGTAGCCGCTGCGGCTTGCGCCAGATAGTAACTGGTGCCGCACCCGACGAAGAGCCACTCATAGGTATGGGGGTCTCTATCGCCGATCAGCGGCTCCAGATCGAGCCTGTCTAATGTGTTCAGGCACCGGTCCCAAACTTCGGGCTGGCTGTGGATTTCGCGCAGTGTTGCTTTTCCGCTTTCCATCTTGCTTGTCTCCAGTGGGTTAGCGTTGTCCTTGAGCGGACACAGAGAAAATCATTCCCCACGGGATTTTGTATTCTTCCTCATCGCACACATATCACCCCCACAGTCCCGTGACAAAATGAAATAATAACATATAAATGGAAATAACGCGCAACATAAAGTGAGCCTGAACTGTTAGTATATCTCCAATTCGAAATCCAGCGCAGGCCGCTGGGCAGAGATTGAATCAGAGACTGAATCCTTGCACAAAACTCTCATATTACTGGAGATGTGTCCCTTCAAAAGGAAAAGTTGCGGGATTCATCCCTTCATTTATAGATTGGCCAGGCAGATTGCGGCCAATCTGCCTGGATAGGAGAACATCGGCGATGAAATGGACGCGATTGATCATTACGACGCTGCTCGCCCTTGGGGCGCTCCCAGTCTGGCCTGCAGGCAGTGCACACAAAGAGCAGGCGCAATCCCAGTCTAGCTTGATTCGCGGTGGGAATCTCATCGTTGAAGCCTTCGACGATGGCTCTTACGGCTTGCGGTCAACGGCCATTCCCGGAGATGTTCTGCGTTCCGATGTTGAGGCCGATACGGCATCGGGAACGCTCAGATCCTCGCGTTATCGCCGGCATTTGGGCAGGGTTGTTCCGTTTGACGACGAGTTGGGATCCGGCCATCGAATGACGGTGACGCATACCGGGTTGCCCGGCGCCCCTGACCTGGTCTGCGAGTTTCGTGTGTATGACAACCAGCCCTGGGGCGACATCCGGTTGAGCGTAAGCAACACGACCGGCGGCTCCATTGCCGTGCATGCCCTTCGGGTCCTAAACAGCACCACCGGCGCTGTGTTGAATCTGAAAGGCTCCGCATCGGAAGACCGCGTGCTCTCCGACAGCTTCACCGAAGACTCAGTGCGGCTGATGGATCTGGGCGAACCAGAAAATGGCGTGCACCGGGCGTTCGGAAGTCAGCTCATTTACAACAGGCAGAGTGGACAGAGTCTCTTCCTGGGAGCGCTGAGCGCCGACAGGTTGCTCACAGTCTTCCACCTCCTAAGCTCGGTGGGACCTGATCCGCATTTGCTCTCCTACGAAGTAGTCGATTCCGGAACGAACGAGGCATTGCAGGAGCAGAGTAATGGATACCCGCCGGGAAACATTGTTCCACTCAGTTTGCAGGTGCCGGCTGGAGAAAGCATCAGCTCGGAGCGGCTGATGTTCTCGATCGGGCCTGAGTATCATGAGCAGCTGGAAAACTACGGGCGCGCCATTCGCATTCTCCACAAGGCCCTTGTTTCCACGCCGACCCCCATCGGCTGGTGGAGCTGGACAGCTTACTACTATGGAGTCACGGAGAATACGGTTCTCACCAATGCCGCGTGGCTCGCACAGAATCTCGCGCCGCTTGGCTATCAATACCTCCAGGTGGATGAGGGGTACCAGTATGCGCGCGGGGAGTACGCCACTCCGGATGGAAAGGCGTTTCCAAGGGGCATGGCATACGTGGGCCATCAAGTGGAAAATCAGGGAATTACGTTTGGGCTGTGGGTGGCGCCGTTCCAGGTGTCGGAGCGTTCGTGGGTCTATGAGCACCATCGGGACTGGCTGGTGCACAACCTGGCTGGGGAACCGATTCACCTCGGCAAAGTCGGAGGCAACAGCAAGTTCGATGAACTATATGCGCTGGATACGACCAATCCTGGGGCGCAAGACTATCTGCGGTCGACCTATCGCACGCTGGTGAACGACTGGGGCACGCGCTTTATCAAGATGGACTTCATGGATTCTTCGGCGGTGGAGGGAGTCTTCTACCGCCCTAACACTACTGCGCTCGAGGCACAACGCATCGGTCTGGAAATCATCCGCTCGACAGTGGGCGATGACGTAGTGCTCGACAAGGATGGCAGTCCCATGCTCACGCCGGTGGGGATTGTGAATACAGGCCGCATCTCGCAGGACACCGGGCACACGTTTGGATCGACGCGTGACGCCGCGACGGGAATTGCCGCGCGCTACTATATGAACCGCAACTTCTACGTCTCGGATCCGGATGCGTTTACCGTTTCCAGGCAGGTGATTCCCGACCGCGGTTGGCATGGCAACAAGCAGCCGCTGACGCTGGAAGAGGCGGAGGCTTCAATCGCTCTCTCGGCTGTCTCAGGCGGCATGTTCGAGATTGGCGATGACCTGCCTGCGTTAGGCGCTTCTCCGGACCGTCTGGCTCTTGTACGCAATTCGGACCTGCTCGACATGGCCAGGCTGAGCCGCGCTGCCGTGCCGCTCGATTTGATGACCTACCGGCCGGAGGACAAACAGCCGAGTGTCTTTCTGCTGCATGAAAGTCCGCGCCAGAAGATTCTAACCGTCTTCAACTGGACCACGGAGACAAGCAGCCACACATTCCGGCTGGACACCCTCGGTCTGAGGGCGAACGGGTCTTATACCGCAACCGATGTGCTGCGGGCCGGCGCTGTTCCCATTGACAACGGTGCGCTGGTCATCACACTGCCGCCGCATTCCGTTCGCATGCTGAAGCTGATCGACACAACTGTGCCGGAAACGGCTCCTGTGTTTGAAGACCATGCTCCTGTCGAAGGACAAGCCGGTGTTCTCGTGGACTTCCATGCGGCTGCAACCGACGCCGATGCGCCCGTGCTTGTGTACCGCTGGGATTTTGGTGACGGAGTGAGCGCAGATGGCACGGATGTCTCGCATGCGTACACGCAGGCCGGGCAATACGCGGTGACTGTCACGGCCACCGGGCTGAACGGGCAGAGCGCGCGAAAGACGCTCGGCGTCTCGATCACCGGTGCGGTGCCAACGCTTTACATTCCTGCCGCGAAGGAGCGCTATCGCGGGGCGCAATAGGGCTGGGGGCCTGCGGCTGTGCTTGAGCCCTGCTCAGGGTTGCGAAACGAAAGCTTGCGTTCAGGATAGAAACTGCGCCTCAAGAAAACGGTAGAGCTCTTCGGGCGTTCTAGGGTGCTCCGAACCCAATCCCAGGCTCTTCCCCGCGGGCGGGATCACGAATGCGGAATCCCCATGCTCCGCAACGCAGAGACAGAGCGTCTGCTCCTGCTCTGGATACCTGCAAGCGTTAAGCCAGACATAGCGGGCGAGTATTGCCGCATCGATCGCGCTGTTCTCCGGATCGTCGACCTCGGGCAGCGAGCTGATTCTCTGTTGATTCTCAAAGATGGCAATGCTGGTGAACGGCTTGGGCTTGCTGCGCATGCCAAAGCGGGCGACAAGGGTGCGCGGACGCGCGCGTCGAAGCGCCTCGGCAGCGGCCCATTCGACGAAAGCGTTGGAGAAAATGACCGCGCCATTTCCGCTGAGAAAAAGGTCGATGACAAATTTGCGCAGTCCCGGCTGGTTGGCAACTTCCGCAGGCCAGAGTCCCCAGGCGTCCCACGCCTCACGCCGCAGGTTCGCGATGATCTCATCGGTGGCCTGAATGTCCTTCGGAGCCTTGTTCAACTCGGCGAGCAATCTGTCGCGAAACGGCTTGAGCGCTATATAGCTCAAGGAAGAGGCGGCGACCGGGGAGAGAGGAGAAAGCATACTGTTCAGTTTTCCCTCTGCGTCGATGAGCCATAGATCGGAGCTTTCTCGACTGCCCTGCCGCGCGGCCAAGATTGCGTTCGGAGAGATGGCCAACTGTCCTTGCACCGCCAGTTCGCAGAGCCGTTCCGAGCCACCCGAGATTTTGATCTCCCGGCCGCGACGATCCCATTGCTTCCAGACCGAGAACGGGTCGACAGGCAGGTTGCGGGGAAGAACGAGGAGGATCAACCGTGGGGACGCAGTTTGGAATGGGGTAGATTCGTGCGCAGCGGCGTTGACGGCCTCAAAGACTCTCTGTACCTCCCGGCGCCACTCGGCATAGTATTCAGACCGCGCGAGGAGCGACGCATTCTCGATCGTGTCGGAAGCCACGGAGAAATTCGAGAGCGTGATGCCCATCTTCTTTTCCAGGGCCCACAGTGGCTGGGTGAGAACCGCAAGGGCAGAGGGGCTGAACGTCTCCACGCCTTTCATGAAATGAGCGAGGCGGTTTTGCTCGAACGGAAACAGCGTTGCCCACTGAATTACTTGCTGATTCAAGGAGGGCCGCAACGTGATTGGCAATCGCTCGATTGAACGGCGATACGAATCCAGACTGGATGCATCTGCCTGCGCACTGTCGGGCCGTTCATTCATTGCACCCCCAAAATTATGCCGATAGCCCGGGCAGAGGCTTCCCTGGAAGGTCCAGGTCTTTGATCCCAAACAGGCCCGCAATGGTTGGACAAATGTCGATATGTTGCACGGGACGTTCTAGGACATCGGCGGACCTTGCGGCTTCTCCCAGGCACATCATCCATGTCAGGTTGGTGGAATCGTCGGTCGACCTGTGATTGAAGAAGCCATTGGTATTTGACCCGTCGAAATCGCGCCCGAATTCGGGAAGAACAAACAGGGTTGTCCTTCCACTGTAAGAAGGAAGTGATTGCACCAGGTTCCAAAGCTCATAAACCAGGCGATCCACTGTGCGAATGCCGGCCAGATGCATGGAATACGAACCAAAGTGCGCAACTTCCACGTCGGAGAATGTAATTGCGAGCAGAGACGGTGCAAAGCGCCGCATTACCTCCGCGCTGACAAGAAATGTGAATTCATCTCCGGTAACGGGCGCACTGGTGAGCACCAGTTCTTCAATGGCCTGCTGCATCGAGCCTTGCATGCGAAGGTCAAGCAGGGATTCATCTCCTGAGACGGACCAGCCGAGTCCCTCATAGTTGTCGGCATTCTGCAACATGGCCTCAAGCTCGGGCTGCATGGCGGCCCGATCCGCGCTATGCTCGGCGTGCCCTTGCGATGCCGCTCGAATGACCGCGTTGATGAGCAACTGCTTGGGAAAAACCACGTTTGCGCCGTAGCGGGGGCCAAACTCTCGAATCGAACTGGCGCCAATGCGGCTGGTCAGGGCCTTGTTGCTCGAGATTAACCATGCATAGTCCTGGGTAAGTTCCATGCGCTTGCGCAGGTACTCGAAGAGAGTCGGGCTGGCCGGGGGTGTCTTTCCCCAATCGTCCAACCGCTGCCACGTCCCGGTAAGAATGCTCGATATGGTGTTGTAGTGCGATGTCGCGCCCGCATTGCGAAGGAAGGGATAAAACACACTTTGAGGCAGCAGCTCGCGATAAAGATGGGGAATGTTTCCAAGGCCGGTATCGAGGAAGGTCTCGGCGCGGCGTATTCCGCCGCAAGCCACGATTATCACCTTGCGCTCGTCTTTCCCCAAAGCACTTGATGGCTCGCCGGCAAAGACACGCTTGCGCGAGCTAGCCCACTGATCTACCAGCAGGATTGCAGCCGACTTAAGGAGACTTCGTCGAGAGGCATCCATCGCACACCACAGCTTCCTGGAAAACCCGCGATCTGTGCGCGGAGTGGAAACCCGTCCGCATACAGATTCTATCCCGCAACAGGCGCGTAAACAACATCTCCCGCAGGCGCATTCGCACTTGCGGGAGAGTTTGCTGTTTGAGCTGCAGGCGCCTTCACGCCTGCATGTTATCCGCCATCTTAGAACACATACTTGGCAGAGATCTGAAAGAATCGCGCGTCCGGCGTGTTGCTCTGGAACTTCGCCGGCCCAAGGATGTCACCGCCGCCGCCGTCGACACTTGTATCATCGCTCGGGGTACTCCAGGACGGGTGATTCAGAAGATTGAAGGCGTCCGCGCGGAACTGCAGGTACTGCTCGCGCCAAGTTTTGAAGCTCTTGAACAGGGACATGTTCACGCGTTCGAATCCAGGCCCATACATCTGGTTCGACTTTCCACCGATGTATTTGACGACGTCGGCAAGGTCCGTCACAATCGGGTCGCCGAACATATCCGTTTGCGTTGAGGAGTCAATGCCAACGGCGTCCGCCGGGTTGTCGAATGCGCAGGGGTTATACCAGTGTGTTCTGTTTTTCGTGGCCGTCGCGCAGGTTGTGTTTTGGTTCCACTGGGGCAACGTCTGTGTCGTGGAGAACGGATCGGCGACCCGATTCGCATTGGAATTGCCGGTGAAGTCGGCCCCTCCCTCGCCACCGGCGAATCCCGTATTGCCATCCGGGCTTACCGTAAAGGGGTTGCCCGTTTGCGCCTGCCAGGTCAGACTCGTTGACCAGCCGCCCACGATGTAGTCCGCCACCCCACCCGCGTGCATGTATCTCCGTCCTTTACCGAACGGCAAATCATAACTTCCGTTCAGCGTTATGCGGTGGCGGGTGTCAAAAGCCGATGGAGTGAGCTCCATGTAGAGCGGGATCAGGTTCGTGTCGCGAGCATTGATACCGCCCTCGATTCCGCCGGGAGTCGTGGAATCGTCAAAAGCGCGCGAAAAAGTATAAGTCGCAAGGAAGCTCAACCCGTTCGACGCGCGCTTTTCCAGTTTTGTCTGCAAGGCGCTATAGTAGCTTTCGCCTCCATAGTTCGACTGGTCGACGTCACCCATGCCCTGGAATGGCTCAGTGTAGCTTCCAGGGTTGTCGCCGTCTTCGATTCCATTTCCGTCGTTGGGGCTGAGGGCCGTATACAAGTGCCGGCCCAAGTTGCCAACATACGCAACGGACGCGACCATGTTCCTCGACAATTCGCGCTCCACCGTCAAGTTGTAGCTCTGCGTATACGGACTCTTGATGTTGACGTCGGACGAGTTGACGTTCGGGTTGAGTCCCAGGCCTGCCGCGCCGCTCGGTCCCCAGAGCCCAAAACCCTGCGCGAGCGTGGTTGGGAATGGAAGCGGTGGGTTGGCCGTCAGATTAGCGGTTGCGTTGGATGGGCAGCCGGTGTTGTAGGGGGCAGCGCTGGTGTAGTAGCTGGGAGCGTTGCAAGCGGCATTATTGAAGACCACGGCTACATACGCCCAGGGAAAGTTTACCGTCATCTCGGCTGCACCGGGTGCTTCAAGACCTCCGAAGAATATTCCGTAGCCGCCGCGCACCACTGTCTTGGAATCGACCCTATAGGCGAAGCCGAGACGAGGAGCAAAGTTATCCTTCTGCGCGTTCGTCAGGGAGTTGCTGTTGTCATACGACGTAGTGATGTTCTGCGAAGCGAGAAGGTTCTGGAAGGTTGAGTTGAGAAGGTTCTGGCCCTGTACCTTCGAGGAGAGTACATAGGAGCCGGTTCCGGTGCCAATTCCGCTGGACGATATGGTCAGGTTTGCTACGTCGCCCGCCTTGTTGCTGATGGGCTGCGTGTAGTCATACCTCACGCCCAGATTCAGGGTCAGCCTGGAGTTGAATTTCCAGTCATCCTGGGCATAAAACGAGCGGTACCAGCGATAGTAACCGACGTTCCAGTCCGGATCTGTCTTCGCGTTCAGCTGATTGTCGGTCAGGAAGTCCGCAAAGCCTGCTCCGGAATCTTTCTTCCCTTTGAAACCGGTGTAGTAGGTGCCGTAGTGGTAGATGTTACGCGGCGCATTGGCCTGGCTGATGGATGTTCGAATCGTCTGAAGCTGCACGCCGAACTTGAAGGAATGGTTGTGGTAGCTCTTCGTTACGTTGTCGAGAAACTGGTAGACGTTCTGGCGCTCGACGGACGGAAGGTCGGTGGCGGAGCCGAAAGTGCTAATGTCTCCCGCAGCATTACCATTGGCCTTCAAAACATTGATGCTCGGGAGGCCTCCATTCGGCTCGGCCGTACCTGAAAAAGGTATGCTGCCCAGCCCCAGCTTGGCAGCCTCGTCTATATTCGAGTTCAACTGAAGAAACTGGTAGTTGCCCCAGTTGTATCCGAAGCGAAACTCGTTGACGAGGTTGGGGGTGAAAACGTGGGTTTCGCTGGCCATGAAGTTCTGGGCCAGATTGAAATTGGTGCCATCCGTTCCAAAACCGCCGCCATCCAAAGGATTTCCCAGCGGAGCGCCATTGGCGACTTGCAGATGCGTGTAGCTGTAGCGCACGTAGGTCTGGTCCTTGGCGGTCAGGTTCCAGTCCAGCCGCTGGTCCCACTGGATGGTATCGGCCGCGGTCGGAACATTGGCAACGTAGTTGTTGAATGTAGTTCCACCGACGCCTGGAGAGGCAGGATTCAGTGAGTTGTTGGAACTGGTCCAGCCGTTGGTATTCGGGGCGGGAAAGAGATTTGCAAGCTGCTGCGCGACGGGACTGATTGTCTCATTGTCTGACAAAGTAGGAGTGGAACGATCTGCCCCGCTAAGAATATTGGTGGTGCAAACCGGGCCATTGTCGAAACCGATCGTCTGGCAGCCTGGCGCTGTACCTCCGACGTTGGCGCTGGTACCGGTCAAGCCGGTTGTGCCGGCGGTAGTCGGCGCATAAACATAATCGGGCGCGCCGTTTATGTTATTGGCGCCGTTGAATAACTCCGTAAAGTTCCCTTGCCTCATCAGAGGCGTAGGTACGGTTCCGTGGTAGGTGTTGGCATAGGTGATACGGGTTGACTCGATATCCCCAAAGTAGAAAAGTTTGTCCTTCAGGATCGGGAGGCCAAGCGTAGCCCCGAACTGGTTCTGATGATACGGTGGAATATTTGGTGCATCCCAGTCTTGGGCATCGAGGGCGGTGTTGCGGAAATACTCCCACAGATCGCCGTGGATCTGGTTGGTGCCCGACTTGATGCTGGCGTTGACCACGGCTCCGGCGGAGTGGCCGAACTCGGCGCTGTAGTTAGATGTGCTGATCTTGAACTCAGCGAGCGCATCTGGGGGAGGCGTCACATTGTAGCTGGCGCCGTTCATGAAGTCGTCGGCATCGACGTTGTTGTCTACGCCATCGAGGATGAAGTTGTTCTGGGTGGCGCGCTGGCCATTGGCAAAGAAGTCTCCTTGTCCCCTGCTCTGGCTGTTGCCGCCAACCGATGGCGCAACGCCCGACGCCAACTGTGCGACAAAGACATAGTTGCGCCCGTTCAATGGCGTGCTGTCGATGGTTTCCGTGCTCATGACCTGGCCAACGGACGATTCATCCTGAAGCAAAGGAGGCGCAGCGGTGACAGTTACGGTCTCCTTCGCGGCGCCAAGCTTCAAGACGATTGGAATATTCAAGCGATCCTGGATATCGACGTGCACGTTTTCCTGGGTTGTCGTCTCAAATCCTGGGGCTGTTGCGCTCACCGTGTAGTTGCCAATCTTGATCGGGGAGAAGACATACTCTCCTCTTTCGCCCGACTTGCCTTGCAACACGAAATTCGTGTCGGTATTGGTGAGGGTTACCTGGGCGCCTGGGATGACGGCGCCTGTAGCATCTTTCACAACACCGGTGATTGTTGCCTGGTCGACCTGAGCGAAGGCCATGCGTCCTGAAAAAACGCAGCAAAGGCCAATCAGGAACAAGGTCATGAACATCACGCTCCGCGCCGTCTGCCTCAATTGAATGCTTCCCATTTTCACAGTCCTCTCGTTTCTGCGTTGCATCGCCGCACGCTCAACCCCGACTCGGGCTCCGAGCCTCTGATTCTAGGACCACCGTATCCCACCCAAAGAGGGATGATCAGAAACAATAGCACACATTGTGAATGAAAAACAAACAAAAAGCGCAGAAAAGAAGCAGGATCCACGCGCATCCATTGGGTCCTGATAAAAGAAAGGCCTGAAGGCATGGTCCTCGCTGCATGGAGGCAGACTCTTTCTCAATCATCTGATTTTGCCTCCCTCAACCAGCGCAAATCCAAGAGATCGAGCTAATTTACAACTCCGCGACGAGACAATCACTGATTAATACAAATGAAAAATAACCAAAAGGTATTTTTCAGGGACTTAAGCAGGCCATTGAATCCTTGTGAAGGAAAATCCCGTGTCCCCCGGGCACGGGTGAAATGGTCCGGGACCGTCTGAGAGGCGCGGGCTCCGAGCGTATGCCGCCAGGAGTTGAACTCGAAGGCCCCCGCTTGGAAGCTTGAAATGTCGCTTTGTGGGTATGCTGCGCGGTGGCCATTTGGCCTGCGATACACGCGCCGGGAAGCACAAACGCGGATTGTCTGCCATTCTCTTTCGCCGCCATTTTCCGCCGCGTCGGGTCCTCAGCAGCTTTTGGAGTAATGGGAAGGCTGCGCTGGTAGTGTCCTAATTTGAAAGTTCTCCACAACGTTTTCCACAATGCCTTAGTAGAAATGGCGTCTCAAGCGTAAACATTCGCGGATAAATGCCGGACTGATTGAGCGTAGGATTTCGATATGAGACAGACAACGCGCTTGGTTAGATGGCCGGAGGTTGCGGCGGAACACCTTGAATGGGAAGCAGCCTTGATTCCACCATCTCTTGACGAGGGGCGGAGAAAGCTACTGCTTAAGATGGCGGAGACGGTCAGAGAAAGCTCAAACCAAAATCGGTGCAAGGTAGTGGAAGATGTTTCCTAGACTTGCGCTCGATTTAGCGTTATCCTCAAGCCAATAGAAAAGCCGCCCTGCCAGGGGCGGCTCTCTAGTTCTTTGAGATGCTATCTAGGCGCAACCGTCTCGCGCAACACGTCAAGTAAATTCTACCATGAGGTGTGTAAAATGAACTGGCGCGATATTGAATCGGCTATTCAAGGTGATTTGGACGCGGACAAGGTGCGTCAACAGAGAGCGTCTCTGCGTTCCACGAGCATCAGCGACGGCTGGTGGGATTTGTGGGAAAGAACAATCTCATCTCTAACCGCTAACGCTGAGGAATTAGATAAGAAACTCCAAAACTCCAGAGTATTGGGGCTGGGAAACAACCTAGGCGTTGTGAAGATAGACGAATATCACTACCTTCTTCAAAACCCCGCTTTTCCACAAATCAAACTCGATCTAAAATGCAAGGCTGGAAAGTTCATAACTGTCACGGGAGAGAAGTGCCCATCGGCATTTCGCACTCAATATGCCATCCACGCCGGTTTACCTTTGAGGTTGATATGAACTATCAGCCATACCTAGCAGGGGAAACCGAAGGTTGTTTCAGCCCCTCACAGTTGGCCGATCTGATCACGAATACAGTTGCGGATTTTTTCAGAGAACCCTGGACTGAAGGTGTTTTATGGTCCGAAAAGCGAGGAAGATTATTAGGAATGGACAGACTCGCGGACGCTACGGCGTTTGAACTAAGCCGCTGGCGCGGCGGACGCTGCGGCGGTGGTGGTCCCCCAGCCTTTAAGGCCATTTAAGGTTTGGGTCACAAGGAGGTTATTGTGACC
>Ga0302140_10004180_pt1 | contig 18355 bp, 11 predicted proteins | sample I_Bog_E1_1_FD_202095 | JGI IMG/M metagenome (GOLD analysis project Ga0302140, IMG submission 202095) | Peat permafrost microbial communities from Stordalen Mire near Abisko, Sweden - I_Bog_E1_1 | ecosystem: Environmental > Terrestrial > Soil > Wetlands > Peat | place: Sweden: Abisko, Stordalen... | reverse complement strand
CTCCGAACCACGGAGCCGCCCTTCTCCGGTGCTCCTGGGACGAGAGATATTCCGGCCACGTCAATCAAACGGATCGAGGTGCGCGTTGGCGTACTGCCAACGTCCGCTTCACTCATGGAACTGGTAGCGCGCAAGCGTATACCGCACGATGCGTTCACGGGCATGGAGCGAATCGAAGTTGGATCGAATCTGGAATCCCTTTACGAAATACAGACGGTCGTTTCTTCAAACTCGGTTCAAATCACCAAGCCGCCCACCGGAGAGGCTATGAACAGGCCCTCCCCGGACACGCTGGCCCATGAGTCGGGCCATGCCGACCCGCCGAAGCCGCAGTGAGCCGCCGTTGTGATCCAACCGCAAGCCGTCCTCCGGGGCGGCTTGCTTGCTGTTGGGGCTTCCATCCGGCGTCCTCAGCATATCAGCAAAAGCCCGCGCTGCTCCGCATCGGAATTAGGGGGACACGGCACCTCCGCCGCGCATCAAAGCGCACATCGCTGGGCGAATCAAAGTGCAATAGCCATCGCAATCAATCGCTAATCGGCGGGTGTGCGTGTGCGCAATGATCAGGCGAATCGTTGTCCATGCTTTGCATGGGGGTTATTTATGACACTCCATCCCTCGGAGGGTCGTGCTGGGGAACCCTGTAGACACGCTGAAGTTGCGTGAGCTGCGTCTATGAGTTAGGGCGCGTGGGGTTCCGAGGGGAAACCCAGGGAACCCCACGGAAATCAGGCTCCAAAGAGGGGTGAAGCGTTGGCGATCCTTGACGAAGCGAACCTTGCAGCAGAGGCGGCGAGGCGGGCGACGTACCGCGTGCATCACGTTGGCACGAAGCTGAACGAGAGCGAGCTGCGGGCCTTCGAGGCTCTGGCGGCGAAGCGCAACCAAACGCAAGGCGAGCTGATTCGCGGGCTGATTCTGGCCGCAATCCAAGCTGCCCAAGCGCGGGAAGCCGGAGGCGTTCAGCCGAGCGCGGAGCTGACGGAAATCACCGGCGTCCGGCTGCTTCTCATCAATCTTTTGAAGCCAGTGGCGATAGGCCAGCCGATGACCGAGAAGACCTTCGACGGCATCGTTGCGGAGGCGAAGAAGCGCAAGGTCCCGGCAGCGTTGGAACTGGCTCAGGAGTCACAGCGCCGGTAAAAAGGTGCGGGGCTGGTTGGCTGTCTGTTGGGGAGAAATGCAGTAGTGGAACATAAAGCGCAGACGCACTTGAGGGGTTTTGCTCTTGTATCCCGTTGTTTTCGAGCGAGTTCTCTTGACGCACCTGTGTACTTTAACGGAGGCCATGTGCGTCACCATCCGGCGCGGCCAGCCAGGGCGGAAGAAGGCTCACAAAGGCTCAGGAAGCCTCATCGCGGCGAATCGTCTTTAGTCGTGGTTTTTCGTTGAAAGTCGTGGTGAGTCGGGCTTTTTCGCGCTCACGCGCCGTACCCTTCGCTCCGGCATCCGTAAAGGCTCTCCGCTTCGCTCCGCCCGCTGCGGCGGCGCTTCGCGGCCTTGACTGATGCCTCCGCTGCGGGTGTTTTTCAGCTATGAAAAGAATGTCTTCTTCTCATGTTCCACATGACCAGAGCGACGACTCCCGGCCATCGACGGCGCGATAAGTTCCGGCAATGAAGCGTGCAGCGCCGGGGCGCTGGCGAGTGTCCGTGACGTATCCGGCGGTGTGTTGGGAGCCAGACACCATCCCTAAGCCTGACGGCTTAGCGGGGCCGCGAGCGGCCCGGAGATCGAACGCGGAACGAACAAAGGCCGGACGCTGTCCGGCCTTGTTCGAGCTGGGTTCGAGGTCTGTTCGGGGTCAGCGGTAGACTTCGCGGCGGTGCTTGATGGCGAGGACGAGGATGGAATCCCCGTGGTCATAGAAACGGACGCGATAGTCGCCGACGCGGAGGCGCAACTCGGGCGGCTCGATGTCCTGAAGGCGTTTTACGTCGCCTTCGCCAGAGACGAGATAGCGGGTGAGGGTGTGCAGGATGCGCAGGGCCGTGTCCTTATCGATAGCGCGCAGGTCGGCCTTGGCCGGGTCAGTCCAGGCGATCTTTTTCTGTCCCATGCCTACTGCCCCAGGTGACGCGGTTCGGGATCAAGGGGCGTGCGCCCCATGCGCTCGAAGTCCTCGGCGGTGAGGCCGAACTCGGCCAGGACTTCTTCGTTAGGGATGGGCTCGTGATCCTTAAGCCAAGCCTTGGAAGCGGCGACGGCGCGGGTCTCTTCGTCGCTGATCTCTTCATCCTCAAAGGGCGCGTTGGCGATGGCGCGGTCCACCGGATCGAGCATCGCGTTGATGAAGATGACGGCGGCGGAGGCCTGCCCGGTGGAGAGGCGGTTGATGAGTTCGTGGGCCTGCTGCTTCGGGTTGGTTGCGGCTAGAGCCATCGGGAAACCTCTCTTAGCTACTCTGCGCTGCGGCGAGAAATTTATCAATCGTGGTCAACAAGGCGCGCTGCTCATAGAGCGGCAGGGCCTCAATCTGTTCCATGCGGCGGACGAGCTTAATGCTGGGCTGTTTCTTGGCCGTAATCGTGCTCTTGCTGCCCCGCAGCAGTTCATCGGCAGAGACCTCGAAGACTTCGGCAAAGCGCAGGATCATGTCGGCGTTGAGGCGCAGCTTGTCCGTTTCGTAGTTGGAAACCAACTCCTGAATGAGGCCGGTTCTCTCGGCAATCTGCTTCTGCGTCAGCCCGCGTTCCCGACGCAGACGCGCGAGGCGCTGTCCCAGGGACTCGTCGCCCATATCAACCGGCTTGAGCTTCAGCTTGGACTTCGTGGGCATGGCCTGAGTGTAACGGTGGGTTGTCTGCAATGGGGGGCCTCCCTGTTTCCACTATAGAGTATTATGCTCTATAGTGTCTTACACTGAGAGGGTGCGAAAAAAAGGTCATTACCCTCTTGACAGGTTTTTTGCAGAAGGCCGGAAAACGGCAGAAAGGAGGGTTCACGGATGCCCTACGTTCCCCCCGAGGTGAAAGAGCGGCTCAAGCGCGAGGTGTCGATCCAACGTCTGGCCGAGGCGCGGGGGATCAAACTGACGCGCAGCGGCAAGGAGCTTATCGGGCTGTGCCCGTTCCATGATGACCGGAATCCCAGCCTGAACATCGACCCGGCAAAGAACCTGTGGAGTTGCAAGGGAGCCTGCGGAGAAGGCGGCGACGTGATCCTGTGGGTGATGCGTGCCGAGGGAGTGAGCTTCCATCACGCGCTGGAGCTGCTGCGGAAAGACTACGCTCCATCGGCGGGGCCGGTGGTGAAGATCGGCACAGTGCGGAAGCTGCCGCCCTTGATCGACTCCACGGCAGACGACAAAAAGCTGCTTGGAATCGTGGTGGACTACTATCACCGGACGCTGACAGACTCGCCGGAGGCGCAGCAGTATCTTGTAAAGCGCGGCCTTAAATCCTCAGAGATCATCGACCGGTTCAAGCTGGGCTATGCCAACCGGACGCTATGCCTGCATCTGCCGGCGTGGAACCGCGCCGCCGGCGAGGCACAGCGGACGCGGCTGAAAGAGCTTGGCATCCTGCGCAACCAGAAGCCGGGGCATGAGCACTTCAATGGCTCGCTGGTCATCCCGGTGTTCAATCTCGACGGCGAAGTGGTCGAGATGTATGGGCGGAAGATCACACCGAACCTGCGTGCGGGCACGCCCGACCACACGTATCTTCCGGGTCCGCACCGTGGCGTGTGGAATGAAGAAGCCTTCATCGCATCGAAAGACATCATCCTGTGCGAAGCCCTGATCGACGCCTTGACCTTTTGGTGTGCGGGCTACCGCAACGTGACGGCCAGCTATGGCGTGAACGGCTTCACGGAGGACCATCGCGCGGCCTTCGAGCGGCACGGCACGGAGCGCGTGTACATCGCCTACGACCGCGACGATGCCGGAAACAAGGCCGCGGCGAAGCTGGCCGAAGAGCTGATGCAGTTGGGGCTGGAGTGCTTCCGCGTGCAGTTCCCGAAAGACATGGACGCGAACGAGCACGCGCTCAAGACGACGCCCGCGACGCAGGCGCTGGGAGTGCTCTTGACCGGCGCGGCGTGGATGGGCAAGGGACCACGGCCAGCGGGCCGGGTGCAGGTTCCGGTAATCGTGGCAGGAATCGAGCCGGGGCCACCGGCAGCGGCGGCGCCAACGGAAGCCAAGGACACAGCTAAAGAAAAAATCATCGAGGAACCCATGCCCAAGCCAGAGCCAGGTCCGGCACCTGTGCCCGTTGCGAGCGAGCCAGCCCAGCCACAACAGAGAGCTTTTCCTTTAGCTGTAAATGCTGTGCCTTTAGAAGAGCCAGCCGCGCGGCCCATGCCGATGGCTGTGCCCACTGAGCCGAAAGTGACTGTGGAGGGCGGCGAAGTGACGGTGACCATCGGGCCGCGTGTGTACCGCGTGCTGGGCTTGGAGAAATGCACGAGCCGTGGCCAGATGCGGGTCAATGTAAAAGTCTCGGGCCACAATGTGCGCGGGGAGTTCTGCTATCACGGCGACACGCTGGACATGGAGGCGTTCCGTCAGCGTGCGGCGTTCGTGAAGCAGGCCGCGCACGAGCTGGCGGCGAAGGAAGAGACGGTCCACCGGGAAGTGGGCCAGTTATGGACAGTGCTTGCGGAGTTGCAACGGGAGCGCATCGCAAAGGCGCTTGCGCCGCAGGAGGAAACATCGCTGATGACGGCCGAGGAGCAGACGACCGCAATGGACCTGTTGCGCGATCCCCGCCTGCTGGACCGCGTGCTGGAAGACTTCGAGCGGTGCGGCGCGGTGGGCGAGGAGACCAACAAGAAGGTGAGTTATCTGGCGGCGGTGTCGCGCCTGCTGGCGAAGCCGCTGGCCATCGTGGTGCAGTCGTCGTCATCGGCGGGCAAGAGTTCACTGATGGAAGCGGTACTCGACTTCATGCCGGAGGAACACCGGGAGAGTTACACGGCCATGACCGGGCAGGCGCTCTTTTACATGGGCCAGAAGAATCTCAAGCACAAAATCCTTGCCATCGCGGAGCAGCAGGGAGCCGAGGCCGCAAGCTACCCGTTGAAGCTGTTGCAGTCGGAAGGCAAGCTGAATATCGCTTCGACCGGCAAGGACCCAGTGAGCGGCAAGCACGTTACGCACGAATACACGGTGGAAGGGCCGGTGATGCTTTTCCTGACCACGACGGCGCACGAAGTGGACGAGGAGTTGATGAACCGCTGCCTTGTGCTTGCAGTCAACGAAGACCGGGAACAGACGCAGGCCATCCATCAGAAGCAGCGCGAATCGCAGACGCTCGAAGGCTTGAAGGCGCGGACGCGGCAGAGCAAGATCGTTCGCCTGCACCGCAACGCGCAACGGCTGTTGCGCCCGGTTCATGTGGTCATCGAATGCTTGAAGGAACGCCGCTTCCCCGACACCATGACCCGGACCAGGCGCGACCACATGAAGTTTTTAACGCTGATCCAGGCGATTGCGCTCATGTACCAGCATCAGCGCGAAATCAAAACCAGCGTGGAGGACGGCGAGACTCTGGAGTACATCGAGGCGACCGAGGCCGACGTGAAGCTGGCCTGGGAGCTTGCCAGCCATGTGCTGATGCGTTCGCTCGACGACGTGCAGACGCAGACGCGCCGCCTGCTGCTCGTGATCGACAAGATGGTGACGGAGGAATGCGAGCGGCTTCAAATCGAACGGCTCGATTACCGCTTCACGCGGGCCACGGTACGGCAGTACACGGGCTGGGGAGACTCACAGTTAAAGAAACATCTGTCGCGCCTTGAAGACCTCGAATATCTGGCGCTGCATCGCGGCGTAGCCGGTCAGAGCTTCGTCTATGCGCTCAACTTCGAGATGGACGAAAACGGCAGGCCGGTGTTGCCGGGGCTGAGCTACGGCGCGAAGCGGTCACGGTCTGAGGAGGGGGTGTCACACTTCGAGGCCGGGGTGTCACCCGCCGGACACGGGGGTGTCACGGGGGTGTCTGGGGGTGGTCACGATGCGAAATCGCCAGCAATGACACGGGTGGGAGCCGGTTTTTCCGATAAAAGCGCAAAAAACGCATATAGGGGAGCCGAGGCCAACGGCGCTCCGCAAACTTCCGTCGTACCCATGCCCAGGTCCAACGGCAACGGAAGAACGGAGGGTAACGCATGGCCCGCGTAGAGAAGAAGCGCAAGCCGGAGGCCGCGCCGAAGACGCCCATGGAACTGCTCATGCGTGAGCACCTGGACGCGCTGCGCGTGCGCGGCTACTCCGAGTTCACGGTGAAGAACCGTCTCGTTCACATCGGCTTTTTCATCCAATGGGCCTATGAACACGGCTTGCGCGAACCCATCGAAGTCACGCGGCCCGTGCTCGAACGCTATCAGCGGTACCTGTTCTTTTACCGCAAGAAGAATGGCGAGCCGCTCACGTTCCGTTCGCAGCACGCGCGGCTTGTGCCCTTGCGCGTGTGGTTCCGGTGGATGACCAGACAGAACCACATCCTGCATAACCCGGCGTCAGAGATCGACCTGCCCAGGCTGGGCCGCACGCTGCCCAGGAACATCCTGTCCGTTCAGGAGGTAGAGCAGGTTATGGCCCAGCCTGACATCGAGGAGCCAATCGGACTCCGGGACCGCGCCATCCTCGAAGTGCTCTATGCAACCGGCCTGCGCCGTCTGGAGATGATCCATCTGAAACTCTTCGACCTGTCGCTGGACCGTGGCCTGGTCCTGGTTCGCCAGGGCAAGGGCAAGAAGGACCGATACGTGCCGATCGGAGAGCGGGCGGCGGCGTGGCTTCAAAAGTACATCGCCGAAGCGCGGCCCCAGCTCGCCATCGAGCCGGACGACTTCACGGTGTTCCTTACAACAGACGGCGAGCCGTTCAGCCGCGATCACCTGACGTGGGCCGTTCGGGACCGTATCGCGGCGGCGAAGCTGGGCAAGGCCGGGGCCTGCCATCTGTTACGGCACTGCATGGCGACGCACATGCACGAGAACGGAGCCGACATCCGTTTTATCCAGCAGATCCTCGGACACGAGGACATCAAGACCACGCAGATTTACACCCAGGTGGCGCTCAGGGCCTTGCAACAGGTGTACGTGGCCACTCATCCGGCGGCGCTGCTTGACCACGGCGAAAACCCGGCTCCAAAAGCCATCGTTGCCGATGCCGAAGCCCTGTTCTCTACGCTCGAAGCAGAGGCCGAAGAGGACCGCGAAGAGCCGGACAAATAGCCCTAGAATCCGTTCAGTCAGAGCCACGCGAAACAACCAGAAATCTGCCCCTCTTTAGTTCTGTAATTTACAGCTAAAGAAAAATGGACTATGCCCGGAATCCGCCTTGGTTCCGGCCCGCAATCTCCTGCCGATTAAGCCCCTCATCCCCGCCCCTTAAGCCGTACAATCGTAGCCACATGCAGCCAGCTCTCAGCGCGTGCATCCCAGACGGCTTTATGGCCGCGATGCGGCTTGGGGTCGAAAAACCGCATCAGGGGGTTCGCAGTCAAAATCCTGCACCAAATCAGGTGCGCGAAGTCTGCAACTTCACAGTGCTATTAGGCTTGCGCGGGCAGGCGGAATTAAATCGCGTTGGGTCACGTAGTACCGGCAAAGAACGTGACACCGAATCAGGCAATGACTACTTCGGAGCAAGGTACTATGCGTCTTCGATGGGTCGCTTTATGTCCCCGGACGAGCCGTTCGCAGACTTTGATCCCAACAACCCGCAGAGTTGGAATTTATATGGCTATGTTCGCAACAACCCGCTGACGAACACAGACCCAGATGGGAACGGCTGTGTCACGCAGACGCGCAACAGTTCGACTACTGAAACCGTTACGGTGCAAGCCGATGGACCTTGCTCTGGTAGCGTTGCAGATGGACAGTCCCAGACCTATGTGCCCGGGACTGTAACAGGCGTGTCAGCAGGTGCAGATGGCCACAGCATCGATATAGGATATACGCCCTACGATGGCAGTTCGAGCCTCTCTGTTACCAATACAGCCTCAGCTCCCGACGCAAACAATCCCGGTCTCGCCCCAGGGTACGGAAACAATGCTCAGGGCTGGAGGACGCTTGGAGTGACGGGCGCTACTGTGAATCCGATTGCTGGGGTAGTAATGACAGTGGTCAGTGGGTTCATTGGCGGCGGGTTTGGGGCAGGGCCAGAGATTCTTAGTATTCTGCCAGAGGAAACTGTCGTTATCGGGAAGATGGCAGATTTAAACAAAGCGGCCCTCAGTGCTGGAGAGAGAAAGCTAGCTGATGATTTGCCGTATCAAGGCAACCCAAGGGCAGACTGGGCGCAGAATTCAAGTAAGCTTCGCTCGGCGATGTCAGAGGGCAAGCCGATTCGCGACGTTTCCGCAGGCAATCCTGGGAGCAACACAGGGTTCCTTAGAGCGGAAAGAAATCTTCTCCAGAGCCACGGATGGACGCTGAAAGGCGAGTACTGGGTACCCCCAGGAAGGTAGGAGGTCATATGTTGCAGATCGATCCTAGTCCAGAGCGCAGCAAGTTGGGCTTTAAGGACTCTGTTCTGGACAGCTTTAGGTTCTTGGGTGATCTTGGTTTCCGCCCCGTCCAGGAGAAGGTTACATTCGTGCGATATGAATCCCCAACCGTGTTCGTAAACATCTACCACGGGAGGGCGTCATTTGAGTTAGGCGTTGAAATCGGCGTCCTCTGTGAGCCAACCGAACAAGTCACGCTTTACGATATCGTCGCCTGGGCTGACGCACTGAAGGTTGAAGGATTTGGTCAGCATGTCATGTTCCAGGTCAGTTCCCGAGAGGGAGTGCAGCAGTTCGTCCCCAAACTAGCCGATCTAGTTCGGCGATATGGGGAACCTTTTCTGCGAGGGAACACCACTGCGTACACGGAAGTGTTGGAGGCTAGGTCACGGGCGGCTCGCGCCTATGAAAGACAGGTGCAGTTGGACGATCTGCGAAGAAGAGCCGAAACCGCGTGGGACTCAAAAGACTTTGCTGGAGTTGTTGAGCTGTATGGGGCAATTGGACCCGATATGACTTCAGTCGAAGCCAAGAGGCTTGCGTACGCTGAGAAGCAGGTTCGGGCCAACAATACCGTTTTCTTTTCGCCAGCGAAGCAGTAGACCGTACCCGCCGCTCCGGCCCTTGCAGGCCGTCTCCGGAGCGGCCTTGCCGTGTTTACGTCTGTAAACAGTAGTGGTGCGATCCACTGACGAGCACGCTGCCTACGGCATCGGATTTAGGCAGGACACTCCACCCCTTTTAGGGAACTGTAGGGAAACCTGGTCTCTGTCTGAAGCAACCGTCTCAGCGTCCAATAGTTATCGCGTGCCGGGGTTCCGTGGGGAAACCCGTGTTTACGCGTGTATACGTGGGTGCTGTGAGGAGGTTGGAGCGATGGCGCTGCTGGATGGGAAGAATCTTGCGGCGGAGGCGGCCAAGCGTGCCCGGTTCCGCGTGCATCACGTGGGGACGAAGCTGAACGAGGCCGAGCTGCACGATCTGGAGGCGCTGGCCGCAAAGCGCAAAGAAACACAAGCTGAGCTGATCCGTGGTCTGATCCTGCACGAGCTGGCGCGGGATGCGGAGGGCTTTCGGCCCAGCGCGGAGATGACGGAGATCACGGCCTGCCGGTTGTTGCTGACCTACCTGCTTCGTCCGGTGGCGACGGGCCAGCCGATGACGGACAAGGCGTTCGACGAGATGGTCGAAGAGGTAAAGAAGCACAAGGTGCGTGTGGCTCGGGACCGGCTCAAAGAGCACGAAGCGCGGCGCTGATCATCGGTGGCCGGGTACCCTCCGCTGCGGTGGCCGTCAAGGGTCTCCGCTTCGCTTCGATGAACGGGCGAAGAACGCCCGCCCTTGACTGCCATCCTCGCTACGGGTGTTTTTCAGCTATGAGAAGAATGTCTTCTTCTCATGTTCCACATGACCAGGGCCACTGCTCCCGGCCATCGGCGGCGTGGTGAGGTTCACCGGCGAAGCACGCAGTACCGGGGCGCTGTCGGGCTTCCGTGGCGCTCGCGGCGGTGTGTTGTGAGATAGACACCATCCCTAAGCCTGACGGCTTAGCGAGGCCGCGAGCGGCCCGAAGATCGAACGCGGAACGAACAAAGGCCGGACGCTGTCCGGCCTTGTTCGTGATGGGTTCGAGGTCTGTTCGGGGTCAGCGGTAGACTTCGCGGCGATGCTTGACGCCGGTGACTTCGACGGCATCGCCGAAGTCATGGAAGCGGGCGCGGTAGTCACCGACGCGGAGGCGGAACTCGGGAGGTTCAATGTCTTGGAGGCGCTTCACATCGCCCTCGCCGGTGTCGATGAGCTTGGCCAGGGCGTGGAGGATGCGCAGGGCGGTGTCCTTGTCGATGGCGCGTAGCTGTGCCTTGGCCTGTTCTGTCCAGATGATCTTTTTGGCCATGATTACTGCCCCGGCGCGAGGGGTTCGAGCGGAGTGTGGCCCATGCGCGCGAAGTCCTCGGCGTTAAGGCCGAACTCGGCCAGAACGTCGTCGTTCGAGACGCCTTCGCCACGGGCAAGCGAGGCGCGGGCGGCGGCGATCTCGCGGGCTTCTTCCGCGCTGACCGGCTCATCGTCGAAGGGCGCGTTGGCCAGGGTGCGGGTGAACGGATCGAGCATGATCTTCAGAAGGCCGACGACGGCGGAGACCTGACCGGGAGCCATCGCATCGATCAGTTCATGGGCTTGTTGCTTCGGGCTGGTTGCGGCGTAAGCCATCGGGAAACCTCTCTTAGCTACTCTGCGCTGCGGCGAGAAATTTATCAATCGTGGTCAACAAGGCGCGCTGCTCATAGAGCGGCAGGGCCTCAATCTGTTCCATGCGGCGGACGAGCTTAATGCTGGGCTGTTTCTTGGCCGTAATCGTGCTCTTGCTGCCCCGCAGCAGTTCATCGGCAGAGACCTCGAAGACTTCGGCAAAGCGCAGGATCATGTCGGCGTTGAGGCGCAGCTTGTCCGTTTCGTAGTTGGAAACCAACTCCTGAATGAGGCCGGTTCTCTCGGCAATCTGCTTCTGCGTCAGCCCGCGTTCCCGACGCAGACGCGCGAGGCGCTGTCCCAGGGACTCGTCGCCCATATCAACCGGCTTGAGCTTCAGCTTGGACTTCGTGGGCATGGCCTGAGTGTAACGGTGGGTTGTCTGCAATGGGGGGCCTCCCTGTTTCCACTATAGAGTATTATGCTCTATAGTGTCTTACACTGAGAGGGTGCGAAAAAAAGGTCATTACCCTCTTGACAGGTTTTTTGCAGAAGGCCGGAAAACGGCAGAAAGGAGGGTTCACGGATGCCCTACGTTCCCCCCGAGGTGAAAGAGCGGCTCAAGCGCGAGGTGTCGATCCAACGTCTGGCCGAGGCGCGGGGGATCAAACTGACGCGCAGCGGCAAGGAGCTTATCGGGCTGTGCCCGTTCCATGATGACCGGAATCCCAGCCTGAACATCGACCCGGCAAAGAACCTGTGGAGTTGCAAGGGAGCCTGCGGAGAAGGCGGCGACGTGATCCTGTGGGTGATGCGTGCCGAGGGAGTGAGCTTCCATCACGCGCTGGAGCTGCTGCGGAAAGACTACGCTCCATCGGCGGGGCCGGTGGTGAAGATCGGCACAGTGCGGAAGCTGCCGCCCTTGATCGACTCCACGGCAGACGACAAAAAGCTGCTTGGAATCGTGGTGGACTACTATCACCGGACGCTGACAGACTCGCCGGAGGCGCAGCAGTATCTTGTAAAGCGCGGCCTTAAATCCTCAGAGATCATCGACCGGTTCAAGCTGGGCTATGCCAACCGGACGCTATGCCTGCATCTGCCGGCGTGGAACCGCGCCGCCGGCGAGGCACAGCGGACGCGGCTGAAAGAGCTTGGCATCCTGCGCAACCAGAAGCCGGGGCATGAGCACTTCAATGGCTCGCTGGTCATCCCGGTGTTCAATCTCGACGGCGAAGTGGTCGAGATGTATGGGCGGAAGATCACACCGAACCTGCGTGCGGGCACGCCCGACCACACGTATCTTCCGGGTCCGCACCGTGGCGTGTGGAATGAAGAAGCCTTCATCGCATCGAAAGACATCATCCTGTGCGAAGCCCTGATCGACGCCTTGACCTTTTGGTGTGCGGGCTACCGCAACGTGACGGCCAGCTATGGCGTGAACGGCTTCACGGAGGACCATCGCGCGGCCTTCGAGCGGCACGGCACGGAGCGCGTGTACATCGCCTACGACCGCGACGATGCCGGAAACAAGGCCGCGGCGAAGCTGGCCGAAGAGCTGATGCAGTTGGGGCTGGAGTGCTTCCGCGTGCAGTTCCCGAAAGACATGGACGCGAACGAGCACGCGCTCAAGACGACGCCCGCGACGCAGGCGCTGGGAGTGCTCTTGACCGGCGCGGCGTGGATGGGCAAGGGACCACGGCCAGCGGGCCGGGTGCAGGTTCCGGTAATCGTGGCAGGAATCGAGCCGGGGCCACCGGCAGCGGCGGCGCCAACGGAAGCCAAGGACACAGCTAAAGAAAAAATCATCGAGGAACCCATGCCCAAGCCAGAGCCAGGTCCGGCACCTGTGCCCGTTGCGAGCGAGCCAGCCCAGCCACAACAGAGAGCTTTTCCTTTAGCTGTAAATGCTGTGCCTTTAGAAGAGCCAGCCGCGCGGCCCATGCCGATGGCTGTGCCCACTGAGCCGAAAGTGACTGTGGAGGGCGGCGAAGTGACGGTGACCATCGGGCCGCGTGTGTACCGCGTGCTGGGCTTGGAGAAATGCACGAGCCGTGGCCAGATGCGGGTCAATGTAAAAGTCTCGGGCCACAATGTGCGCGGGGAGTTCTGCTATCACGGCGACACGCTGGACATGGAGGCGTTCCGTCAGCGTGCGGCGTTCGTGAAGCAGGCCGCGCACGAGCTGGCGGCGAAGGAAGAGACGGTCCACCGGGAAGTGGGCCAGTTATGGACAGTGCTTGCGGAGTTGCAACGGGAGCGCATCGCAAAGGCGCTTGCGCCGCAGGAGGAAACATCGCTGATGACGGCCGAGGAGCAGACGACCGCAATGGACCTGTTGCGCGATCCCCGCCTGCTGGACCGCGTGCTGGAAGACTTCGAGCGGTGCGGCGCGGTGGGCGAGGAGACCAACAAGAAGGTGAGTTATCTGGCGGCGGTGTCGCGCCTGCTGGCGAAGCCGCTGGCCATCGTGGTGCAGTCGTCGTCATCGGCGGGCAAGAGTTCACTGATGGAAGCGGTACTCGACTTCATGCCGGAGGAACACCGGGAGAGTTACACGGCCATGACCGGGCAGGCGCTCTTTTACATGGGCCAGAAGAATCTCAAGCACAAAATCCTTGCCATCGCGGAGCAGCAGGGAGCCGAGGCCGCAAGCTACCCGTTGAAGCTGTTGCAGTCGGAAGGCAAGCTGAATATCGCTTCGACCGGCAAGGACCCAGTGAGCGGCAAGCACGTTACGCACGAATACACGGTGGAAGGGCCGGTGATGCTTTTCCTGACCACGACGGCGCACGAAGTGGACGAGGAGTTGATGAACCGCTGCCTTGTGCTTGCAGTCAACGAAGACCGGGAACAGACGCAGGCCATCCATCAGAAGCAGCGCGAATCGCAGACGCTCGAAGGCTTGAAGGCGCGGACGCGGCAGAGCAAGATCGTTCGCCTGCACCGCAACGCGCAACGGCTGTTGCGCCCGGTTCATGTGGTCATCGAATGCTTGAAGGAACGCCGCTTCCCCGACACCATGACCCGGACCAGGCGCGACCACATGAAGTTTTTAACGCTGATCCAGGCGATTGCGCTCATGTACCAGCATCAGCGCGAAATCAAAACCAGCGTGGAGGACGGCGAGACTCTGGAGTACATCGAGGCGACCGAGGCCGACGTGAAGCTGGCCTGGGAGCTTGCCAGCCATGTGCTGATGCGTTCGCTCGACGACGTGCAGACGCAGACGCGCCGCCTGCTGCTCGTGATCGACAAGATGGTGACGGAGGAATGCGAGCGGCTTCAAATCGAACGGCTCGATTACCGCTTCACGCGGGCCACGGTACGGCAGTACACGGGCTGGGGAGACTCACAGTTAAAGAAACATCTGTCGCGCCTTGAAGACCTCGAATATCTGGCGCTGCATCGCGGCGTAGCCGGTCAGAGCTTCGTCTATGCGCTCAACTTCGAGATGGACGAAAACGGCAGGCCGGTGTTGCCGGGGCTGAGCTACGGCGCGAAGCGGTCACGGTCTGAGGAGGGGGTGTCACACTTCGAGGCCGGGGTGTCACCCGCCGGACACGGGGGTGTCACGGGGGTGTCTGGGGGTGGTCACGATGCGAAATCGCCAGCAATGACACGGGTGGGAGCCGGTTTTTCCGATAAAAGCGCAAAAAACGCATATAGGGGAGCCGAGGCCAACGGCGCTCCGCAAACTTCCGTCGTACCCATGCCCAGGTCCAACGGCAACGGAAGAACGGAGGGTAACGCATGGCCCGCGTAGAGAAGAAGCGCAAGCCGGAGGCCGCGCCGAAGACGCCCATGGAACTGCTCATGCGTGAGCACCTGGACGCGCTGCGCGTGCGCGGCTACTCCGAGTTCACGGTGAAGAACCGTCTCGTTCACATCGGCTTTTTCATCCAATGGGCCTATGAACACGGCTTGCGCGAACCCATCGAAGTCACGCGGCCCGTGCTCGAACGCTATCAGCGGTACCTGTTCTTTTACCGCAAGAAGAATGGCGAGCCGCTCACGTTCCGTTCGCAGCACGCGCGGCTTGTGCCCTTGCGCGTGTGGTTCCGGTGGATGACCAGACAGAACCACATCCTGCATAACCCGGCGTCAGAGATCGACCTGCCCAGGCTGGGCCGCACGCTGCCCAGGAACATCCTGTCCGTTCAGGAGGTAGAGCAGGTTATGGCCCAGCCTGACATCGAGGAGCCAATCGGACTCCGGGACCGCGCCATCCTCGAAGTGCTCTATGCAACCGGCCTGCGCCGTCTGGAGATGATCCATCTGAAACTCTTCGACCTGTCGCTGGACCGTGGCCTGGTCCTGGTTCGCCAGGGCAAGGGCAAGAAGGACCGATACGTGCCGATCGGAGAGCGGGCGGCGGCGTGGCTTCAAAAGTACATCGCCGAAGCGCGGCCCCAGCTCGCCATCGAGCCGGACGACTTCACGGTGTTCCTTACAACAGACGGCGAGCCGTTCAGCCGCGATCACCTGACGTGGGCCGTTCGGGACCGTATCGCGGCGGCGAAGCTGGGCAAGGCCGGGGCCTGCCATCTGTTACGGCACTGCATGGCGACGCACATGCACGAGAACGGAGCCGACATCCGTTTTATCCAGCAGATCCTCGGACACGAGGACATCAAGACCACGCAGATTTACACCCAGGTGGCGCTCAGGGCCTTGCAACAGGTGTACGTGGCCACTCATCCGGCGGCGCTGCTTGACCACGGCGAAAACCCGGCTCCAAAAGCCATCGTTGCCGATGCCGAAGCCCTGTTCTCTACGCTCGAAGCAGAGGCCGAAGAGGACCGCGAAGAGCCGGACAAATAGCCCTAGAATCCGTTCAGTCAGAGCCACGCGAAACAACCAGAAATCTGCCCCTCTTTAGTTCTGTAATTTACAGCTAAAGAAAAATGGACTATGCCCGGAATCCGCCTTGGTTCCGGCCCGCAATCTCCTGCCGATTAAGCCCCTCATCCCCGCCCCTTAAGCCGTACAATCGTAGCCACATGCAGCCAGCTCTCAGCGCGTGCATCCCAGACGGCTTTATGGCCGCGATGCGGCTTGGGGTCGAAAAACCGCATCAGGGGGTTCGCAGTCAAAATCCTGCACCAAATCAGGTGCGCGAAGTCTGCAACTTCACAGTGCTATTAGGCTTGCGCGGGCAGGCGGAATTAAATCGCGTTGGGTCACGTAGTACCGGCAAAGAACGTGACACCGAATCAGGCAATGACTACTTCGGAGCAAGGTACTATGCGTCTTCGATGGGTCGCTTTATGTCCCCGGACGAGCCGTTCGCAGACTTTGATCCCAACAACCCGCAGAGTTGGAATTTATATGGCTATGTTCGCAACAACCCGCTGACGAACACAGACCCAGATGGGAACGGCTGTGTCACGCAGACGCGCAACAGTTCGACTACTGAAACCGTTACGGTGCAAGCCGATGGACCTTGCTCTGGTAGCGTTGCAGATGGACAGTCCCAGACCTATGTGCCCGGGACTGTAACAGGCGTGTCAGCAGGTGCAGATGGCCACAGCATCGATATAGGATATACGCCCTACGATGGCAGTTCGAGCCTCTCTGTTACCAATACAGCCTCAGCTCCCGACGCAAACAATCCCGGTCTCGCCCCAGGGTACGGAAACAATGCTCAGGGCTGGAGGACGCTTGGAGTGACGGGCGCTACTGTGAATCCGATTGCTGGGGTAGTAATGACAGTGGTCAGTGGGTTCATTGGCGGCGGGTTTGGGGCAGGGCCAGAGATTCTTAGTATTCTGCCAGAGGAAACTGTCGTTATCGGGAAGATGGCAGATTTAAACAAAGCGGCCCTCAGTGCTGGAGAGAGAAAGCTAGCTGATGATTTGCCGTATCAAGGCAACCCAAGGGCAGACTGGGCGCAGAATTCAAGTAAGCTTCGCTCGGCGATGTCAGAGGGCAAGCCGATTCGCGACGTTTCCGCAGGCAATCCTGGGAGCAACACAGGGTTCCTTAGAGCGGAAAGAAATCTTCTCCAGAGCCACGGATGGACGCTGAAAGGCGAGTACTGGGTACCCCCAGGAAGGTAGGAGGTCATATGTTGCAGATCGATCCTAGTCCAGAGCGCAGCAAGTTGGGCTTTAAGGACTCTGTTCTGGACAGCTTTAGGTTCTTGGGTGATCTTGGTTTCCGCCCCGTCCAGGAGAAGGTTACATTCGTGCGATATGAATCCCCAACCGTGTTCGTAAACATCTACCACGGGAGGGCGTCATTTGAGTTAGGCGTTGAAATCGGCGTCCTCTGTGAGCCAACCGAACAAGTCACGCTTTACGATATCGTCGCCTGGGCTGACGCACTGAAGGTTGAAGGATTTGGTCAGCATGTCATGTTCCAGGTCAGTTCCCGAGAGGGAGTGCAGCAGTTCGTCCCCAAACTAGCCGATCTAGTTCGGCGATATGGGGAACCTTTTCTGCGAGGGAACACCACTGCGTACACGGAAGTGTTGGAGGCTAGGTCACGGGCGGCTCGCGCCTATGAAAGACAGGTGCAGTTGGACGATCTGCGAAGAAGAGCCGAAACCGCGTGGGACTCAAAAGACTTTGCTGGAGTTGTTGAGCTGTATGGGGCAATTGGACCCGATATGACTTCAGTCGAAGCCAAGAGGCTTGCGTACGCTGAGAAGCAGGTTCGGGCCAACAATACCGTTTTCTTTTCGCCAGCGAAGCAGTAGACCGTACCCGCCGCTCCGGCCCTTGCAGGCCGTCTCCGGAGCGGCCTTGCCGTGTTTACGTCTGTAAACAGTAGTGGTGCGATCCACTGACGAGCACGCTGCCTACGGCATCGGATTTAGGCAGGACACTCCACCCCTTTTAGGGAACTGTAGGGAAACCTGGTCTCTGTCTGAAGCAACCGTCTCAGCGTCCAATAGTTATCGCGTGCCGGGGTTCCGTGGGGAAACCCGTGTTTACGCGTGTATACGTGGGTGCTGTGAGGAGGTTGGAGCGATGGCGCTGCTGGATGGGAAGAATCTTGCGGCGGAGGCGGCCAAGCGTGCCCGGTTCCGCGTGCATCACGTGGGGACGAAGCTGAACGAGGCCGAGCTGCACGATCTGGAGGCGCTGGCCGCAAAGCGCAAAGAAACACAAGCTGAGCTGATCCGTGGTCTGATCCTGCACGAGCTGGCGCGGGATGCGGAGGGCTTTCGGCCCAGCGCGGAGATGACGGAGATCACGGCCTGCCGGTTGTTGCTGACCTACCTGCTTCGTCCGGTGGCGACGGGCCAGCCGATGACGGACAAGGCGTTCGACGAGATGGTCGAAGAGGTAAAGAAGCACAAGGTGCGTGTGGCTCGGGACCGGCTCAAAGAGCACGAAGCGCGGCGCTGATCATCGGTGGCCGGGTACCCTCCGCTGCGGTGGCCGTCAAGGGTCTCCGCTTCGCTTCGATGAACGGGCGAAGAACGCCCGCCCTTGACTGCCATCCTCGCTACGGGTGTTTTTCAGCTATGAGAAGAATGTCTTCTTCTCATGTTCCACATGACCAGGGCCACTGCTCCCGGCCATCGGCGGCGTGGTGAGGTTCACCGGCGAAGCACGCAGTACCGGGGCGCTGTCGGGCTTCCGTGGCGCTCGCGGCGGTGTGTTGTGAGATAGACACCATCCCTAAGCCTGACGGCTTAACCTGGATTATTCGTGAAGCCTGAGGTAGCGAAAGCCTTTTGTGCTACA
>Ga0302140_10004179_pt1 | contig 18357 bp, 20 predicted proteins | sample I_Bog_E1_1_FD_202095 | JGI IMG/M metagenome (GOLD analysis project Ga0302140, IMG submission 202095) | Peat permafrost microbial communities from Stordalen Mire near Abisko, Sweden - I_Bog_E1_1 | ecosystem: Environmental > Terrestrial > Soil > Wetlands > Peat | place: Sweden: Abisko, Stordalen... | reverse complement strand
TATTATAACGGCCGTCGCCGGCAGGATCCATTGCCCGCTGGATGTCCCGGAGCACACGGCTTCGGTCATCAGGATAAATACGCTCCGAAAAATCGTTAAAGCCAATGGATTGGTGCGGCGCCAAACCATATATGTTTTTACACTCGTCAGACCAGTAGAGTGCCCCGCTTATCGGGTGGTAATCCCATGTACCCAGGTGAGTTGTTTCAATGGCCATTCTTAACCGCGACTCGCTCTCTGCAAGCGCCACATTCTTCAGTTCCAGGTTGCGCTGGGTTTCAATCAAATCCTCATTGGTTACCGCCAGTTCTTCGATAACCGCCTCCAGCTCCTCATTGGTTGCTGCAGATTCCTCGTTGATTGACGCCATTTTTTCAATAACGCGCACTTTCTCGGTGGTTTCCATACAGATCACTAAAACGCCACCAATTTTACCCGATCCATCTCTTATTGGGCTGTATGAAAAATCAAAGTAACATACTTCAGACTGTCCGTTCCGGTCCAGCGGCACCATAAAATTCGGGAACCCGAAGGTTTGCCCCTCCATCACACCAGCAAACATAGGCCCGATGGTACCCCAAATTTCCGCATACGTATCTTTTGCGCTGCCGCCAACTGCCCGCGGATGTTTGGTTTGACCATTTATGGGCCGGAAAGCATCGTTATAAAGCTGGATATAATCCTCGCCCCAGCAAATCAACACCGGGAACGTGGTGGTCAGCATCATGCTCACCGTTTGTTTTAATGCAGACGGCCATTTGGACGGTGTTCCGAGTGGTGTAGCTGACCAATCTATGGAACGCAATAGCTCACCCATTTTACCACCACCCCTAAAAAACGGTTGGTTGCCAGGGCCACGCCCTTTGTTTTCCTTCATTTAGATTGTCTGAAATTAAATTAGTCGCTTTGCTTCCATGTAAAACTAAAAAAATCCGAAGAAGTTTGAATCAATTATGCCAGGGTTAGGAAAGTTTAACAAAACAGACTAAAAGCGCCCCGCAATGGGTTAAAACTATTGCAAATATAGATCAATCAAATTATTAGGTGCGTATAAAGTAAGGTGCTATTCAATCAACGGGCTGCCCTGCGCTCATTATACTCCCCGAAGGGTTTCTGCGGCCCGTTTGACGAAGAAATATTATTAATTATACAGGTAATTTAAACTTTTTACCGGCGTTTAATTATTAATTAACGACTGGAAAACGAGCGCAAACTCGTGTGATTTAAATCAGTTTTCCAGGTGACCGAAGTCATTGATTGCCGGATTGCAAGCGGGTAAATTTGATTACCAAACATTTGTAGCATGAAAACCGAAGACACACTCCCAACCCTGCTAAGCCTCCTGGATTATGATGCCGGAAAGTTTACCAGCGCCGAGGCACAATTGCAAAACAGGTTGCCCCGCTGGATTGAAGGCACCGCTTCATTCCAGCTAAAAGGCGTTTTAGAAAAATATCTGGAAACGGTACAGGAGCACATCAAAAAACTCGACATCTTTTGCGCCGAAGAAAATTTTACTTACATCAGCCTGCTCAACCGTGTGATGCATGCTTTTATTGAAGAAACTGACGAAAAGCTTACACTTTGTACCGATGCCGATGTAAAAGACGCATGTTTACTGGCCTGTGTCCAAAACATCAACCATTATAAGATCAGCACCTACGGAACAGCGGCCGCTTTTGCAAAAGACCTGGCAATGAGCGATGCTGTGACCATCTTCCGCGACCTGGAGGTCGACGAAAAGCAAATAGATCATCGTTTGTCACAGCTTGCCGAGCATGAGGTAAATAGCAAAGCAAAGAGTCCGGTTTGGCTGCCTAAAGCGATGCGGACGGTGAGCTTTTTGCTATAACCGGGTTTTGAAATGAAAACGCTATCCACTGCCCGTGATGTGACAAGGATATCGGCGTTTCCATTAGTTTGTCGTGGCAAAGCAAGATCGGCACGTCGTTCTCGTTTTTATGGAAAGAAATATTATCCCGGCCGGATACCTCCCGCAATTTAACCAATGCAAAGTCCCTTACCGCCGCTGATTGGTATTTATATGAGGTATTCCCAATTCGCTTTATCCCCCAATAAATTTCGTTGAAGTCTTCGGTATGATTTACCACTGATGAAACAAATTCGTAATGAATGATAATTCTCGAAAAAAGCTTCTTCCCGGCAAAAACAACGGTCGCATTGAAAACTGGAAGGTCACCAAAACCGGCACCGGTTATTTCTTCTGTGCCTGATTCTGTGTATGAATAAAAGGGCGGGACAGCTATTGAGTTGACCTCGAATTTTACAGGCGTAAAAACAATATTAGGATCAAGCCGGTGCAGGTACTTAAAGGCCGACTCCTTTACTGACCATAAAAGCCACACAAAGCGGTGGAAAGGTAAAACTTCCTGGTCCAGCGTGTCAAAAAGCGCCTTTTCGGCAGGGCTGATGATCTTCGAGTAAAATTCAGGGGATTTTGTGCGGGTAACATTGGTGGCCGTTAAGGAAACGATATCGTTGCCGGCGCTGATCATCCCCGCTCGTTTATTTTTTCGCTGATCACATCCATGCAGGTACCCACATTGATCATTTTATCGGCCGAATCATAATCAATTTCAATATTATATTTAGCCTCCGCGTCAATGATGATGTCGACAAGGTTAGCGGAGTTGATTTTGAGGTCTTTTATCAGGTCGGTTTCTTCCGTTATTCCGGCCAGTAGCTCTTTATTGGTGGTGTAAGGGGATATAACCTTTTTTAGTTCATCTAAAATCTCTTGTCTCGTCATTTATCGCTTAAATTTTGAAAGTATTACACAGGAATTTACGTCCCCGAAACCAAAGTTTGCTTTGGCCACAATATTAATTTCTTTTTTTGTCATTTTAACCGGCAGGTTATCAACTCCTGCAATATCCAGAATCTCAGGGTTCGGATCGTCCAGGTTAATATTCGCGTGCGCAAAGTTATGCATTATCTGCAATATTGATGCCACAGTCTCGATAGACCCAGCCGCGCTAAGGCAATGCCCGATCATGGACTTTAAAGAATTCGTCATTGGCAGCTGCCCGTTTTTGCAGCCAAGCGCGCCAACCCAGTTCTGAATCTCCTGTTTATCAGCGTTGGTAGCGGTTAAATGCCCACTAATGAGGTCAATTTCTTTTGGGCCGATACCTGCATTATGCAGCGCGCCTTGTATGCATCGGATCACCCCCTCGGAGTTTGCGGCCGTCATCGTTCCGCCCGACCGTTGCCCGCCGGAGTTAGTGCATCCACCCAAAACTTCAGCATAAATCCTCGCGCCGCGCTGCAAGGCAAACTCCAGATCTTCTAAAACAAGCGCCGCCGCACCCGAGCCGGGCACAAAACCCCCGGCAGTTAAACTCATTGGCCGTGATGCTTTTTCGGGCTGATCATTGTATTTTCGCGATAACACCCGCATCGAATCAAAGGCGCCATACATGTATGGGTCAACATGCTCGGTACTGCCCACCAGCATCCGGTCGGCATAGCCATGTTTAATGTATTCGCAGCCCATTAATATGGCCTGGGTCCCGGTTGCGCAGGCTGCGGAATTTGTTATTACCTTATTCCCCAGGCCCAGTTGGCCCGAAACGTAGGAAGTTACACCGCTGTTCATCGCCTGTTCTATCACCCGCGAGCCCAGTTTACGGGCTTCTTTTCCATCCACCCGGCTGATCACATTTTTCATGGCCTCGGTGTCGGCGGTGCTGTTGCCAAAAACGCAGCCGGTTTCCCAGCGTGTTTTTTCCGTTTCGCAAGCTATTCCCGAGTCGGCCCAGGCATCCATCGCCGCAACCAGGCCGTAACCGATATTAGTTCCTTTTAGTCCGTGAAGCGTTACTTCCGAGAGGTAGTTAGCCAGCTTTTCCCATTTAAAATCCGGCAAACCGGCTACGTGGCAGCTAAAATTGAGCTCGCGGTATTGCGGGATTAATTTGATGCCTGATGTGCTGTTTTGAAGAGCCTGCAAAAACGCCGGCAAACCAATACCATTTGGCGCAACCACGCCCATGCCCGTCACTACTACCCGTTTATGCATGTTTGGTGTGTATTTCTTTAATAATACCTGAGAACATGCCTTTTGCAACAATTTCGCCGGAGCTGTCAGTCATTTCGATATAACACTTGAGTTTTCCGAACCGAAAGTATTGTTTTTTGGACAGGACCGTAACTTTTTGCCCGGGCAGCACGATTTTATGGAAAGAGACATCAGTTGACGTTAACAGCGGAAAAAGCGAATCGTTTTCAAAAAATTTCAGGTCGGCTTCCTTCAGCACCAAAAAGATACCGAATACCACCAGCCCGATCTGGGCCATAATTTCCGTAACAATAACGCCTGGCGTAACAGGGTTGCCGGCAAAGTGGTCCTCGTAAAAAAAAGAGTCCGGTTTTAAGGTGTATTCGCCTATGACCTCATCCTCGTTTAGCGAAACAATATTGTCCACAAAACGAAAGGATGATTTATAAGGCAGATGACTTAGTATATGGTTGTTCATTTGTATTTACAAAAATCGACTTTAGACTTGCGACTTAAGACTATTGACTTCTTCCTACCTGCAATGCTCCCCGCCATCCACATGGATCAGCGAGCCGTTTATCCAATACGCTTCGTCGGTGCAAAGCAGGTAGATAACGTTTGCAACGTCTTCCGGTTTTGTAATTCTTCCCATTGGGTTTCTTTTTATCCCATCCTTGATTAGCTTATCACTTCCAGGGACCAGTCTTAACGATGCCGTCTCGGTAATGCCTGCCTGTATCACATTGGTTTTTAAGCCATAGGGGCTAAACTCTACCGCCATATATTTTGCCAGGCTCTCCAGCGATGCTTTGGCGATTGAAACCGCCGCGTAGCCTTCCCAATACCGGTGTGCGCCCTCGCTGGTCAGGCCAATGATCCGGCCGTCCGCATGAAACAAGTCAGCCCCTAAAAGCGCCCTTGTCCAGTCCAGCAAACTGTTCGACATGGCGTACGACGTGTACTGAATATCTTCAATGGACAACTCGTTGTATGTTTTGTCAATCTCGTTACTGTCTTTAATGGTTAAAGGCTTCATGTTGCCGCGTGCTATGCTATGCAGCAGCAGCTTTACACCATTTTTCCCGCATTTTTCCGCAAACGTTTTTACAAACTGCTCACGGCCTTCTTTGTCCAATGCGTTGATATTATAACCCAATATTTCCGTGGAGTTTGCTGCAGCGATCTGTTCAAAGCGCTTTTTTAATGGCTTCTCGGTCGCTGACGGTTCACGGTACAAAACCGCGATATTCATCCCGTGTGCCGCCAGCTTTTCTACGGATGCGAAGCCAAACCCGCCCGATCCCCCTAAAATAGCCGCCCACAAACCCCTAAACTGTAAATGTTTATCCATTCAAACAAAATTAACCACAAAGGCCACAAAGTTCTTTCACGAAGGTCACAAAGCTTTTCTAAAAAACGTCTTCATTACATCCTGTTAGAGCTACTCAACATACAAAAAACATCTCAAAGCGACCGGCCTTTGTGGCCTTTGTGAAAAACCTTAGTGCACTTCGTGGTAAAAAACCAATGCAAAGTTTTCCCCTTCAACCCTCAAAGTAAATTAAAAATTTATAAAAGGGTGTTATTTGTTATAACAAAACCCTTATTTTCGGGTTATTCGCATGATGTTTCTAAATACACAGGTTGCCTTGTTGCCGGGATTTAATTATGTTTGCGCCGCCTGAAAAACTGAAGTAAAATTGAAGATACTGTTTGTTTTAATGCTGTTTTGCCTCCCGGCGGTGTGTTTTGCCCAGCAGCAATTTGAAAAAGCTGATTTTTATAGAATAATGGACAAGGGCGATGTAAAAGCCATCGATGGCGAGATCGCATTGATAAAAGCATCGGATGTGAAAGGTAAAGTGGGATATACTGGTGCATTGCTGATGAAAGAGGCCGACCTGGTAAAGCGCCCCAAAAGAAAGCTCGACCTTTTTTTAGCCGGTCGCAAACTGCTGGAAACCGCTTTACTTACCGACTATGAAAATACGGAATTTCATTTTTTAAGGCTAACCGTAGAAGAGCATGCGCCCAGGATCGTTCGTTATCATAGCGATATTGAACGTGACAGGTCGTTTATCGTGGCAAAATTTAAAGACACGTCGCCAGTAGTGCAAAAGGCTATACTGGACTACTCCAGGGAATCGAAAGTGCTGCATACGGAGGATCTGCAGGTGCAGTGAAGCACAGCCCCGGGAACGTTTGACAGCTTTTGATCAATCTGTTTTGGATTAAATTTATACATTTACCGCATTAATTTTTGATCGTTTTAAACAATCTTTTCGCCTGTGATACTTATCGGACAAAGCAATCTTACGTTAAATCAGTTCTCCGAAATTTTAATTAAACAAAAGCAGGTTGCTGTTGATGCAGTTGCTTTACAAAAAATAAATACCAATTTCGAGTTTCTTAAAAAGTTCTCTTCGCACAAGCTTATTTACGGCATTAACACCGGCTTTGGGCCAATGGCGCAATATAAAGTGAGCGAGGAGAATATCCTTCAGCTACAGTATAATCTCATACGCAGCCATTCTTCGGGCAGCGGCAAACTGATACCCGCTCAGCTTTCCAAAGCGCTCATGATCGCCCGGCTCGGCAGCTTTTTGCAGGCTTACTCCGGCGTCCACACGGAAGTGATTGAATTGTTAGTTGAGCTGATCAACAAAAACGTCAGCCCATGCATTTACGAACATGGCGGGGTAGGGGCGAGTGGCGATTTGGTTCAATTAGCGCATTTGGGTTTAGTATTGATAGGCGAGGGCGAGGTTTGGTTCGAGGATAAAGTTTATCCGGCAAGCGAGATTTTCGAACGGTTTAATATCAAGCCGCTGCAGATACACATCCGCGAGGGGCTGGCCATTTTAAACGGCACTTCGGCCATGACGGGTATTGGCCTGGTAAATGTTTTGCAGGCAAAAAAACTTTTGGACTGGTCGGTCTTATTTTCAGCGATGATCAACGAGATCGTGGAGGCCTTTGGCGACCATTATTCGCATGAGCTGAATATTGTTAAACACCATACCGGCCAAAATAAAGTCGCTGCTATGATGCGTGGTATTTTAGCCGACAGCAAAATGATACGCGACCGCTCGGCACACCTATACAATCCGGACAATATCGACCAGGAATTTTTTGAAGACAAAGTCCAGGAATACTACTCCTTACGTTGTGTAACGCAGGTTTTGGGGCCAATTTATGATACGATTCGCAATGCTGAAGAAGTTTTGGTGAACGAACTGAATTCAGTAAACGATAACCCGGTGATCGACCACGAAAATCATAATATTTTCCATGGGGGGAATTTTCATGGAGATTATGTATCACTGGAAATGGACAAACTAAAGATCGCCATTACCAAATTGTCCATGCTTTCAGAGCGCCAGTTGAATTACCTGCTCAACAATAAGCTCAACCAAAAACTGCCACCGTTTGTGAATCATGGTGTGTTAGGCTTTAACTTTGGTATGCAGGGGATGCAATTTACGGCAACGTCAACAGTCGCCGAAAACCAAACGCTGTCTTTCCCCATGTATGTACATAGCATCCCTAATAACAACGATAACCAGGATATTGTAAGCATGGGCTGTAACGCGGCATTGATGACCAAAAAAGTGGTGGATAACTCGTTTGAGGTACTCGCCATCCAACTGATGACTATCCTGCAGGCGATAGATTACCTGGAGTGCGCCGATCGGTTATCAACAAAGTCGCGTGCCCTTTACGACGAAGCAAGGGCCATCTTCCCAAAATTCGTCCATGATCAGCCTAAATATAAAGATTTGGCGCGTATAAAAGATTTTCTGGAAAGCTCCGATCACTTTAATGTTTTTGAGGGATGAAATGCGCATTGGTAACCGGTGGTTCAAGAGGCATAGGCAGGGCTGTTTGCCTAAAACTGGCAGGCATGGGTTATCATGTCCTGGTAAATTACAAAAGTAACCGGGAGGCAGCCGGGAAAACCTTAAACCTGATAAATGAACACGGCGATGCAGGTGAATTGCTGCAATTTGACGTATCGGATCGAGCGCAAATAGTCGAGGTGCTGGGTGGATGGATAGATGCACATCCTGAAGTACCGATCGAAATATTGGTTAACAACGCGGGTATCCGCGATGATAGCCTGATGGCATGGATGGTCGATGAGCAGTGGGATAATGTGTTAAAAACCAACCTCGACAGCTTTTTTTATGTCACCAAACTCGTTTTAAATGGGATGATCGCTCAAAAATATGGCCGCATCATTAATGTCGTTTCGCTGTCCGGTTTAAAAGGACTGGCCGGGCAAACCAATTATTCAGCTGCAAAGGCAGGCGTGATCGGCGCGACGAAGGCGCTGGCACAGGAAGTCGGCCGGCAGGGAATAACCGTAAATGCCATAGCGCCCGGCTTTATCCGGACGGACATGACCGAAGGGCTGGACGAAAAGGAACTTAAATCGCTTATCCCTGTCCGCCGTTTTGGTGAACCTGGAGAAGTGGCCCATGCCGTTGCATTCCTTGCCTCGCCTGAAGCCGCGTATATTACAGGCCAGGTACTATCTATAAACGGCGGTTTATATTCTTAAAATGAGCTTTCCTGTAGAAGATATCATTCCTTTAATTCCGCAGAAACCGCCTTTCATAATGGTCGACAAGCTCTTATTTACCGATGGAGAAACGACGCGCAGCAGTTTTAAAGTAAAAGTAAATAATGTGCTGGCAAATGACGGCGTTTTACAGGAATCCGGCCTGTTGGAAAACATGGCCCAAACAGCTGCACTTGGGGCAGGGTATCTGGCACAAGGTGAAAACAGGCCGGTGGTATCCGGTTATATTGCTGCGGTTAACAATTTGGAAGTCTTTAGTTTGCCAGGTGTAAACGATGAACTGATCACCGAAACAAAAATTGAAAACCGTATTTTTAATGTTACTGTAATTACCGGCAAGGTTTTGAACAAGGGAGAATTGATCGCTTCGTGTGAAATGAAACTGTTTGCGGCGGGTGAATAGTGCAATAGCTAAGATGGGGCAAAAAAAAACTGATGACGTTTTTGTAGTGGCCGACAATGTTTACTCGCCCATCGGAAAAACCACGGCCGAAAATTTTCTCAGCCTAAAAAATGGTGTCAGCGGGGTAAAGCAGCATAATCCGGGTGCAATTTCAGCCCGGCCCTTTTTTGCTGCCTTATTTGGTAGCAATGAACAGATATCCGCAAACAGCGTTCATACCAAATTTGAACGTCTGCTCATTGCGTCCATCGATGATGCGCTAACACAGGCGGAAATTGATGCTTCTGACAGCAAAACCATCCTGATCATTTCGACCACAAAAGGTAATATCAGCCTGCTGGAAACGGAAAAGTATTCGGAAACTTTAAGAAAACGGATGGCATTAACCACTTCGTCGCAAATCATCGCCAGTCATGTTGGCTTTGCAAACCAACCCATCGTGGTTACCAGTGCGTGTATATCAGGGGTACTGTCGATCATAACCGGTATGCGGCTGTTACGTACCGGGGCATTTGAAAACGCCGTCATCGCAGGCGCTGATGTGATATCCAAATTTATCCTGTCAGGCTTTCAATCTTTCCAGGCGCTAAGCCCCGGCATTTGCCGGCCATTCGACAAGTCGCACGACGGTTTGAACCTGGGCGAAGGCGCCGCGACGGTCATCCTGTCAACCCAAAAAAAATTCACCGGCAACATTAAAATAAAGGGCGGCTCGTTAAGCAACGATGCCAACCATATTTCGGGGCCGTCGCGCACGGGCGTGGAACTGGCTTACGCGATTAGCCGGTCGATGAATGATGCGGGCTTAAACCGCGGAGAGATAGATTTTATCTCCGCACACGGTACAGGAACGGTTTATAACGACGAGATGGAGGCCAATGCGGTGCGGATTGCGGGGCTAATGGATACGCCGCTGAACAGCCTGAAAGGCTATTATGGCCATACTTTAGGCGCAGCCGGGTTAATTGAAACTGTAATTTCCATTGAATCGCTGCGGCAGAAGCTTTTTTTAGGTACGCCGGGTTTTGAAAATGTTGCGGAATTACACTGGGTTAATGTTAGTGCGGAAAATCGGGATATTGATGCGCAAAACTTCCTGAAAACTGCATCAGGTTTTGGTGGCTGCAATGCGGCGGTGGTTATTGGGAAATAAATTATTTTTGAGATATGGATAAACCGGCAAGTTCCCCTGTAGAGACGCAATGCATTGCGTCTCGATACTACCTGTCGAAACCAGATTTGGGCCTCGGTTTACTTTTTGACGCCGACGGCTGCATGGCCGGAGACGCGATGCATCGCGTCTCTACGGTTGAACAATCAATTTTACCATCGTTGTTTTGATAGAGCAGAATTACATATCGGCAACTTGCACAATTTCAGACGGTATCGTCAGAAAAGATGGCAAAATCTTATTCAAAAACAAGACATCAGTAAATGATGTCTTAATCTCCGCATACCAGCAGTTCCAGTTCAATTATCCAAAATTTTATAAAATGGATAATCTAAGCAAACTCGGCTGGCTGACGGCGGAACTCTTGCTGCAAAGCAACTTTGTAAAAGATGAATACCAGCCGGAAGGTGTCGGCATTATCCTCGCCAACGCCAATAGCAGCCTGGATGATGATTTAAAATATTTTGACACCGTAGTTGATATAGCCAGCCCTTCGTTATTTGTGTATACCTTGCCAAACATAGTCATGGGCGAGATCAGTATCCGCCATCGTTTTAAAGGCGAGCAGGCCTTTTTTGTACAGGAAGAATTTAATGCTGATTTTATTTACCAACAGGTAAGCTACCTGCTTGATAACAGCCTGCTGCAAGCCTGTATTTGCGGTTGGGTGGACGTTGTAGGCGAAGATTATAAATCCGTTTTATTTTTGGTGGAGAAAACAAAAAAAGAAAATGCCGTTTTATTTTCGGCGGCAACTATGGACAGGATTTTTAACAGAAAGGTTGAATAATGGGCCCATCGGTATATATAGCAGGTGTGGGCGTTATTTCCGCGATCGGAAATAATGTTGCTGAACATTTAGCCTCTTTTGAAGCCCAAAAGGCGGGTATGGGCGATATTACCACACTCGATTCTATTCATCGGGGCGAACTGCCTGTAGCGGAAGTTAAATTAACCAATGACCAATTGGCTGATAGGACAGGCTTATCATCCCAAATCAGCCGCACCACACATTTAAGCCTGGTGGCAGCCAAAGAAGCCGTTGCTGACGCCGCGATTTCTGGTCTATCCAAATGGCGGACCGGCTTTATTTCTGCAAACACTGTTGGCGGAATGGATAAAAGCGAAGCTTTTTTTATTGATTTCCTGACGGACAATAACAAAGGCAAATTAAGATATGTGTGGGACCACGAATGCGGCAGCGTAACCGAAACAGTTGCCGATCACTTGGGCATTACCGATGTCGTAACTACCATCAGCACTGCTTGTTCCTCGTCGGCCAACGCTATTTTTTATGCCGCGCGTTTAATTAAAAACGGGGTACTTGACATTGCCATCGCCGGCGGCGCTGATGCGCTCACCAAATTCACGCTCAACGGCTTTAACACGCTGATGATACTCGACAAAGAATTCTGTAAACCTTTTGATGAACACCGTGCTGGCCTAAACTTGGGCGAAGGGGCAGGTTACCTGGTTTTGGTGTCGAATAAAGTTGCCGAATCTTTAAATAAGCCTGTTTACTGCAAACTCGCCGGTTACGCCAACAGCAATGATGCCTATCACCAAACCGCGTCATCGCCGGAGGGAACCGGGTCCTACCTGGCTATGACGGGTGCGCTGAAGAAAAGTGGCTTGCGGCCTACAAACATTGATTACATTAATTTGCACGGCACCGGGACGCCCAATAATGACAACGCTGAAGGGACAGCCATCACACGGGTTTTTGAGGGAAACTATCCGCCCATGAGTTCTACTAAATCTTATACCGGCCATACCCTGGGGGCAAGCGGCGCCATCGAAGCGGTGTTTTCGGTGTTGTCGATCAAACATGGGCTGATTTACCCCAACCTTCGGTTCGAAACGCAAATGGAAAACCTGCCGCTGAAACCGCAAACCAGGTTTTTAAAAGACCAAAACGTGGGTAACGTCATGTCGAATTCATTCGGCTTTGGTGGTAACTGTACATCACTTATTTTTTCGAAATGCTAAAATGAAGGCCTATATACGTTCATCTGCCTGCATATCGCCCCAAAAAACATTCAACGATGATTTTTTGAATGATATTGTTGTGTATACCGGTACCCGTTTGCCTGCAATTGAGCCGGATTATAAGGAATTCATTGACCCCAAACAGATCCGCCGGATGAGCCATGTGATCAAAATGGGGGTTGCAGCCGCAAAAAAATGTTTGCAGGATGCAGGTGTGGAGGTGCCCGGTGCGATTATCACAGGTACAGCTTTCGGTTGCATGGAGGATACCGTCACCTTTTTAACCCGCATCGTGGAACAGCAGGAAGATTTGCTGCCGCCCACTGCCTTTATACAATCCACACATAATACCGTCGCCGCGCAAATTGCTCTCATGCTGCAATGCCATAATTATAACCTTACTTACGTGCATAAAGGAATTTCTTTTGAAAGCGCGCTTGCAGATGGGCTAATGCTTATGAATGAAGGCGAAGCCGAAAATGTGCTTGTAGGGGCGACAGAAGAAATGGTGGATACCAGTTTTAAAGTATTAACCCGGCTGGGTCTTTATAAAAGGCGCCCTATCTCAAATCTCGACCTGTTTAAAGAACGGTCAAAGGGGACAATAGGAGGGGAAGGCGCGGCGTTCTTCCTTTTGGAGGCTAAACCATCTGAAGATACATTTGCAGAACTGACAGATCTAAAAACACTGTACAAACCGCAGCACATTGAGGCAAGTATAGCTGATTTTTTAAATGCAAATTTCCTTGAAATCAATGATATCGACCTTGTGGTCACCGGTCGTAACGGCGATGTCCGCAACGATGAGTTATACGACTCCCTGGGTGCTGCGCTTTTTAAAAACAGCCCGGTGGCCAATTACAAACACTTGTCCGGCGATTATCCTGTTTCGTCGTCATTTGCCCTATGGCTGACAGTGAATATCCTCAAAAACCGCACCGTTCCGGCGGTTATCTTAGAAAAAGGAACGATAAATTCGCCAAAAAAAATATTGATCTATAATCATTACCAGCAGAAATATCATTCTATCATGCTGGTTTCTGCTGTTAGTTAAGCCATGCAACAACCGGACAATGCTGTATTTAAAGTGCTCGATCTTGTCCATTCGGATGGGAAAGCCGAGGCTGTTCTTTTGGTGAATGAGGCCAGTGAGATCCTTGCCGGGCATTTTCCCGGCCAGCCGGTTGTTCCGGGCGCTTGTATGCTGCAATTGGTTAAGGATATGCTGGAAACAACACTGAATGTTAAGCTTCGTCTGAAAACAGCGCCGCAGATGAAGTTTATGAGCATGGTTGTGCCCGGCGCTCATCAACAGCTCCGCCTAAGTATTTCTTATAGAAACCTGGATGAAGGCTCGTTTGCCGTGCAGGCTGGTTTGGATAATAACGAAACGGTTTGCTTTAAATTCCAGGGGATATTTGTACACGTTTAACGGTCGCGATTTTAGTTGATCGTCAGGGCAGACCATTGAAGAAAACCATTGCCGGCATGCGATTTTATCTGAAATGGTAATAGCACAAAGAGCAAATGAAATCCATTTCATTTGCTCTTTGCACATTGTACAACAATTAAGAAGCATTTGCCAACTAATTTGGCATCAACCCCTATTTTAATGAGCCGTTGACGTCTTCTTTTTACCTGCGCTTTTGGGTTTCGCTGCAACAGTTTTTTTACCGGCCGCAGTTGTACTTTTGACTTTGGCTTTAAGGGCATTCGCTTCAGTGGCTGCTTTTGCTTTGATGTCTGCGGTTTCCTTTTTTGCTTTCGCCTTAATTTCCTTTGCTTTGGTTTCGGCTTTTGCTTTTACACCGGCAACTGCGGCTTTAGTGTCAGCAGCGGCGGATTTCGCCTTTGCGGTCAATTTCCCGCCGGCAGTTGCTGTTTTTCTTTTAGCTGTCGATTTAGAACCGGCAACAGCGTGTTTTAAGTCGTCAAATTTATCTTCGGCAGCATCTTTTATATCTTCGGCTTTGTCTTTGGTGCCTTCCCAAAGCTCTTCAATGGTTTCTTTTACCTTCTCGAAAAATCCTTTTTCTTCAGGCTTGGTTGAATTTTCACTCATGGCAGATTTTTTTAATTTATAATGTTTTTCATGCTCAACAACGCCGTGTGACACTTTTTGTTTGTTTTTGACTAAGAAATTGCAGTCGGGGAGGTGGTAATTGGCCTTTCTATTACCGAAAATAAAAAATGTCAATTTAACACTTTATTTTTCCATTTTCTGTTTTATATTTGTACAAGCCATTAGGCTTAACCAATTATTATAAAAATTACCCCTTATGAAAAAAGTGCTGTCGATCTGTGCTATTGTTTCGTGCCTGTTCATTACAGCTTGTTCAAAGAAATCGGGTAACCCAACACCTACCCCTACGCCTACGGATACAAGTACCTATAGTCCGCCGGTAGTGTCTTCGTCGTTTGCAAAAGGCGCTGATGTAAGCTGGGTTACGCAGATGGAGTCTTCGGGCTACAAATTCTATGATAAAAATGGCAATGCGATGGATCTTTTCGCTTTGTTGAAAAGTCTGGGATTTAATTCTATAAGATTACGGGCGTGGGTAAATCCGTCAGGCGGTTGGTGCAATACGGCCGATGTGCTGGCCAAAGCTATCCGTGCAAAAAATGCAGGCATGAAACTGCTGATCGATTTTCATTATAGCGACACTTGGGCCGACCCGGGCGATCAAACCGTCCCTGCCGCGTGGGCATCGCTCGATCTACCCACACTGGAAACTACTATGTACAGTTATACCGTCGGCGTTATGGATACGCTGGCCAATCATGGTATTACGCCTGACTGGGTGCAGGTGGGCAACGAAACAGATAACGGCATGTTGTGGCCGCTGGGAAATGCTACTACCAGCATGGCTAATTTCGCGGCGCTGGTTGAGCAAGGCTATAAGGCGGTTAAATCTGTCAGCAGTACCACAAAGGTGATTGTTCACCTTGCAAACGGGTACGACAATAGTTTATATCAATGGATGTTTGATGGCCTGAAAGCAAACGGGGCGCAGTGGGACATTATCGGTATGTCGTTATATCCCAGCTATTCTTCCTCAGATTGGGCAACGGTAGATTCGCAATGCCTGGCGAACATTAATGCACTGATAGCACGTTACTCAACACCGGTAATGGTTGTAGAAGTTGGCATGCCCGAAAACGGGGCATCAACCGCGCGGGATTTCCTTACCGACATAATTACCAAAGTAAACGGCGTAGCTGCCGGCAATGGTTTAGGCGTTTTTTATTGGGAGCCTGAAGCCTATAACTGGCAGGGTTATGGTTTAGGCGCTTTTGATACCAGCGGCAAACCAACTGAAGCGCTGGATGCTTTTGGAAACTAAATGATTTAGAAAACACCCGCAAATCGCTTATAGTTTGACAGCTTTGTTTTGCGTCCTATATCCCCCAAAAAATTAGAGGCAAATAAACGGCGATTTTGGGGTTATTATCGGTTTGGCCAGAGCCGAGTAAAAGCCCCGCTGTTAAGCTGCGGTAAATATGGTAATGCACACCAGTAATGAAAAGCAGATTAAGAATGCCAAAAAGTATACAAAATACATCCCGATCATCTTAAAAATGGTACGCCACCGGCTGCGGTGATACACTACCCGCAACGATTTATAGAAATACCAGATGATAGCGATTATCGTTGCAAACACAAGCCAGCCGTTGAATGCTGTCCAACTGCCCGGAACGATGAACTCGACCAAAATAATTATGGATAAAAAAAGAAATACGAAGCAATGCAAATGAAACGCATAGATGAGGTGTTCAACATAAAACTTTTTACTCCGGTAAAAGGTCACCATCAGGATCAGCGCAAATAAAGGCAGCAGTAAAAACATCATTTTGGGGAAGTTGTGTTTTATACTGTCTTCTATCGTCGCTACAATATCAATCTTCTGTTTGTTTATCGCAAACGCCTTTTCGTTATAGTACCGCTTAAGCCAGCCATCGCGTTGGGCATCAGGCAAGTTTTGCTGGTTGGCCATGTACTGTTCGATCGTGGTATCAGATGAGTAGGGGTTAACAATGTGCTTGTTTTCCTCGGCCCTCTGCCGCGCCTGTTTTGATGTATCAATCACCCAATGGTTGTTCACCATTTTATAGCCGGCATCGAAATAAAGCGTATCTATCGACTTTTTTTTCGCTTGCGCTGAGAGATAGGGTGTGCGATTGACCTGGTCGGCTGCTTTTGCAAGTTCCGTTAAGGAACCCGGCGGCTGGTTGATTTGAACAGGACCGCTTTTTTGCTGAAACACCAGTAAAAAGTACACCAGGCTGATAAATATGTACATCTTAACCGGGTGCAGGTACTGCGCACGCCGGCCGGCCATGTACTCGTTGGTTAAATAGCCCGGCTTGAAAAGTAAAGGCTTTAAGGTATGAAAAAACTGGTGGTCGAAATGGAAATAATCGCTGATGGCATGGTTCATCATGTGGCCGAAGCTTTCCTTCATTTCAAGGTTCTCCTGGCCGCAAACATGGCAAAACTTACCCACCAGCGTAGCGCCGCAGTTTAAACAATTATTTTCGTGCCGGTAATGTTTTTTCATTTGTCAGGAAAGCTTTGCAATAATTAAGGGTAATTTAAATATAGTAATTCAGGCCAAATCCGCTAATCGTCGGGGTTCAGCATCCTGTTTATTTCTGAACACAAGTGGAAATATTACAGCGATCACCAGGGCATAGGCGGCAAAAGTGAGCCATATGCCGTGCCAATCTTTACCGTGATCGGTATGCGTAAAAAATCGATCGATTATGTAACCACTGGTAATACTTCCGAAAAAAGCGCCAAAGCCATTTACCATCATCATAAACAATCCCTGTGCACTTCCGCGTATTTCCGGCGGAGTATTGGTTTCCACAAAGAGTGATCCGGAAATATTGAAGAAATCAAAGGCCATCCCATATACGATGCATGACAAAATAAGCATCCATAAACCGCCGGCCGGATTGCCGTACGCGAACAAACCGAAACGCAGCACCCAGGCCAGCATGCTGATCAGCATCACATATTTGATGCCGAATTTCCTAAGAAAAAAGGGTATGAGCAGGATGAAGCCCATTTCAGAGAATTGAGATATCGACATGATCAGTGCCGGATGCTGCACCGGATACAAACCAGCGTAGGCAGGAATATTCTTAAAATCCTGTATAAACGTATCTCCATAAGCGTTGGTAAGCTGCAGCGCGGCGCCTAAAAGCAGCGAAAAAATAAAAAACGTGGCAAATCGCGGGGTCTTGAACAAAGAAAAAGCCTGCAACCCGAGCGATTCCCTTATGGTCTTATTAGTTGATTTGCCCAACAATGGCGGGCACTTCGGTAAACTAAACGAAAATACACCCAGTGCCAATGCCACCGCACCTGCAATGTAAAATTGATTTGCCGACGTTTCGTTATTGCTGAATGTTACCACCCATAAGGCCACAATAAACCCGAATGTGCCGATGGTCCGTATCGGCGGGAAATCTTTTACAACATCACTGCCTGCGCTTTTTAAACCGGCATAGGCAACAGTGATGGACAAAGACAGCGTTGGCATGTAGAAGATCATATTCAACAATATCACCCAAAAAAAGGATGTCGGGTTCGTCACAAATGGGATACAGCATAAGGTTAACCCGCCTAAAATATGCATCAGGCCATACAACTTTTCGGCGTTGATATATCTGTCGGCGATGATGCCTGTGAGGGCAGGCATAAATATGGCAGAAATTCCCATAGTTGAAAATATGGCGCCAAATTGCGTACTCGACCAATGTTTGTTTTGAAACCAATATGCCCCGATGGTAAGCAGCCATGCCCCCCATATAAAGAATTGCATAAAATTCATCAGTATTAAGCGTAGCTTAATGCTCATACGGCTGTGATTTAAATGAGAGATTTGCGCGCATTCATATTTGTTGGGAAAATAAGGAATTAAATATGAAATCGAAAGCGTAAGGGAAAATTGGTGAGATATAAACTGTTAACCCCATTCGTAAATCCGAATTAAATTTCCAGGTGGTTGTCTAAAATTAACATGAATTCTTTATTGCCGGGAAAAGTGGTGACAATATTTTGTCACTGACAAAATATTGTCAGTAGTTAAGTTATTAACTATCAGCCGTGTAGCGTTTTGTAGCAGGGTGTAGCATGTGTAGCGCTACCTTTGGTCAAGTAATAGAATTTTCTTAAAAGA
>Ga0302140_10004178_pt1 | contig 18358 bp, 16 predicted proteins | sample I_Bog_E1_1_FD_202095 | JGI IMG/M metagenome (GOLD analysis project Ga0302140, IMG submission 202095) | Peat permafrost microbial communities from Stordalen Mire near Abisko, Sweden - I_Bog_E1_1 | ecosystem: Environmental > Terrestrial > Soil > Wetlands > Peat | place: Sweden: Abisko, Stordalen... | reverse complement strand
GAAACTGTGCCCCATCCATCGGACGTCTTTTTGTCCGATGGGTGGGATCGCTGAACTCATCCTTTGTTTTGCTGAACTTGCGTTTTTTGTTTCTTCCTAAAGTAGTTTCTTTTTAGTTCCCCACCGGCGTCGCCGACCCACGGTGGATGAAACTGTGCCCCATCCATCGGACGTCTTTTTGTCCGATGGGTGGGATCGCTGAACTCATCCTTTGTTTTGCTGAACTTGCGTTTTTTGTTTCTTCCTAGGGCACGACTTCAGTCGTGCCGCAAGTGCCACAGAATCAACGTGGGCTTCAGCCCCTGCGCGACAGATTCTCCCAGTTAATCCGATTGCTCTGCCCGAAATCGAAGCCCAGCCGGCCCAGGAAAAACGCTCTCCAATTCATTCCTTCGCTTTTGCAGTTTAATCCGCGGAAACGCGCACAATGAATGCATGAACTCCGGAGCACAACAACTCCCGTCTCGCTTCCAGAATTCCCCAATTCCAAACCGCTCCAGGGGACCCCTCCCCCCCCAAGGAATCTTTAGTACCCAATATACAAATCTCAGGTAACACTCGTAACCTTATCGCCGCTCCCAGCAGGTTCGCGGCGCGACCAGAAAAGGTAAACGGGGATGCCGAGCATAACAAGAATCATGCCCGGCCACGTGTACTGGGGCTTGTAACGCAATAATACGATACAAATCCACGCCGCAAGCACGATATAGAGTCCCGGCAGAAATGGGTAGCCGAGCGCCTTGTACGGCCGCGGCGCATCGGGGCGCTTGAAACGCAGCACAAACAGCGCCACGATGGTGAGGATATAAAAGAACAAAGCGGCAAAGATGATGTAGTCCAGCAGTTGGCTGTACGAACCGGAGAGACAAAGAAAAATCGCCCACACAGCCTGGATCATCAGTCCCGCCGCTGGCGTCTTATAGCGCGGGTGCAGCTTGCCCACCGACTTGAAAAACAACCCGTCGCGGCTCATGGCGTAGTAAACGCGCGCCCCTGCCAGCGTCAGTCCATTGGCGCACCCGAAGGTCGAAATCAGAATTGCACCGGCCATCAGCCACGCGCCGCCAGAGTGGAATATCTGCTCCAGCGCCGCCGTGCCCACCCGATCCTCCGCCGCATATTGCACGCCGCGCGCCAGCACCGTCGCGCCGTTCGGATCGCCGTGCAAAGGCAGCACCAGGATATAGCCGAGCGAAGCCAGGAAATATACCGTCAGCACAAACCCCGTGCCCAGCACCAGCGACAGCGGAATATTTCGCTTGGGGTTCTTCACTTCGCCGGCCGTGAACGTGATGTTATTCCAGGAGTCGGAAGAAAACAGCGACCCAACCTGCACCACTGCCACAATCACTGCCAGGTTCACAAGAACAATAGGCCCGCCGATTCCCACCTGCACCGGGTGCAGCGAACTCCACCCGGCATTCTTCCAGAACATGCTCCAGCCCGGCCCAAAGTTTGCCGCCCAGGCCGTTCCATTGCGCCCTACCGTAAATGCCAGCAAGACCAGCGCAGCCAGCGACAGCGCCTTTGCCGACGTAAAAACGTTCTGAATCAGCGCGCCCAGCCGCACGCCAAAAACATTCACGACGGCCAGGAAACACAGAACAACGATCCCCGTCAGGTTGGCCGTGTTCAGCCCAATTTCCATATTCCCCAAAACCATGGGCCCCACCCTCACAGGCGGAACATGCGCGATGTGCAAGAGCCAATGAGTTGTCGAGATGGTGGGGAAAAACACGCCGAGAAACTTGCCGAACGCCACGCAGACAGCCGCAATGGTTCCTGTCTGAATCACCAGGAACAGCGTCCATCCGTAAAGAAATCCCCACAGCGGCCCCAGTCCCTCGCGCAGGTAGACATACTGCCCGCCTGCCTTTGGCATCATCGCCGCCAGTTCGCCATAACTGAGCGCGCCAATCATGGTGAGCACCGCCGTCACCACCCACGCGGCAAGGTAGAGCGCCGGCGAGTCGGTGCCCCTTGCAATATCGGCGCCGACGATAAAGATGCCGGAGCCGATCATGGATCCGATGACAAGCGCGGTGGAGGAGAAGAGCCCAAGGCTCTGGACCATTCCGGAAGCGGGCGGTCGTTGAGCGCCGTCCGGAGTCTGGAATACAGGATTAGGGGTCTTATCTGGGGTCGTCACTTAATGAAGTTTTAACGGATTTTCGCGCCGATGTCTTTAGTTTTCTTCAACCCCCGCATTTTCACCAGCATTTACGCCCGCATTTCCGCCGCACACTCCCCCAAATCCCGACAGAGTTCATCCACCCGCGCCATATCCGTATCCCAGGCAAACATGAACCGCGCCGCGCCCCCAATGAAGGTGTAGAACTTCCATCCCCGCTTCCGCAGAGCATTCAGAAACTCGTCTGACGCCATCAGAAAAACTGCATTGGCTTCCACAGGCCCTGCCAGTTGAATGCCCGCGATTCCTTCGATCTGGGCCGCGAAATACTGTGCGCACCGGTTGGCATGAGTCGCATTGCGCAGCCACGCGCCGCTCTCCAGCAGCCCCACCCACGGCGCGGCAAGAAAGCGCATCTTCGAAGCCAGTTGCCCCGCCTGCTTGCAGCGGTAATCGAAATCCGCAGCCAGCTTGCGATCGAAGAACAGCACCGCTTCACCCACCGCCATCCCGTTCTTGGTGCCGCCGAAGCAAAGCACATCCACGCCGCTCTTCCAGCTCAACTCCGCCGGCGAGCAACCCAGGCTCACGCACGCATTCGCAAAGCGAGCACCGTCCATGTGCAAATAAAGCCCACGCGCCTTGCATTCATCGGAAATAGCCCGCAATTCCTCCAGCGTATAGACGCGCCCCATCTCGGTCGATTGCGTAATCGTGACTACACGGGGCTTAGGGTAATGAATATCCTGCCGCTTGGTGGCCAGTTCCCTAATCAACGCGGGCGTCAGCTTGCCCTCCGCGCTATGCGCCACCAAGAGCTTCGAGCCGTTCGAGAAAAACTCCGGCGCGCCGCATTCATCCGTCTCGACGTGCGCCGAATCGCAGCAGATCACGCCATGATACGACTGGCAAAGCGAAGCCAGCGCCAGCGAGTTGGCCGCCGTCCCGTTGAACACCAGGAACACTTCGCAGTCCGTTTCGAAGAGTTCCCGGAATGCGTTCGAAGCCCTGTCCGTCCACGGATCGTCGCCGTACGAGGTTACGTGCCCATGATTGGCCGCAATGGTCGCACTCCACGCCTCAGGACAAATGCCTGCATAGTTGTCGCTCGCAAATTGTTGCAGCAATTCACTCGCATCAATCTCAGTCACTCGATGTTCCTCTCCATAAGCGATCGTCCTCCAGAAGCGGGTACCAACAGCACACAGCAATCGAAGCGAGCATGCGCCACGGAATCCCGCACTAAGCCGCAGTCCTGAAGGGCACGGGCTTCAGCCCGTACATAAAAACACCAAAAACATCTATGCCTTAGCCCCTGAGGGAATGCGATCTCAAGAACTAAATCTTGCTCAAAGCGCCCCTGTAAGTATTTCATCACAACGCGCCACCGCCCCGCAGTGACAGTCCCGCATCCCGATCATCACGCCACCACCCACTTCCGCCTGATATAAAGAAAGCGGCCAACCAGAGGATGTGTCTCTGCACTGTGCTTCGGGGAGATCGAATGATCGTCAATCGACTAGGAATCATCGGCAGCAGGTTCGCGGCAGCCTGCATGATCGCCCTTTGCGCGGCTCCAGTTCCCGCGCAGCAGGCGACGAGTTCCGCCACCGACATCACCGTTGTTCGCCCCGAGACGGTAGGCTTCTCCTCCGAACGCCTCGAGCGTCTCCACGCCCTCATGCAGCAGTCCGTCGACCAAAAACAGATCGCCGGCATCGTCACCATCCTCGCCCGCCACGGCAAGATCGTCGACTACCGAACCTACGGCCAGCGCGATATGGCCAGCGCCGCGCCCATGACCAAAGACGTCATCTTCCGCGATTACTCCATGACCAAGCCGGTTACCGGCGTCGCCATGATGATCCTTTACGAACAGGGAAAGTGGCTGCCCTCCGACCCCATCGCCAAATTCATTCCCGAGTTCGCGCACCTCAAGGTCTACAGCGGCCTCGACGCCGACGGCAAAATGATCCTCGTCGACCCTGGCCATGCGCCCACCATGCGCGAACTGATGAGCCATACTGCTGGTTTTACTTATGGCTTCTTCGGCGACACGCCAGTCGACAAGATGTACCGTGACGCGAAGTTGCTTGACTCCAAAAACCTCCACGAATTCATCGAGAAGCTGGCCAAGCTGCCGCTGCTTTATCAACCCGGTAAAGGTTGGACCTACTCGATGTCCATGGACGTCGAGGGCTACATCGTCGAAAAACTCTCCGGTCAATCCCTGCCCGACTTCATGCGCGACAACATCTTCAAGCCCCTCGACATGAAAGACGCCGCCTTCTACGTCCCCGCCGACAAGCGAGCCCGCTTCTCCTCCGTCTACACCACCGGACCCAACGGCGAATTGGTCGAGGCCGCGGCCGGTGCTTCCGGGCGCTCAACCGAATACGCAACCGAGCCCACCATGCCTTCGGGAGGAGGCGGAATGGTCTCCACGGCCTCCGACTACTATCGCTTCGCGCAGATGCTGCTCAACGGCGGCCAACTCGACGGTAAGCGCATCCTCGCCCCGCCTACGGTCAAGCTGATGACCTCTAATCACGTCCCTTCTGAGCTTCTAACCGGCCAATTCAGCATCGGCTCCCAGGTCATGCGTCCAGGCTTCGGTTACGGCTACAACTGCGCCGTCGTCTTCGACCCGCCCGAAGCCAACCTGCCCGAAGGCAAAGGCACTTTCTTCTGGGACGGCGCCGCAGGAACCTGGTTCTGGGTTGATCCCACCAACGACGTCATCTTCATCGGAATGATCCAGCGCATGTTGGGTCCTGCCAGTCCGCCCCTGGAGTATGAGAGCCGCTCCGTCGTCTATGGGGCGCTGGTCGACCCCGCCAAGTAAACGCGCCCACGAATCGATCCCTTGATCGACAAGGCAGTTATAGAGAAAATCTAAAGTCGTGCATCAAGGCCGTCTCCGAAAGCAGCAATCCGAGGACGGCCTTTATGCACCGCAACCAGACAAACCCTGCCTCAACGCGCTTCTCACATTTCGTCCGCGGAAGGCCCGTAGCACCCAGGAATTTTAGCGTCCAGCATACGCAGGTAAACGCTGAGTTGCGCCCGATGATGGATCAAGTGGTTCACTACCGCTTCACGCCAAATCTGGTACCGCGGTTGATCGAGCCAGGCATGACCACCAAAGACGAACTGCCAATTCTGGTCCCACTTCTCCGCCGGTACGGACTCAAGTGCGGTCTTGCACTCGGCCACCTGCCGATCGAACTTCTCCAGCAATTCCGCCCTGCTTGTGGGCTTCCACTGCTCCCATTTGTGGTCCGCAGGAAACTCCACCTTATCCTTGGTGAGGGTTGAGATTCCCCATTCCCCTGTTAGATCCGCCACATGTCCCGCCAATTGCCCCAGGCTCATCGACTTTGCATGCGGTTTCCAAGTCCAGTCAACTCCATCCGGAATGGCTTCAAGCATCTTCCGTGTTTTCGCCGCCTCATGATCGAGCTCGATTTCCAACTCTTTTTGAATGTCCACTCTTGCAACCTCCTCCGTTGCGAAACAAGCATAACTCAATTCAAGATGAAAAGGCGAATAAAAAACGAATATTTTAGAAAGACAAGACTGCTCTCCAATCTTTTCCCGGAGTTTGCAGATTAATTCGCGAGAACGCGGACAATCGATTCATGGCCGCAAGAGTACCCAAAAATCCCTCAGTTTCCTCCAACCCATCCAAGCCTCGGTTCACCCTGTCCTGTACGGCCGGGCACATCCCTGACACCCCTCCCCCGCTTTCTTCCCATCTATATGAAACCAATAACGTTACATTGATTCTCGACAAAAGCAGCTACAAAAGCAAACAACTTACGTTCCGGAACCCGTTTGAAATCACCCCATTTTGCACCGAAGCCGTCCTCATTGCGGCAGTGCAAACGCAACGTAAGCCCCGCCCTGCGGCGCTTTCGGATCTCTCGCGCTGCTGGCAGCGATCACCACGTATTGCCTCCCATCGATCATGTAAGTAGCAGGCGTCGCCACCCCGGAAAACGGCAGCTCTGACTCCCACAGCAGCTTTCCATCGTGGCTGTCGAACGCCCTGAACTTGTGGTCATAAATAGTGGCGCCGATAAACAACACGCCCCCGGCAGTCACAATCGGTCCACCGTAGTTCTCCGTCCCTGTATCTTTCAGCCCCTTCGCCGCCAGCTCAGGATACTCACCCAGCGGAATCTTCCACAGGTACTTGCCCGTCTTCAAATCGATGGCATTCAGCGTACCCCAAGGCTGCACAATGGCCGGATAGCCGTCAGGGTCCAGAAACTTCCGATAGCCGGTAAAGGTGTACTTCTCCTCGGTCGCGTCCGCATAGATAGCCGCCGTGGTCGCTCCCTCCGCAAACCCCAGATACCGCAACAACGCCGCCAGGTCCGCCCCCTGCACGTCCGGCATCCCCGGCATCTGATTCTTCCCGTTCTGAATCACGTCCACAATCTGCGACTTGTTCAACCGGCCCGCCACGCCCACAAGCATGGGAAATGCCGGAGCGATTCCCTCCCGATGATCTCCATGGCAGATCGCGCAATGATCCTGATAAACCGCCGCTCCCGCCTTGTCTGTTGGCTCCTCCGCACTCATCCCCTGCACGGGCACGCTGCCCGTCTCCTTGCCCGCCCCGGCTCCGGTGTCCGTCCGCAAATACTCAATCAGCGCCGTCAACCGCGCAACGTCGATGTTGGGAAAGGACGGCATGCGCCCATTCCCCTTCTTCACATTCTCGGTCACTTTCTCAGCCGTCAAGCGGCTCAGAATCCCAACCAAAGATGGGAAATCAGGCGGAGCGCCAGCTCGGTTCGGCCCGTGGCACATGGCACACTGATTCTGATACACCACCGCCCCAGGGCTCCCTCCGTGCGCAGCCGGAACCAGCCCGCCCGTCCAGGCGATGTCGTTTGCGTTGACATAGAGCACATTCGTTGCCGGATCAATGGCTGGGCCACCCCACTCCGCGCCGCCATCAAACCCAGGGATTACTACCGTCTGCTTGCCCACCGCCAGCGGGATGAACTGCCCGTCGCTGTTGAAGGTAGCGAACTCCTTCGCCGCCCATGCGTGTGCCTCTGGAGTTCGCGTAGTGAGCATGTCTGCCGTCAGCCGTTGCCGGGCAAATGGCTCCGGCGCATCCGGCTTTGGCTGCGTCGGCGATGTCACCTCCCCAGGCACAGTGCTGGTCGGATACGGAACCTCGTGAATCGGAAACAACGGCTGTCCCGTCACACGATCGAACAGGTAAAGATAACCCTGCTTCGTCGTCTGGGCCAGCCCCTCCACGGTTTTGCCGTCCCGTTTCAGCGTAAAAAGCGCAGGCTCCGACGGAAAATCGCGATCCCATATATCATGGTGGACCCCCTGAAAATGCCACAGCCGTTTTCCGGTATTTGCATCCAGCGCCAGAATGGTATTCGCATACAGGTCGTTGCCCAGCCTGTCTCCGCCATAGAAGTCGAACACCGCAGAGCCCGTCGGCGCATACACAATGCCGCGATCCGCATCCAGAGCCATGCCCGCCCAGTTGTTCGCCGCCCCCGCCGTGTTCCACGCCTCCGCAGGCCAGGTCTCGTAGCCCGGTTCGCCAGGATGAGGAATCGTATGGAAGCTCCAGCGCAACTTGCCCGTCCGCACATCGTAAGCCCGCACATCCCCCGGCGGCGCAGGATGCGTCTCCGGATTGCGGCCGCCCACAATGATCGTGTCCTTGTAGATAATCCCCGGCGTAGTCAGCACAACCGACTGCTCTTCATAATTGCCACGCAGGTCCTTGCGCAGATCGATCCGCCCTCCCTCGCCAAAACTGTCAACAGCCTTGCCAGTCTCCGCGTCGAGGCAGTAGAGGAAGTTCATGATCCCGGCAAAGATGCGCCCCTGTTTCCCGTCGGTCCAATATGTCATTCCGCGCGCCGGCTGCGAGCCCCCAACGCGCGAGTCGAACTTCCACTTCAATTTGCCGGTCGCCGCATCGAGCGCCAACACCTTCTGTGTCGGCGTATACGCGTACAGTGTCCGCCCAATCACCAGCGGGTTATCCTGAATGCCGCCCTTCTCGCCCGTATCGAAGCTCCACGCCATCGTGAGCTGCTTCACGTTGGCGCGGTTAATCTGCTTGAGTTGCGAGTAGTGGTCGCCATCCAGCCCGCCGTTGTAAACCGCCCACCCCGTCGCATTCTGCGCAGCGCATACCCCGCACATCGTCGCCGCCATCATCGCTGTTGCGGCGAAATTTCGATATGTTCTCGTCATTCTTTCCCCTCGATGCATGACCGAATCTTCACGCGTTGTACTTCAAAACCGTCATGAACCCAAAATCCATATGCAGCTGCTGATGACAATGCAGCAGCGTATCCCCCGGATTGTCCGCGACAAAATCCACCGCAACCGTCTCCAGCGGCATCACGTTGATCACATCCTTGCGCAGCCCGCTCAATTCCCTGCGCCCAATCTGCGCCACTTCGAACGTGTGCCGGTGCAGATGGATCGGATGCTGATCACCGCTCCCGTTCCGCAACAGCAGACGATACCGCTTCCCCTTGGTCACGCGAATCGGCTCCGCATCCGGCCATGATTTGTTGTTGATCGTCCATGTGTCGAACTTCGATCCCTTCTGTGGTCCAACGTCGCGAAAGGTCAGCGTCACCGTCTCATCCGGAGCCGCCGCCGCCGTAGCCAATGCAAATTGCGTGTAATCCCATTTCGCAGGCATGGCAGGATCAGTCCAAACCGGCGTCCCGGTCTTCCCCGCGTACTCGACCACTACACCCAGCCCCATCTTGCGCGCCTCGGCCAGCGTCGACCCCAGCACCCACACCCCCGGCGCATTCATCTCTATCACCGCATCCACACGTTCCGCGACCGCCAGCGAAAGCACCTCGACCGCAGTCGGATTCGGCACCTGATTCCCATCCATGGCAATCACCTTGAACGTATGCCCCGGAAGCGCCAGCATCACATTTTCCGTAGCGCTCGCATTCAGCAGCCGCATCAGTACGCGCTGCCCTTGCTTTACTCGAATCGGCTCGCCCGCGCCCAGCATGTACTGATTCACCGTCGCGTATTGATACCCGACATCCGACCCAGTAGTCAGCGGATGATTTTGGGACTCGGACCGCATCGTCTCTACCATGGGCACAAACGACCCGCCCCAATGGTGAATCGCGAGGAAAATTTCCTGGTCGTAGTGGCCAGGATCGGCCTTGGCCTCCACCAACAGAAAGCCGAACTGCCCGCTGTATGTCCCCAGCGACAGGTCTTCACCTGCTCCAGCGTGTGTGTGGTACCAGCGCGTCCCCGCAGGCCGTGGCGTAAAGGTGTAGCGCAGTTGCCCGCCCGGCGGAATCATCGGCGACCCCTCTTCCATCGCCCCGTCGTTCAGCGAATCGATAGCCAGTCCATGCCAGTGAACAATGTCGGGATGATCGCTACGATTGGTCACATCGATCGTGACTGGCACGCCTTCCTTGAGCCGCAACACCGGTCCCGGAACCTGCCCATTGTAAGCCGTGGTCTTGACCACCACGCCCGGCCCAATTTCCAAACTGCAAGGTTGAATCTTGAGTGTGTAATCGGGCTTCGATGCAGCAGCGATGGCGCGGCTCCTGAGGGTTGACGCAGCCACTATAGTCATTGCACCGTTCTTGAGAAATCGTCTCCGGTCCATGCCCTCCATCTTAATTGCCGCACCCCGGAGGCGAGCGACGGGATTCAAAAGCGCCAATCGGCAATGGGGAATTGAGCGCCGCCCGAGATTGGACTGATTGCGCTAATATTCAATCACGATGACCCCGGTCGAGGAACTTGCTGCAAATTTGTCCGCGCTTCTGCCGAATCGCAGGTTTGGGCCGCTCAGAGTCTCGGGGTGGGCGAGTTTCGGAAGGCCTCGAGAAGGCTGGGAAGCAGTGGAGAGCTGCTACGCGACGGGAGACTGCATCCGATTCGACTTCGGCGAGGAAGATATCCTCGCGGTTTGGAATCCGACGGAAGTGGAGATTGGAGAAAAGTCCATTCGCATCAGAAGAGCATCAGCGATTCGTCTGAGTTGGTATGGAAGCTATCCGAAAGTCCCGGCTAATATTCGATACAAGGATTTTGCCTTCATCGATGGCTCTGTCGCCTTCCGAACCAACGTGAACACAACTCCGGGAACGGGCTGGTTAGAGCAGGAGAACGTTCAGTCCAATCCTGCAATCCTGATCGGTGATGATTACTGATCCAGCCTGCGAGTTCTAGCTTAGGAGTCTTCGAACAAATGTTCCTCAGGCAGCATGCGCTGGTGCAGAATTCGGCAAATGAAAATTCCATCCGCTTCAGCTCGAAAGATGACAACATGCTTTTCTTGCTCGATGCGGCGGTATCCCTTCCGGATTTGATCGCAAGCGCGACCCATCTGCGGAGTTTGAACCAGCCGTTCAAAGCAATCTTCAAGACCATCGAGGTAGCGCTCTGCCTGCCTCGATCCCCACCTGTCCACGGTGTAATCTGCGATCTCGATCAAGTCGAGCCGGGCCTGCTTGGAAAACCTATAGCCAGGCAACGGCTACACCGCTCCCATAACCAGTGCCCGCCGGCGAATCCGTTCGCGAACCTCACCCATCACATCGCCCTCGGCAACTCCGCTCTCTTCGCCTGCCAGTACAGCGGCTTTCAGCGCCGCCAGTTTCACCTTGTCTTCCCGCTCGCTCCACTCCAGCGCGCGCAGACCAGCGCGCAAAACCTCGCTCGCATTGGCGTACTGACCACTCTCGATCCGGGTAGCCACATACCGGTCCATTTCAGGCGTCAGGTTAATGTTGCGTGTAGGCATGGATACCTCCAGAGTGTCTCCATTTTAGCGCCGATTGGCAATAATTGGCAAGAACGCCCACCGCAGAGGAAAACTCTCAGGGGCACTTTCTGTCCAACGCCCCAGCCTCAGGTTTCCTTCCCCTATTCCGGCCGCTTCGCCAAAAACCGCTCCATGAATTTGGTATCGAACTCGCCGGCCCGGAATCCCGCGTCTGCGAAGATCTCCTGATGCAGCGAAATCGAGGTCTCAATTCCCTGCACCACGAACTGGCTCAGCGCCCGCTCCATCTTGGCGATAGCCTCCGCGCGATCAACCCCATGCACAATCAGCTTCGCAATCAGCGAGTCGTAGTAAGGCGGCACAATCCCCTCAGCGTATTGCGCCGTGTCCACGCGCACCCCGTTCCCTCCGGGCACATTGAAAGCCGTAATCTGCCCCGCTGACGGCGTGAACTTCTGCGGATGTTCCGCGTTGATGCGGCACTCAATGGAATGCCCGCGCATCTCAATCTTTTTGGGCAGGATCGCGTCCAGCCGCTCGCCCGCCGCAATGCGCAACTGCGCCTTCACCAGGTCGATGCCGGTAATCGCCTCGGTCACCGGGTGCTCCACCTGGATACGCGTATTCATCTCGATGAAGTAAAGTTGACGGTCCTCATCCATCAGAAACTCAATCGTCCCAGCATTCTGGTAGCCGATATCCGCCAGGCAGCGGCACAAGGTCGCGCTGATCTCCTCGCGCATCTTCGGCGTGACTTGTAAGCTTGGCGCCTCCTCAATCAGCTTCTGATGCCGCCGCTGAATCGAGCATTCTCTCTCAAACAGCGTAGCCACATTGCCGTGCTCATCGGCCAGTACCTGGAACTCGATATGCCGCGGCTGCTCAATGAATTTCTCCATGTAGAGTTCGCCGTTGCCGAATGCATTGGCTGCTTCAGTGTTGGCCGCGTGAAACAGATTCGGTAATTCCTCAGCGTTGCGCACAATACGCATCCCGCGGCCCCCGCCACCCGCCTTGGCCTTGAGGATGACCGGATAGCCGACCTTCACAGCCCACTCCAGCGCCGCTTCCGCCGATTCAATCACCCCATCGGACCCAGGCAGAATAGGCACTTTGGCCCTCTTCATCGCCTGGCGCGCCTTTTCCTTCTCGCCCATCAGCCGTGTCACTTCCGGCGGAGGCCCAATGAACTTGATATTCGATGCGCGGCAGACTTCAGCGAAGTTCGCGTTCTCGCTCAGCAGGCCATAGCCGGGATGGATCGCCTCCACATCGGCAATCTCGGCCGCCGAGATAACCGCAGGCACATTCAGATAGCTGTCCGCCAGCCGCGGAGGGCCAATGCAGATAGCCTCGTCGGCAAAGCGAACGTGGAGAGAGTTGCGGTCCGCCTCGCTATAGACGGCGACCGTGCGAATGCCGAGTTCTCGGCAGGCGTTCAAAACGCGCAGTGCAATTTCACCGCGATTGGCAACCAGTACCTTACGAAACATTCATGACCCTAACTTAGCCTGATAAAAAACAGGGGCTGGCCAAACTCAATCGGCTGGCCGTTGGAGACAAGACACTTCACGACCTCGCCGGCAGCGTCCGATTCGATCTCGTTCATCAGCTTCATCGCCTCCACAATGCAGATCACCTGCCCCTTGTCCACATGATCCCCAGGGGAAACAAAAGCCGCCGCGCCCGGTGAAGGAGAACCGTAATACGTCCCCACAATAGGAGATTTGACGATATGCAGCCCCGCATCCGGGTCCGCCGCGGGCACCGCCGCCGGAGGCTCAACTGGGTGACCCGCAGCTTGCGCAGCCGCCTGTGCAACTCCCTGAGGTGCCGACGCCAATAACCGGGCCAGGTCGCCCAACCCTGCCGTGCTACCCGCGGGCGGGTTGAACTTGAGCCGAATCTTCAAGTCGCCCCGGTCCAGATCGAACTCGGCAACCTGATGTTCCTTCAGAAATTCAATCAGTTGTTTCAGATCCGCAATATCTTCTGGTTTCATTCGTTCCTTAACTTTCCCAACTGCAAGTGGGATGGGGTTTAAAGCTCAATCAGGGCTTTTGGCGCAGGCGTCAGCACCTTTCCACCGGCGAGCGTTACAGCCACCATATCTTCGATGCGAATCCCGAACTGGCCGGCCAAGTAAATGCCCGGCTCAATGGTCACAACCATTCCCGCCTGCAGCCTGTTGGTCTGTCCTGCGCCAATTCGCGGCGACTCGTGAATCTCCAGCCCGACCCCGTGGCCGGTGGAGTGGGAAAATGCCTCCGCCAAACCTGCCTTGCGCAACACGCCCCGCGCCGCCTCGTCCACTTCTCCGCAGCTTGCGCCAGGACGCACCGCACCCACCCCAGCCTCCTGAGCCTCAAGCACTGCCTCGTAAGCCGCCCGCTCCTTGGGCCTAGGTTTACCAAGGTAAACGGTACGGGTCATATCCGAACAATAGCCTCTGAGGATTATACCGAAGTCGAGCGTCACAAAGCCCTTGCGCGGCAGTCGAGTATCGGTCGCTCGACCATGGGGCAAAGCCGACCGCACCCCCGACGCGACGATCGTCTCAAACGACATCCCCTCCGCCCCCAGCAACCGTGCCTTGTACTCCAGTTCCGCAGCCACCTCGACTTCTTTGAGTCCCGGCCGCAGGAACCCCAGAATGTGCTCGAACAGACTGCACCCCACGAGCGCCGCCTCGCTCATCAGGGCCAGTTCCTCTTCGTCTTTGATGTTTCGCAAAGGCTCAACCAGCGGAGCAGCCAGTGGCGACAAAAATGCGCGGCGAAGCTTGCTGGGCAGCGCCGCTTTCAAGCGTGTAAGCTCGGCAACCGAGGTCCAGACCGGATCGAATCCCGCCATCTCCGCACCCGGTTGTGCAGCCAGCCATTCCACAGCCGCCACCGCCGGAGATCCAGAGACAATCCACACCTGCGCGGCCTTGACCTCCTCGGCCGCCTGGCTCGTGTAGCGCCCATCGGTAAACAAGCGAGAAGCCCGGCGAGTCACAGCCAATGCAGCGCTCGAACCGGTAAATCCACACAAGTAGCGAAGGTCTGGGAGATGAGTAACCAGCAATCCGGAGAGCCCGGCCTTTGTCAGCCGGCGGCGCAATTTGCCGATACGAGATAAATGGTCCACCCGGTCAGTTTTATCACGGAGGGGCAGGGACGAGGGAATAGGGATTTAGGGACTAAAGCGAGCGTGGTGGAACAACGAGCCTTCACTGCAAAATCAATGCGAGTGCGCGACTGAACTTTCGGGCAGAACTACCCCCCGGGGACTATTCCCTATTCCCTTAGTCCCTGCTCTTACACTGCCGGCCTAACCGGTTTCTTCTGCTGCGGGTCCAATTCCGCACCCGCCGCATGAAGATCGGACTGCCGATCCATCCACTCGTCCAGCCGCGACCGCTTGAAGCGCCACCGGTTGCCCAGCTTGAAGGCCGGCACAAACCCCTCCGACGCATATTTATAGAGCGTGTCCGGAGAAATCCCCAGGTAGTCCGAGGCCTGCCGGATATCCAAAACCTCGCGTACTTCAGGAACCAGAAGATTGGAGCGGGCGGCGGCGATGCGCATGACAAGCCTCCTGGAGGCAAAACCACCTCAGCAGAGATTCCGGCAGACATGCCGGTAGTCTTGTATATAGCGCGGTTTCACCCAACAGTTCAAGGGTTTTCAGGCAATTGCAGGAAATTAACCCACTTTCCCGTCTTCAGCCGTGAAGCCCGGCGGAGGCAATTCCCTGGCGATCCACAGCCAGTTGCGCCCAACTGACCCGCCCCACCCTACCCATTGGGTTATTAGGACAGATGGTGCGCCCACAGAGGAAATTGGCTGGACGCAGAGAAATTACCGCCTGAGTGAAAACCGGCCCGATCGATGTTCCCTGACGCCGGTTCCGGGTTCCCTGATGCCTGTTCCCGGCCTTTGCGTTATCATTCCCTTCGGTACCCATGTCTACTCTTCCCCCATCTCCGACGGAACAACACGAGTTTGAGGGCGATTATCGCCCCGCCGATCCTTCCAATCCCTCCGCTCATCTCGACCCCGTCAACGCACGCGTCGAAACCGCCGATGTCGCCTATCTGGCGCAACTCTCCGAGACCCTGAATACCACTCTGGATCTTGAAACTCTCCTCAACCGCACCTCTGAACTGGTCCGCGCGGTTCTCGATTACCGCATCTTCGCTATTCTGCTGCTGAACGACCGCACTCGCGACCTGCGCATGCGCTTCCAGATCGGCCACACCCCGGAGACCGAGCGCATCCGCGTGCCCATTGGCCGCGGTGTCATTGGACAGGTCGCCCTGACACGCCAGTCGATCCTGCTCAACGACGTTTCCACCTCCGACATTTACATCGCCGCCAATCCTGTGGTCCGCTCCGAGCTCGCTGTCCCGCTGATCGCAAAAAATCGTCTCATCGGCGTGATGGACATCGAGAGCGAGCAAGCCAATTACTTCGGCCCAGAGCACCTGCATCTGTTGACACTCACTGCGTCGCGCATCGCCCAGGCCATTGAGAACGCCCGCCTCTATACCCGCGTCTCGCGACAGGCGCAAACGCTCGCGGTGCTCAACGAGATTGCGGTCGACCTCACCTCCATCCTCGACCTTGACCCGCTGCTCGAACGCGTCGGCCAACTGCTGCGCCGGCTGATCGACTACCAGATGTTTACCATCATGCTGCTCGACGATACGGGGGATTTCCTCATCACACGCTACGCATGGCGCTTCGGCTCTACGCACGCGCCGAAGCGGCGTATCTCCATCACCAGCGGCCTGGTGGGCGCAGCCGTCCGCGAGTGGCGGCCCATCAATGTTCGCGACGTGCACAAGGACCCGCGCTACCTGGAAATGAACCCGGAGACCCGCTCTGAACTGATCGTCCCGCTCTTTTACAAGGGGCGCGTGATCGGGGTGCTCGATCTTGAACACACGCGGGCAGGCTTCTTCAATGAAGACCATCAGCGCATGCTCACCACGCTCGCAGCCCAGGTGGCTATCTCCATTGAGAACGCCCGGCTCTACCAGGCCGTCCGTCGCCAGGAGCACCAGTTGGAGCGCGACATCTCCATGGCGCGCGAAGTTCAGCTCCGACTGCTGCCAACCGACGCGCCGGAGCATCCTCACGCGGAGATGGCCGTGCGTTTTCTTCCTGCGCGCACCATCGGCGGAGACCTCTACGACTTTCTCGACTACGGGCCTGACCGTACAGCCATTGTCCTCGGCGACGTGAGCGGTAAGGCCGCCCCAGCCGCACTCTTCGCCGCACTCGTCAGCGGAATCATGCGCTCCGCGGCCGTCCATCGCCCGGACCCCGCGCGGATGCTGGCATCGCTCAACGACGCCATCCAGGAGCGCAAGCTCGATTCGCAATACGTCTCTCTGCTCTTCGCACTCTGGAACGACGAGGACCAGACACTGCTGGTTGCCAACTCCGGAGCCGTTCAGCCTGTGCTGTGCCGGCAGGGTCAATCCATCGTTGTGAAAGCGGAAGGCTTCCCACTCGGCCTGTTTCCCGACGTTACTTATGAGGAGTACTCTGTTGCAACAGAGCCCGGCGACGCCATCGTCTTCGTCTCCGACGGAATTCTCGACGCTGAGAATGCCGGGAGCGAAATGTACGGCGATGAACGCCTTTCCCAGTTTCTCTGCGCCCACCGCAATCTCTCCGCAGCTGAAATCGCCGACGCCCTGCTGGCCGATGTAGCCCGATTCCAAGGCGCTCACGATCGCTTCGACGACGAGACGATTATCGTACTTCGTGTCCGCTAAACAACTGAAGTCCACGGTTGCATCCCGGAACGAGCTGAACATGAAAGCCAGAATCAAACCAAAGAATCCGCTCCTCTGGGTCTTCGAACCGCTCGAGGACGATCCACGCTTCGTTCTGCGAAAACTCTTCAGCTTCGATGCAGCATACCTGGACGGCCGTTTGTACCTCGCTGTTTCCGGCGGAAAAGAGCCCTGGAATGGCCTTCTTGTCTGCACGTCGCGCGAACACCACGCCGCCATTAGAAGCCAATACCCGCAACTCGTTTCGCACCAGGTATTGGGAAAGTGGCTCTACCTGTCCCAGTCTCATCCAGAGTTCGAGTCCCTTGCGGTAGACCTCGCGGCAATGGCGCGCAAGCGCGACCCGAGACTCGGCGTCGAATCCAAAGTGAGAATGCGCTAGGAAGTTCGCGATCGACTTAACGCCCACTCCGGCCATCCGATAACGGGCTCGTCAGACGGGGGAGCGGGCCAGTCCCTGTCTTACCCTCCGTCCTAAGTGGTTAGGCTCGCTGCGGGTCAAGCGGCTATTGTGAATGGTCACCAAGATTTTGTGCTTACCTTCGACCAGAAGAATGGGTTGGTGCGCCTCAACGCTATGCAAAGAACCCTTCATCTATCCGAAACACCAATCCCCATGCGCCTGCAGAGTACGCCGGAGGGTGCGCCCATCGATCCAAAGCTGGTGCCAGTCGGTTAAAGAGGCATGTTTGCAGTTGCCTACTTTGCCCGCTCTAACTTCGCAATCATCGGCTTTCCCCTGAGGGACGCGGCGAGAATCCACGAGGCGCCGCACACTGCCAAAGCAATAAACGCGCTCGACCACTCGTCCGGGTCATGCGACTTCGGATAACTCACCACGCGCGGTCCATGGAGCACCAGAACCCAAAGTAGAAACATGACTCCTAGCATTGTGGCCGCGAGCCGGTCCATCCAACCTGAAGCAATGCAGATGCCAGCGGCAATGAATGCGAGCGCCGTGATGTGCGTCCACAGCGAGCCGCTGCCGGGAATCCAATGTGGAATCAGGGACACAATAAAGGCAAAGACAAGGTAGTGATCGATGCCGAATACGATTGCTGAAATTGCAAACAAGTAACGCCCGGAGCGAAGCAAGCCATTCAGAATATCTCGCCAACGGCTGGCCATGACGTTCTCCGATGGCAAACTTGCCGCAAGTATCCAAGCCGCGCCGCACATGGTCAAAGTCTCAAACGCTGTAGTGCGGATACCCACGTCGAATGGAACAGCTAGCACCTGGGGAAGTTGCAGCAGGAGGTCGCACACAAGGAATAAAAAGCCGAGAAGTACGGCTGCCAACCGCTCTCGAAAATGAGTCGCTATACAAACCGCTGCAGCTATGAGAGCAACTCCGGTGAGATAGGCAAGCCAGGCGCGACTCGGAATCCATGGAATGACGTGCAGAAATGTACCCTTTGCATGCGCGCAAACGATGTTCTCAGCACCGAATGCGGCAATCGCAATTGCAAACACGAGGCGGCCTTGCTCTACGATCCATTTCATCATCGTTTTCTCAATTCCTTGAGAGTACCGAGTTCCGGCCAGTCAGTTAGCCTTAGGTGCCGCGATTTGCATGGTCCAGTGGTTGCGCTTCCATGCGCTCAAGGGGCCGCACAGCACTTCTTGAACTTTTTGCCACTCCCGC
>Ga0302140_10004173_pt1 | contig 18368 bp, 22 predicted proteins | sample I_Bog_E1_1_FD_202095 | JGI IMG/M metagenome (GOLD analysis project Ga0302140, IMG submission 202095) | Peat permafrost microbial communities from Stordalen Mire near Abisko, Sweden - I_Bog_E1_1 | ecosystem: Environmental > Terrestrial > Soil > Wetlands > Peat | place: Sweden: Abisko, Stordalen... | reverse complement strand
GGTTTCCGTGCTGTATATTCTCTTCAAATTCCTTACCCGTAAAACTCTACCTCCAGGAGTACGTCGACTCCCAGGACCAAAAGGTGAAGTGTTCTGTTTATCTAGTGAATTTAGGACTTGCTGACGAATGGTTCCAAAGGTTTGCCTTTCATCGGCCGCGTCCACGATGTACCTGCCGACGCCACCTGGATGAAGTTCTGGGAATGGTCTCAAGAGTATGGACCAATATATCAAATGGAAATCTTTGGTTCGCAGCATGTCTGGATCTCCTCGGAACAAATCGCGAACGATTTGCTCTCAAAAAGGGGAGCTATCTATTCGGATCGTCCAGTAATCCCCAACCTTCCGGACAACAGGACGTCTGGTGATTATCTAGCTCTGCTGGGCAGAACAGGTACGTTAAAGAGATTTTGAGTAACTGCCTTCCGCTCACATTTGCCTAGATACGTGGAGGCGACAACGGAAAGTGGGTCATCAACTCATGGCTCGCTCAGCGCAAGCGGACTTGTACTCATATCCTGCGATTGAACTGAAGCGGTTACTTTATTTCATGTCCAAAGATCCCGCAAATTACATTGCTCACATGGAAGAATACACCAGCCGTACCATCTCGCGCCTTGCCTGGGGATCGGAGGAGCATGCGGCGGAGTTGAGAGTCGGTACTTTCGGGCTCTTGGTTACGATCAGTCCTTCGGGGGCTGTGCCGAACGTCGTAGCTCCGCTTCAATATCTACCAACCTGGATGAGTCCTTGGAAGAAAAGAGAGAATGCTCGTCACGAGAGAGAGAACAAATTCTTTCGCGGCTGCTTTGAGACGGTTAAGGAAGCTCATCGCAAAGGCGAATCCAGGCCTTCTTACACCAAAATGTTCCTTGAAGAGCAAGAGAAATCTGGTGTTCGCGAAGAAGAAGGACAATACATTGTGGGCATGATGGCAATTGCGGGTGCTTTGACCATTGGAAGCCCCATGCAGAGCTATATTCTGGCCATGTGTCACTATCCACAATGGCAGGATGTGATGCGTGAGGAGATGCAGCGAGTTTGTGGTGACAAATGTCCCACATGGGAGGATAGAGCGCAACTACCAACGATCAGAGCTATTGTGAAGGAAGTCATTCGTTGGAGACCACCAGTCCCAACCGGTAAGAAACCATAGCAAGCTGTTTTTGTGGCTTACTGACGGTGACGACTTAGGAATTCCTCACTGCTTGGAACAAGATGATGTGTACGACGGCTACTTCATTCCAGCAGGGGCTACGATTCACGCATTGGAATGGTGAGTGTTCCAGGGGCACCCTGAATCTCGACTAACATCACTCTAGGGGAATCACTCGAGATCCCAGAATGTATCCCGACCCTGACAACTTCCGTCCAGAGCGCTGGTTGGCACCCAATTTCCCAACGTACCGCGAGCCTCTCACGGAATACCCTAATCTGAAGGGACACTCACAGTTCGGATTTGGCCGCCGCACCTGCCAAGGTGTTGATATTGTCGAACAAGAGCTCTTCCTCGTGATGGGCGGCTTGGCTTGGGCTTTCGACATCAGAAAGAAGACGAGCAGGTGGGGATATGAGGTGCCAGTACCGACGGATAAGTACACGAGCTTGCTGATCGCCAAGCCGGAGAAGATGGTGTTTGAAATGAAGCCTGTTAGTCAAGATCGGGTTCAGATGATCGAGAAGGAATGGGAAGGTCTCAATGGTGTAGAGACCCCGGACGAAGGAGTTGTGATGAACGAGAAGACGCAGACGGTATAGACCTGTTCTTAGCGATACGGAGTGAGGAGTTTCTTCTGATTCGATTTCCTTAATAATAACGCTCTCTTTAGTTGTCTCATGCTCTTAAATATTTACTAAGATACCTCCTGAGTGTCAATTAGACTGCCAAAACATCCTTGGTTTGACATTTTCTGATCACGTGATCCAGACAGCTGCTCTAGTGGCCTTCTAGCAGGACAGCAGAACCTTCCGTCTGATACCTTCCCAGTGCTATTGTACCTTCGTAGAGTAAAAAAACGACAATCAAAGATTCGTCTCCCGATTTATAAGCTTTCGCGGTACTTGAGCACGTGAGTCCGGCATCTGAACTGGCTCAGGAACGGGTGGGAAGCGAGAGAACTCGAGGTTTCGCCAACGAATATCGTCATCGTCAGACCAAGTCCGCAACAATACTTGTAGCCTTTTTCTGCCAGACTTGAGGTGGTAAGACCAAGAAAAGCCGTGTTGCAGCTGGTTTGTGACAAAGACTCGACTCTGCGGTGAGGGATTGGCGTCGCACGCTAGGCCCGAAGCAATCTCAGGGTCTTGCGTCGTCTCAAGATCCCCCCATGCTATCGCAAACGGCCATCACCGGCACAGGCAAGAGGGCCAGCGTAAGCAGAGAAGACCAGAGCAGAGATTTTTCTCTGACAACGGACAACGCTTGATTCTCCGCCAATGATTGAAGCATGTTTGCAATGCAAGCATTTCAAGCCAGCAGACGAGGGCGCTGGAGAACCTTGGTCGTTATCTTTGCGCGCCCTGGTCGCCCCTACCCAACAAGGTGTTTTTGCAAAGTGCAAGTGCAGCCCGATCACACAATCAGCCCCTCCAATATCTCTTCTTTGTTCTCTTCTTGCCTCCCTCTTTCCACCTAGAGCTTTCTCTACACACAGAATTTATTGCCCTCGTGCGCCATTCAATTGCTGATTACGCATCAGGTTATTCAGAAGCTCAATGCGTGATTGTGCTGGGAATGCGTCACTGTCAGCAATATCGGCCTACCCAACCAGGTACTCAATTTTTCTCCTATCCACACTACTGCCCCTCATGGCCCAGAAACCACACTAACAACGTAGTAACCTCCAGTCAAGAGGTGCCGTGCACCGTCCTCACCTCGACGGTTCCCACGAGGAAAAGCATACAAATACCTCGAGAACCTCGGACCATCTGCCAGAGACGTCGTCTTGCTGCCCTTGAGCTTCAACAATCTTATTGTCTCAACTTCGATATCTGCCACAGATAAGCCCACCGACACTTCCTGATCCGAGTACATTTGGCGAACAAAGCCCCAGTACAAGCTCGCAGGTGCGAGTGGTCAGAGAAAGAGTATAGAGGGTGGTGGCCGTCAACTCAGCCGGGTCATATATCATGTCTTCATACCAAGTCACTGTCGACTGCGACAGTGGGAATGGCTACAATGGCCGATTGGGACTCCGGATATCCTCCGTCTTCGTCATTGGATTTGGATCTATGTGTGGTACGTGCCCAACATGCGATACTAGACAATGGCAATGTAGAAGAAGAACAGCTGATGTATATACGCAGGCGTTCTACTCCCTATCGCTGCTGCTCGAACGAAACGCATGCGTGTTCCACCGCTAGCATTCTTCATCACGAAGTATTTCGGATCTGGTGTCATAATTGCAACAGCTTTCATCCATGTAAGCCCCCTGATCACATCGTTTCCGTCACATCATACCCCTGCTTACAGGTCGCCAGCTTCTCGCGCCAGCTGTTGATGCTCTGAGCTCACAATGCCTCTCTGGCGCCATCACCGAGTACGATTGGGCGGAAGGAATTGCTCTGATGACAGTTTTCACGATGTTCTTCATTGAACTGATGGCGGCTCGGTTTGACCTGTTTGGCTCTAAGGCACATGATCTCGAGGCCAGCGACCCGTCTTTGGACATCATGAGGCAAAGCGAGAAATTCCATGATAGCCCCGTTGGCTCACAAAAAGGTTTGTTTGCCTTCAATTTACTCCTTCGTGTATTCCTAGAATGCTGTATGACCTTAATAGAAGCTTTAGCTAATTGAGAGAGACAGATTCTTCGAAGGACCCAAGAAAACGAAGCCAAGAGAATGCTCATGATCCTCAGCCAATTGCATCAGCAGGAGACATCAATGCCCAAAGCTCAGACTCGGATTCTGGGGAGGGGCCGTCTAGAATCGTCTCACATGGCGCAATTCCTGGGAGAACGGACGATTTCACTTACCCTCCTGGTGGCGAAGATCATCTCGGCCACCAACGAGATCATATGACAGCTGATGAGCATTTCGCTGCGCAGATGACTGCCCTCTTCATTCTCGAGTTTGGGGTCATCTTTCATTCTATTTTCATCGGTCTCACACTTGCCGTCGCTGGTGAAGAGTTCAATGTACTCTATATTGTTCTTGTCTTCCATCAAACGTTCGAGGGGCTTGGTTTAGGCTCCCGCCTCGCCACTGCCGAATGGCCAAAGAAGAAGGCCTGGATGCCATGGGTGCTAGGAATGGCCTACGGCTTTACCACACCTATTGCCATCGCCATCGGCTTGGGCGTTCGAACGACTTTTGCGCCTGGTAGTCAAAGAACGACCATTGTTAATGGCGTCTTCGACTCGATAAGTGCTGGAATCCTGATCTACACGGGACTCGTGGAACTCATGGCCCACGAATTTATGTTCAATCCGGAGATGCGCAAGAGCTCGATGAAGATGATGCTCTTCGCCTATTTATGTATGTGTCTTGGTGCAGGCCTCATGGCTTTACTTGGAAAGTGGGCTTGAAGACCGATTTAATGCTTCTATGAAAGACCTTTGCATAGACTCGTTCATACTCTGAATTTTCCATATGAACTACGAAAGCCGCTTCAAGGATGGTCGAAGGACTGAATGACAGGGATGATCAGGGGCTTAAGCGAAAAGCTCGGCGATGAAGTTAATGGTGCGCGCGATAAGCACGCCCCAGTGGTAGAGGTGAAAAATGGATTTCATCTTCTTCCAAGATGGCTTCTGTCGCGTGATCTTTTCCAGGAATGATTTTCAGCAAGTGCTACAGCTCTTTGCAAGGCAAGGGCGACCCAAGTCTTTTCCAACCTAACTTACTCATAGTGCAACTCTCGCGCGCCTTCCTTATCACTGTCTCTCCCTTCACAGCTACTCCTTCCTTCTTCATGGCTGCGCGTCTTTATAAGTCTTGGGACTTCTCGCCCTTTCTTCCTTCATCCTCTCTGATCACACAAAATCATATACATCATCGTTCATCACACAACCACGCATTTGCATCATTACAGCATCGTCTGCGACACTCATTCGTTTTATTTCTTGACTTGCATTCGCTTTTTCCTGTTCTAGGGTGTATTGATACGAACCTACCTCGAAGAAAACCTGTCGGTCACACTTCGCAGTCGAGATGGATCAGCGAGAGACATCCAGCTCCCAAGTCGAGCCCAATCTATCGGCAAAGCCATGTCTAGTGCACAGAACCTTGATAGAGCTAAGAGGTCAAAATGATAAAGACGCAAAGGCGGAATTGAAAAACTTCATGAGACAAAGCCCAACGACCGAGGAGCAACGAACGAATCGGCACGACATTGGAAAGGGAATTGAAAATGAAGCCATTCAAGCTCCGACCATAGGAGAGGAACAGATGCAAAGCCTACGTTACAAAGAGAACGTCTCTGGAACGTCTTCTGGCGGAGAAGAGCGTAAGGAGCTTGGGACTCAAGGGGATGAAGAATATGCGCAAATCATAACTCGACAGTTGGCAGAAAAGAGAACTATCTACTCGTTGGTTGAGCAAAGCTTTATCTTAGATTGTGCGGATCAATGCTTGGTCTTTCCAACGTGGGGGAGTGATACAGTGCACGAATTCCTGGAGGATGTCCGACTTCGATATGTCGCTCTATCAGACGTTACCATTGAAAATGGTCGCCTTGTCCTCAGACACTCGATCGATTCCAAGGATCCTCAAACGCCTCCTCCAGAGCTGTTGGCACAGATCGATCCTATGGACACCGCCCCTCTCCAGGAGAATTTGAGCATGGATGAGGCAGAGCAACCAAAAAACGAACATGACGATCTTGGCAATGAATCGCCGTCGAACAGCGGAGACGTTCCATTGTCGACTGAAGATGACAGTAGTGATCGAAGCTCAGAATTGCCAGAACAGCAACAATCATCGATAAGAATCTCGGAAATCCGCTTGAACGAAGCCATTTTTCCGTGCAACACTTCCAATGGCATTCTTGAATACTTCGTCCTTAGATGTCACAATTGCGGAGGAGATACCCAGAGATGTCGTGCTTGCAAGACAAAGAGGAGTGGTTTCCGAGTGCCGAGAAATGAGGAGACTGCAACAAGATTTATAGCTCATGCAAAGATGTGTCATCTGCAGTATAAGAGTATGGACACTTTGAGCATGGATGATCTCCTATGCAAATATGGCACGAAGATAGAGGCCGCCTCGCAGTTATGGTACAAGCAGAGAAGAAATCGCCAGTATCGACACTATGGTTGGAAGCCGACCGAAGATAGGAAGCAGAAGCATCATAGGCATGCAAGGTCAAGCAGGCCTGGAAGAGGTGGAAGGTCTAAAAAAGCAAAGAACAGCAACCGTCCCACCAATAAGGATGCCAGATTCGGAAGATCGAGCAAGTTTAGGAGAGCTGAAACCTCTGAAACAACAAGATTAGGTCAAGATATCGTTGCTGGCAACCTAGACGAGGAACCCGAGCAACATGAGTCCTTCTAGGATGATGATAAAGGTCCAACGTCCGACAGAGGTGGGTCAGATGTGAACCAAAAGCACTGTCTTGGATCATCAACTCGTAGACCAATAACGCCAACCATTGGATCCTTCACCAAGGAAAGCTCTGGGGAATCCAGAATGAGCAATGGTCGGAAAGAAGTAAAAGAAAGGGAGAACTAGGTGCGAGCTATTGTATGTTCAAGCGTTTTCATGGCGGACTGATAATTCCTAGTGTGGTGTTTATGGGATTCATGATGATGAACTGTGGACCTGCTATGCCTCTTGAACGCCCGAGACCAGCGCAAACTGACCTGCTGAGAGTTGAGTTCAGCGATGATTATAGTTGGGATTTGTATTTTCCAAGCAGACTTCTTCAACGAATCAAGCGTTTGCTACAATTATTCCCACTCTTACTAATGACGCTTTTGAAAACACACATCTGCACTCCCCTCAATTCATTGCATAATTTCATAATCTACCAAGCCCCTTTGATCAACTCCTCTCGAGATTTCTTGACACGATTGACTAGGCGCGCTTAGCCTGGGGCGAACAAGAGACCACTAGGGAAGGCGAGGTCTTTCTTCTAGCTGAGCTGACGCGTCTTCGTGCTAAGTTCACATTTAGTCCTCCATATGATGGCTTCCGATCTTAGCTTTAACATCAGACTTAGCACAATCCTCGATAGAAAACTCGGAACGGCTTTCGTAGCTGCTGGTACCCTCAGAGCCGGTCGCTAACATCATCTACAGCTCACAATCGTCTTCCTCATCCGCTTCCTCGTCCTCGTTCTGAATCGCAACGTCTCCACCTTCTTGGCTAGTTCGTGAGAGACAATCTCTGCATCTTGCTTTGACATTGCTATGCTGTCATCATCAAAACAGCTCGTCGAGAATTCCGGATAAGCAGCGACCAGAAACTTCTCAGGCAAGCTGTATGAAGTAACTTCTTCGCAGGTACTTCCCTGGAGTCGCAAACATCATACCTCGTGTCTCAACCTCGCTGACCCATGGAAGTAAGCAAGAGCTTGTGCTATTACTGCGTGCAGTATCATGCCCTTATCGTAAGAAATTCTAGTTGTCTCAGAACGTCCCGGAGAACGAGATCCTGAGGGTCTATCAAGGCCGTGTGTACATCGTCCCAGAAATTTTGGAACTTTGGTAGACTGGGGGGTACGCTTTTACGAACTCGTGGTAAAGCCGTTGTACGCAGAATGATGATGCGGCTCCTATGTCTACACATTGGTGATAGAGAAATCGAGGTGCTGACCGACCATTTGTTCCGTTGAATCGCAACTCTCTGTTGTATAAGACCTTGATTCTAACTTCTCCATTCAGCCGTTTGCGTACCATTTCCCCAGCCAACATTTTTGTGTGTTCGTCGGAGACAATGCCACTCGCACCTTGAGCAAGTCTGGGACTCCGGACGGAGGCAATAGAAAATTGGAAGCAACATGCTCATCAAACTCCGAAGACAAATAAAATGTGTCAAGCACTTGCTGAATCAAATCTTCCATATGAATCTGCCGTACACTCACAGCGATTGAGCACTACCCGCAGATTCACACCAAGCGGCTGGATGATCAAGCGTATTTTCACATTGAGACAGACCTTTCCCCAGCCCTAACGCCACAATGCAGACGTACCCTTCAATACAAGTGGGAGCGGCATTCCGTTCGTACATGCCGGCCTGTCATCCCCGTTCCGCAGGCCCAATCTAGCCCGTTTGAGGCTGCATCAGTATATCCCACGTTCACTCATCTATCAAGTCCGTTTCTCAGTATATAGCAAGGTCTTTTAAGGGCTGGCCCAGCCTCCGGCAACATCCACCCACTCTGCAAGACACGAGCCTTGCTTCCCTTCCACATCAACAATGTCAGTATCGCATCTACATCTGCAACCAACGCCATTTTCTTTCACGGGATCCCACGAATCCCAGTATTCGTCCTCTTCTTTCCGTTTCTTCTCATCTAAAGTAGTCTTCTCTAGGAACGGAGACCGGGGCATTTGGCGAGCCGGGGCATTTGCGGGACAATGCTGGATTGTGGTGTGTCTGTAGCCAAAGTCACGGAAGTAATGGATGTCTCTCGGAGCGAGAAGAGCACCAGCTGCGAGAGAGTGGATTGGAGCATCTCCCCACTGGAACTTGTTAGAACAATTCGCATTCCTGACATGGACCTCAACTTACACGTTCCATCCAAAATCCTCCACTGCGATCCATCATTTGAAAGAAGTCTTCGTACTCTTGACTCCTGAACCAACTGAGTTTGGCAATTTCAAAATTCGACCAGAAATGGCACATATTGTACTTCTCCCCCTCCATAGCTTCAGGGTCGATAGTTGGGAGGGAAGCTCGAGACGGATCCCCTCGGAGGATCTCTTCTGGGAGAGGGTGCTTGTAGTTTGGATCGTCTTCTGGCAACTCTTCCGGCTTCTCTGGTTGAGGCTCGACGAACATTTCCCAAAGACCTTGGGAGGTCAAGTTGTTGACCCTCTTGTATGCGGATGCATATCTGAAGATATTCGGCACGGTCTCCTTCAACTCCTTGACTGCAATGGTAAACCCGTACGTTTTATTCGCCTCGATCATCCTCAAAAATGGATCACTAAACATGTCAGCTCAGTTGTAGTCAGCCGGGACGACAAAACATACTATGTGATATCACAGAAGTATTTGATCTCTGGTTCCAAGCGCCAGTACCATTCGTACTTGGCCAGAAGCTCATGCTTGTAGAAAAATCTGGCTCAGTTAGCAAAATTTCATTCCCAGCTGCAAGGATTCCTACCCTGAATAAAATCTGCACATGGCATGGTAACTTTCCATACCACCGTACATGATGGCTTGGTCTCCCTGCTTCGCAATACCCTCCTTGGCAACCTTGGGATCTATCCAGTCTGGAAATCCCCACATTTTGGGGTCGATCTTCCCAAACTCGACCGGAGAGCTTGTGTAATTCTGAATCGTTTCTTTAAACGTCGAATTGAAGTCTGCGTCGTTCAGAAACACGTAGGGGTAATGATACCACCTGTTGAAGTGTCTCTCGATAGACTTGACGGACTGGATAACGCCGTCTAACTCCTTGTTCCTCGCCAGGACGACGAATGCAGCATTCGCTCTAGGTTGTGATGTATCTGGCTCAAGGCATCCTGTTACAAAGACCTTATCATGGTCTTCGCTGATCTTCCTGTGCAAGAAACCATGTCAGCCTGTCCTGTCACCGGAGCAGGTTGGGAGCAAACGTACCTTATAGCTGGCGGTGCGCCCGCAGGCATTAATATCCCGACGCCTGACTTCGGATGTCGAACGAAGAGGACCAAGATCAACACAACGACAATGCATGGAAACAACAGGACAACGCCGAGCGGTATTGAAATGCTGGAGTTGCCTTTTAACCTGAGTGGCCGTCGGAAGAAAGCCAACCGAGAAGAAACCTTCGTCTTCTCCTTAACCTCATCCATCGAGGGTAGGCTCCGCGACGACGGTATCCGCTTCATCACTCTCTGTACAAAACCCATTGTTGTGGTGGCGTTGCGAATTGTTGGGGGAAATGCTCGTTAAAGGGGCTGGGTGCTGGCCCCAGGTCGTCAATCGGATATGGGCAGGCCGTAGATATTACAATAGATACTCAGAAACGCCGGACGGAATCGAAGGAGATGCGAAGTGCATGCACCGAGCTCTATCGGCAGACTGGGCGATGCTGGTTAACGAGCGGATAGAGGAGAAGTCCTCGACGAGGTGCTGCAGATGCAATTGCGATGACGCGTAGGCTCGAGAAGGCCCGTCTGCGGCACTGAGATGCAGGAGACGAGTCGAAGGATGCTATGTCATTCAAGGAGACGGCGGCACAGGAGGGTCGCAAACGCAGTGCTGGGAGGTGGTTGAGGTGGAGGATTGGAGAGAGAGGTTCGCCGTTTGCTGTGATAGGGAGTTCGCCAGCGTAGAAGCAGAATTTCGGCTAACCTCGTAAAGCTCTTGGCAGCAGCGGACAGGGGCACGCAGCCAGGAAACGCATGTGGAAGGCCACCAACAAAGTAAGCTCACAGTCCAGCCGCTGATTGGCAGAAGCGTTGGGACTACGAAAGAAGGAAAGTTGCTGCATGGAGTGATAAAAGCCAGATCTCTCCGTTTTGCAAACCTACCTCCTATCATCTTCTGCGCAGGAGAAAGTGGCAAGTCCGGGTGCCCGTAAAAGCTATTTTCAGCGTCATGCTCTCGTGCTGACTGCACCACTGCTTGTCCTAACTCGTAAGGCAGGGAGGGAGCCTCTAACGGAATCCCACCACCAGCCTTTTCTTCTTCGATGCCTTATCGATTGAGGCTGAATCTCGCATTCGTGGCTCTGTGGCTTGCCATTTTCATGACGAGCCCAGCGAAACCTCCGTGTGCAGAACTCCTTGGCAGTCCCTTCTTTCCTATGGTCCTACCTGCAGGTTAAATCTGTGCATCAGTCTCAAATCTGGGGATACTGGGCCACCAGTTCGGCTACGTAGCGCAGAGCGGTGACAAAAAGTGTTGTTTTGTACAATGACATCCCAGTCCAGAGACAGCCAGAGCCCAAATCCCTGACCTTGACGCTCTGGCTTGAGCATTTCCCAAGACGCAGCTAATACACACGGCCACAAGCACCATGTCGAAGATAACCCCCAAAAACCTCCACTACGACGACACCCTCCCGCCGTTCCTGGCCCGCCTCCGAGCAAACAATGCCTCTCAGGATGGTCGACACGAGTACCACGTCGCACGACCCAAGAAAGCTCGGAATGCAGAGGACGAGGCAGAAGATGAGCCGGTGTATTTCGACGAGGGGACTGGAGAGACATTGACGAAGACTGAATGGGAAGCTAAGGACGCTGCCGTTGACACCGAGACCGAGCAAGGAGAGGGCAAGAATGGGGCGGGAACAGAGGGGGTAAAGGACAGTACGGGAAGCAAAGAGAAAGTTGCTGCCATTGGGTCGAGTAAGAAGAGAAAGGGCGGCAAGATCATTGGAGGAGATGATGAGGAAGCTACATTGGAATCTGAAAAGAAGCCAATGTCCCAGCCCGAGGGTAAGAGGGTAGAGAAAGGGAGGCCTGCAAAGAAGGGAAAGAAGATCAAGCTGAGCTTTGGTGACGACGAATGACGGTCTCTGCTAAGTACTGGTTTTGCAAAGGCGTACAGGTTGTGGGCTTTTGCATTTGATACCCCTGCTACCAAAACGAGTCAAAATATGTCTGAAATCATTGTAGTTTCTTCATTCATCTTGCTAGCAAGGTCTCGTATCCGTAGATAGGATGAGCTATGCCTCCCAGCAACCTCCCTAGATACAATTGTGAAAGAAAATGGCATTTACCACCAGGCGCTACGCCATGCCACAAAAGCGCACGATCGATCGGAAAAACTTGCTAGAACCATGCCCATGACCTAATCCCACCGCAATTGAACGCCCGAGATTGAAAATGAAACGATGTGCAAAACCAGGCCCATCCAGGTCACCATGCCCAAATGCAACTTCCGGAGAGTACTGCGATATGCGGTAGTTTGTAATAAGATACCTTTGCTCTGCTTGGATCATGCTCGACTATTTTGTTGCACGAAGTCCCAGAGCATCTTGACCAGTGTGTCTGGCAAGGTGTACAAATCAACGTGAAACTCTCCTTCTGCAGAACAGTCAGTTGAGGGACTACTGGGGAGATCTAGCAGCACATACGCTCGATATCGTTCTTTGTATATGTATCCTCGGATTTGTTGTCATGGATCATCTGAACAACCTGCAGCAAGTCGTCCTCTCCAAGCTTGACCAAGCCATCCGCCAATTTCTCCATGTCAATGGAGTTGATCGTCTTCTTTCGGGGTACCTTCTCTCCGCCTTTCCGCTTCGCACCATTCTCATCACCCGGGACCGGACCACTGTCACGTAGAAGGTTGATGAGGGCAGCACTGGGGTTCTTGAAGTTGACAACATGCTTGGCCTCATAACGACCCTTGGCGAAGTTCAAGTCATGGGTGAGAGTATTCTTGCCGCCCTTCTCGGTTGTGTAGAGGTCAATTGTCATGTCGAACTCTCCCCATCCCTCGTTCTCACATCGAAACGGTGGGTCTGTGAAGGCTAGAGTGAGAACGCTTTATTAGCAATATTCCTCATAACTAGATGCAGCACACTCACTTTGGACAGGATTGGCGAAGGAAGGATGCAAGTTGTACACAGCCTTTGTGAAACAGTTGGCCGGCTTCTCATGGCCTGCTTCATCGAGGAGATAAATCTCAATGTTCCAGATCTTCATGGGAAATCCTTCCACTTCGGAAGGCTTGTCACTGAAAGAAGTTGTCAGCACACGCAGTGTCCCTTTTGTCAATTCTATGGGGAGCTTCGACATACATGTTTCGCTGCTCCGTGATGAGCTTCACGGTCCGCTTGATCTGGGAGATGTTAGCTGGCACGGTAAGGAGTTCGGCTCTCGAACGGGAGCGCGCAATAGGATTGGTTGAGTTTACTCACATCAGCGACCATCTTGACGGATTCTCTTGGCTTCGAATGAGGTAGTGAAGCAGTTCGAAGAGTCCTGTTGAGATGCGACGCGCTCTTGAGCTTCGCGAAGGTTTGGTGGGGAAGGAGCGAACGCCTAGCGGATCGGGCATTTCCTAAGTTAACTTCCGTGATTGGGGAATCACAGGCAAAGGCAAAGCCAGAGCAGCAACATATATGGACGTGATTTTTACCAAGCCTAGGAAGCCGTAGTTGATAGCTTCGAAATGCGGCCACAGTATAAGTGCTGCCCCGAAATGGACAATGGCTTTGAACAATATCCATGGAGCATGGGGTTGGCTTCGGGTCATAACTAGAGAATAGAACCCTAGTAATACCTTCTGCGCACCAATTCAAAGGGATGTCAAGGACAATGAAGGACTGCTATTTTAGTCTAACTACAATCTCATGTGTCACAGTCTTGAGACAGATGACCATGGTTGACCTTCCAAATCCTCCAGCATCATCAAATCTACGACCCACTTCTCAAAAGAAGGCGACCAAGACCGCTCAAATTGTCCAGATCTATCTTGAGGAGTGTTACAAAGGTTGCTTTTCAAGAAGCATGACGCGTAAGGGGTTCTGGTGTATCGGAAAGGAATTCATGCAAGGGGATTGTTCGTGACGTTCGTAGTTGTGTGCTGGTTGTCATCGTGGGATCCCACAGAGACAAGATCAAGGCAAATCTATGCGATGCTCTTAAGAGGACTGAGCAAATAGAACCTCATTCTCTTGTTGGGCCTTGATGAATGCTTCCTTGAAGAGATTGGCGTCTGGATATGCTGTTAGCTAGAACTTTACTTGCCAAGGCAACGCAGTAAACATACTCTCGGAGTTGGCAAATCGAATAGCAAGAGTCTGAGCCTCGGGCTCTCCCTCACTGACATCCGCAGCAGCATTCCAGACCCAGCTTCGGTCACTACCAACGTTGGGAGAGAGCTTCATCTCAGGAACAACTAAAATACCGTTAATCTCTGCTCAAAGCTTCTCAAGCAGGTTCAAGCATACCGTAATGGTTGGCGCAGACCTTCAGAGTCTTATCTCTTCGCATGACCAGTCTTGTCTTGCCATTCTCCTTGTGCTTCAGGAGTCTAACGTCGCCAGTTCCACGCTCCTTCCATTCGTTGGCCTCCTTGTTGAACTTGAAGAGCTTTGCGCGCATCTTGAAAACCTGTTCCTCAAGCTCCTCGTTGGTCTTGACCTCGACCTTCTCGGTGAGACGGATGACGGGTTCGAAGTGCACGTCTTCTGACTCTGGGGCCTCATCCTGAGCACAAGCACATCAGTATTTGCGTCTCAGTCTTGGGTGTGGCACCACTTACCTCTGGGTTCTCCTCAGCGGCAGCGGCCTTCTGAGCCTTTGCGGATCCGGATACATCGCCACGGTCCTCATCCTCTTCTTTCTTTTCCTTCTTGGCACCACCACCAAACATAGAGAAAACATTATCAGCGACCCCAGAAGCAGCGGAGGTGACGGTCGAGGCAGCAGCGGACGCGGCGTTTGTCAAAGTCTGTTGTAGTCAGCTTCGGAGATGCTCATCATCAATATCGCACAAGCCAGAGCTTATAGGCAATAGACATACGGTTGCCGGGGTATCAGAGGTCTCCTTTGGAGCTTCTGCCGCCTTCTCATCGCCATGGAGGGGCTTCTCGGCCTCGCTTTGGGCGAGCTTGGGCTCGGTGCTGGCGTCTGCCATCTTGACCTGTGCAGATGCTAAAATGCAAGGTGTTCTATCGTAGGCTTCGTAGAGAGTGCAGGCTGACCTCGAGACAGGTAGGGTAGGATGGTTTCGCGGTCAAGCAAAATGAGTTGTCAAGTGTAAACGATCTTTCCTATTTGTTGTGGTCTACAAGGTGTAGCCGAGATTTTAGCGCTCGCGCCTATCGTGCCCCTGACTCTTATCTACTTCTTCGCCTCTCCCTTTCTTCATGGGGAGCTAGCAAGGCTATTCTACAGCGTAAATCACTACCTATTCATGGCGAATTGGAGTCTCTACTGGACGATATCGGTATCGTCGACTGCTTCGTCTCACTTTATGTCAGTAAAGTGCAAAATTGCAGAACTACATCGTCACAGTGTGATCATGTTGGGATCTGTCCATGAAAGCACCTCCGAGGGTATGTTGCATAACTAAGAAAAACTATGTAGTCCCATACACCATATCCTCGTTGCCGTAGCCCGTGGCTATTCCTGAGTGGGATCCTCGTGTCCGTGGTACCTTTGGCCAGCCAGGCCAATCCCTAATCCCATACCCGCTCAATCAAGCAACTCCGAAATCAAAATATGAAAGTTCCCCTACCAGAAACAACCCAAGCAAGAAGTATGCACGCCATTACTCCCATCATCCGGATCAAATGCTTAATTCCGTGCGTTCTTTGCAGCCTTTCTGGTTGCTCGAGCTTCCTTCTTCGCGGCCTTCTTCGCTGCACGGTGTGCCTTCTTCTTCTCGAGGGTAGAAGTCATGCGGTTCTTTCGGGATTTTTCTGCCCGGACTCGAGTCGCCTCAGCCGCCCGCCACTTATATTCACGGTACTCATCTTCCTTGCCTTGAAGCTTCAGCCAAAGAAGCTTTGACCTAACCTGGGCCTTCGTCAACTCCTCATCTAACGGCTCTCGAAGATGCTGGAGACTCTTCATGCGCTTGGAAATCTGTGCTTCAGCTTCAGAAAGCTGTATTCCTAGTTCCTTGGAGATAATGGCACTACGCTTGGCAGCCTCGAGTGACATGGACTTGGCCAATTCCGTAATGCTAGTACCTGCCGATGCTGCTTGCTCCATGGCAGCTTTTCTGATCTCTTCCATTCGGAATAATGTGGATTGAGAATGAACCCATGTTTCTTCGGCCATATTCTCGACAGCCTCACGCATTTGCCCAAATACTTGAGGGTCGAGAACATTGGCATCGTCTGGTAAGAACGATGTCAACTTGTTAACCAGACTTTGCCATGCTTGAGATGTTGTGGTGCCAAAGTCAACCTGGAATGTCTCGTTGACTCTAGGCTTCTTAGTCGTAACAATCGAGATGTTGAGAACCCCATAAGCTTCCTTTTTAGGCAGAAGCAACACGATACCCTCGTCAGAACTATAGGCTCGTTCCGTCTCGACTGTCACATTGTCTCTGGTAATGTTCACCGCCATGGCTTCCTTCGTAAGCCAACTGAGCTTCGTCGTGGATGGTATGCGTATCAAGATTTCTCTATCCCCGAGCACCTCGGCAGCACAGACAGCAGACTTGTTGACCGATTTTGCAAGATTTTGGACAGCCTGTGAAAGTTTCCCAATTTCCATTGACGGCAGTACTGACAAGCTGTTCGGTCCAGGAGCTTGGGATTCCGTGACAGTTATAGTGCGGGTCGACGTCTGTATTGCAATGGAAGTGGGAGTTGATGTAATGCTTGGAATTGGAGGCGCCAAGGTAAGAGACGCCGTCGAGGATATCGAGACAGCAGACATGATCTTACTATTGACGGATATCGCAGGTCCAGATGAGACACGATAGAAGTGATAACTCGGAACCCCCGTCAAGACTGCTGCAAAAACGCTCAAAAGAAGGACCCCAACAGGCAGGACAGCTCTCCACACAGCCCCGCCATTTCGGTTGCGAATGAAGTTGACGCTGTCACTGATGCTGTATGATGTCTTTTCGAGATCTTGAGGATTGGTGAGGCTTGCCTCTACCTTTTTGCCAGCGTTCGATGGAGTTGCAGATTCAAGCGGTTCGTGAAGTCCCGTGAGGTATGCGAGGTTTCTATTCATTTGTCGTGCATCGATATTCAAAAATGACGCTAGATCAATGGGAAGCCTTTGATGGATGATGTTTCCTCTTCCGTTGGGATCTCTAGACTCTAAGCACATGTGGATGGAATGTTGGTCCAAGGACATGCATTGACCTCGGTCGAAGAGTTGCTTGTGTGATATAACAACAGAAGGAATGCTGTGTCGGCCCATGAACTTTCTGGCAATCGTTCTTGTTCGCCGGGCCTCGATATCGTCACTATCCGAGCAGTAGAATATTGCTACGTGTGGCAACTCCCAGTGAGGCTCCACTATGAAGCTGTTTCCTTCAGGAACCGAGTGATATGCGAAGTTGCCGTCCACGGTCAACTTGATAACGTCTGGTTTCTCCGGAGCATCCTCAAACTTCAGGTTTTCAGCAGAGACACAATCCTCAACCTTGATCTGGTACCCAGAAGAGTGCATGAGCTCAATCTCTGGAGTTCTCTCTGAGCCAAAAGCTGAGACGGGAACAACATTGTAAAGCTGAGATGTAGAATGACGCAGGTGGTGGGCACGCTTGCCACTCTCGACGGATGCCGTCACAGAGCTCGCAATCTTGTGGATGATATCCTGCTTTGCGGAGTGGCTTCCAACATAAAGGATCCGGAGGGGGTCCCGGGTGGATAGCCCTTGTTTTGTCATGGTCTGGCGGATGGTTATCACCAAACGCTTTGGAGGCGCCTGCAGCATCATTCCCTTGACGGTGTTGGTGGTCTGCTCTTCATTAAAATCTGCCACTGTGTGTTTGACGGAGACTGTCTCAGCACCGAGGCTGAAGGGCTCCTCGAACTCGATAGACTGGGTGAGGGGTTTATCGATGTCCTCGAGCAAGACGGCCGAGCTGCGGCCTATTGTAGGCGTGTTGAAAGCTTGCTCGACAGCATGATCGAGATGAGGTAAGGCCGCAACTGACTCTGTCCATTGGTTATCTTCGTCTCCACTCTCCTCACTGTGTTCGGTGTCTGCGAGACTCGCAACATCGTCAGGACGTCCGAAATCGGTGGAGGCTACAGATTCGGTAGCATTATCGTCACGGCTCTCTTCATCGGTATCGATGAACTCGTAGGTTGACTCCCCAATGATGCTCTCGTCAGATGGAGCCTCGCTGCGGGTGGACATATTTGCGGCAGATACGCTCGCAACCCAACTGCTTACTCTTTCGTCTGCGACCGAAATGGGAAATCGTAGTGGATCCGGCAAGGCTCTGAGGGATGTGGTTGTTGTGTTAGGCTGACGCTCGCTGGATGTTTCCATGGTGTTAGCTTCGGTGGATCAAGTCATGTCTCCCAGAAGACGAGGATCAGAACAAGTGGAAGCAAAACAGATGATGGATTGAATGAAGTTTGCTAGGAAACTGGAAGCCCTACGCTTGTATTATTTCGTGGTGTCGGGTTGGCGGTTCCCAAGTGAACTGGACCAAGGTTTCGACGTCGCTCCCGCAACTACTGCCTGGAGCTCGGGCGATTCACAGAGGACAGGAGGTCTCGGAAAGGGCGTAGAAAGGGCGACTCCGAAGACTGCAGGGCTCAGGATCAACAGGGCAGGAGCTTGCAAGCAATGCTCGAAGAAACAAGTAGATATGTGACACAGGAAGAG
>Ga0302140_10004167_pt1 | contig 18380 bp, 17 predicted proteins | sample I_Bog_E1_1_FD_202095 | JGI IMG/M metagenome (GOLD analysis project Ga0302140, IMG submission 202095) | Peat permafrost microbial communities from Stordalen Mire near Abisko, Sweden - I_Bog_E1_1 | ecosystem: Environmental > Terrestrial > Soil > Wetlands > Peat | place: Sweden: Abisko, Stordalen... | reverse complement strand
GAATTTTGGGACGTATCCTGATCCGGAGCTACTTGCAATTGCGGAAGGGTTGTGGGAGGACGTGGGCGCGAAGGGATGGATGGGACAAGAAGGGAAGCTGTTGTTCGAGCCGACTTCGAGGGAACTCCGCAAGATACATGAGGATTACTGCAGTATTCTGCGTGGCAACAAGAGGTACGATGATGCGGAACGAGAGTGCATGTTCGTGTGGTACTTGCCATCGTGGTGGATTGACAAAGACCCAAAGGACGACTGGAGATACGACACGGCATATCGAATCGCAGGTATCATGAATGAGAAGAAGAATTACGAAGAGGCAGTTGTTTGGCATAAAAAGGTTGTGCAGTGGGCTTTGGATGTGAGTCCGAGGAGGATGAAGCGGGCGGCAAGAAGCGGCACCAAGTTGATCTCTTTGCTGGAAAGCCTGAAGCGGGAGAACTGTCTCATTGACATTCTCACTCCCATATGGGCTGCGAAGGAGCCCGATGACAACGAGGTGGATATATTGATCTGCGGATATGAGCTTGGGCATCGTCTCCTGACGAACAGACCTGAGAGAGCTGCTCCGGTACTGAGGGGTGTATGGGAAGGGATGAAGGCAACGAAACACAAGCAGACAATGGAAGTGGCAGAGCTTCTGGCCAAGGCGTACGGTAGCCTCGAGAAGGATGCAGAACTCGAGCAGCTATATCCTTGGATCATCGACAACCTCACCGACGACAAGAAGCTCGAGCGGAACAAATATCGATATGCATTAGGCTACGTGCAGTTCACCCGCGAGAAGGAAGAGGCAGAAGGCACGCTGAGAAAAGCATGGCACGAGCTGGAGCAAGACCCACGATACGGAAGGGATCATCGTGATACACTTCAGAGCGGTCTTCTTCTAGGCCAAGTCCTTGTGAAGAAAGGCGCTCTCGAGGAAGCACAAGTATTCTTGAAAGCGGCCTGGGAAGGAGGACACAAATACCCCAACACCACGCTTCTCGTGCGAGCCGGCGAATTCTACAGCGAGGCCTTGGTCCTGACTGGAAATCCACAAGCTCTTGATGCTGCGGAGAGAGTACTGGATGAAGTGTGGAGGATTGCTTCCAGGATGTCGCAGAATAACTATGTTCGGGACAGGAACTCGGTGCTTTGGCCTGCGTTGCTGAGTGTTGGAGACTGTTACGGCAGGCTGCTCCTGGATCGGCAGAAGTGGGCAGAAGCCGAGAAGTTGCTGCTGAAGGTGGTAAAGTTGAAGAAGGACTTGGGCCATGGGCAGGAGGATCTTGAAGAGACGCAGCATTTGCTCGAGGAGGCGAAGAGGATGCAGGTTCCGCAGCCAGAGGTTATTATTGGGCCGAGAGAGCAAGGAATGCCGCCGATTTTGGAACTTCCACAGCCTGCAAGGCCACGTTCACGATCTCGACGGAGGCAGCAGGCTCGTAAGAAGCCCGGATTCCTTTCTGATGTTGCGTGGTGGATGATGACTACTTAAATTTCGACAGAATAAAGTTTCATAGGAGATATTGTTGTATGATGGAAGATGTATACTTGGGACACTGGTCATTCTTTCGGAACTTATTCCTTTTGTTAGATAGCTGTTAGATGTTTCACATGAATAGATTAGATAGAATGTTGTTAACAATCAGTAAAATTAGAACATAGCTTTATCACGGAGTAAAACTTATCATACAGTCGGTTTATAAACTCTTTGGTTTTTATTTGAGCCACAGCCAAGGCATTGAAGTCAGCACCACTATAGACTCCCTGGACCTCCTTCTCTCCTCTTTTTGGTGTTCGCAGACACCCACCATACAACAACCAGAACAGAGTAACCTCTTTAATCAAAGTTAGGTCACCTGATTTTGCGGCATTCCCAACTCCCCTGCCAAGTCAGCCACCGTCAGCCACAGCCGTTGAGCTCCACCAAAACGAAAGCCAACATTGGATCCAGGAGGCGGGAAGATCAGCTCAATTCACGCCTCCCGTTCAACTAAACTAACTCTACGCTCTCCTCTCTGCCATGGTGACATTCACTCGTTTCTTGCTGCTCAATCTGCACCTGCTCTCTCACGTCTACGCTAAAGAAGAATCCACGAGTGAAGCCGTGAAATGGCTCGAAGCAGAGAGAAGCGTGCTCGTCCATCTCGCGACCCCTGATCTATTCTTCTGTATGTCTGTTTTGAAGCTTTTAGCACGTCTTGCTTCATGTCTCGGCATTCGACGCCTCACGAATCTAGTGTCACACTTTTCGTCTCTTCCCTCTTGGAGCGATACTAATATTGGGGAAGGGAACCAACGCGACCAGTTCGCAACGTCCTGTCCCGGCGCCTTTATCTTCAACTTCACACTCACCCCCGACAATCGCACCCTGCTCCTCAACGACGAACCCATCCTGCCCCGCGCACACCCACACATCCCAACCCCCCTCCGCGCCCATCAGACAGGAGAGACCGCGAGCGATTTCGCACACCGAAGCAACACAGATTTTGCGGAAGCCCCTGTAATGAATTTGGACTACTACATCGAAACACCCGATACCACCTCAGGAACCTCCATCTATAACGCGAAATACAGCCCACGTCTCCAAATTGACATTCTCCGCGCCAGCATGCCCACCAACCCAGGCTACAGCACACCTCTCTCCTCAAACTCACAAAAGCAAATCTGGGTCTGGCTGGAAGATCTCTCTGCGTACCCGCCAGAAACGCTCTATTCCAGCATAGCCCTCAGAATCAAAAGCGTGAAAGTCAGCCGACGCTGGCTAGACGTTGATTCTCCAGGCACGACTACTACGTACAAAACTCCACAGAGTCTAAAAACATGCCACATCTGGTCCTGGCTCTGTGCCGATATCAAAGAATATCCGTATTATGAGTATATATATCGGGAGAATTTCGATCAGTATGGGAAGAAGGGCTCTATGAGGCATTTTTTGACTACGAGATGGGGCAATTTAGTGGGCTTAATGGGTGTCGGGAAGGCGATCGCATTGTTGGCTGTTTGGGGGAGTATGGTGCTTTCGCCTGCTGGTTATGCTGTGTTTAAGGGTGTGAGGAGTGTGGTTGAGATGTATCGCAAGAGGATTCAAGAGGCGGATGAGTGGGTTGCGGATGAGGAGGTTGAGGGGTTGTTGATGTTTGATAGATATCTTGAGGATTTTGGGGAGGTTGAGATGGAGAAGGTTGCTGAGGGGAAGGAAGGTGAGAAGACTAGTGTCAAGGAATCTCTCCCTCCCCCTCCTCCTTACATTCCAATGAAGACGGAAAAGAGCTCGACCCCGTGAAGTCACAAACGACATTTTGCTGTACAAGATAAGTTACCCGTGTATTACTAGAAGTATTTGGAAGCTGCAATATTTTATATTAATTATCAAAGAAACAGTTAACTGCGTTAATTTTGATGTTGCTTGGCACTGCGGCTTCATAGAAATCACAGAGTTATAAAGAGGAAGTCGATTTCAACGCCGCCTGTATTGCACGCTTTTATTAGTTGAAAGTTTTAATTTGGTAAGTTCTATTCATTCAATGGCTCTTTGAACTTCGAAAGAGTCACTATTTCAGTCAGGTCAGAGGCTCTTCAGACCAAGGGAGAGCTGGGATAAGTAAGAGACTGCTCTTACATCACCTCACAGCAACAGCCCCTATCATCCGAGTCATCAGACCAATGACTTCCCATATTATACTCCTCGCGATCACGGCGTCCACGACCACCTCGCAGGCGGACGGTGGAGAAATCATCAGGATCTGATGCCTTGACTCCTCGGGTGAGATCTGGCTTTGTCCCGAGGTTGGTACCTAGCACCTTGTCCTCGCTGTCAGTGGCTTGCACCGTTTCCTCGCTGCGCTTGTCTTCAGCTCGCGAAGGTACATCAACTTTGCGGTTTAGCTCTGTCGGGAGATCGGTGGCCTGCACCGTTTCCCTGCTTGGCTTCTCTTCAGCTCTTGGCTTCTTGGAGATGCTTTCGGAGATCTTGTTAGAAGCCATGTTGAGTTCTTGTTTGTGTTGTGTTGGGTTGGGCAGTTTGTGATTTCTTGTCTGTGTAAGTATGAGTACTTGTTATCGTGACGAAGGAGAGGGAGGATATAGCGTAGATGAATTCTTGTATAGTTCTTGCAATCCTCTGTTTTTCGATTGTTCTAGCGTGATGGTGGTGCTCAGCCATACATGCAATGCAAGTTTCTCTCCGCCTCGACAGTTGGGATATGACGCTGTATACCGAGAACAAAGGCATTGTTTGCTCAATTTCTCTCTTTGCCTTAGCTCAATTGAACGTAATTCGAAGAGACATTGTCTTCGAAGACAAAGCAAAGATGTTACTGTTGAACAATGAATGAACAGGGAGTGGATACTTCCACGCTAAGAGGAGTACTGCAGTAGGGCTACAACAAAGGTGGATAGTTGGACTAATGAAACATCTTCAGAGAAATCAAATTGCGACTAGGATCAAATTTTGAGTTGTAGCTGAACTCGCGCCAGTTGGAAATGTTGTGATGCTGCACCTCGAGCAGATCACAGTATGAACTCCGGCGGTGGGTGCAACTCCTGAGGTAAGCATAAATCTTACATAAGACCTTGAAAAAGGGAAGTACGAGCCTTGTTCTCGACATGAGAAGAAGGAACAGACCTGTAAGAGAGAAGAATCATCATCGATGAAGAGACTCAACGTGGGAACGGAACGCAGCTAGACACTTCGAACGTCAAGCAATTGACAAGATTCTGCAACAGGAGTGCAAAGATGTAATATAATCTGATCTCCAACATGATAACCATGAATGTTCATATGTCGACTTTGGTAAGGCCTCTACGAGGTGTAAGTTGCGTTTGCTTCCCAGAATACTTTCGTCTCTTGTTTGAGAACTCTCCAAGCTTAACCCCAGACGCTCTAGTAAGTGTTAGATGTGCCATTTCACCTGTATCCTCGTCTTCTAGTCTTGGATCCCGGGTTGGATGCGAATCTCCGGCTTCACTTGTATGAAGGAGTCCCGGTACGGGATGTCCGTGCCTGAACTACTTTCACCTTCTTCGTAGCACGTCCACTTCAGGGGAGACCCTGGATTCAACTCGCAGTACCAGACTTTGATTTAAGTCCAGTACACTCATTGTAGCATCACGGACGGCAGTAGAGAGGAGAATTGTGGCTATCGGATATGTCGATCTGCAAATACTGCCTCAACATGTTACTGGCGTCCCAAGAAGAACACGTTCATGCCACAGCGGGCTGTCATCCGTGAATTGCAACAACCAAGTGTTTCTGCCCAAAATAATCTTTTTGATACTGAAAATCTTCATCACATCTTCCCTCATAGTGTAGAGGTCATGCTTCCAGGTACCAGAAGGATGTTGCGAATAACTTTCAAGGGTCTTCTCCATCAGGAGTGAGGCTTGTTCTCTCCCGTACATTGGACTTGGGCGGCTTAAACCAGTCGCAGAAGGGGTCCAGAAAGTGAATGTTTCTTCGTCGAGCAAGAAGCCCCGTCGAATATGCTGTGTCACGGTTGCTCTGTCGGCGACCGTAGATACGTATTGTTCGACCATTACGCAGACATCTTCAAAGACTGAATGGTCACTCCCGCCTTGCGCCAAAACCCGCCGCTTGACACGGGCTGCCTCTTCGAACCACCTATATGAGATTATAGATGGCTTTTTGCCAAATGCCACCCTGTAGAGGCAGTTGAGAAGTGTCTGAATTCGCTCCTTCAAAGATGCTCGGGGATCGGCTAGATGGAGCTCTGGATCGCATACTCCATGCTCCAGGACAGTGAGATAAGTAGCAACTAAGGTATTTGGCTCGAAACTGATGCTTAGTGCAGCAAAGGGGATTTTCGCCGCGTTGAGTTCTTTCTCTACACCGGGCTCGAAATGAGCATGGATTTGGCCGTCTGTCTTCTCCCAGCTTAGCGTCCCGAACGCAAACTTGCACACTTTGTTATCTGTGTATAGTGGAATATGCGTTCCCCGACGACCCCATCCAATGCTTGGGGTTTGTGATAAGCCGTACAGGTTCATGAGGTGGCACAGGACCGAACCGTCAACGTCCATCTCAATGCCGCCGTTCAGAGTACTTATGAAGCCTCACTCGAGGGCCTCCAAGCAACAATCTCCATGCCAGGTCGAATTCCCAAGGCAAGAAGGAGGTATGCCCAACAAGCTTTTGCGGCCGGTGCATCCTCTGGTCGAGGACTTATCTTTAGCGCCGGCCACGGCAGTGCCCAAGACTTCCTCTTGTTCTCTTTCTGCTCGGGGCTTCGACTACTAGGACTCAGCAAATTGCTTGCATTTTCCTGGAGACAGAGTAATCCATCAGTTCGCACAAGATACTCTTCGAACTCTTTGAGCCGCAGTACGGGTTATCGACATTGCCCATGGCTATCAATAGCCTCTTCGTGCCAAGGTCCCAGATTCCGCTTCAGCTCTTGCGCCTTGGTATAATTCCCATATAGCAAGGCAACAGGCTCCCGCACCAATTTGAAAATCGACCCAGCAAGGCTAACTGTTTGAGAGATATCGTCTTCGACCTTGGAGACTTCGGATCCCGAGGGTGTAGGTGGGGGTTGCGCCATGTTGAGACATATATAGAAGTGTGAGAATTAATGGCCGCAATCTGAGGATCAGAAAAGTTAGCTTCCAATCGACGAAAGCTTCTGGCAGGAGAAGAGCGAGTCTTGTGCTTGCTTGACTGTCGAGTCGAGCTCTAATGAAGCTGTTCAACGCTTCGAGCTTCTTGCTGTCGCCTGAATCTGATTCTCATCGCATCAGTTGCAGAAATCAAAGACAACTTGTATGCAGCCCCTCGTCAATGATTAAGAGGATCGGATGGGTGTCATGCTGGCAGAGTTTCAAGTCGAGGTCGAGGTAGGTGAGGCTGCGGCTGAGGAAGCATCCTAGTAAGCCACGTCCATTGTCACCTGATATTCTGACCCCTCCGCGGGGTAGCCAGCGAAAGAGATCATCCCACACAAGATGCTCGGAAATTAGTTTTAATTAATATCGAGTTTTCCAATCGTCAATGTCAGCCTCTACCGGCCAAACCGCTTCAGCTCCCAGTATCTCAACGGTGGATAAACCAAGCAAGTGAAAGCAAACCCAACATAGTTGCCCATATCACCACCGTCGTCTCCCACGAGTTTTGCGAGCGGACCGGTATAGTAATACTGTGCCATGCAGAGCACAGAGCCCACCCAGCCAGTACAGAACGCAATCGCTGCTGCTATTCCAATTGCCAACTTCTCTTGCTTGTTCCAATCGCTCCAGACGAAATGAGGTTTCATATTTCTGCGGAAGATGAACTCTTCTTCCAGAGTGATGGCGATCCAAAGGACAACCCCTGTGAAGCTGGTTAGCAAGAGATTCTATACGATGAAGATGGACTCACAGTATCCCATCAGAGCCAAAAAGTTTGTGAAGATCTCGGAAAGACTGTTCCTTCCAGCAAGGGCACAGACGGCGAAAATTATGACTGCAAGAGTGTTCCACAAGTAGCGTGGAACCCTTGCTGGGTATCTCCCCAGAATTTGGAAGTCGATTCCAGACGAGTAGGTTGGTGGGACCATATTCGCGATCAGGCCCAGCGCAGCAATGACGGCGCAGAACTTTCCAAAGTTCCCAAGGCCGTCGTATCCTGCAACGACCAATGCTCCAGTTCCTGTCCCTGCAGCAGCCCAGACTGGATCATTCTGAAGCCCAGAAGCCAACCCTGTGCCAAGAACAAATGTAAAAACAAATGATAAAGTGAGTCCTGTCAAAGTAGCACCGAACACTTTCCAGCGCGAGGCTATCTTGGGATCGCAATATACAAGGAAATCGGCTGCTCCTGGAGCATATGTTATAGCAGAAGAAAGGCAAATCGAGAAAAATGTAAGCCGATTTCCAGCTAGTGTAGCACCAGTGACTGTAGATGCAGAGTGTATATCAAATTTGGGGCCAGCAGTTCCTGCAAGAATAAGCAGGACTATGCTTTGAGGGATCCAAGCATATCTAGAAATGTTAGACATGGACGGATCAAGAAGCGGGACTGCAGACCTTTCATAATGATGGAATATCTTGATACCAAAAGTGGTGACCAGCCAAGTCACTACTGCAGTGATGACAATACCCACTTCCACTGTGAGGCTGCCATTGGGAGACACCGCTGAAAGCATCTGGCCTGCAACGACAGCATCTATCATGGAATATCCTATGAGGCATACCAAGTTGAGCAGAACACAAATTTTCACTGGCCACCATCCCATGGAGAAACGAGCGCATATCTGGACTTGCAATTAGCTCCGTCAAATCCATGTAAATGCACCTGGGACAGAAGATAGCCCATACCAATGTCCTGTTTCCATTCCATGGTCCCCAACCAGCCGTGTACGCAACAGGAACACTCCCAAGAATAGCTCCAAACACACTCGTCAACGTGGCATCCACGAATCCCAAGCCGTACACACTCTGCCCAATGCTGGCAAGCGTAATATTCTGGGACGCAGTGTTGATCGAGAACCACAGCACTACAATTTGGACAAAACTAAGCGTCGTCTTCGGGCTCTGCTCATTCGAAGTGACGCGATGTATACCGCGGGCTTCAAGCCCAAGGAAGTGTTCGACGCGCTTAGTCCATTGGATCACGATATTGTCGGACGGAAGAGGTTCGTCGACGTCAATGGCTGCATCATGCTCTCCCGTCTGCTCTTTCCCAGTGGATGGCTCGAGTCGAGAGTTGTCGGCATCGGAGGCGACACCTTTCTCGATGTCTGCTACCTGTTCGTCGCTGAAGGCCATTCTGTATTGCTGTTAGTTTCTGATTGTTGGATTGTCCAGGGTTCTCGCGAAGAAATAGCATTGGGATATGGGAGCGTGGATCTTGTACTGCCATGGGAGAGATCAAGTGTCACCACATGATTGCAGTTCACTTGCTGCATCTCTCTCTCATCTTCTCTTGCGGGGAAAGATTGTGTGACTCGCAACATATTGGGAATTGACCAGTCGAGGGCCACGAAGAGGAGCTTGCATACCTGTATCAGATGAGGAAGCGGTGTGACTTGACAGCTGCATTGTGCCGAAGATGAAGCAGGAAGGTTGTACATATAGATGTGGAGAGCTTGAATGACTCTTCGAAAAAAAAATCTAGAAGCCAAGATTTCACCCCGCCCCGCCCCCAAATAGCTGCAGGGGGCGATCGGCGCTACTCTAGCGTGCATTATGTACTGTATGAAGATGATGGCGGGGGAGCCGCCTCGCATAGCAACACCACAGCCTTTTCTTCCTCTCGTAAACTTTCTTCATCTTCCTCACATAATCGCAGTTCAAAATGAATATCGATGTATCCTTTATCCAGTAACAGCAAGTGCTATCCAGTTGCCACTTTGGCAGCACAAATTGCATCCACAATCTGCAAGTTACGAGCAATATATCAGCTTCCCGGCAAGCTGCATGCTATCAGCAACGAGGTCTCGGACCTAGAAGTGGTATTACGACACATCGCGACGACAGTCATCGATCGTCAATTGACTGGAGCAGACGAGCAGATAGAAGCTTTGTCAGACGTTCTCCAGTAAGCTGACCGCAAGCTTGTGGAACTGAGCTGCATAGTACAGCGCCTCCTAAAGTGCTGTGTCGGTAATGGGAAATTTCTGGTGCGTGTGAAAGTCCGGATTTTTGAGAAAGAAAACCTTCGAGCTTTACAAGATGACATCCATACCATCAAAGTCAGCTTAAACATGATGCTCGGTGCCACACACACGTGAGAAGCATATATAAGCCTTATTCCTGAAACTCACACAATTAGGCATGATATGACTCGGGTACAGCTCGATCTGCAATCCATTTCACTGATTACCAGCGAAGCAGCAGAGAAGCAGGTCGAAACTCATCAGGTATTGCAGGAAACACGGCAACTCGTCGACGGGAGACTCGCAGGTTTAGAGAGAATGCTTCTTGAGCAGTTTGCCCGGTTACAGAGAAACATGAGGTTATAAATGTCTGTAGTTATAGATCAGAAGACGGAGATGCACGGTTTCAGGGAGCTTGCATGCCATAGCTAGAGCCCACTCTTTGAAACGAAGACCTTTTACTCCTGTGACTTTGTTTTTTCTGGCGTGTTGCACTGTCTTGATGCTGTATACCAAGCTTCATTTACAACTTTCGTCTAGCATCTGTGGTAAAGAGATATGTTCAAGTCCTGAGATCGTGTGCACTCGTTACCAAACTTTTTTTTTTTGGCCTACTGGTACTCTCTTCTCACGTGGAGATCCGCAACTACCGATCTCCACTCCACAGCTTTACTTTGGTACACGGAGATAATTGCAAGACCTCCGGTCTGGAAAACAATGTCGCGGAATCTTTTCATCGTAAAAGCTGCTTCCGCGAAGTTAAAGGCCAAGGTCTCAAGGCACGCTCAGAGAATGCGAGTCAACTCCTACAGAAGAACGCTGAGCTCCAAGTTCATCGGTCTCAACAAAAGCAGGTCACCGGGGAAAGAACTTGTATAATTTTGGTTTATGCTTCATTTCATCCTGCGATCTGTTCTAGTATGCTATGTACAGCGTGTTTCAATGAGACCATATTTAAAAGCTGTCCTTGTCATCCAACCCCATGTATGATTTGCGAGCACGCTTTCTCAGGCTGGGACCACCGTTTGGTGACTACAATGCCTGAAAGCAATCATATTCGCTCTCCTCCAACTGTCATTCCTCATTAGAATAGTCGGCATCTGGCAATGCGTTCGAGTATTCTGTGTACAACTTGTTTCGATGAGACCATTTAGTAGCTGTCCTCGTCATCCAAGCCGATGTAAGACTTGCGAGCACGCTTGCCGAGGTTGAAACCGCCCTTTGGTGAAGACAATGCCTGGAAGCGGTCGTATTCGCTCTCTTTGAACTGGCCATCGTCGTCAGAGTAGTCATCAGCGCCATCCAAGCCCATGGCACGGCTGGTTGGCTTTCGAACTCGGGTGCTGGTGCGGGCCGGGGCCATTCCGTCGCCCATAGCAATGTCTGCACCATGGAAGACCTTCCATCCAGTCTCAGTTGCTGGAACCATGTCTGCAGTACCATCACCTCCCATGCCACTCATCACAGCATCTGCAGCAGGCTCAGAAGTAGGACCAGAGAAACCAACGGGATCAACATCCATGGCACCCTCGCCGCCAACCTTGACAGCCAGCTTTGCCGCCTTCTTCGCAGCATTGGTAGCCTTGCGCTTCTCCATCGGTCCCTTCATCGTACCGTTGGCCCATCTAGCCTTCGTAGCAGCAGCGAGCTTCTTGCTCTTTCTCTTCTTCTTGCGCAGGAACTCGGCCTCAGCGGGGTCCATGCCAGTGTAGTCCTCGCTGTCCTCAAAGTCATCATCGCCAGTTGACTCGGTCTTGGCCGTCTTGCTCTTGACTACACGTGGACGCCTACGCTTCTTGGCTGGAGGTGCTGATCCTGCATCGCCTATATCCTGACCACCGAAATCAAAATCGGCGTTTTCATTGCCGTCTTGAGTTTCAATCCCCTCACTCTTGATGGTGACAGGTTCAATGATGTCTCCCAATGCGACACCCTTGCCCTTGTTGACTGCTGCTAACTTGCGCTTCTTTGGCACAATGTTTTCGCCGACAATCTCAACATCCTTAGCAGCTTGCTTGCCTCTCGAAACAGGGCGCTTTGTGGGTGCGGGGATAACAGTCTCTTCGACAATCTCGCCTTCAATGTTGCCGCCGGCATCAGCCACAGGACCAGCACCCTCTGCGATGATCAATGTATTGGTGCGGGACTTGCGGGTCTTTGGAGGTTGTGGGACTTGGCTGTCACCACTTGACTCCTCGGTCGCCATCTCTTGCTGGATAGTGTTCCTCTTCGTAACTGCACGGACAGCTCGCTTTCTCGATGGAGGAACGGAACTGTCGCCTTCAACTCCGGTGTCAAGGTCAGTCGTCTGCTCACGCTTGACAGGCTTAGCTTTTCGGCCTCCTCGTGCGTTGCGTCTCTTTGATGGTGGGGGAGTTTCACCGTCGTCGTCAGAGAGATACTCGCCAAGTTGGTCGGGGTCGATAGATGATGGAGGAAGTGCAGCGGCTCTCTTGCGCTTTGGTCTCCCAGTAGTATTGTTTGAAGCCTCACCCATTTGCTCTGATGTGACTTCTTGGGCTGCGATGAGCTGAGGACCGGATTGGGTAGTGACCTTGCCTTTCTTGGCTCGGACGCCCTTTCGAACGGCTTTCTTGGGCGGTGCAGCTTCCTCGAGGAGATCGAGGCGGTAAGTGTCGACAACGATATTCTCACCTTCGCTAGCACCGCTCTCAACAGCCGACTCGAGGAGCTGTGCGGGTTGGACATCTTCTGTTGTAGTTCGTCTGTTGCGCTTTCCTCTGCCATTTGTTGAGATAGAAGGACCAGGGGCGCCAAGCTCCTCATCCAGGTTGACCGATGCGCTTTGAGCCTGAGACTTTCCACGCGTGGTACGTCGAGTTGGACGACCACCGAACGTGCCGTCGGTGCCGCCGGATGATGATGTTGTTGGTCTGGATGTAGATGTTGAGGGAAACATTGACTCATTGTCATGCTCCGTAGACTGGATGACTTCCTCTTCTTCGCCGATTTGAATGGCAGTCTGTTCCACGGCAGTTTGCTTCTTGGCACGACCACCACGAGCCTTGGCTCCATCTGCCGGAACTGGATGCTTTCGGGGACGTCCGCCTTTGTTCTTAGGCTTGGGTGCGATGGAAACCTCTTCGGCTGGAGCATTTGATAGCTCGTCGAGGGGCTCCTCAATCGCGATGTTCTTTTTTGGTCTACCTCCAGCATGCTTCTTCTTGACCGGTCCTGCAGCGGCGGCATTGGCTTCTACTACAGTCTGGGCGACGAGGGATGAAGCCGCAGCATGTAGTTGTTCTTCTTCTGCCGGCTCAAGCTCTTGGGCTTGAAAATCGGCGGTGTCGTTCTTGACTTCACCATCATCTGCCTCGGATTCAGATGGCTCTGCGACTTGAACGGTATTAAGCTTGGATTGAGCAGTCTTGCCACCTGGGTTCTTGGTCTTGGATCCTGGTGGGCGGCCGACTCTCTTTCCGGATGGGAAAACTCTAGCAGGTGTTCCATCGCGGGATTCGAATAAGGTTTGAGGACGACCAGGAGATGCGATGCCATCATCCACAACTCTCGGTCTACGAGAACGCTTGGCCGGGAGGTTTTCGGGTTCTGTGTCGGGGGCGGTGTCGCTCTGTTCCGTATCATAGAATGCACGCTGAGCAGTGCGTCTCTTCGGTCGACCATTCTCGTTGAGCTCGATTTCTCCAAAGTTCGCGGCCTTTCGATCTAAGAGCTTTTGATTGCCGGTCATCTTAGCATTGTAAGATTGTTGATAAACGTCCGCCTGCTTCTTCTCATCGAATACGACACGATCTTGAATGATCTTGCGTCGTCTGAAATGAGGCTCGCGGTCCTTCTTCGACAACAGAGGCAAGTCTCCATTGACAAGTTCGACCTTTTGCGGCTTTGCTGAATCCTTCTGAACTGTACGCTGTCTCTTCGCGAGAGAACTGGCAAATGCAGGCTCATGAAGCTTTCTGAGACGCTCAAGGTCTTTCGGGTCACCACCTTCCTCCTCAAAATCAGCCAGGAATGCAATCCACTTGTTGCCTCTAAATTTCAGCTTTGCCTCGTATTTCGTGTACAATTCTTGCAAGGCATCGTCTTCAGCAACAGAGGCGTCTTTGTTGTTGACCTTCTTCTTTTCCTCGTTGGCCTTCTTCTTCTCTTCAGCAAGTTCCTTCTCGAAGGCTCTGTTCTGCTCATAGCGGAAGAGATCCTGATTGATATTGTCAAACTCTTTTTCGTATGTTCGCAAAGTGTCATGAACATTTTCAAGACGACGATATAACTCATCGTAAGACATTTCATCGGTTCCTTTGAGGAAATTTTCGAAAACGGCGGGTTCTGTAAGTCGTTTGAACTTGAATATAACGGATCTAGGTTCTTCTTTGTCGCCCGTAGTTGAGGAAGCGACGTCAGAAGCGACTTGGGTTGTGGGATTGATACTTGATTGAGATGGGCCACTAAGAGCTGCGCTGTCAATTTCGAATGGTTGTGGAATAGCTGCGCTGTCCAAGTTGGAGTTGGTAGGGACTTCCAATGTGCTGACATCAGCTGCTGCACCAAGGAGAGCACCACTCAGAGCCTCAGATGCTTTGATGGCTTCGGCTCCATTGACGTTGAAATCTTCGAGTTCTTCACCATCAGCTGCAGGCGTGGGAGTTTCTGCGTGCAGAGATTCAGCATCATAGATATCTTCTTCAACGACTTGAGGAGTAGCGGGCTCAGGGCGTGGAGTATCAACACCATAGATGTCGTCCTCAATGACTTGAGGAGTTGCGGGCTCAGTTCCTGGGTCACGACGAGGAGTATCAGCACCATAGAGATCCTCTTCAATGACTTGGGTTGAATCGACTTCGTTGTTTGGGGTAACAGGATCGACCAGGTCGTCTTGCTCATTGACAGCTTTCAGCTCATCTGAGGCTTTGGGATCTTCAGAACCATTCTCATCGTCTTTCAGATCAGTTTCCAGCTCCTCTTTCTTGTCACTGTCTTTGATATCATAGGAATACTCATCAAATTCACCAGCAACGTAAGGAGAAACTGTAATCATGGCGAAATCTTCTTTGTCGACCTCTTGGACAGAGGCTTGGGACATAAATGCTTCGTTGGACTCTTTCTCGCCTTGGTCTTGGCTGGAGTTTTCATTGATCGTGACTTGCTGGACTTCTTTGGAGGTGGAATCGCTTTGATCTACGACAGGGCGCTCCGCGGGTTGATCAGCGGGTTGATTTTGACCTTCATTGAGTGAATTGTTGACACCATCACCGAATTCAGCATCAGATCGAGAATTGACTCCAATGAGGCCGTTTTGTATAGCTTTGGACTTTGCGGTATCATGACCTGGTGATACGGGTGGCGGAGATAGAGTACTCTCAGACTTGGCACTGCGAGGTCTAGGTCCGTTGCACGAAGCCACGTGATTGTTGAAGTCCTGGATCAAGTCAGAATTGGAAATAATGCGACGGAAAACTTCTTCTCGAGGAAGACTTACCATATACCACATATTGTGGAACACGGAGCCGCAGTTCGGGCAGGTGGATGAATGGGTGATGGATGAGAAGGATCCTGAACGGGTCCCCATGGCTTCCGACGCCTGCGCACCTTCAACAGGTTTTGGAGGAGCGCGCGTATTGAAGACGGGGGCTTTGGTTCGACCCATGATGAGAGTCGGTGACGCAGAGTTTTTGTCGAAGTTGTTGTATCGTAAGAACGATCAGTTGCGTGGTTCTGTGGTGCTCCAGAGGAGTGTAAGAACACTTTTCTGACGTTGTCTCACGACAAAATGCGATGTCGAAGAATTTCGCAGAAGAGAGCGCGCGAAGAAGGAAAGATGGAGAATGGCATCTGGGTGAGAGAACGAAAGAACAATTGAAGGACCGAATGGGTGAGCAACAATAGCAACGATTGTGCGTGGGCGTTGATATTGTTGATGGATTTGCGGGTTACTATTCTCCCCCGATTTTGGTTCAGGTGTGGCTCAGGCGCCCACTGCCTCAGCCAATCAGAGACCGCGCTAGTGCAGACACGAATTGGCTTGCCTGGGCCAGGGCACGAAAGCGTAATTGGACATGCCAGTTCTCTGTTACTGATGCTCTGAATACCCTCACATTTGTTGCATTCGTTCTATGACGCAAACTGAAGCTCAAGATGGCTACCAAGAAGTCCAAGGCCGCTCCTACCGACGATGAATTGAATAAACTACTTGAGGGAATTGAGGACGAAGCTCAAACACCCGTCAAGGGAGCTGCTAAGTCAACAAAGGCAGCTTCGTCCCAGTCGGAGCAGGACTTGCTGGCCGAATTAGAGAATCTAGGAGCGCAGCAACCCCCGAGTAGACCACACACCCCTCGAGTACAATCAGTGAAGCGTGCAACTGCGACTCCCCCTCCAGGTTCTTCCCGAAACAGTGAGGAGAAGGCATCTGGTCCCAGAAAGTCAGCAGAGAGCACTCGGTCGTACCACACAAGCTTCACTCCCTCGGCTACAAGCAGTGATTTGCAAGAAGCAGAAAGGAAAGCTCCCGTTGCCCAACCAGCTGAGCCTGTTGAACCAGCTGCTTCGACTTCGTCTGGAGGTGGTTGGTGGGGGGGCATCTTCGCAACAGCGAGTGCTGCTGTCAAGACTGCTGAGGCGGCTGTCAAGGAGATCCAACACAATGAAGAAGCAAAGCGATGGGCTGAGCAAGTCAAAGGCAACATTGGAGTCTTACAAGGATTCGGTAAGACCGCTGTCGCAATGCCAATCATCTAGCTAATAAGTCAAGGTGGTGAACTGCGCTCAAGAGCCCTCCCAACCTTTACCAACATCCTTCATACCCTCGCACCACCCATCTCATCGCACGAACGCCTGCAAATACATATCACCCATGATTTCATTGGCTACCCCTCCCTTGATCCCCTAATCTACTCTACATTCTCCCGCGTGATGGCACAAGTTGAAGGCGGGGACCTGATGGTTATTCAGCGCGGACACGAGTCCACAGCACGCCGTAATTCTGAAGCGGGCTATACAGGAGGCAGCGCAGGCTGGAGTGATGGCCCCTGGTGGCGTCAAGCCAATGAACATCGCGACTTGGGTGCTGTTAAAGGTCTTATCGAAGGCACAAAGCTCGTTAGAGCCAGTGCTGAAGCCTATGCAAACGAATACTTTGCTTCGCACGGAGGCCTCGAAGCTGCTGCTCAGCGAGCAACTGAGAACCTCAGCGAAAGCAATCCAGTCCGAAGCAGCGATATCTTCTTCGCTGTTCAAGCCATCTCACATGAAGCACCAGAAGAACTCTTCCAAGGACCTGCCAAGGAGAAGGAAGAGGGAGGTGTGGTCGAGGAGACAGAGAAGCCAGACGAGCTCATATCGTTCGCCATCTACCTTCACGACCCAGTTCATAGCATTACATTCTATACAGTTACTCAGTCGGTCCCAGCGAAGTGGATTCGATGGCTCGATGCTCCGTCTCCGTTGACGCCAGCTTCACCCACTTCTCCAACGCAACAGAAGAGTGGATTCTTTGGCGGAGAGCATGAGGGATATCAAAACCCATACTTGCCCGAAGAGATTGCAGAGATTATTGAGAGCGGTGGTGTTGATCCGAGGGAGTGGGTAGCTGAGTGGGTTGAGGAGGTCCTTACGCTGGGTACTGGAGTAGTCGCACAGAGGTATGTGGCAAGGCGGATGGGTGTTGGTGAGGGAGGAATTGGTCGAGGCAAAGCACGCATGGAAGAGGTTATGAATGATGGTGGTGGAGAGGCTGCAAGAGCGGGTTTGATTTGATACGCTTTGCTATGATATTTGAGCTGAAGTTGGGATGGGAATTGGTGCTGTAGGATGGCGTTTTGTTGCAGTACTCCTCATTTTGCATCGTTTCCTTTTCTCCCCGAGATCTGGCATTCTTTGATGGAGAATGGCACATCATATTTCGTTTTCAATAGTGGTTTCAATCATAGAAACTCCAGCATACAATACCATTCAGCATTTTTTGGTCAATTCTATACTATTAAGTCCTAGGCAGTCATCTACAGCAATGCCCCCTTCGGTGTCCCTATTTCAGGCTAGTCACAGGAGACAATTTCCATACTTTCCAATCAAAGCTTAGGCATCTCCTGCTCTACATCTTCCACTCCATCTATTACCTAAGCCTTCCTGATGAACTACCAATCTACACCCCACAACTCTCGAGTCAAGGCTGTAGTCCAGCCTTCCATACAAAGTGACGTTCCTTTCATTCCAGCTTCTCTGACCTCATGCCATGCCCACTCTCGGAAGCTTTCAACCCAGATTCCACCAGAAGCTGAACCAGCGGCACCAGGTCTTTGGGACGCTTTCCTGTCTCCACCAAGCTAAAATTGACGTACAAGTGGGACGATATCAGATGAGAGAGCATCTTTCAGTGTCATTCTGTCTGATAAATCACCCTTCGCGATACTTCTAGCCCTCCCAGAATGTGGGACCGAAAGCTCACAGAAGCCGAGGACGGCCGCTCCGAGAGCTCGCTCGGAAATCCCGGCTCTTTCGTTCGGCATCAAGTAGTTTTCCCTGAACAGGAGTATCTCCCAATCTTGAGACAAAGCATTGTAATCACTATCAACTTCCATCTCTAGCCTTCAAGCTTACAAGGATAGACACAAGCAGAGATGGACGTTAGAAGAACATCACGTGATTATGCATCATCAACAAGGGGAGGGCAGATCATTGCCCCTTTGCTTGCAAATCAGATCCAAGCGCCACGGGATGACGATGAGATGCGTCGTTCCGTGGAGAGGCTGATATTTTTTGACGGTGGCAGAGGTTTATGTTAAGGGTCTGGTGATACGGCTTGTGACCTGTCTGACGTAGGAAGGGATC
>Ga0302140_10004164_pt1 | contig 18385 bp, 18 predicted proteins | sample I_Bog_E1_1_FD_202095 | JGI IMG/M metagenome (GOLD analysis project Ga0302140, IMG submission 202095) | Peat permafrost microbial communities from Stordalen Mire near Abisko, Sweden - I_Bog_E1_1 | ecosystem: Environmental > Terrestrial > Soil > Wetlands > Peat | place: Sweden: Abisko, Stordalen... | reverse complement strand
CATGAATTTGCAGCCAGAGCTCCTCACGTATTGATCAGTAAACCGGTACCCAAAGCACCTCCAAGAGCTATCATAGCAATCTGTCTCGTCTTGAGGTCACGATGCAGTCGCGAGCGCGGATCTTCGTTGTAGACATAAGTCTCCTCGTGCAGAGCAGGCTTCTCAGAAGTGTCATCCATATCGTTCCCAGGATAATTGTGCACCTCCATCCCATGATAATCATTGGTTTGAGGCCGCTGGTGAGTCTGCTCCGGGTACTGGTGTACCTCCATCCCATCATAGTGGCTCATCTCGAGACCCTCATCATATCGGTGCGGTGGTGCAGCCATTGAATCGCCCTCTCTTTCCCAAGTTCGACAACAGCAGGAGAAACGCACAAGAAATAAAATCACAACCAAGAGGCGAAGAGGCTACAGCCTCACAGCGACGCCCTCCAGATTTGTACTCCAAGTTCCCGGAACATCTTGTGCGGCTGTGAATGCTGCGAGCCACTATTTCCACTTCGAGCCGTGTCGCGCTCTGTGTCTACGCCCCAATACTTGGGAAGCAAATCAGAGAGAGGTGAGGCAGCCGCTTGTGCACTGCTTCGGAGCGCGGTTTCACTCTGTGGTGGCAGCGCTCCTATCACCGCGCGGGCTGGTATGTGGCTAGACCCAAGCGGGCGCTGCACGGGGCCACTAAGCCACCATTGCAATAATTGCTTGGCATCTGATCCTGGCCGGCCACTCTCCACAGCACAAGCAAATATTGGCAGCACACAGCGCTGGATGGCTGCCTCGTACGTACACTGCATCGAAGCCCGACTTCGGCCATTCTGGGGAGTGCTGGAGCCTTGGAGTCGTGCTTGGGAGCGTCATGATGGGTTGCTGCGGCCTTTGGTTGCACTGCCCTGAATCCGCTACTGCAAGGAAGATAAGAAGATCTCGGAGATCTCCCATGAGGCATGCGGGGAAGGCCGGTGGTGGATCCAGGCTGACAGCAAGGCTGATGATGTTTCCCCGGGCGCAATTACGCACTGCGACATTGGGATATATTGGACGTTTTCCCCGCGTTCCGGGGTGCTGGTTTTCGCGACCGTTTGGGGATGCCCCTTATTTCTCGCTAAGGTTTCCGTTTCGGGGTTAAATTAGCGAGTGCTCACGGTTGATAAAGGGCCCTTCGGAGACTTTTAGACAGGCTTCTCCCGAGGCACGAGACCAATCAAAGGAGCAAACAATATTCGAAAGAAGGACGGGTTATTTCTAGGTATGGTAGAAGCGCGGAGATACTTAACTGGTTGCTCGAGAGCCAATTTGGTCCAGCTACACCTGGCACGTGACAAGGGAACTAGAATATGGAACCATCAGTCCACATATGAATTAGAGACCAAAGTCAAGAAAATAAGTATAGATCCCATTACCAGTTGATATCTCAATTCGCCCTTCCATACAAATAAATTCGCAGCTGAAAATTCCTCCGCCCTAAGTAACTCTTCACCGAAACACTTCTCTAAATATCACAAAGAATGGCTTCCCTACTTTTAACCCCGCGCCATCAATTCTCCTTAGAACCCAAGTACAGCACCAAAGACCTCAAGCTACAAAAGCCCCGGAAGAAAACTTCCACAATGCTCTCCACGATCAAGGACTGCAAACTCACACGCAAAGATATCAAACGCGGTCTCCAAATTTTCCGCCGGCACGCAATCGACAAACCTCAACTGCTACAGAGCTTACCCAGGGTCTCGATCGATGAGTACTATGATATCGAAACATGCATGACCCAGGCTGGGATTGATAAGTTGATGAAGAAGGAGAAGAAATGGGTGATGCGACACGGCGATGAGAAGATGAAGACAGATTTCCCCGCTGTAGGTGAGAAGGTGGATAAGAAAGCAGGATGGAAAGAGAAGTTTGTCAGGAGGGTGTGTGAGAGGGCGAAGATGGAGGTGAAGAGTGTGCGCGAGAGGAACAAATTGAGAATTTTTTGAGTGAGGTAGAATATGAAGTTACTCATCTTATCCTAATGTTAACTATTTGCCTCTTTCGATGACCAGCTCTCCTCGCTGCGAAGCAGTTCAATATTGTTCTGTGCTAAAAGCAAGGGAGGATTTTCTGACTTGGAAGACGCTAAGAATGATGTTCCAGCTATAGTTTGCAGACCTGCTGTCTTCTCGCTTCGCCATGTAATCATGGCTAAACGAGTTCTAAGAGTAATCTTCGAGAGTAACAGAGTTTACCGTACGGAGCCGAATGATAACAGGGAGGAAGTCAGGCACATATAGAAGTAGCTAAATGAAAGCAGTTCGCAATTCTCGACTAGCTGCCATTTGCGCTGGCCATGCTCATGTACCCTACGCTCGAATCTTCATAACTTCAGAGTCCCGCTGCCAATTTTAGCTGTAAATTCTACAAGTGAGCGACAATAATCACCTACGCAGCTTCGGTTTGCTCAAGACAACACCTTGTTGCTTAAATCGGATTTATACTCCTTGGCCTAAGTTATCAAATGATAACGTTGAGATGATTAATGAAGATAGAAGAAAGTAGAAGACCGAAGGAGATGACCAGTGAGAGAGAAGATGATGCGATAGAAACGGATGACGAAGGACAGCGCTTAAGAACTAGTCAAACCAGACGTTAAAAAGACAATCAAGGCATTGCCATGCACTACAGGTACTCTAAGATCCTCCAAAGTGGTGAACTCCCTTTACGCAAGAGAAGTCCTGTCAGAGTTCCCATCTATTTTATTCCGCGGAAATCCCTTGACCACGCCGTACTGTATCGCCCAAACTCCGCTGTATAACCCCAAACGCAATGTCGCCGCCTCTATTTCTTATTCCATGGCCTATTCGTCATCTCTACCTGGCTCTCCCCTTCGATATCCGACTCCTTGTCTGCTGAATTCGCCCACCCTGGCCTAGCGATGTTGAAAATACCGACGGCTCCAACCATCATCGCACCGTCAAGTGCAACGAAGTATCTCTCCGTGGTAATCAAATACCCTGACCATCCTTGCAGAAGTTCGATTGTTCGATAAATGCTTCGTATGACAATGAGCACGACCGAGAAAACCATGGCGGCGATGATATACTGCGTTTTCCTCTGCCTCAGGACTTCCCCTTTGCTCTTCAAAGTCCGGAAGATGACGATGACGAAAAGGCTGACGAAGACGATAATTGAGGCGAGTTGGAACAGGATTCCAGCGACCATGATGTGCGTACCGTTGTCGGTGTTCTTTGGAGGATCGTGTTCGTACGCAATGGCGGCCATTCCTCCGCCTGCTGCTTGCACGACTAGAGAGACGACATCCGCGGTACAGAAGATATACAGGTATGCAGCTGCTGAGATAGGGGAGACCTCTCTCCCAAATGAACGGATGAGTCGACCGAGAATGACATAAATTCCAGCAGTAAAGAATGTCGGTGCTGTTTGTAATTAGAGGAGGGGTATTCTGCTTAGATTTTTCTACTTGCCAATAATGAGTGTGCATATTTGAAGTAGGTAGGGAGTCGTCTGATATGGACAAGAGTGCGACCAAGCACGGCCGGCCCATCCCAAAACTTCACATAATGCTCCGATTGAGAAAACAAGCTGCCACCAAGTGCGATATCGGATGGATGCAAAGGTATGAAGGAGCATACTCAGGCCGAACAGAGCGCAGAACACGATACCAGCCGCGAGAGATGGATCATAGCCATATGTGCTATTTCGGCCAGGAATGGGATGAACGCAAATGTTCCGATTGATTTCGGGCTTGGACGTCATTGCTGAAACCACAGGGAATTTGGTGCAAGTCAAAGGTGGAGATGACTGAAATGAACAAAAAGTAATACAAGATTGACAGAAGGTGAAACAACTAGAGGGAAGCGCAACGAACAGATGTGAGAGCGGCGCCGGGGGAATATTTAAAGACTGCAACGCTTTATAAAGCATCAAAGTATACGCCGACGCGGCACGGCACTTTATTCGGTCATCCACATACATTCTTGGGGTGAGGAAGCACTTGTTCCGGTAAACGTAATGCCTTTATAGCTTCAAAATGGATTTTGGGCTATGAATGCCCACTTTTGGATGCCGAATCCGTATCCATTTTGCGGGCGGACGAAAGTTGGGCCTGCAGGCATGCCTGGACCCTCAAGCGATGCCGTCTAAGCCTCAATTTTGTGCCGCAAAATTCCTCCGACTCCGTGTTGGCGATCCACCAAAGGTAATCCGAGAAAACTATCCTGCATTAATGAAACGATAGGGCGGCCACAATCGGCCGCTATAGATGATGGTACTCTGCCGAATTCAAAAGTCTTTTGCCGTATCAGGAAATATTCGAAGACGAGATGAACGTCAGCATCGTACTCGTATAAAATTTGAACCTCAGCCCTATGAAAAATTTGGGGGCGATGCAATACCGCCATATTAGCAATCCAAACATCCCTCCTGAGTGCCCAGGGAGAAGGAGGGATCACGAATATTGACAGTCTTTGCGCCATTCCCTCTACCAGCACCAAATCGCTTCGAAATCTTTGAAGCCTGCTGCCACTTGATGCATGCCGCAAGATATACGAGGGCCGTCGTATTTGACACCTGAGAGTTATTCCCAAAGAAACTTGATCAGAGCATTCGTTGGTTCCCTGTGCGGTCTCCAGGAGGGCTGGGCCGCTGGAGGACGGCGTAGCTTCTTCGTCGCATCAAAAGCCATTAGATCGGTTGCGAAACAGGAATTCAGATATTTGGTCTTTGGCCGGTGTCATAGGCGCCGTGTACGGACCACATGGATTCAGATGTCGTGCTGGCCGACATGTCGAGATTTGGCACCATAATCTGCAAGCTGTCCCTAATATTGCGAGATCGAGAGCAGGCAGCCACCGTAGTTGCTCCAAGGGAAGTTCTGATCCAAATATGATGCGACATGGCTGACTGTGTCGGATGGTGTTGGATGTTGCTGTGATGAGAGTTGAATAGAGGATCTGGCAAAGCGATGCATGTCTGGAAGACGGAGACGGGAGGGCGAGATGGGACTGCATCACGTGATCATGCATCGTTGCCCTTCGAGCTACATCCAATCCCTCTCATGATTTTTGGCCAAGCGGCCTATCACTTTTTCAGAACTTGATTTCCTTGAATCTATACTCGGTGGGTTTCTTGAGAATTTTGTTCAGTTTGGTTGCTCAACCTGCTCATTCATACTCGCCAGCTTTCACAAGATTTCTCTCAAACTTGCTCAAACACCGTACTTCCACTCCAGCTCTACTTTATAAATAATCATCTTCACCACGACTTCTCACTACTGTTGTCAAACTCTGTTCACTCATAACTCTTTCCATTCCACCATTATCATGTTTGCTGCACACGAAAGTCAGCAGACCCTGCTACTCGTCAATTCGAAACCAAAAACAACTTCACTTCAAGCCTCACTCAAACCTCGAGACAGAGAAATTACAACGAAATTCTTAAAACCCTTCTCAATCTCATACCTTCCTCCAGAACTTCGCAATGAGATTTACGCCTACTACTTCGCATCTCTTCCGCCTCTCAATATCACCACTTCGAACGACAGCTCACGTCTTCACAGGGAGACACAACTCTCACTTTCTTCACCATATTTCGACTCCGACATCCTTCCTTCAGTATTCTATCAGAACTGCACCTTCTCGTTTTCAAGCCCAAAACTTCTCAGACAATTTGCAAAGGGCGATTTCAAAGAGAGTGTTGCGAAAGTACGGATCGACTACGGCAGGCTTTCGCGATGTCACCACACTGACTGGATATTCTTGCTATTTCGATACTTCCATAGATTGAGTGAAGTGACTTTCATTCTTGACACAAATGGACAAATTGTGGATGACGGCTTGTTTGCTCAATGGTGGAGATGTGTTCGAGATGCTACCAGGGAGGCTGCGAACAGCCCCGTCGACGGTACGGGGAAGAGCAGAGAGACTAGAATCTTGCTGAAGGTTGAATGCGGGAGAGTGGATTGTCTCTGAGAAAGTAGGAGGATCAGAAAAATGAGAACTAGGACAATCATCAACACCTATCTTCGTTCCTGAATTCTCTCCCTCGTCATTCCGTCCCTTCGATCTCTATTTTTCAACCCACTCCAAAATCCTCCTCCAAACACTCAACCCATCATGCATTCCACTCGTCCCCTCCCTCAAATCTTCCAACTCCTCCACACTCAACCCTTTCGTATACAAACTCTCACTCTCCATCAACCTCTTCGCCAACTCAACACTCATCTCCGGATGTCCCTGGAACGTCAAGATCCTCGCATTCTCACTCAAACAGATCTGATTATTCTCCGCCAACGCCACGAATCTCGGAGCTGGAACGGCGATTTCTTGTCTGTGCAGCTCGTGGAGTCTGAGAGATGAGGTTGTGGTAAAGGGGAAGAACTTTGTTCCTGCGGACGTGAGGAGAAGGGGGGTGATGCCGAGCTTTTTCTTGTCAATGCTCCTTTCTGTACAAAAATCGGTTTTGAAATCGGCGGCTGGGGAGGAAGATAAATGAATACACACCTCCGCTTTCCCAGCTTTATTCCACCCCAATTCTCCACCAAAAGCCTGACAGAACTTCTGGTGCCCAAAACAAATCGCTACAATCCTCAAGTTTGGGAAGTCCTCCACAGTTCTCTTCATAAACTCAAATTCTTCGACGACCCATGGTGTGTCGTCATCGACGACGTACGTTCCTCCTCCTATGATCAGGAGGTCGTAGCTTGGGAGTTCTGCAGGGGAGGGCAGAGAATGTGAGGGTGGTGAGTAAAAGTTTAGGGTCGAGGTTGGTGACAGAGCAGTGAAAATGTTGGTGTACGCAGATTTGAAGAGGGGGATGTAAGGTGCTTCGTCGGTGTTGATGAGGATTGCTATTTTCAGAGACTTCGGGGTACTGATTGAGCCCATCGTCGATCGGTACTGAAAGTGGTAAGTCGAAGTGGAATTGATTGTATTGAAATAAACCTGAATGCAGTACAAAATCGAGCTTTTTGGTGCTCTCCCAGCCTCCCTGATTTCAGCGTCCCAGCCACCTTGATATTCAGCAATCGGAGGCCAACAAACTGGAAAAACAAAAGTTTTGGCTTTAGTTGAGTACAAATGAGTTCAAGCGGAAGCGGAGACGTGTTGAGCGATTGTTTGGCGAGGAGAAAGGGGACAAGACTATATATCACTTCACAGTTCTCGAACACCCCCATTCTTGATCTGTGATCGGGATTTATGAATTATGAGTGAGGAGCATAGCTTCGGCATACAACGATAAGAATCCAATGTTCAAAAGTGGGAGAGAAGTTAGGCATTCTCAGTGAAATGAAGTTCAATATGCATTATTTATGTGTCCACCAAGCCTTGGAGCTCAGTTCGTGGGAACCAGTCTAAAATTCTACAACCATTTTCAAGCCCTCGCCTTCAAAGTGCATATCTGAAATCAGGATGAGCATCTCCACCCCAGCCATTCTTAATCTCCTCCTCTCTTTCCTCCTGCGTCATCCTATCTCTCTTCTTATTCTGAAATCTCAGAAGCGTGTACAGCACAATATGTCCACAGCCAGCAAGCAGCACTGCACCCAACGAGATCCTCAGGCCGGTGAGGTATTTCCCGTTTACTGTTTTCTTGAAGATTTGACCAACCTGGTGGTATAATTAGCTTCGGTTGAGGAAAGCGGAGAAGGAGCACGTACCACGATACCAGCTGCATTCCCGATGGTCTGATTCATTCCTACCGCCGTCGCACGCTTGTAATACCCAGCATGACAGTTCAGCAACCACGTGCAGTTCAGACCCAAAATGATATAAATCCCTGGCGCAATCAGAAACGTACTGAAGTATAGTACAGCCTTATTCGAGATCGGGATTCCCAATTGCAAAGCATATCCAATCATCGTCACCAGCACAGCAGGAAGCATGAAGAACACTCTTTTGCCAAAGTGATCCGAGCACCACGAAACAATAACAAAGAAGAACGCCGCGACGAGGAAAACCGGGATAGTGAGCAATTGCGTCCGAACAGTCGTATATCCAAATCCCTTAATAATCAACGGCAAGAAAGTTGAGAGACCAAACGAGCAGATATCGCCCATGAACTGAGACCAGCAAGAGATCCACGTCTTCGGGTCCTGGAACGCCTTGCGGACTTCCTTCCACTCAAACTCCTCAGCTCCATTGTATCTTACAGCAAACTCAGCCCGGATACGCATGATTTTCTTGTCTTCTTCGTTTAAGAAGCGCGCCGTTTCGAAGTTATCTGGGAGTAGGAAGAAGATGGCGATTGAGATGACGACTGTGGCGAGGCCTTCGACAATGAAGAGCCATCGCCAGCCTGCTAGTCCGCCTACGCCGTCCATTTTGAGCAGCGCGAAGGCAAAGAGTCCACCAAATGCTCCGGAAAGAGCAGCTGAGACGAGGAGATAGGCGATGCGGAGGCCTTGTTCTTCGCGTTTGTAGAAAGTGCTGAGGTAGACGGCTAAGCAAGGAAACATGCCGGATTCGAAGAGGCCGAGGAGGAGGCGGGAAGCGTAAAGTTGGTTGGCGTTGTGCATGAAGCCCGTTCCGATGATAACGATGGACCAGCAGAACATGAGGGCTGGAATCATTCGCCCTGGTTATTGTCAGCATTTGAAAATTCAAAGGTCGGGAATTGCATACCAGGATGAAGCTTCTTCACCAAAATGGTGCAGGGCACTTCGAATGCAACGTAGAGCACGTAGAAGAGAGTCACGGCATCTGGAAATTTCCATCAGCACACTGAACAACGTGAACCATTAGTAGGATACTTACTGCCAAGTTGTCCACTGGTCATGTGCAGATCAGCCGTCATACCTGCTGATGCTGCATTTCCAATATTCGCACGATCCAGGTACGCAGCCAAGAAGATCAGAGTCATGACTGGTGCCAGGTAAAGATCGAGCTTCACGATGAGCCGCTTCTCCGCAGTAGGATCGATGTAATGGTCAACTGCGCCATCGGTAGAAAGTCCATCGGAACCAGAAGTCAGCTGTCCCTCAGTCTTTGGCTCGACCGGGAGTCCCTTTTCATTGTCGTCCATGCCGACAGCTTTGAAAATATGCTTCAGTTTTGGTATATCAAAAGAAGCAATTGAGGGATGTCCTCCTCAGATGTCGTTCTTTACCCTTGCTTTATATCATACGAGTCAACAGTTCTCCAAGAACGCCATGTCGAAAATATGGACGTGCAATTTGTTTATCGAACGCTTTTTCGATCCAGTTCGCTGATAAGCACAAGGTTCATCCGAACAGTGGGACGAAAGTGCATATTTGCCAAGACAAAAGTCCGTAGCGTGTGAGATCGACCCAGTATTGATAAGATGAAGCTCCGAATAGGGGGCGGCCGATTAAGCGAAAGGCCGGGCAGCCCCCACCTTTGACAACTCTCGGTGTTGGAAGCCCGCCCGGTCTTTGGGATTGTGGACCAGAGCGAAGTGGGTACTAATGAATGGATGGTTCATATTGAGATGCCGTAGTTCATGAGCCGAGAATGGGTGTTTTTGAATGAACTTTTAAAATTGTGTTTGTTCAATGTTAGCTCCTCGAATACTTTCCAGCAAGACCGAGCCAAAAATGCCATCAGCCGTGAGAATCCATCCAGTAGGTGCAATTTTCCCGGGTCAATTACTTCGAGACTGATTCAAGCTCCAGGCATGGAAGCGTGTTGTGCGCTTCGTTGCCGAAGATGGGCAAGAATACCTTGGAGAGCCATCGGATGTTGAGCTGGACGGTACCACTTCTCTCTCCATGAGTTTTCTGGAATAGACTGAACTGATGGGCTGTAGTTGGACTCGCCATGGCAGATGGCCAACCAGTGCTGGTGAAAGTGCTCGACGCAAAGTCTGCGTTGGATCTTGAAGCAGGTTTCACTGGCGAAGTGAAGACGGCCACTCAGGTAGGACCTAGCTTGCCCTGCGTCAGAGACAAATTGACCAACATTTCACAGATACTGTCTCCCCTCACACCTTCAGAAGTAGGCACAATACGTTGTGTTGGCTTGAACTACATCGACCATGCCGTAAGTCATCCTCTCGAAATGCCCACCGCACGATGTTCACAACACTCAGGCCGAGATGAAACTCTCACTCCCCAAGCACCCCGAAATTTTCCTAAAGCCAAACACCTGCGTTCATGGACCAGGCGAGCCTCTCATCATCCCATACGAAGCAGCGGGGCAAGCAGATCCCGAAGTCGAGCTAGCGGTGGTGATCAAGAAAGATTGCAAGAACGTCTCGGTCGCAAAAGCACTCGATTATGTTCTCGGCTACATGACAGCCAACGATGTCACTGCTCGCATCGTTCAATCGAGAGGGTCGCAATGGGGATATTCGAAGGGATTTGATCAGTTTGCACCGATGGGACCGACAATTGTGTCGGCGGAGAGCATTCCAGATCCTTCTATACTATGGCTGAAGACGACGCTGGATGGAGTCGTGATGCAGGATAAGCCTGCGAAGAACATGATTTTCAGCGTCTCGGAGATTGTGTCGTATTTGTCCGTGGTGAGTGGCTCTCTGCTCTTGGAAGTAGAGGTATGAGCTGATATTGCATAGGGAACGACATTGAAGGCCGGCACTGTGATCTTGACGGGGACACCCAGTGGTATTGGACACAGCCATAATCCGCCATTGTATCTGAAGGATAGATCTGTTTTGAGAGTTTCGATCAGTCATGGATTGGGAACTTTGGTAAATCCAATTGTGCAGGAAGGACCAGTTGTCCTTGAGTGAGGATTATATTTGTAGAAGAATATGATATTCATATCCGAACCCTTCAGCAGCCTCGTGCTAATCAATTTGCTGATGTGGCTACCGTGTAGCGGAAGTCATTTTCAATTTCCTGCGAGATTATCCACTAAATCTTTCCATATCATATAATCTAGAGCAAGAAAAGTTAGTCACTTCAACAAAGACCGGGTGGGGTATGATTCCAGAAAAAAAAGTATCGCGTTTTTGGAAGACGGGCAGAATCTCCCTCGCCCAAAACTTACCCATCGGTTCAGGAAAATAGTAACCTGGGTTCGACCACATATCTGACCATATTTCTGCATACTGGCCTTTACCACCATAACCCGAGAGGTCCGAGTAAGGGTCTTGCTGTACTGGATTGGCGATGTATTCAAGAGTCAAAGGATGTGCAGTGGACGTAGAAAATGCTTGACCGGACTCAATCACCGATGTACTATTTCCAATAATTCCCTGTCCTTGGTTTCTGCTTTGCCGTGCCCTTGAGATACAAAGCTCTATCACTCGGACTTCTGCGAGATCGAAGTCGTTGATCCATGTATCGGCATTCTGCTTGCTGCAGTAGGCTTCTAAGTCGTCAAGGATTGACTCCGTTTGCGGACCATGGGGATCCCGGACCACTATGACGCCAAGAATGAGAGCACTGTTGAATAGCTGATGTGCGGAGATGTTGTATCGAAGCCGATCGCCCATACTGGGATTGCGAAATGCCAATTTAGTGCGCAGGTCTGCGCAAGCAGATGAGAGACATGCAGCTCGGCTGTATTGATACCGATCAGTAAACGAGGGTCGAAGGAGGTATGATCGATGCAAAGTAATTCTTGTGAAATGATATGCAGCGTGAAGATATAGACGATGCCAAGCAATATATGGTTGTAGAGAATCGTGAGAAGTATCCGGGTCTTCGAGCCTAAAGTATGGCGGCAACTTGTCCTTCCAGGCAAGCAGTCGTGCATCATGCTCCAAGATCTCATCATAAGACGTATCGCGGGAGATGGCAAACAGTGAGAAGCACTCTTCCTGAATGTTCCCTACCATGATTGCAAGTTGGCGATTGAAGACACTAAAAGTTGCAGGAGTTGGTTCGTTGAATGATTTTGGAATGGCTTGCCGTGCATCCTCGTTCGTCATATCGTCAATCCATATATTCACAGCCTCCGTGAACCCGCAATGTCTGTCGTTGATCGTGTTCGGTCGTCCCAACGCCAATGCAATCATTCGTTCTAGAACATACAGCTGGCTCCATAGCCTTCTCCTAGTTTCCGTATTTTTGCGAGGTAGTCCGAGCTGTTCTCCATCTACGTGCATCCCTTGAGCTTGTGCCATTCGCACGGCAAAGCAGATAGTGAGCCAGCTCTCTGACAATCTTCGGGTGTACATCAGATATCGTGTTATGAGAATGCCAGCACGCACGAGATCTGGTGTCTCGCCAAAGAAGGATGGAGCAATGACAACAGCTTTCCGTGCAGACCAATAAAAGTGCAAGGATGATTCTTCACAAGCCCTCTGAGCTTCAGGAGAACATGGTTGTGCACAGTCCAAGAGCTCGCCGAAGGCGAGTATGATGAAGAGCAATGATAGCCAGCGAATATCCACAGAGGACAAGTCATCAAAGCCGCACTTGCGGTCCCAGAACTTAGCATAGCTGATCTGAAATGTTCCTTCGTGGACAGCGTCAAATGTGGGATTGAGTTCATCAAAGAACCTCCTACTCAGATGGTCCACTGTTGCTTTCTGCCGCGGTAGACTTCCAACTAGCTCCCAAATGTGAGCATACGGCCCTCTCTCGCTCCTGAAGGCTTGCGTCTCTCCCAATCGGGCACGACGAGAGAGACCGGCATCATGACCTCCTGACATCTCAGGGGCTGAAGTATCCATCATCACGGCAGCAGATTGATGACCAAAGTAGGAGTCACCATGATATGATGGAGCTCCTCTCGCCTTGAAGAGGCGACCGAGGTGCTGAGATACCAGCCTCGAGGGAGGCTTCTGCAAATGGTGGACGGATTCGGACAGGAGTCTGAGAGCGCTGGCTGCAGAAGTTTCTGGAGGTGATTCTCTTTGGACGACTGGACTCTGCTCAAACTGCCGTCGAGGCCTTCGTTCCTGGCGACTCAAGTATACACAAGCATCTGGAATGCCACGCCGAACACAATTCGAACATGGTTGCTCTTTATTACACTTTTTGCATTCAGTTACCGTTCATAGATACATGAAGTATGGCTTACTCTTTGCTTTTGCCTATGGCATTGAGAGCAGGCTTTCCCACCTGAAAGCCGACTCCGTGGGACCGAGGCAAAGGTGGCAGGGCTTCCGTGGCGAAAGTGGGAGTCCGACGGCGATACACCTGAGGTATCGGATTCCATGTCGTTTGGGTTCTCTTCGAATTGCAAGGGATCTGCGGATTTTCGATCGGACTCTCAAAAAGACGAAAGAGCAGAAGCATGAGATGACTCGTCGATTGTACTTTGCTCGGCAGCCACTTTCTTATCATGATAGCCGTGGCCGATAATTGTCAGCCCGATCGCCGTGAGATCAAGTGGGGAGTTCCTTGGATTCTCCACTTCCAAACTGACTCGCTAAGGTATCCCACTTATGAAATAGGGGGTCGGCCCGGCGTGGCGGCCATAGGGGACCAATTTGTTTTAAACTTCGTATACACAGTGTGCCTCTGCCCGTATCTGTATCGTCTAAGTTGTGCTAGAGGAGCGTTGGGGCCCTCACTGTCGGAACTGCCCACTGTGTCGGTAACCATGAACTCTCCGTGAAAGTCCGCAAAGGTGGGGTGGCTTGGATTAGATCGGCGTTTCATCTCTGCTAGACTACTCACACTTCTAACGTGCGTTCGAGGAGGTGGCCAGTTGCCCATACTAAAACTGATAGGGCTGAATCCTCGTCATTCCTTGTTGATTCTTGAGCTCGCTGACGAGCCTCCTGCTCTTCCACGACTCCATTTGCTGATCTCATAAACATTATGGGATCTATAACCGCAGAAGTTCAGACTCACAAGATTGTCTGCCTCGACGCCTTTCTCTGTCCAGTCCCTTCGTTTTCTATTCCCCACGGATATCACGAATATGACAATACCCCACCTGAGCTAGTCCTCGAGCGAGTCAAAGATGCAACTATCATCATTGTCACGAGGATACATCTGACTGCAGATGTCATCTCGCAATGCCCCAAACTGCAATTCATCGCTGTGATGGGAATTGGGTACAATAATATCGACATTGCAGCATGCCGGAAACAGAACATTGCTGTGAGCAATTGCCCCGCGAGTTCCTCAGAAGCGGTGGCAGAGCATGCTTTTGCATTGTACTTTGCAGCCAAGAGACGAGTCGTAGATATGCATCTCATGACGTTGAGAGCGGAAGAGTGGCCAGCGAAGAGCAGCGTGTTTGGGTTGTACCCGCAGCTCCCGCGCGTGGCTCGTCATGACACGATGGGGATAATTGGATATGGAGCTTTAGGTGAGCGCCGACTGGATTTGTGTGCGCGTTGACTGATGATTGAAGGCAAACATATCGAAAAAATCGCGAAAGCATTGTCCATCACAGTGTTGATCGCTGATCGCAAAGGGTCGACTACTCTTCGTCCTGGGCGTACATCCTTCATTGATACACTTCAGAAATCGACGGTCTTGATGATTGGGTGTCCACTGGACGAAAACACGCGCGACATGATCGCCGAGGAGGAATTGAAGCTTATGCAACCGACTGCGAGTCTGATTAATGTGGCACGAGGAGGGGTTGTGAATGAGCAAGCGTTGGTAAAAGCGCTGAAGGAGGGTACGATCGCGAATGCAGCGACGGATGTATTTGAGACTGAGCCCGCGACGTCAGCAAATCCGCTGATTTCGGAGGCTCCTCCCAATTTGACGGTGTCGCCTCATATTGCGTGGTATGCTGATGCGAGCTTGGAGAATTTGCAGAGGATTGTGAAGCGCAATATCGAGGGGTTTGTGGAGGGGAGGCCGGAGAATCTTGTATATCAACGATAGCTCTTCCAGCATCTTCAGACATGGTTCACCGTATGGCCAAACGATTCCATTAGTATAGGATGTTGAACTCGATGAGTACTAGTCCACCATCGGGAAACCTCAATAAGTTTTCCTCGCCATCGGCCCACTCTCTCATCACCGATATACAAACAACCTAGCTGCCTTCACACTCATCTGATAAAGCTTCCAAGTCTTTAGAAGCAACCGCTTCATCTGCTGCAAGGCTCGGGAGACTCTTGGCGAATTTGCAGGGCATTGTGACTGGATGAAAACAATTAAGCGAGCCCCTATCTCGAAAATTCGCAGCAAAATTCCATCTCCTATCCTGCAGCAAAGAATTGCAGGTAAAGACAAAGTGATACTGATCGTTCTCCTATCTTAAAATAAGCTGAAAATCATGGATCTAGGAGTTATAGTCAATATCAGCTCGTTACGGTCGCCAGCTACTGAAGACGCCAGGGGCTACCTCGCTATCACTTGACTAGAGTTTGCGCCTGCCGGCACTCGAATAAGAGCTATTCTAGCACTTTTCGAGTCGAAGGTGGCCCAGCCATTAGGAATAGCCATTTATCAGCTCGATGTAGTCGCCAGCTGTTGATAAGCTCGCGACTGCCTCACTCTTACCTGGCTCGAAATTTCGCCCGCCATACTCGAATTAAAACTATTCTGGTATCATTGAATCGGGGGTAGTTCAGCTATTGTTGCTAACTATCCAGCAGCTGGGTAGGCGGGACAGCTGCTCAGCAGGTGGAAGGATGGAGCAGCTGTTCAACAGCTGCTTGCGGTCGCCAGCTACCGGTAGCTCTTTACGTTCGCTGGCTGTTGAACAGCTCGTTGAGATACTCAGCTACTGGTAAGACTTTACGCTATTAATCTGCATACAACAATCCCGCAATCATCTCGCAGACGTCGCCAGCTCTTGTGGAATGTTCCAGGAGCTCTGGGACAATCTGATTGGTTTGCGTGGGATATTTAGAGTTTGATTGACGCAAGTGTCTGGGGACATTGCGAGGTAGGAAACTTATATTTAGAGGTTAATAGTTCTTTACGCAGAGCAATGACTCGCACGCTTAGCTCGTTACCGTGTTCAGCTGTTCAGCAGCTCGTTAAGGTCACCAGCTGCCGGTCGCTTGTAAGCGTGACCAGCTGTTCAACAGCTCATTCAGGTTGCCAGCTGCCGGTAGCTCGTAAGTGTGGCCAAGTGTTCAACAGCTCGTTGTGGTCGCCAGCTACTGTCAGCTGTTGATCAAGGGAGTGAATATTTCGTTTGGGCGCGCTTTGGCAATACAAAAAGCAGATCTCTACCTTTGCTGGAATTCAATTTTCCTCGACCGTTGTTAGCTGCCGCCTTGTCAGCGGCACCAAGACCTTTTCTCCCGGATGAAGTGAATACACGACGTTTGACTAACCGCGGTAGTACAATGTACGACGTGAACTGGAATGCAAAATCAACGAATCTTTGTGCATCAAGAGAGGTAGGTTAAGATGCGTGCTGTATTCAATGAGGCTTTAAACCGATCTCGACCTGGATTTCAAGAAGCTGGACACAATTCATTCCCACTCGTCTTCCTCCAATATCCCCCATATGTGCAAAAATCTTGAACCGCATCCCAATCCTTAGCATACAGCCTTCCATACCGCTTCCTACATCCATCGAACCTCGACCAGATTCTAGCTTTGAGTAAGGTTCTTGAACTGCAAGCCATTGGAGCCAGTGTCACTTGGTGTTAAAGTTCAATGTTCCAACCCTCCGGGAACAATTTGGAAATTTGATTTCTGAATGTCCCACAACTCTTTGGAACAATCATCGGCAAGAAAGTCGAGCGCATGCGAAGCTATAACTTTGAATTTGGCACTTGACACGGAAACAGACATTCAAACAATGCTGGGGCAGCACAATAATAGGCAAGAAGGTCAGAGTACCGCAAAGATTCGATAGCTTGTAGTATAAGAGACTGAGATGGAGTATTGAAGCAGCTGCCAGCAGAAGACCAGAAAGGAGTTGGTTCTAGTTAAGGAAGTTGGTTGCCTCAAAGGTAGCCCCTCTCACCTTTGAATATACCCTGGCCTGATGCATTCTGAAGTTCAAGAGAACGTTGAGAAGATCATCACATCAGATGATGGAAAAGCCACCTCATTCGATCACGACTTTTAAATACAACGGGAGGGTTAATATCGTATCTTTTACAGCAAATTCAACAAAACTTACACGCTCCGAAGCAAATTGAAGATTCCTCAGTTCTTGAGATCGAAGCTCAGAATATTCAGTCAGGGGCTTTGAAAGCTCAGAGCCAGTGATGAATCGATCTCTGCAGGGGAGCTGGCAAAGTGTAGAGTTCCTACTTTAATTCATGCTTGGATTTTGCAGCGCTGTTAGACTTTGCGTGCTCTCTTTCGTGTCAAACGCAGCGAGAAAGTGAAGGACCTGTCAAACAGCAAGGCCAGCGAACATCACGCAACCATTTGTTCTCAATTAGCTGAAGCATACTGAACTTGAGAACCGCGACCTGACCGGTACCTGCGGTAGGGAAACGACGAAGAATGGTCGCACTGAATCGAGATAGCTTGCAATTCAACACATGTGAAGTATGACAACCTCAAAATGTTACCCCTCAACTCGAGGGATGATTGGATATGCTTCTGAAATTGCCCTTATCATGAGATCGTCTAGTCTACAATGCCGTTCTCATCAATATACAAAAAGCCACCGTCTATTCCTTTCCCGCTGTCGGAGGAAAACCAGCAGTCCCCGTCCTCTGCTTTCCTCCCTACTTGTTGTGAACCAAGAAATTCCTCAAACTATCCCAATGATCACTCTGCACATATATATAGTCCATGCTACTCCTTAATCCACTCTGCAGGGTATCCGGGTACCATCTAAAAAGCCACATAACGCTTGCCCAGCTCACTGCGGCAAACACAGGCCACGCATCATGGCCTATCCGTTTCGAGAGCTCGTTATTTTTTATGATCCCCACACTCGGTCGAATGGACAACTCTGCCAGCGAAAGGCATACGCGTGCGAACACTAAATCATTAGCCAAGTCATAAATGAAGAGAGTCCCGCTCACCGAAAATAACAATCTGTTTGCTGACACTCGAAACATGTCCTCTTTTCGATCGCCGGCCAAAGACTACATACCCTCCCAGCAGTCCCGCAAAGAAAGTATCATAAGGTCCCTCTTTCCCTGGCTCAGAACCCATATATCTCAGCAGCAGCATTGTCGCCTTGTAAATCGAAGCATATTTCGCCAAATTCTGGGCATGTGTTCTCGTGGCGCGAAAAATGAGCTTCAATTTCTCTTGCACGGTACCTGACCGAAAGAGAAATATCATGCTACCAAAATCAGCTTCATCCTCAGACCCCAGGGAGGCAGCTTACACCAGCGCATGCGGAAATCTGACTTTGGCGCCGTACACGGCGCCATTGCGAGCTGCTTTCAGCACAGCTAGGAAAGGAGCATATTTCGGGTTCAGGATGATGCTCTCAAGTACTTTCTAGACATTGAAACGCTCAGTAAGCTTGCGCTGGCTTGGTGACAGCGGGATCTGCCAACCTTGAGACCTTCAATTCCTGACATTCTGCCGAATCGAGCCTCGGTAACTCACTGCTGGCAATTCTAAACGTGCTGGCGCACTGGAAAGGGGTTGTTGCTATCGTCGTGTCTGC
>Ga0302140_10004163_pt1 | contig 18385 bp, 19 predicted proteins | sample I_Bog_E1_1_FD_202095 | JGI IMG/M metagenome (GOLD analysis project Ga0302140, IMG submission 202095) | Peat permafrost microbial communities from Stordalen Mire near Abisko, Sweden - I_Bog_E1_1 | ecosystem: Environmental > Terrestrial > Soil > Wetlands > Peat | place: Sweden: Abisko, Stordalen... | reverse complement strand
CGGCGGTGATCTTCTTTGTGGGGTCGAAGTTTGCTCCGCCGTTGACGCATTCGGTGGAGGGTGCGGCAGTTTGAACTGGCACGGTTTGCATCTCTATGTGACGGAGTATTGGCGCGGGGTTATTCGGACAGTAGCGTGGTTGCTGGCGCTGGTGTGGGTGCTGCGGACGTATGATGCCGTGCGTCTTCTGCCTACGTTGCCAGACCTGACGAATCTGGATTGGGATACGCTGCCGGAAGGGTTGCCGACGCTGACCGTGGTGGTGCCGGCCCGGGATGAGGCGCAGAAGATTGCGGCGACGCTGGACGCGCTGATGATGGCGGATTATGCGGGCCTGCGTGTGTTGGTGGTGGATGATCGGTCGACGGATGGTACCGGCGCGATTGTGGATGCATATGTGGCGGAATATGCCGAGCGGAGACCGGGCACTCTGAGCGCGATTCACATTGCGGAGCTACCAGAGGGGTGGCTGGGAAAGACGTTTGCCTTGATGGTTGCAACGGAAAATAGCTCGTCGGATTATCTGCTGTTCACGGATGCGGATATCTTGTTCTCACCATCGATCTTGCGGCGAGCGCTGGTATGCGCGCAGGAGACGCAGGCGGACCATCTGGTGGTACTGCCGACAGTGGAGGTGAGGTCGCGCGGCGAGGGGATTGTGCTGGGGTTTCTGCAGCTGATGAGTTTGTGGGCGGTGCGGCCTTGGATGGTGCAGGAGCCGAAGGCGCGGCGGGATGTGGCCGGGATTGGGGCATTCAATCTCGTGCGGCGCGATGCGTTGAATGAGATTGGCGGATGGATTCCGCAACGGCTGGCGGTGCTTGAAGACATCACGCTGGGGAGACGAATGCGGGCTGCCGGAATGCGGCAGCGAGTGGCGTTTGCTCCCGGCATGGTGCTGGTGCACTGGGCCAAGGGTGGGCATGGAATTCTGGTCAATATGACAAAGAATCTGTTTTCGGCGTTCGGGTTTCAGCCGTCGTTCGTGGTGGTCGTGTGCGTGTGGATCGGAGTGTTTTTTTTGCTGCCGCTGGCAGGGCTGGTCTGGTGGGGAACGTTGGTGCAGGCGCTCGTGATTCTATGCTGCATCGGTGCGCTGTATCGGGTGATGGGGGAGGCCAGTAAGATTGATGCGCGGTATGCGTGGCTGTATCCGCTGGGCGCGGTGGCGATGATGTTTGCGATGATGCGGTCGATGGTCGTCGTGCTGCTTCAGCGCGGTGTGATGTGGAGGGGAACGCTGTATCCTCTGCGGGATCTGCGGATGCATAACAGCCCGTTTGTGTGGGAACGGGAGGCTCGGAAGAAGCGGGACGAGGAGATTCGCGCTACGGGAGTGGCGCGAAGGCTGGCGGCGCGGGCGGAGAAGCTCAAAAGGAAGACGAAAAGCTAAAAGCCCACTTCGCGTGGAGCGACCGTTTGCGGACCTTTTTGAGGCTTCGCGTGGCCCTTCCATTGGCCGGGATGGAGACTTGATGGGGGTAAAACTTAGACTTCGACTAACTGCTTGCCGTAGCGCTTTTGTACGTACTCGTCGAGGATTACCTGGAACTCTTCGACGATGTGGTCGCCCTTCAGCGTGGTGAAGAGATGGCCGTCGACGTACACGGGCGCCTTGGGCTCCTCAAAGGTGCCGGGAAGCGAGATGCCGATGTTGGCGTGCTTGCTTTCGCCAGGGCCATTGACGATGCATCCCATGACGGCGAGCTTAAGCTCTTCGACTCCAGGATAGTTCTTCTTCCACTCGGGCATAGATTCGACGAGGTAGTTCTGGATGCGCTCGGCGAGTTCCTGGAAATAGGTGGAGGTGGTGCGGCCGCAGCCAGGGCAGCTGGTGACTTGAGGCATGAAGCTGCGGATGGAGAGCGACTGAAGGATCTGCTGGCCGCAGCGGACTTCTTCGCTGCGATCTCCGCCGGGGGTGGGGGTAAGAGAAACGCGGATGGTGTCGCCGATACCGGCGAGCAGGAGCGGGGCGAGGCCAGCGGTTGAGGCGACTACGCCCTTCATGCCCATGCCGGCCTCAGTGAGACCGAGGTGGAGGGAGTAGTCGCAGCGGGAGGCTAGTTCGGTGTAGACGTCGATCAGGTCGCGGACGCCGGAGACCTTTGCGGAGAGGATGATCTGGTCGCGGCGGAGGCCGTAGCGTTCGGCGGCGGCAGCGTTATCGAGCGCGGAGACGACCATCGCTTCCATCATGACGTCTCGGGCTTCGAGGGGATGTAGAAGTTTGGAGTTCTCGTCCATCATCTTGGTGAGGAGAGCCTGGTCGAGCGAGCCCCAGTTGACGCCGATGCGGACTGGTTTCTGATGCTTGACGGCGACTTCGATCATGGTGCGGAAGTTGTCGTCGTCTTTACGTCCGATAGAGCAATTGCCGGGGTTGATGCGGTACTTGGCAAGGGCCTCGGCGGTGTCGGGGTATTTGGCGAGAAGAAGGTGACCGTTGTAGTGGAAGTCGCCGATGATCGGCGTATTCCAACCCTTGGCGTGGATGCCTTCAACGATATAGGGAACAGCCTTGGCGGCCTCGTCGTTATTGACGGTGATGCGAACCATCTCGGAGCCCGCACGCGCTAGGGAGGCGATCTGCTGAACGGTGCTTTCGACGTCGGCGGTGTCCGTGTTGGTCATCGATTGAACGACGACGGGAGCATCGGAACCGACTCGGATATTGCCGATGGTGACGGGGACGGATTTCCTGCGGTGGATGGCTGCCATACCTCTTGATTTTAGCAGTTTAGGGGTTGGCTATCGGGTCCGGGGGAAGAAGGAGGTCGTCGTCGGTCGAGCGGGTGGAGGCTTCTTCGCGATCATCTTCCACCTCAAGCAGTTGCCGGGCTTCGGTTAGGGAGAGGAGGGCTCCGTCCACGGAAAATTCATACTCCCCTGCGTTTTCAGGGACGGGAACGACGGACTCGACCGTGTGGCCGTGGTCGCGGAGAAGCTTAACGATGAGATCGGTATCGATCATGGCGCATTACCTCTGAAGGGTAGGATGCGGCTGGAATCGCGACGGCGGCCTCGCCAAGATCTTTTGGCGGGGAGAAGGGCACATGAGGCGGGTTAGCTCGGATTCAGCCCCAGGTGAATTCGATGGGGGTGTGGACGTCCGGGTGTAGGCTCTTGTGGACCGGGCAGGTGTGCGCAGCCCGCTCGAGTTTCTGCTGGTTTTCGGACGTGATTGAGTGGGGTACGTGGATGTTGACGGCCAGGCTCTTGATCATCCGAGGGGCGGTGGAGGTCATCTCCTTCTCGACGGTGGCGGTGGTTCCGGCGAGGTCGAGGTCGAGGGTGCGGGCCATAATGCCCATAACGGTGAGCATGCAGGTTCCGAGAGCGGTGGCGACGAGATCGGTGGGGGAGAAGCTTTCGCCGCGGCCTTGGTTGTCTTTTGGGGCGTCGGTGTTGAGTTCTGTGGCCGAGGGGCCGTGGACCGCCTTGCAGTGCAGGTCTCCCTGGTATTCGACTTGGATAGCGACCATTGTGGTTCCCTTTCGTTCTCTGGATACGATACAGCGAAAAACGTGATCGGGTAGTCTGAGTCTACGCAGGGAGTGGGTGGGCGACGGCGAGGGTTCCGTTGGCTGCCACAAGGAGGATGTGCATGGCGGCAGTAACGCAATATCGGTGCGAGATTTGTGGGATTGAGAGCTCGAATCCGATCCACTGGTTCGTGGTTCAGTGTAACCAGGAGGAGTTGACGATTCGGAAATGGGATGACGAGGTGGCTGCGGCGAAGGGCGCGCGGCACTACTGCGGAGAAGCGCATGCCGGAGTGTATGTAAGCCGTTGGCTGGAGGCTTCGTGCACGCCAGCGATCACGGATTTCACGAAGCCGTCGGCTGGGTAGCGGTGGGTGCGGGGGTAGACGCGTGAGTCGGAGACCGGTGAAGTGTTGGTGGCCCGGGGCAGAGTCCAACTGCCGACCTTCGCGTTAGGAGTGCGAATTTACACTTGCGGAGCCGTGCTACTTATTGCAGCCGGATGCGTCGAATACGCCTGTCTTCATTGAAAATTAGCGCATTCACATAGGTTAGAATTGTTGCAATGCGACGCAGGGATAACTGAAGCGAAGTATCCCAAAAGTATCCCAATCGCACGCTGAGCGGCCGTGAGTCCGCTTCCGCTTAGCGAGGAGATTCCATGCCGAGACCACCGGCCCCTGTGAAAGGGGTCTATCAGCGTGAAGACGATCCAAGCGGGAACTGGTACGCCAGGTTCCGCATTGACGGGAAACTGGTGAAGAAATCCTTCGGGACGGATCGTGCTGCCGCAATCCGATATGTAGAGAAGGCCAGGACCTTGAGACAGACAGGCGAGGGCCACATACCGCGATCGGCGAAAGGAATTCCAAAGACGGCCCGTGAAATGGAGGCGTTCACGGCGAATTCGTCCGTTCTGATTGCAGAGCTTTGCGACGACCTGCTTCGTCACATTCAAAGCAAACCGAACGTCTACAAAGACCAGAGAAATCCCCCATATCGTATTGGCCTGATCCGTGCCAAGTTTGGAGATCGTCCAGCGGCTTCCATCCGGCCCTTCGAGATCGCGGATTGGCTTGACAGCATGGACAAGGCTCCCGCGACCATCAATCGATATAAAGTGACGTTCTCTTCGCTGTACCGCTATGGCAAGCAACGCGACAAGGTGAATGTGAACCCGGCCCGGGAAGTCAGTCAGCACAAGCTAAACAATGGCGTGATTCGATTTCTCAAGCCTGAGGAGGAGAAACGACTGCGAGCGGTACTTCAGAAGGCTGTTGACGCCTGTGGTCCTCAGAATGAACGGCGTCGCAAACGCCTCCTTCATCGCATCTACGAACTCGATGTTGCGATAGGAACCGGAATGCGAAAGGGTGAGCAATACGGTTTGTTGTGGAGTGACATCGACTTCAGTCGTGGCGTTATCACTCTTAGAGATACCAAGAACGGTTCGAGCCGCGCAGTGCCCATGATCGACGACGTGGTTTACGCGTTCAAGCAACTTAAGAAACTCTCCCTGGATCGGAAGGATCGCGCCACGGACCGTCCCAATACTTCTCCTGAAAACGTTGTGTTCGGGATTGGTGACAATAAGAAATGGTGGGAGGCCGCGCTAAGAGACGCGAAAATTAAAGATCTTCGCTGGCATGACTTACGCCACACATTCTGCTCTCGACTTGCCCAGGCTGGAGTAAGCCTAAAAGTCATTCAGGAAGCCGCCGGTCACAAAACAATTTCCATGTCAGCGCGATACGCTCACATGGACCATACGACGCTAAAAACAGCGATGTCCGTTCTCAATAGGGCTAAATGAACACGAGCGCATTGGCCGGGTTCTGTTCCCGAGCTTTATTACAGACTTACCCGAGGGGTCACCAAAGAATTGGTTCGCACCCAATACGATCGACCGCGCTGGATCCCTTAAACAATCTTTCCACAATCGAAACCAAGTGATCGCGTAGGGGGCGACCGTGCAAGGTTGCCCCGACGCTGCTCACATTACTCTCAAGGCGAAGAGTCCGGGTTCGAGCCCCGGTAACGCTACCAAAATCCCCAATAAAATCAACGGTTTGAAGGCAAGCGCGGAGAGTCCGTCGTTTGCCGTCTTCGTTCTGGTGGCACTTTTGTCGTGCAGTGCGTGGTGTGAAATTCATTGGTGCAGGCTGCGCTCCGTGTGAGCGTTAAAGTATGCTTCAAAAACTTCACACCTATCACCGGAACGCAATCAGTCCAGAGAAGCCACGCTGAGATGGGAGCCATCCGGCAACTCGGCGGTAGAATGTCTGCGAGCCTATGCCCACAGAAATTGTCCACAATTTATCGCCGGAGGAGCAGGAACTTGCCCGGAAGCGGCAGGAACTGGCCATCCTGCAAGCCGAACTCATCGACCGCGAGTTGTCGCTGGCCAACCTGCGCGCCGAACTCGCCGCATTCGAGGGGCGCTACCTGCGGGAAGTCGGCATACTTTATGCCGAACTCGACGACTGGAATGCGAAGATCGCCGAATTCGCGGCGGAGGCTGCGGGAACCGAGCAGGCCCGCGCTGCTGCGTCAGAGGCGCGGGCGCAGGCAGACGAATCCTACGCCGCCGCACATGGCGAGGCTTCCAAGGCAGAGGACTTTTCGCCGTCACCCGAGTTGAGAAAGCTATTCAGAGACGTAGTGAACCAGATACATCCCGACCGTGCGGCGAGCGAAGTCGACCGCGCTCTGCGTACCCGGCTGACGGCAGAAGCCAATCTTGCCTATAAGCGGCAAGACGCGGATGCTCTGCGAAAGATACTGGAAGAGTACAAGAATAGCCCGGAATCTGTGAAGGGCGACGGCGCGGCGGCGGACTTGCAGCGCATCCTCCTCCAGATTCGGCGAATATCAAAGAGGCTTGCTGAGATTGAGGTCGAAGTCGCAGAATTGAAGGCTTCCGAAATTGCTCTCCTGATGTCAAAGGTAGCAATCACAGCAGCCAAAGGCCGTAACTTGCTTGCCGAAATGAAGAAAGACGTTCAGCAACGAATCGACCTGGCGCGCACTGAGTATAAGGATCAGTCCGCAAGGACGAGACCACGATGAGCGCAGGACAGGAAAAGCCGGGAGGATTAGTTCAGGTACAGTCCACGGCTCTGGCCAAAGGTGGAGCGAACTCCCTCGCAGTGCGTGGTCTAAATCACCTGCGAGACAAGGAGCTGGCAGAGGAATGGCTCAGGAAGGGCCTTGAACTGCAAACGACTATGCCGGCAGGCGTGCGGCCTGAGCTTCAAACAACTCTTGAATATATCAAACAGATATCGACCGGAACTAAACCCGACGTCGCGGCCGAGAACCTGCGCATGACGCCCGAGGATCAAGAGAGGGCCCGCGTGGCTCACCACTTCATGCCGGATACCTTAAATGAATGTGCGCAACTGGAAGAGGCGCGGAACAATCAACTTCTGGAGGTATTCCTATGCTTTGAACGTGGGATACAACTTGACCCGCATCATCCACTGTTACAGCACAACATTGGGACCGCATATTATTTTGGCCGGGGTGTAAAGCAGGATTACTCGCAAGCATATATTTGGTTTCGCAAAGCCGCGGAACAGGGGAACGCCAACGCGCAATACTGCCTCGGAACTCTTTACAGCGACGGCGAGGGCGTAGACCGGGACGAAGTCGAGGCGGCGGCGTGGCTCCACAAGGCAGCCGAGCAGGGCAACACAGACGCACAGGTCGGCTTGGGCTTGGCATACAAAACCGGCAGTGGTGTCCCGCAGGACTACGCGCAAGGGGCGATGTGGCTTCGCAGAGCGGGTGAAAAGGAAGATTTTGGTGATCCCACCGCAGATTAATTTGGCAGTCGGGGTGCCGGTCAGATCGCTCAAACCTGTTTTATGCTCTCGTCAATATAATCTGTCAGGTTCACGGATCTCCCATCGGATGCTGAGCCTATTGGACGCGAAAACGTGAAAGGTGTTCTATGTCGTCCTCATCCAACTCAATCGCCCGAATTGGCTGAAGCGTTCCACAGTGCAAAAGTGCCTCGTCCCACTTCGTCCAGTCAACATCTCTGAGAAACTCTTTCACGATGTGATTGTAAGCACCTGACCCGAACGGAACGGCAAATTCCAAACTGCCGTCTTGAGCCTTGATGCGAAGGGAACACCGGTGCCCAGTTGCTGGATTGTAGGAATAACTCACTGCCGTTTCGTATCCCATATCGACTCCCTGAGTTCATCGTACCGATAAATGCTGACGGAAAAGTATCCCGGATCGAATCATGAACACAAGGCTTTCATCTGTTTACTCATCGGATACTTGGGTGGTTCCCAACCGACAGGCAGCAGCGTCTAACTGAACTCCAGGCCCTCACCTGCGAGCTTGTAAGGTACAGAAACCTGCCTTTTGTGTGACGACTCCAGTCTGTTCAAGAACCGGTTATGCTACTCTGCCGCACATGCCTACTTTCAGAGAGAGACTCGGCGGTTTTCTAAATGCAGCGGAACGGGAGCTTGCCTACCAGAAGACGCAACCGAATCCAGATCAGAACGCAATCGCAATATCGGAACGTGAAATGCAGCGTCGGAAGGAGGAATTAAACCGAGTACCACGGGAGTGAGATCGTTATGCTGACATGAATATACCTGTGTCACCATGACGGTGCGAAGTTTGCCAAATAGCCTATTTTTTCGCTTGATAGAAAAGCGAGGCTTGGAATATGCGCAGTCTACTTGAAAGCGGGTGGCAGAGAATCATGGGCCTGAATACCTATGTTGACGATAGCGGGAGCGATCCAAGTAGCGCCGTGTATGTATTGGGTGGGGTTTGCCTGCCTTCGTCATGGTGGGACGAACAGGTTTGCCCGGAATGGTCTGGGGTGTTGAATGCAACTCCTTCAATTCCGTATTTCAAGGCGTCTGAAGTATGGGAAACAGATATTGCCAAAGACATTGCTTGGGCTGCACTTGAACCGCATCAACGGAGAAGGAAAGTCAATGCTCTGGTAGATGTGTTGACAACATACCAACCCCTCACTTTCTCTTTCCAGCTTGACTGGCCTATATTCCAGGAATTCAAGAAAGCGTACGCTCTGCCGAAAGGCAAAAATGATCCCTATTTCTATCTCTACTATGGCGCCATCATCCTTCAAGCGAGATGGGGCCTCAGGGAGGCAAATCCTGCCCCAGTTAATTTCGTATTCGACAACCAAAACAAAGTCGGAAAACAAGTGAAGGAGTGGTATCAAACCTTTAAGAGAAAGTGTTCGCTTGAGATTCAGGAACGCCTGGGGGACGATCCTCAATTTAAGGATGAAAAGGTGTGCCTCCCTCTTCAGTGTGCAGATATGTTTGCCTGGTATGCGCGAAGGAACGCTCTCGACTCGTTTCCCAACGATTGGCACAGAAGCGTATGGGACCTCTTGAGCAAGTATTATTCTGCCGGAACTGTTGATATGGAAGACTTGATTGCTATTGGGAAATGGACCGGTATCATTGAGTCGTGAAGAAGCCGCCTGAGAATCCTGAACCGCAGAAACTCACCCCTTCGGATTGATGGTCAGGTTAGATCGTGCCCAGGTCAAATACAGCGCCAGGACGAAGCACTCGCTCACGGCAATTTCCATCAGCATCCGTGTATAGTCCACGTCAGACGATTGCCACCTAGTCGCATCAACAGGCGCGCGAAAGATAGGGGCGTGCCAAAGCTTCACGCGCTGCGTAGGAAACCTGCCGCCATACGTCTTGATCTGTACCCAAGGAGGAAAGAGAGTGAGCAGCAGGACAACGATAAAGCCCAACCAGACGCAAGTTCCGCTCCGCCGTGAACCGACAAACATCGCTATTGCTGCACCCCAGGTCATGAACCGCAGTCTGAACCGATACACGAGCGCGGCGAGTAGCACCAGTCCAAGTAGTTCCGCCTGCTCCGCCGCGAATAAGGGGACATTGAGAGAAAATCCTGCGCCAAGCGCCCACAGTGGAGCACGTCTATTTGTCGACTGGGGCTGAATCTGGTCAATCGGCTTCTCTATGGTGTAGAGAGTATCTTGCGATGACGACGGTGCTGGCTCCTGCGAGACCTCATCCAATCTCAGTTGCACCGGTTGCTGAACGGCTGGCGCGAAAGAGCAGAGTACGACGACTGCAATCGCATAGAGCAAGACCAGTGCAAGGTAGACCCGATAGCGCAAGATTTTCCGGATGTCCATGATGGCAGAAGTATAGATCAGCCAACTCCGGTGACGCCCACACCGTGCCCTCCCGCAATCGCCCCCCCGCGCGTATTCGCAGTCCGCGAACGCACATAGAACATCGCCCCGCGCATGTGCAAATGCGCCTTCAGAGAATCGCAGAATTGCGTGTAGCGAGATCATTCTCATACGCAGTTTTTCGGCTGTACAAGCGCGATGCTACGCACCGGATGGATTTATGACGCTGCGACCAGAATGTTTCTTGTGAATCTGCTGAAGCCACATGCGATGGGATAATTGTGACGCCCGGACGCTATGAACAAATCAGCGCGCTAGTGCGTTCAGACAAGCGTAAGGTGCTCTCCAGATCCAGGGAAATTACATCGCTGAAGCAGCAAAAGAGCAGTGAAGCGAAGGTGCTCCCGGACCGCAGTGGTCGAAGTACCCTCCGTTCCAGCGTCCGTCAAGGCGCTTCGCCCGCTACGCGGCGCGCAAAATCGCGCGGCCTTGACCGACGCCTCCGCTCCGGGTGAGGCCCTATTATGAGAAGAATGTCTTCTTCTCATGTGTCCAAAGACACATGGAAAAGCGGCGGCGGGAGAGCCAAAGCGGGTCGATGAGGACAGTAAAGCCACCGAACTATGTCAGGAGTTTGTTGCAGTTTCCTGACATCGGGATATACTGAGGAAGTCAGAAAGTTGCTGCATTTATCTGACAAGGTCTACCCCATGACTACTCCAGCATCCAGCATTCCAGCCGCCATCCGGGACCGCATCTCCGCCCCGGCGCACCCCCGAGTGTGGACGCCGGAGGACTTCGCCGACCTGGGACCGCGCACTGCGGTCGATCAGGCGCTCCACCGGCTGGTTGCTTCCCGCGACCTTCGGCGGATCGCTCGCGGCTTTTACGACACCCCCCAGGACAACCGGCTCACGGGGAAGCCAACCTACCCCAACCCGCGCGACGTGATCGACGCGCTAACCCGGAAGGGCAAGGTTCGGGTGGTGGTTGATGGCCTCACCGCCGCCAACGATCTCGGACTTACAGACGCCGTCCCAGCACGAATCGGCGTACTGACCGATGGCCGCTTGCGGCCCATCACCCTCGGCAATCTCACCCTCGATTTCCAGGCCGCCGCACCCAGCCGCCTCTATTGGGCGGGCCGTCCCGCCATGCGCTTTGTGCAGGCGCTCCATTGGCTGCGCGACATGCTTCCAGCCGACGACGGAAGCATCCGCAAGCAACTTATCTCCATCCTCAGAGACCCCGATCATGGGCTGGCGATTCAGGACGATTTGCGTAGCGGACTATCGGCCCTGCCGGAGTGGATGCGGGTAATTGTGCGCGACTTGCTCCAGCAGGTTAGTGCGCGCGCGCTGCCGCCGGCAAAGAAGGCGAAGCCCGCGAGACGCGCACCGGCACCAGCCCGCAACATTAAGAAGCAGAGGAGTTCACTCAGCCGATGACCGAGGGTTTCCAGACCGTACTAACTGCGAGCGACGAAGAACGCCGCGACCTTTTCGTGGGCGCTGCCAACCGACTACGCACCAACGAGCAGAACCTCGAAAAGGACTTCTGGGTCTGTTGGACGCTCGACGCACTCTTCAACGAACTGGAGGCCAGTGGACCTCGCCTGCTGTTCAAAGGCGGTACTTCACTCTCGAAGGGCTATGGCCTAATCGAACGCTTCTCAGAAGACATCGACATCACCGTTTTCAGGGAAGACATCGGGCAGCCCGCCACCGTGGAGGAGTTGGAAACCCTGAGCGGCAAGAAACGCACCGCTCGTTTAGACGTCATCAAATCTGCCTGCCAGACGTACATCCAAGGCTCGATGCTGGAGCGGTTGAGCGCGCTGCTACTTGAGACGCTCCGAGACGCAAAGATAAACGCGAATCGGGCGCGTGTGGAATCCGACCCTGCTGACCCCGACGGCCAGAGCTTGCTTCTCTGGTATCCCACCACAACGGCAGGAGGAAACGAGTACATCCGTCGCGCAATCAAGATCGAATCTGGAGCAAAGTCCGCGCTCGATCCTCATGCTCCAGTCGTCGTAAGGCCGTACATCGCGGACGATCTTCCGAATCTCGATCTAGCGGTGGGCAACGTAACGACCGTCGATCCCAGCCGCACATTTTGGGACAAGATCGTTATCCTGCATGGTCTACGCAGGTGGTGGGATCGCCGTAGAGAATTGAAGGGAGGCGGCCAGCGCGTCTCGCGACACTACTATGATGTCTACCGGCTCCTAGCGTCGGAGATAGGCACAAAGGCAAGCGCAGATATGGACATGGCCGAAGACTGCGTTCGACACGCACGGATGTTCTTCAACCGGCCCGATCTTGACCTGGCATCTGCCATTCCCGGTAGCTTTGCCTTGACTCCCCACGACGGGATGCTTGGCGATCTGCGGCGGGATTATGAAGCCATGTCTGGCATGGTATTCGGTCCAGTTCCCAGCGTGGATGAGGTGGTCGCGGCTGTTGCAGAGCTGGAGCAGCGTCTTAACCGGAGAGATTTATTTCCATACAGAGTCTGAAAACGACGGCGCTCCCAAACTCTTTATAGGACCAATCAACCTATCAGCTTCAGCGGCTGTCACGACCAGTTGCTCGGCTCGCTTGACAGCGTGCGCCCAAGTTTCGTCCCTTGGGCGATGAGAGTAGTTTTCTATTACTACCATGTGACACCTAATATCCATAGAATGAATAGGATAGCTTGACGTGACTCGTGAGCAGCAGTACGCTATGTGCAGTCCTAAACGGTGAAAGGTAGTGTTAGCAATGAACGATTCGTGGACGATTCAACTCAAAGAACCGGGGTGGGGTGCAGGAACTTTACTCCTTCAGAACGGCCAAGTGACGGGCGGAGACAACAGGTTTGATTACAGCGGAACATACACGAAGAATGGAAATGTCATTGTTGCTCATAAAGTGCTTATCCGGCGGAAGGGATCCGAGGGAGTTCATAAAGTGCGGATTGGGCCAAAGGTATCGGACGAAGCGCATGTGTTCGCGGATGCCCTGTTCGGCTATGACGATATTTGCTTGGACCTGACTGGAACGATCGACGGGGGCAAGGGTGCAGCAATTGGGGCAATAGGCGGGACCGTGTTCCAACTCAATGGGGAAATCACCAAGCACGGCGGTTAGCCCGTCAGGCCCAAGCCTGCCCGCGCTGAGTGACGCAGATATATAGTGGGGGATTTCGAGCATCGAAAGGCGGCCCCGGCGCTGCACGAGGAAGGTGCTACGGGGCTCTACGGATCGTTTCAAGCTCCCGACAAGCACCAGCCGCACCTGCGCTACACGCCTTGCGAAACAGTGCTTCCGCCCGAACATCATCCCGCTCCACACCGGCCCCCCTGTGATACATGGAGCCTAGGTGCTGACAACCTTGACCGAATCCTAGATCGCAAGACTTGGCATAAAGTGAAACGGCTATCGGACAGTCTGAGGCGGATTTCATTCCACAGCTGACATCGTGCTCAACGCCAAGATCGTCACAGGCGAATCCCTCGCCGCCGTGACAACCTTTTGAATAGAAGGCCTGCTTTTTAGCGAAGTTCATTGGCACCCCGATGCCGTTTTCATACATATAGCCAAGGTGGCCACAGGCAACCGCCTCGCCTCTTTCACACGCCTGCTCGAATAGCGGAACCGCATTTGAGAAAGGGGTTCCGGCCATGGATGAGCGTGCAGGCAGTCCTCCCAGTCCGAGGATGTATATAACGGTGAGCTTGTCGCACGCATCCCATCTGCCGGCAGCACAAGCCTTGTCCAGAAGAGGCCTTGCCTCCACAAAATTCTTTTGATCGAAGAGTGTTTCGCCCTGCCGCTCGATTCTGACAATAGTCCGTTCCTGAGCAGTTGAGCCCTTTGACTCAGAGCGAGATTGCCCCATGGCAGTCGCCAGCAGAACCAGAGGTAATAAGAAGGCGGCGGTTGTTCTGTGCATTGATCTCATCAAATTCCCATCCAGGCACCGGCTCGGGTATGCGGCGCAACCGCGTCGTCCAACACAGTGTTTGCAGGCGGGACCGTGCATTCAGTGTGAGCCAATTCTACTGTGGAAGGCCGTCCAATGACTCCTCCCTACTCGCCGAGATTGCCACGCGCGGTGACTGATGGCTTCCAGCGACGCTTTATACCTTGCACACCGACAAAATCTCCAAGGACGCCGATCTGTTGCTTCGCAATCTCTCTACAATCCTGATCCGGATCGTTCCAAGCCGTTTTGAGAACAGGCCCATCGATAAGGGGATCGCAGGACCGGATTACGTGCCATCGCAGGCTCTTGAAGTTTCGGTCGTCCTCCTTCTCTAAAAGGCGCTGGTATATTGCTGTCTTGATCTTCGGAGTCGTTTGAATGTGCTTGAAAAAGTGCTCAGGGACAGAAGTATCGATCCATTTGTCCAGGCAAAGTGTCCACATCTTTCCGTACTCTTCGGGCGGCGGATAACCCTCTCCGCACGCTACCGAACCGTCCCTCCCGGTGGAGCGGCTTTCCCAGACTAAATCGGGGTTAACAGCAGCCGCGCAGAGAACCTTCTCGTGTTCGTATTCGCTCATACCCAACTGCTCCGATGGCGTTTCCAGAAGCGCCACAACAAAGCGCATTTCAAGTTTCGGGTTGCGCATGAGCCCAAGCCATTCCACCTGGCTCATGGTTAGTAGCTGTTCTTTCCATGCCTCGGAAAGTCCGATCCGTCGGTCTCTCCAGGGCAAGTTCTGGCACTGCGGGTTGCTCCAAAGCGCGGCGCGCACTATAGGCTCTGGGTCTTGGAGCAAGTCTGGCTCGTAGTTTCTTACGTCGATTAATTCTGTCTTCAGGTGCCCTGCCGCCCACGCCCGGACGAACGTATTTTCATCTGCGTAGACGAGGTCCAGGAACCCTGGCGCCATCCAAACTTCCGCCTTATGGAGTTCACGCAGGAAGTCCTTCCGCTCATGGGGGGACGTGATTGACTTGTACTCTGCAATAAACATTTGGGTGGCGTAGTCGTCGGGATTCTTCCACGGCTTTGGATCCCTCATACCCTGCCCCCTATGAATCTCACGCCTTTTCCATGCCTCCATGGCGATCGTGCTCGGCCTCGCGTTCGGCCAGCCGTCGTCGTACCAGCCGCACGCCATTTGCATATCTGCTTGCTCTTGCGCAGTCTTCAACTCCGCCCGAATTGAATCGATGAGAGTCGCGTGAGCTGCCTGATTCACAGTTACGGTATATACGCCGTAATTAACCCATGCCAGAGCAGCCAGGGCGACGATCAATAGGACAATAATCAACGCGAACAAGTCGTGCCTCCATTCCAGTCCATAGCTTATCCTCAACACCGGGCAGCGCCGCGACTACTGAGATTGGTACAGCGTACCTCACGCAGATGCACCACGCTTTCCATGCCACGGGGGCTGTCGCGGTGGTACTCCGATCAGCATGATTGGCTGTCTCCACCAATGTTCCTGGTGCCACGAACTCAAAGCAGAGCAGCTACGCTGCTGCGCAGCGGGTGTAGGGCTGACACGTCATCCCCAATAGGGAACTGCGAAGCTACCCAAAGTTCACGATTGATAACGTGTTTTCTTTCAGTAGCTTATGTTTTGGCGTTTACGACTGTAAACGCCGATAAAATGGATAACATCCGTATCAGCAGCGGTGGTTTGCAGAAACCTGTAACGCCGTGGAGGCATCCAAGCGCTTCAAGGGACTACTGTTCCAGGTGGCATATCGATGGCCTCCGCTAATGACAAGCCGCAAGAAGCTGCTTCGCCGTCGGCGTCTACCGTCTCAGGAAATGAGACCTCCCGCGCCAGATCCATTGCCACCCGCCTTACCGACGCGGAGTTCGGTGAGGTTGAGGCAGCAGCCGCGAATACCGGTAAAAAGGTGGCGGAATGGCTACGTGAGGCGGCGCTTGCTCATGCTCGTGCCGGTCAGGACAAAACCGATTCGATCTTGCTGGCTGAGATCATGGGGATGCGCTCGCTCATGCTGAATCTGTTCGCCAGAGCGTCGGAAGGTCCACTAACGACCGACGATCTACGCAAGATGTCAGCCTATTCGGACTCCATTAAGGAGCAGCGGGCGCAGGATTACATGGCGCAGAGGCGTCGCCGGAACAGTCCCAAAACCATGGACACGCCGTAATGAAACTCTCCCGCATTCGGTTTGCCTTTCCCTGGCGGATCGCGCTGATCCTGGCACTCCTTCCATGCCTCCCATTAGTCGGCTTCTGGGCTTGGTTACGGTGGGAAGTTCCGCCACTACAACGGTATTATCTGATCGCATATTGGCACAGTTCCGAACACGCAAATCAGCCTGATGCCAAGACTCAAATCCGATGGCTCATCGAGACGGCTCCCGGACGTAAGAGACAGTGGCTGTTCGCCCCCGATGTCACCGAGGGAAGTGAGAGTGAACTCCCTTTGGAACTCTCGTCTTTTGCTCTTGAACAAGGATGGACGGGCATAGAAAGAACCGTAGTGGAAAGCGTGGATTCCACCGAGGTCGAAAAGCTCCTGCGTGAAGATTTTTATGACGGCGAAAGTTTCCGCCGACTCGTCAATGAACCGCTACTCTATGGTGTCGCGGCCTGGCTGATCGTCGCCTATTTGACATTCGTGATGAGATGGGACATCGGGTACGAATGGAGACAGCTTCGACGCGCGATTACGGAGCCCCAATGGTCATCGAATTATGGAAGGGATTGGACCGAGAATCGAGACGGGATTGTTGCTCGAATCCGGTTGCGAATTGCCCACTGGATTAGTGAGCAGAAAGCAGAGCTTGAGTGGCCGAGTGTTTGGCCCGCAATCATTCGCAGATTCGGTCTCAAGAAGTTGCCAAATCCAGAAACGCTTCGTGGGAGTGATGGACCAGCGTCGACTCAAGTTCGCGGCGAGGTTTCTACTGCTCGGCAACTCGCTACTCCACCCTCTTCGCACTCCTCAAAACCACCATCCCAGCGTCGTACTATCTTCCCCGGATCGTCTCCATCGGGTGCTGCGCATTCGCAGGCAGAACCGTGGGACGAATCGAAATGGATTGATTGACGAAAAGACTTCTGATGTCTCTGTGTATTCCAGACCGAATCGTGTATCAACTTGGCATTGCTTCGCTCAAATCTAACCAGCGTAGACAGCCCTCACGTTAATCTCCCTTCAACCAGTCTCAAAGGGCTGCTTGACGAGAGTTATTTGAGAGGCTGAATGTCCTCGTCTTGAACATGGAATACACCAGTTGGAACTCACGGAGACGGTGTTGTTTGAGACTGTTCTCAAGCAGCGTATCGAGCCTCCATTGAGTCAGCTATAACTCTTGCATAGGTCGAGTAATTGCCATTCAAATCATTGGTTCATTACTCCGCTAATAGCTTTGCGTAAGACAGAAATAGCCAATATCCATAGGGGTTTTGTCGATCATGAGTCGAAAAATATTTCGGCAATAACGACCCACGTATCCACAAATCTCGGCTACGATGTGAATCAAGACAGTAACTAGCTGAGTCTCACGGGCCAAGATATGTTGACTATCTCTAAATCGTTGTCTGCTGGACAAGCACGGACGTATCACGCGCGCGAGTTCACCTCTGAACGACAGAACTACTGGAGCCGCGATCAGCAAGGGCATAGCGAGTGGCAAGGAAGCCTCGCGAAGGAGTGGGGCTTACATGGCGACGTAGGGGCTGAGGAGTTTGCTCGCTTGAGTGAAGGTCGGCGTCCCGAGAGCGATGCGCAGCTCGTTAAGCACCAGCCCGCCAGGACCTACGAGAATCAATATGGCAAGCAGATCACCAGTTCAGAACATCGTGCAGGATGGGATGCGACGTTCTCTGCACCCAAGTCTGTTTCGCTTACGGCCCTTGTGGGTGGCGATGATCGTGTGCGCGAAGCACATCGCGAGAGTGTTCGCGTAGCGTTGCAGGAATTGGAGCGGTATACACAGGCACGGATCGGTAATGTCCATGCGCCGGAGACTACGGGCAAGTTCATTGCCGCTACCTTTGAGCATGACACCGCTCGTCCAGTGGAAGGCTACGCTGCGCCGCAGCTTCATACTCACGCAGTCGTCTTCAATGTGACTGAGCGGGACAATGGGCAGACGCGTGCATTGCAAGAGCGCAGCCTCTTCCAGTCGCAACAGTACGCGACAACCGTGTACCGATCCGAGCTTGCGATGAGACTGCAGGGTCTCGGTTATGAGATCGAACGCGGCAAACATGGGCAGCCTGAGATCAAGGGTTATTCGCAGGAGTATCTGGAGGCATCGAGCCCGCGCCGTGTGCAGATCAAAGAACACCTACAGGAGATCGGAAGAGAAGGTGCAGGCGCAGCGCAAGTTGCCGCTCATCGCACTCGCGACAGCAAAGAGCTTCATTCACCGGAAGAAGTGTTGCAGCAGCACCGTGAACTCGCCGCAAGGTTTGGCCATCAGGCAGATCGTGTCGTCGCAAAGGCACAGGTACAGCACCATGAAGTGCAGTCGGAGAAGACAGCGCAGCAGTCGGTGACTTATTCCCGCAATCACGTCTTCGAACGCTCCGCAGTTCAGGACGAACGCGCAATCCTGCAAGCGGCGATAGACCGCAGCATGGGACAAGCCTCTTACAACCAAGTGCGACAGGAGTTTGAACAGCGGGTAGCGCGTGGGGAGTTTCGGGCGATTGAGCGGACGGATGGTCGAGCGGCTACCCTGTATACGACCTCTGAAATGATTCGTATGGAGCGGGAGATCG
>Ga0302140_10004157_pt1 | contig 18399 bp, 13 predicted proteins | sample I_Bog_E1_1_FD_202095 | JGI IMG/M metagenome (GOLD analysis project Ga0302140, IMG submission 202095) | Peat permafrost microbial communities from Stordalen Mire near Abisko, Sweden - I_Bog_E1_1 | ecosystem: Environmental > Terrestrial > Soil > Wetlands > Peat | place: Sweden: Abisko, Stordalen... | reverse complement strand
GACCTCGTCTATTTGGATGAAGAATGCCGGGTCATTGAGGTAGTCGAGTCTTTCCCCACATTCCGAGTTACCCCTTCGAGTCCAAGAGCCGCCAGCGTCCTCGCCCTGCCTACTCATTCGATTTACTCATCGCAAACTCAGCCTGGCGACCAATTAGTCCTCTGCGCAGTTGAAGAAATGGAACGCCGCCTCGAGCGATTCTCGAATGGTGCTCCCGGCTCTGTGCAAAGCGCTGTCCTGCTCCGCGAAGTACCGCTTTGGAGCGGTGGACCCGGCTTGCTTCAATTGGAAGACAGATCCACCGGGACTCCGAGCGGTCCTAATCAGATTCTCGAAATGGACCTGGTCGAACCGACAGCCAGAAACATCAAGACACCCAAGAATTGGCTTGAGCGCTGGTGGTCTCCGGATCCAAGAAAAGCCCCGCGTGAGCCGTCCCCCGGAGTCGCTGCCTATTACTGGACCGGCGCCAATCCCGAGCCACACAACATCAAGGACATAAGTTCAACGGGGCTATACATCATAACTGAGGAACGTTGGTATCCAGGCACGCTTGTGCTCATGACCTTGACCAGATCGGATAGCGGAGACAAGAGCGCTGAACACTCAATCTCGGTCCACTCAAGAGCCGTTCGCTGGGGAGATGACGGCGTCGGTCTCCAATTCGTCCTCGCAAAGCCCAAGCGCCCGAAACGCGGCGATACCTCGCCGGTTGATGGAGTCGATCAGAAAGAGATCGAAGAGTTCCTCCTGCGGCTCCGGAAAAGTAACGGATAAGCGCTTCCATGCGCCACATTAGTAACTTCAAACGGTAACATCCAAAGTTATCTTGCTGGTTTTGTCGCTATTCGGCTAGTATTCACGCTACATAGCGAAAGGAGGGAAAACAATGAAGATTCTAGGCATTCTTCACCGCCAAGCCTTGCTCATCATGCACCGCCGGAATCGGAGTGCGGTCATATCCCGCGCGCGCGGCGACATTCGATCCAGATACAACCAGACTCGCGTCCCCCTTTTCTGCCGCGAGGACGGCGGTGCACTCGTTGAGTTCGCATTGGTTATGCCAATGTTCCTTACGCTCATCACGGGAATGTTCGCCTTCGGATTGACCATGAACAATTACGTCGAACTGACCAATGCCGTCAGCATCGGCGCTCGAGCATTTGCTGACGGCGCCGGTGTCACCGCGGGAGCGACAGACCAATGCGCCTTCGCCATTTCCACCGTTAAAGCTGCGGCCCCGAACCTGAACTCCGGCAACATGAACGTGACCGTTTCAATCAATGGTGGCGCCGCCCAAACAACCTGTTCTGGCGTTACCTTGACACCCACAAACCCTGCTACCGTGACGGCTACATATCCGTGCACATTTCTAATATTTTCGGGAAAAATGTCTTGTAACCTGGCAGCGTCAACCACGGAGCTAATTCAATGACCAAAATCAAATCGCTTTTCGTCCGCGCCATAAAGGACCAAAGTGCGCAAGTGCTTCCCTGGTCTGTTTTTATGATGATTCTGTTTCTTGGCATGACTGGATTGGTCGTCGATGTGGGCCATGCCATGTTTTGCCAACGCGAGTTGCAGGCCGCCACGGATGCCGCCGCCCTCGCGGGCGCCAGGTATCTCTACACCTCGAACCCTGCGACCTTCTCCACCTCAGCTGCCGCGACCACTGCGCTTCAGTACAGCGCCGTGACCGGGAACTTGAACGCCAAACCCAACCTGTGGGCCGTCACGATCAACACAACCGGGAGTTGCCTTTCCACCCTCGTAAGCCTGGGCCTTCCCTGCACAACCGGTACGACAGACAATGCAATCCGGGTGGTCGAAACCGCCACCGTGCCCACCTATTTCATCCGAGCATTGAAAATGATTCCGGGCCTCAACCCATCCGCAACGCTCACAGTGCAGGCAACAGCGACTGCCAGCGCCCTGGGCACTTATTCAACGCCTTACAACGTCGTCATCCTGGTTGACACCACTGCGTCGATGAATACCACCGATGGCAACTGTGGGGGCAAAACTCGTATCGAGTGCGCACTGGGCGGTGTATCGACACTTCTGACGGGCCTTTCACCCTGCCCACCCACAACATCCGGAACTTGCGCTATTGGCTCCGCCCAGGATCGTGTCGCTCTGATGACCTTCCCGGCAATTTATCAGGAAGTTCAGACCACCTCGAAGGGCAAAACCACGACGACAAACGTGCAGAGCCTGGATTCGACATGCGGCGGGACACTCAACTCGCCAACACAGAGCCCGGCCATGGTCGCCCCTTACCCCACACCGGCTATCCCCGGAACGGCGACTACAACATCACTCTCGACCGGCTATGACCCGACCGGAGTCAACACGGCGACGTACCTGCTCACATCCAGCACCGACGGAACCACCGGTTTCGTCAATGACTATCGAGCTAGCGACAGCACAACCACGTTGAACTCCTCCTCGAATCTCGCGTCGGCAACGGGAGCGGTGAGTGGCTGCAACGGACTGCAATCCCCGGGAGGCGAAAGTACGTACTACGCGGGTGCCCTTTACGCGGCCCAAACCGCGCTTCTTAACGCGCAGTATCAGTATCCGAGCACCTCGCCTGTGCCAACCGCGCAGAACATCATCATCCTCATCTCCGATGGCGCAGCCACCGCCGGCTCCAGCAATATCTCCGGGGGGCCGACTACAAGATGGGCGAGCGGGTCAGGTGGGGCAACATCCACATATACCAACTATCCCTCATCCGTGGACGAATGTCAGCAGGCTGTCGCCGCAGCAAATTGGGCAAAGCAGCAGGGCACCATCATCTACTCAATCGCATATGGTGCGGAAACAACGGGCTGCACCACAGACTCCTCCGGTCCGCAGGCGAACATTGCTCCGTGCCTGACAATGTCAGAGATTGCCACGGACGCTGACCACTTCTATTCCGACTTCAATCAAACCGGTACTGGGATCGACGCGTCTTGCACATCGATTCACCCGGCCACGGCAGTTAACGAGATCTTCAGCTCAATCCTGGAGAACCTGGTTCCGGTGCGGTTGATTCCAGACGGTACCACTTAGAGTGACATTCGGTAGTTAGCTATCTGGCTTCCCGGCGCGGCGTAACATTGCTCCCGGGAAGCCTTATTTATGCTTACTCGAATACTTCCGGAATAATTAAGAGTACTTCTACTCTTCTAACTTGCCCGCCTTGCGTGGCCGGCCTGAATTGCCACTGAGCTAGCGCATTCAAAACAAACTTGGCTTGCTCAAATTCCGCCGGAAATGCAATGGTAAGTGTTTCAAAGCGTCCCGCCTGGTTGACATAGCCATGGACCATAAGAGCATCCGCATTTATTTCCCCGGGAGGTATGTTGGGTCGCACGATGTTATAAGGCCATGGTGCTTCCAGTCGAGTTACATCGGCTTGCGCCGCCGCATCATCTGCACGTGGGAGCGAATACTGTAGAATCCAACTCTTCGGCAGACCTACATGCATGTAAACCGTGTACGCCAATCTGCCGCTCCAGAGAGTCGCGGTCTCAGGGTACTTATCTGTGAGCGATGATCCCACCACCACCGAAGCAAACTGGCCTTCCTTCGGAAGCGTGATGTGCGCAACCGACGGGCCGTCGCCCGTGCCGTTCCCGGAGCCTGATTCCGCACCTTGTACCGGCCCCGTCTGACCGCCATTCCGGTTGCCCGCATTTCCACGATCGCCGCCTGATGCGCCTGTTCCCTGCGTGCCACTCAGGCCGGTCCCTTTACTCGCAGGGTTGCCATTACCCGAGCGCGCTGCGTCCCCATTCGGCGATGAGCCCTCCCCATGCGAAGCATTCGCTCCCTGAGCCGATCCGGCCACCTGCGACACTCCTGTAGCTTTGCCCGCCGTCAAGGAACCAGGAGAATTTTGCGCCGCTGACATATTTACCGGCGGCAGAGTTACAGTTCCCTGCGGCATATGAAGATCGGAAATTGACATCACGGCAACGGGTGTAGGCTCGGCCACCGTCTTTGTTGTGGTTGCAGGGGCCTGCTGCACGGCTTGCGGACCGTGAACAACAACGGGCGTGCTCGTGCTGGCTAACAAGGGCTGCTTCGTTGCCTTGTTTGTCGAAGACATCTCAAGATCAGCCAGGTTTACTTCGGAATTCGGCGCAGCGCTTGATGGTTGCACGTTCGCGGCAGTCGGCTTTTCCGGCTGTGGTGGAATGATCTTTCTCGGCATCATCTTTTTTGCCGACCAGATCACAACGTTCGGCACAGGTGCTTCATGGAAGAGTGTTAGATCCGTTGGAAGATCCGGTTGTATCAAGGTCTGCGGACCAGGTTTTGCTTGAACCACTTGCTGTAAGGATGCCGACTCGGAACTAGGTTTTCCGCTTGATGCTAGCTTGGGCGCTGCCGAGCCAGGCCCGGGATAGTTCAATCCACTTCCACCGGATCGCTTCGTCTGTGGCTCGTCTGCATTCAGGTCTAAGTGCCTCACCGAATATCGCTCAGCGTTAGCTCTAATTGGTGGCGTATACAAAATTCCGAGTGACAGCAATCCGATCGCCGCTCCATGCACTAATATGGAAGCGAAAAAAGAAGATGGCTGCTGACTAAATTCCGGTCGCTCGGAAAAAAGCGATATCGTCTGGGAAGATTTCATGGCCAGAAAAAACAACCTCCGCGCCTGCCTCATTCTTATTTACAAACTTCAACACACGTCTACCACTTTAGTGTTGGTCGACTTCCAAAAGAGGGACTGACTGCCTTGAGAATTTGATTGTAACCTTTTTCAGGATCGCCTATAGTTACTTTAGCGTTCCCCATCTTAATAGCTCACTTGATCCCCGAGTGCCTTTCTGAAAGATAATAGGGCATCAAGGGAACACACTTAGTACGCGCTTGCACTTGTTAGGCTTGTTGTCGATATGTTTTAGGAGTTTAGCGCGAAAACAAGATACGTTTCCTTTGGGTTAATGAGTTGCCCTAAAGGACAGAAAGGCGGAGCTGGCAAGTTGGCCAGTTCAGAACAGGCTTCCAGATGAACCGAAGGGTACTTACAATCCTCCTCCTTGCTTTTGTCGTTGCCTCGGCATGCGGTTTTATAGTTTGGCGCATGCTTGGCAGCCGCTTGAATGCGCAAGCACCCGCCACCACTCGCGTGGTCGCGGCTGCCGCAGACATTCCTCTGGGCACAGTTCTAACCCCTTCTAACCTTACGACTATTGAAATTGCTGGAGCCGTCCCTAAAGGTGCAATTCTAAAAGCTGAGAATGCCGTCGGTCGCGGAGTCGTCGCAGAAATCTATCAGGGCGAGCCCATTCTGGATAACCGCCTGGCCGCCGTTGGTTCTGGCGGCGGACTGGCCGCGACAATTCCACCGGGCATGAGAGCCGCTGCCATCCACGTGGATGACGTCGTAGGCGTCGCGGGGTTCGTTACACCGGGCATGCGCGTTGACGTCTTGATTTCGGGACTACCTCCCGGCAATGATCCGAAGACCCAGGCCGCAGGCACTGCTTCCCGAACCATCCTGCAAAACATCCAGGTGTTGTCTGCCGGCACCGATATTCAAAAGGATGCTGATGGAAAAGCCAAACCCGTTCAAGTTGTCAATCTGCTGGTTACACCGGATCAGGCAGAAACACTTAGCTTGGCCAGTCAGCAGAAAATTCAGCTTGTGCTTAGAAACCCGCTAGACACAAAAACGGATCAGGTCGCAGGCACTGCCATGGTCGACCTCTTCGCAGATCCGAACGCGAAGAAGCCAGTAGCAGTTGCCAGGGTTGCCGCGCATAAAGCTGCACCTCAGCCCTTTTCGATCGAAGTTATCAATGGATCAAAACGCAGTCAGGAAAAAATTGGCACACCCGAGGAAAAGCAGTGAGAACAATGGCTGGCAATACCCTAGCAATTTTCAGCGCTTTGTCTCTGATCCTCTGCGCCCCCTCAGGCCTGCAGGCTCAGACCACACCACCGCCTTCGCAACCTCCCGCGGCATCTAGCCAGGATTCCGCGAATGAGCTTTCGGTCGCAGTAGGAAAAACCGTTCTGGTTGACACCGCATTGCCCATCGCGCGCGTTGCCATAGGCCTCGGCGACGTTGCCGAAGCCACCGCCATCAACCGAACTGAAATTATGGTGAATGGCAAAACTCCTGGCGAAACAAGCCTGATTATCTGGGATACACACGGTGGCCGGCAGTTTTTTGATGTAACCGTGCGCGCTAGCTCGACCTTGTCGAATGATCATTTGGACGCGGTCCGCCGCCAACTCCGTGTCGAGCTCCCCGATCAGCCACTCAAAGTCAGTTCGGAAAATGACATCGTATTCCTGCGTGGCACCGTCAAGAATCTGAACGCCTCGAACCGCGCTGTTCAGATCGCCTCCACCGCAGGCAAGGTTGTTAATTTGCTCAGCGTAGAGTTGCCAACCGCCGACCCGCAGATCCTCCTCAAGGTTCGCTTCGCGGCTGTCGACCGCAGCAAAGAAAAGCAACTCGGCATCAACTTCTTCAGCAGCGGCTTTGGTAATACCCTGGCGCAAATCAGCACCGGCCAGTTCTCGCCGCCATCGGTTGCTCCCGGCACGACTACACCAAGTGTCAGTAACGAATTAAATCTTTTCGCCTTCCTCCCTGGCTTGAACGTCGGTGCAACGCTTCAGGCTCTTGAAAACCGGGGCCTGGTTGAAACCCTCGCCGAACCAAACATCATGGCCACCAACGGCAAACAAGCAAGTTTCCTGGCTGGCGGTGAGTATCCTTATCCCACCGTCCAGGGGACATCTGCCGGCGGCGCAGGCGCAGTTACACTCTCATTCAAGGAGTACGGTGTTCGCCTTGACTTCTTACCGACTCTGACCCCACGCGGCACAATTCGGCTCCAGGTTGCTCCTGAAGTGAGCGCGCTCGATTACTCGAACGCCATCGACATTGGCGGCTTCAACGTCCCTGCTTTGACCACACGGAGAATGAAGACCGAAGTCGAACTCAGCGATGGACAAAGCTTTGTGCTTGGCGGGCTGCTCGATAACCGCGAAACTGAAACGTTCGAGAAGATTCCTTTTCTCGGAGACATTCCCATCCTCGGCAAACTCTTCACCTCTATGCAGAGGACCAAGACAAACACCGAGCTTATCGTCATCGTAACGACAGAGCTTGTCGCGCCAATTCCTGTCGGCGCGCCTCGGCCAGATCTCAAGTATCCTCAGGGATTCCTCCCGACCAACAGCGGTATCCCCATGAATACTCCTGACGCTAAGAACGCCGAGAACACGCTCCCTCCAACGCCCGCGTCCATCCCGGTCGAGAAGCTAATCGAAAGCATGAAGCCTGAAACGCAGATGATCGTTACGGGCGGATCTTCGAACTTCGGAGGCGGCGGCGGCGCCACAGCAGCGCCAGCAACCAGTTCGACTCCCGCAACTCAATAAACTTACCGGCCGTCTCTCGGGGCGGCCGAAGCTTTCTGTTGAGACGAAACCTTTCTTGATCGATCCACACGGAACCGGCAGTCGCACAGCCTCCTTTGATCTGAGAAATAATTCGCTGTGATATCGGCCCGATGCGCCCAATGAAGCTGAGGCAATTCAATGAAGCCGCCGAACTGGAGATTCTTTCCATTCAAACAACCTCGGCAGTCTACTCCTGAACCTCGCTTGCATGTCTCGAATCTCACACGTGCCTCAGTACTCGCAACGTCGATGGAAGTTGCCGATACCGGAACGAAGCGGAACAAGGGCCTGCTCGGACGGAAACGGCTTTCGCCCGGCGAGGGCTTGTGGATTATCCCCTGTGAATCTGTTCACACCTTTGGAATGCAATTCGCAATTGACCTGATCTACCTGGACCGTAACAATCGAATCAAGAAGCTCAGGCAAAACGTGGTCCCATGGCGGGTGTCGGCGTGCCTTTCTGCTCACTCTGTCTTAGAGCTACCCTCTGGCACAATTCGTGAAACGCAAACCCAATTGGAAGACACCCTCGAGTTCAATCCAAGCTCTGTCTCCAACCAGGACATGGAAGGAAAAAATGCTTCGTCCGCATCGAAATAAAGCCGACAGGGCTTCTTGGCTACTCTTCCGCGTCGGGCTTTGTTTATTCGTTGGCCACCAGTATCCGACTTGCTGCAGACGTTATCCACTTCATAATGCACCGCGATCATGAGCATTTCAATTTCGGTTGTTTACGCGAAGCTTCGAAATCATATCCACTGGTCGCGCTAAAGATTCCGAGATCAGGAAAATAAATCGATCAATACTAAATCCGTAACCATCGACTGGAGAAGAGTCATTGAGCCGTAATATGACGAAGAGCCAACGCGATGGCTTGTTGTTTCTTCTCTTGGGCGGCTTGGTGTTCGTCTTGCTCGGCGGCGTGCTTGAACGAGCCTCCGCCGCTCCAATGCTTGACTTCAAAGTGATTTACTACTCAGCTCGTAGTCTTGCCGAACATCATGACCCCTATGTTCAGACCGAAGTCTGGCAAGTTTTCCAATCAGACGGCGGAAAGCTCCCATTGGACACTCCGGAGATCCGTCAGATTGCAACAACAAATTTATACCTGCCCACCGCATTCGCTTTCACATTGCCGCTGGCCCTGTTGCCTTGGGGAATTGCCCATAGTGTTTGGATGACGGTCTCGATTCTAAGCCTACTTCTGGCGTCGCTCCTTGTTTGGAACCTTGGGGCGAATTGCTCGCCAATCGTTTCTGGAATCCTGGTTGGTTTTTTGCTTGCAAACAGCGAAGTGCTGATTGTCCTTGGAAATACCGCCGGTCTCGCTGTGGGATTTTGCGTAATCGCCGTATGGTGCTTTTTGCGGGAGCGCTTCGTTCTCGTCGGCTTGTTTTGTCTCGCCGCGAGCCTCGCGATCAAACCGCAAGACGCAGGACTGGTCTGGCTATATTTCTTGCTTGCTGGTGGCGTTTACCGCAGGCGCGCTCTACAGACTCTCTTACTCATGCTTGCGTTTTGTCTACCGGCGTTCATTTTGGTTTATAACATTGCGCCCAACTGGATGCCAGAGTGGCATGCGAACCTATTGGCATTCTCGGCGCGGGGCGGCCTCAATGATCCCGGTCCTGCTTCCGGAGGCGGTCACGGAATCGGAATGCTGGTCAGCTTACAGCCCGTGTTCAGCGTTTTCTGGGACGACCCCCGGATTTATAACCCAGCGAGCTATCTCGTATGTGCTCCTCTGATAATTCTGTGGATCGTCGCCAGCCTCCGACGCGGACCTTCGACCCCCAAGACATGGCTGGGGCTTGCGGCAGTTGCCGCCCTCTCGATGCTCCCCGTCTACCACCGAGAGTACGATGCCAAGCTTCTTCTCCTCACAGTTCCGGCTTGCGCTATGCTATGGGCTGAAGGCGGCAAAGTGGGCCGCATCGCGTTGCTAGTGACATCTGCGGCATTCCTGCTCACGGGAGATCTAACCTGGGCCACAATCCTCTCGATCATCAGCGGCCTTCAGTTACCCACGACCGGTCTGTCCGGCCAGATCCTCACTGGCATTCAAGTGTTTCCTGCGCCTTTCGCTCTGCTGATCGCCGGTGTTTTCTACCTTTGGATTTACGTACAGCGCTCTTTCGAACGAAACACTTCTGAATGCGGCCCTTCTCCTTCAGGAACCGGCAAGCCAATTGAGTCGGATGCATAAGTCCCGGACGACCGCGCGCTCAATCTTGCTCTCAACTGAAAACATGAGTCGCCTGCGCAGCAATTCACCAAATCTCTCCTGATATTGATGCCGCGCGTCGGCTTAAATTCATTCCGCGGCAAGAGACAGAAGGAACAGTCACGATGACAAAAGCGCGGCAGGACGGCTTATACCTTCTGTCCTTGGGGGCTCTCATCTTTCTCTTGCTGGGTTTCGCTTTGGAGTCTTCCTCTCCAAGCCCAATGGCAGATTTCAAAGTCCTTTTCTATCCAGCGCGATGCCTGGTTCAACATGTTGATCCCTACAACGCAAGTGAAGTGATTCGAATCTATAGTGCGGAAGCAAGAGCTCACGCGACAGATACTCCAAAGGACCTTCAAATCCTGTCACGATATATGTATCTGCCTACAGCGTTTTCTTTCACAGCCCCCTTCGCATTGTTGCCGTGGGGCCCTGCACACGTTCTTTGGTTGGCGCTTACGGTCTCAAGCTTCCTCTTCGCTTCTCTTCTCATTTGGGATCTCGGGGCTGAATACGCGCCAACCATCACTGGCGCTTTGCTGGGCCTGTTTCTTGCCAACAGCGAATTGCTGATCATCAAAGGCAATGCAGCGGGAATTGCGATTAGCCTTTGCGTAATTGCTGTATGGTGTTTTCTTCGCGAGCGATTCGCCGCTGCAGGCGTTATCTGCCTCGCACTAAGCCTCGCTATCAAGCCCCATGATACGGGCCTGGTATGGCTCTATTTTCTCTTAGCCGGTGGCATATATCGTAAGCGCGCTCTTCAAACTCTCCTTGTAACTCTTGCTATAAGCCTCCCCACCGTCGTTTGGGTCTGGCACATATCGCCGCAATGGACGCAGGAATTACGTACAAACATCGCAATTCTCTCCGTTCACGGTGGTGTCAATGATCCCGGCGTTGCCTCCACGGGCGCACATGGCATCGGTATGTTGATTAGTCTGCAGGCCGTCTTCAGCGTTTTCTGGGATGATCCAGCCATCTATAACCCTGCGAGCTATCTTGTCTGCGCGCCGCTGCTGTTGGTTTGGGGATTTGCCGCCATCCGGCGCCCCTCGTCGCGGGAAAACACCTGGCTCGCACTAGCGGCGATTTCAGCTCTTTCCATGTTGCCTCTCTATCACCGGCAGTACGACGCCAAGCTTCTATTACTCACCATTCCTGCCTGCGCCATGCTTTGGGCTAAAAAGGGCAAAATCGCTTGGATCGCACTCTTGGTGAACGCTGTAGGATTTCTCTTCACAGGAGATCTCGCATGGGCAATCCTACTTGCCCTCTTGAGTTACCTGCAACTTCCAACCACCGGCCTCTCCGGCCAAATGTTGACCGGTGTGCAAGTATTTCCGGCGCCACTCATCCTGCTGGTGATGGGAATCTTTTATTTGTGGATTTTCCTGCGTCGAACCGGCTCTCCACTTCCAGCCTCGCGCTGAGTTCTCAGTCTTGTAACGACACCTTCAATCGCCAGACCGGAACAGCGTGATCCGTTTCGCGTCAGCCGCCGCAAGCCATCCTCACCAACGACCACGGACGTACGTCGGCCGTACCTGCAGTTTCGGATTCGACGATTGATCTAGCATCAATCCGGTCAAGCGCCCTTGGCCGTCGCGAAGCTGACTTGACTCCAGCAATAACGGGTCATCCTTTAATCGATCGGCAATGCCCTTTAGCGGATTTCGTGAATGGGCATCCTCGTCCGTGATTCATTCATCGATTGGGGGTCTCGGATCGGTTCCATTGGGTTGAAACATCACCGATCCGGATTTCCATCGCGCAAGCCACCAAATACCACGCCAGCCAAGCGGGGGCCGTCCACAGAAAAAGCACTGAAGGTAAATTCACATTGCAAACCAGCTCAATTTCGATCAGCAGGCTTGCCAACGCAACCGCCGCGGAGACGCTCTTGAAGCGGGTTCGATACGCTGCATCCAATAGAGCCGGGATTGCCAGGACCTGATCAAAGAGCCAACAGTAGGGTGCCGAAACAATGGACACCAGCACCACAAGGCTACCGTTCTTCAGCCAATCCCAAACCCGACGCCGAGGCCAGAAATATGCAAGCGCCCACCCGCATCCCAAAACCGATGGGACATATTGCAGCCAGGTCAGCTGCGGATTGGTCCAAAGCCGGAGCACAACGCTCACGCAGGGAATGAACTCCTTTTGGATTCCCGACAACCGCATCATCTGAGAGTATTGAGCCCATGCCCCGGGATCAAGGAGATAGACAGCAGCGCAACCTGTTCCCATGGCGGCAACACCGCCCAGCAGAAGTTTATAACTGCGAGAGACCACGATCCAGATCAACAGCACCAAGCCGAACGGAAGAAACAGATGCGGTTTCAAAGCGCACAACCAGAGGGATGCGCCTGCCAGAAATGGCCGAGCCTGGTGGAAGCGCAGAAATAAGACGAACCCGAGCAAAGCAAATAGAGAAGACTGTCCCGCGATCAAACAAACCAGTGCCGGCGCAAAAGAATATCCAATCCAATGCAATTGATTATCCGGACGACCATGCAACTGCCACAGCATTCGCACTGAGCCAAGGAGGCATGCGAGCAAGGCAATCGACCAAAGAAGCGTCCCCACAAGTAACCCAACAAATCCAAGCGGCAACGCAAGAAGCAGGCCCCAGGGTGGATTCCGCATGAACAGCACGCCGTACCCTGCCGGAAGTCCTGCGCCACGTTCAATCCGCATCATCGTTTCCCCGTCGTACGGATTGGCGTGGTGAACCAGTTGCTGACCCGTAGCCCAATAGACGACAAAATCCCTGCGTCCGGCAATTTGGCCTGTCAGTGGGGCTACACAAACGAACAGCGCAGTTAGTGCGAGCGCCAGCCCGCTGATTCCCGCAATTGCGATCTCGGCAATCGTCCCTATCTTGCGGAAATTCTTCGTCCCTTGATCGCCTGTCCTGTTTTCCATCTGGTCCACTCTGTTCATGACTTCATGATGAAGATCCCACTCGACAAAAATGTGCTATGCCAAACTCTCAGACTTTTCGCTTTGCACCCGGTACAAGAAAAAGAGTTGAGCGATCCCTAGCCCAGCAAGAAGAATCGACAGAAACTGTATCCCGCTCTTGAAAGCAATTACGTCTAGCCCCCATGAAGCCGCACCGATTACGACGAATAGAAGACTGCACCAGGTCGACGCTTCACTCCAACCCAGTTCATTGAGTGCTGCGAGAGTCAACACCGCCGCAATCGAAATCAGGATTGAGTCATACACCGGCACGTATACGTTCAGAAGTAACGTCCATGTCAGCGTTGTTGCCCATGCGAGGTATTGAACCACCCTGCCCTTTCGTCCGGATTTCCATAACAGCACGCCTAAAGTAATTGCGACTGCAATTGCCAACAAAACAAAACTGATCCACTCAGTCGTCGACTTACCGCTGGAAACCGCCTGCAAGAATGTTTTCAAGTCGACGTACTGGCGGAGCAATAGAACAGACTGGCCATTGATGCCAGCCTGTTTTCCGAAAAAAATGAGAAAGCTCGCATACGCAGGCCAAATTTCGACGCCGCCAAACAACGTCGAAACCAGGACCAGAAGCCCCAATCCAAGTACGAACCCTGAGAGTTGCCTGTATCTCCGTGTCAAAAGAAGCATGGGGAGAATCAGCAAAAGGAGCGTAGGTTTGTAAGCCAGGATCGATAATGCCAGTCCGCTCAGGAGCGGCTTCGACCTGCACTCCAGGCTAATTGCAAGTCCAACCGCGAACACAGCCACAGTTGCAATTTGACCGTTCGCAAGCGTGTTGTGAAGGAAAGGGCAGAACGCCAGAGCGAAACAGAAAATCAACGACCCCTTCAGTTTCGCGCCGGGAAACGCCCCTTTCAAAACTAACGCAATGCCAGCCATGTAGAGAAACAGGGAGACAAATGCCCATAGAAAGAATGCCCACAGAAACGACATGCGGGCGAACAGTCCAAAGAATAGTGCCACGAAAGGAGGGTAAGGACTAGGTCCATAAGCGCCGTCATGAACCTCATAGAGGCTATTGAATGTTGCTAGTTGAAGTTTGTAGTCGTAAAGCCTCGTCAGCGGATATGAGTTCGCTATATGGCCAATGCTATAGAAATAAATAAAGTCGGCTGGAAGCAGGTGGAGCGGTCCGCTTCCAGTCCTGAACTGTACCCAAAGCGGAAAACAGAAATTGGTAATCAATAAACCTGCAAACAAGCCCCAGCACGCGAGATTGATTTCCCTTTGCCCGGGTGCTGGTCCGAAGATCGATACAGGCCATGCGAGATATCCCGACTTGCGGCCTTCCACCATAACACTTCCTTCATTTTTCAACGGAAATGCCAGCAAGGCACTTCCATAGACCGAAGCACTACCGCTGCCGCTTTCCTCGCCCGACAAACGGACAAAATGCCCGCCATAACTTTTGGGCGTTTAGAGAAACACTACCGCTACCTTACATGAACCGTTGCTTCTTATTTCGCATCCAAACCATCAATGGGGGCAAGGAACTTGGTCCTCGCAGTCTCTGACCGTTCATACCGCAACCCGCGGCTAACTCGAGCGAGTTTTTCCACCTGTTTTCCACTTATACGCAAGTCACCTTCCAACCGGTAATACACTTTCAGGTGATGTATACGTCGACGGTAAAATGAAGCCCCCTGTAAACAGCTGTTTACAGGGGCCGTCTCCCACCTTTACACATCAAATTTGCTAAATTATTGATTCTTATAAGAAACTCCCCCCGGCCGAGAGTGGCATTCCACTTGCTTTATTGAGAGTGCCCTGGCCTCAGGCTGGGAGATTCAACATACGGAGAGAACAAGAATGAACAAGATGCTTTTCAACCTCTTTGTGAAGTTCCAGGACCTGAAGAACAATGAAGAAGGTCAGGACCTGGTCGAGTATGCCCTGGTAGTCGCGTTGATCGCATTCGGTGCAGTGACTGCGATGGGCGCCCTGGCCGGCGGCATTAACACAGCTTTCAGCAAAATCAGCGCCACGCTTTCTTCAAACATCACATAGTCCCCCGTACCCGCTTCGCAGGGCAGCCCAGCCGAGCACGCTAGTTCCTCCGGGGCAGAGCTATACCCACCGCTTTTTCGGTATACTCTCCCCGGCCAAGGGTTCAGCGTCAGCAAAGCGCATCGGGCTATCTGTTTCCGGTGCAAGAGCTGTACCTTGACTGGCTCTCTGCTTAAAACGCGAGGTCGGATCTCATCGGATTTATTGGCTCTACCGAAGTCGCGCTCATTGACGTATTCGCCGATAAGTCGTTGCCTTCCAAAGCAAGCGGAAGTTATTCCGCGATGTTCCCCGCTCATATCAAATAAAGCTCTGCGAGCCCACTGGAAGGATTTGCGGGTTTAAAATCTCTTGCCTGTCCCTCTTTTTCAAGCCTGAACTCGAATCCAGGATCTCAATCATGCTTCCTCCGGCAAGAACTGCGGCTTTCGATCAAAGGTCGGATTCGTCTCACCTGATCGACGAATTTCGCGAAGCGCAACGCCAAGTCGGAGCATAATTTCAGCATGCTTCAGCACGCTGATCCTAACGGCCATCCCACAATCTTGTTTGTTGAAGGCGCGCTGACTGTTGTGGCCTTCGCTGCTTCTTTTGCCTGGCCGCGGTTCGGCTCCTCCCTGTTTTCACGCATCGAGCGAGCCTTCGGAAATTTGGCGCGGCGCCGCGGTCTCGCAGTTCTCGCCGTTGGATTATCCGCATTTCTATTGCGCGTTGCCCTTCTTCCCATATGCCCTCCGCCAAAGCCTTTTAGTCCGGATGACTTCAGCTTCATGCTGGCGGCTGATACGTTCGCCCACGGCCGGCTCACCAACCCCACTCCTGCAATGTGGACTCATTTCGAAAGCATCCACATCACAATGCAGCCGACGTATATGTCAATGTACTTTCCGGCCCAGGGTCTGCTCCTCGCCGCCGGAAAAGTTCTTTTTGGCAATCCATGGCTCGCAGTCCTCGCAGCGAGCGCCTTCATGTGCGCGGGCATCTGCTGGATGCTCCAGGCATGGCTTCCGCCCGGTTGGGCATTGTTGGGCGGTATTCTTGTCATCCTTCGCTTAGGACTATTCAGTTATTGGGTCAATACCTACACCGGAGGCGGGCTGATTACGGCGCTCGGCGGCGCACTGGTTCTTGGAGCCCTGCCACGCCTGGTCAAGAGCGGCCGCTTTCGCTATGGCCTCCTCATGTCCGTTGGAATCATCTTTGTTGCGCTAACCCGCCCCTATGAGGGCTTGCTGCTGTGCCTGCCCGTAGCCGTGGTGCTGGGCCATTGGGCGCTGTTCGGAAAGAATCGACCCACAACCGGAGTCTTGTTGCGGCGAGCCGCCTTTCCGCTTGCTTTGATTGCGGCCTCCATCGCATGGCTAGGCTTTTACGATTACCGAGCGTTCGGAAGTCCTCTCACGCTGCCTTATACTGTCAACCGCGCCACCTATGCCATCGCTCCGTATTACGTCTGGCAGGCCAAGCGGCCCGAACCGGTCTATCGACATCAGGCGTTGCGCGTTTTCTATCACGACGACGAGCTCAAATGGTATGAGCGGATCCATTCTGTATCAGGCTTTCTCCCGCAGACACTGCTCAAGGGGCTCTCAGTTCTCCTGTTCTTTGCTGGAATAGTTTTTCTTCCTCCGTTCATCATGCTCCGCCGGGTCTTGATGGACCGCCGCATTCGCTTCCTTGTCATCGGCGTGCTCGTCATGTCCGCCGGGATGCTGATTGAAATCTATGTCCTCCCCCACTACCTGGCGCCATTCACGGCCGCCTTTTATGCCATCTTCCTGCAGGCCTTGCGGCACTTGCGCGTCTGGCATCCTGAACGTAAGCCTGTCGGAAAAACGATGGTCCGGCTCACCGTGGCGCTTTGCTTCGCTCTCTGCGGCGTGCGCCTGTTCGCTGTCCCTCTTCACCTCATGCCTGTGGAATGGCCTCCCAACGAGTGGATTTGGAGGTGGTATGGCCCCGGCCCCTTCGGCTATGACCGCGTAAAGATGGTAGCCGAATTAGAAAAACGGCCGAAAGCGCAACTCCTGATCGTGAGATATTCCCCGAATCACGTGCCTTTAAATGAATGGGTTTACAACGGCGCCGACATCGATGATGCCAAAGTCGTATGGGCAAGGGAGATGGATACCGTCAATAATCTTGAATTGATCCGTTACTATCACGACCGCGAAGTCTGGCTCGTGCAGCCGGATTCCCAACCGGTAACCGTAACCCCGTACCCGGTTCCAACGCAGTTGGTCGCTGCCACGCACTAAACTGGAAATAGCATTCGGCATGGCCAACACGGTTCTCTGGAGTTAAACATGATCAACGGAAAACGCGTCGCAGTCGTGATGCCCGCGTACAACGCCGAAAAGACGCTTGAGAAAACCGTGCTCGAACTGTCCGACGTTGTCGACATCAAGATTCTCGTTGACGACTCCAGCAAAGATCAGACCGCTGCCCTTTCCCGCAAACTCGGCGTCCTTACCTTCGTCCACGACGCGAACTACGGTTATGGCCGCAATCAGCAAACTTGCTACCGCGAAGCTCTTGCCGCCGGCGCAGACATAGTCGTCATGGTCCATCCCGATTATCAGTACACCCCCTCTCTGGTTCCCGCTATGGCCGGCATGGTCGCCAGTGGGGTTTATGACATGGTCCTCGGCTCTCGAATCCTGGGAGCAGGCGCGCTGAAAGGGGGCATGCCTTTCTACAAATATGTTTCCAATCGATTCTTGACTGCCTTCCAGAATCTCTTTCTCGGCGTCAAGCTGTCTGAATATCACACTGGCTTTCGCGCTTTCTCTCGGGAGTTGCTTGAGACCCTCCCGCTGCTTGAAAACTCTGATGATTTCGTCTTCGACAATCAAATGATCGCCCAGGCTGTCATGTTCGGCTTCCGCATCGGTGAGATATCCTGCCCCACAAAATACTTCAAGGAAGCTTCCTCAATTAACTTCAAGCGCAGCGTTGAATATGGCCTAGGCGTACTGGCCACCACTGCTGGTTTCGTCGCGCACAAGTGGGGACTCAACCACAATCCGAGATACGACTCGACCGGCCGGAAAGTGACGCAGCCGTATTACCCCCCCGTAGGTCAAGGTTCGTTGGACCCAAAATAATTGCGCCTTTCGAATTGCTTGATTGTCTTTTCCCGCCCGAATGGCTCGGCTCAATCCTCGTGCTCTCAACCGAGCACGTCCCGGAATGGCAGCTGGATCAACGAGCAACAGGCACAGACTGGAGAGTTCGATCACAGTGCCGCTCAGCACTAAACCGGAAGTGAAATCCGCCTCTCTGCACGGAGTCCATTCGAATTTACGTCCGATGCACGGCGTCACGGCTGTCTGCCTGATGGCCGTCTGCCTCATGGCAACAATTATCGGACTCCTCGCCATCAACAGAATCGTGAGTGGAAATGGAAATCGCGACTTTGTCGAATATTGGGCAGCCGGCAATCTGCTTGTGCGTGGCGGGAACCCGTATGAAGTCGCGGCCACCTTGCGGCTGGAGCGCTCCGCGGGTGCCAATTTCATCTGGCCCCTCATCACTCCCAGCCCTCCTATCATCCTTCCTTTGGTCGCTCCACTCGGACTGGTCAGCGAAAGAGCAGCCTCCATTTTGGAGGGAAGCATCCTGATCATTTGCCTCTTGGCGTCGATCCGCATTCTTTGGGTCTTGAACGGATGTCCATCCGGCCGTCTCCACCTTTTTTCACTCTGCCTCGCACCTGTGCTCACCTGCCTCATGGCCGGTCAAATCGG
>Ga0302140_10004154_pt1 | contig 18406 bp, 20 predicted proteins | sample I_Bog_E1_1_FD_202095 | JGI IMG/M metagenome (GOLD analysis project Ga0302140, IMG submission 202095) | Peat permafrost microbial communities from Stordalen Mire near Abisko, Sweden - I_Bog_E1_1 | ecosystem: Environmental > Terrestrial > Soil > Wetlands > Peat | place: Sweden: Abisko, Stordalen... | reverse complement strand
TGACGTAAAAATCGCTTGGCTTTCTTCCTGCTAAGAATCAGGCACTCGCTCAAGGCGACATATTATGAAATGAAGGTCATTGCGTGTGAGATCTGCGGGCTGGTTCAGCAACTCCCAGTTTTGACGCGGGGACAGGTCGCCAAATGCAACCGGTGCGAAACATCGTTGCCGCGGCATCGGGTCAACAGCCGCAGGCGAACGGCGGCCTTTTCCCTGGCCGCACTTTGCCTCTATGTGCCGGCGAATATCTATCCCATGCTGACCATGGAGTATCTGGGGCGCCGCACGGAAAACACGGTTTGGGGTGGAGTGCGCGGCCTCTTTGAACAAGGGATGTGGGGCGTGGCCGCACTCATTTTCGCGGCGAGTATTCTGATTCCATTATTAAAGCTCGCCGGACTATTTTTTTTGGTCATTTATCAGGGAGAGCAATGGCACAAAACCCGGACCTGGGTCTATCGAATCATTGCCAAAATTGGCCCCTGGGCAATGCTCGATGTATTCCTGCTGTCCGTCATCGTGGCCCTGATCCGTTTTGGAAGGTTTGCGACCGTCATTCCCGGCCCCGGCATCGTCGCTTTCACCGCCGTGGTTTGCCTGACCATACTCGCTTCGGGAAGCTTTGACTCACGTTTGATATGGAAGGAGGATTCGTTTGAGACTAACGAATGATGAATTTCCGGTGCACAGCCTTCCGGTTGCAACCATAAAACCCAAGTTGCGTTTTTCGCCCATCTGGCTGGTGCCGGTGATTGCCGCCGCGGCCACCGGCTGGCTCATTTTCGAAAGCTTCCGGAACGCCGGTCCCTTGATTACCATCCAATTTAACGATGGCACCGAGATCCAAGCCAATCAGACGACCGTTCGCTATCGCGGCGTAAAAATCGGCGCGGTCCGATCCCTGAAGCTTTCGGCGGACGGAAAACAAGTCGATGTACAGGCCCGCCTTGACGATTGGGGAAAGAACCTGGCTCGCGAAGGCTCGATCTTTTGGGTGGTTCGCCCGGAGGTGGGGGCGGGCGGATTACGGGGACTGGATACCATTGTTTCCGGTCCCTACATACAAGTGCAGCCGGGAAACGGCAAGGAACAAAGGCATTTTATCGGGGCGGACGCCCCCCCGGTCATGGACGCTTCGGAGGGCGGATTGGAAGTGATCGTGACCACACCCGAGCTCGGAACGCTGAACGTGGGTTCGCCGGTTTATTATCGGGGCATGGAAGCGGGAGAAGTAAAATATTTTGTCCTGAGCGAGGATTCCACCGCCGTGGAAGTGCATCTGCTGATCAAGACCAACTTCACGCAATTGGTTCGGCGCGACTCGAAATTCTGGAATGCCGGCGGAATCAACATCAACCTTCGCTTTTTGGGGATCAATATCAGCGCGGAATCCTTCAAATCGCTGGTCATCGGCGGGATTGCCTTTGCCACCCCAACGGCGCCCGGTCCGGTGGCGACCAACCGCACGTTTTTTCCCCTTAACGAGAAATTGGACGAAAAATGGCTCAAGTGGTCGCCAGCCATTTCGAGCACCAACACTCAAACCCATTCTTCTCAGAGTCCACCCTCCTCCCTTTTGTTGAACAGCATGAATCCCGGCGCTCGACAATAAGATCGGCGCCGGTTAAAAAAAAGATCGAATCACCGAGGTGATTCGATCCGTGTTTGATCAAAGCGTGATGAGGGATCATTCCTCATCATCAAAGTTCCAGCCATAGCGGACGGCAGCGCGATCTTCGTGCCAAGCCTGTTTCCGATCCGGTGCGATGGTGCCCCAATCTTCGCGCAGGCTATTTTCCAGCTCGTCATTCCAATCCGTATAGTCGGTGCCGTATTTGGAGCGGGCGCCATAGCCGAAACGAACGGCGGGCTCGAGGTCATCATACGCCAGTTGCCGCCGGGGCGGAATTGCTTCCTTGCCGCTCGCCTGATGGATGGTGTTTCTCAGCTTTTGATTGGTATCAGGTTCATCGCCGCCGAAATCATGCTTGGTTTGATCCCAATCCCGTTTCAGGGCGGATTTCACGCGTTCCCACGACGAGTCATTTTCCTCAGTCCACCAGGACGGGTTTTTATATTGATAAGTTGTTTGGTTCATAGTTTTCCTTGGTTGTTGGTCAAGGAATCTCCTGCTATTCCCGTGCCAGATGAAGCGGCCGCCGTTTTATGGGGTTTTTGGTAACTATTTACACCTCATTGGCGTCTAACGGGATGCAGGAAAGGGGGTCCATAGTGCAAATTGCAAATTGTGAGGCGGGAGGGTTCGGGAAAAACTGAATATTTTCCAAATTCCGGTGGAAAAAAACCTGGGATGGACGAGAATGCTGCACTGGTTAGTTTAATATTTTGAAAATCATTTTTCGGAACATAAAAGATAAGAATTGCCGACCGGCCTCAGGGGTCCGGATCGCGACAAGTTTGTTTTCATTGTTGTTAGTGCTGGCGTGGCCTTCGCTGGGATTTTCCCTTTCGCAGGCTGCGGGGGGCAAACCGTTGATCGTTGCCCTGCCCTTGGGGGTCACGAGCGAAGAAATTCAGCGAGCCTTGGACAACCTTCCCCTGACTGGCGGCGAGATTCTTTTGCCCGCTCAAACGATCGAAGTCCGGCAGCCCATTATTCTAAAACGCAATTTTGAGACTCTGGCGGGTGCCGGAACGCGAACGGTCCTGCATTTGGCGGATGGAGCCAATTGCCCAGTAATCATCATGGGCCAACCGCTGAACAACCCGCGTGCGATGGTCATGCATTTGGCGGTGAGCAACCTCTTTATTGACGGAAACCGGGCCCGTCAGCAAAGAGAGCTTTGGCAACTCCAAGGGGAAGGTTCGGAAATCCGGAATAATGGGATCACGGTGCAAGACGTCAGCGATTCCCAAATTGAACACGTAACCTGTGCCCGGTGCCGTTCCGGGGGATTGGTGACCACTTTGGGGGTGCGCCGGCTTAGCGTGACGGATTTGAACTCCTTCGACAATCAATTTGACGGTCTGGCGTGTTATCTGACGGAAGATTCGACATTTGCCAAATTATTTCTCCATGACAATCCCGGGGCCGGCATTTCGCTGGATCTGGCCTTTGACCACAACGTCGTGACGGGCGCCGTGTTGGACTCCAATGACTTGGGGATCTTTATGCGGGCCAGCCGGGACAATCAGTTCCATGATATTTCGATCCGGCAGAGCCATAATTTCGGGGTCTTCATGGCGCAGGCCGTAGAACAAACCGCGAGCGGCTGGCAGAGGGATCCGCAGACGGAATGCACCAATAACTCTTTTACCAACTTTTCCGCCAACAAGTGCGGCAGCGCTGCTTTCCGGGTTAATGACCTGGACTGCACCAATAATGTGATCATTGGCGCTCAATTTGACGATCCGGCTCACGGCCTCTCGATGGTCGAACCGAATTTGCTGACGATCCAAGGTGTGGCGCGCTGAGGAACCAGGTGGGAGGCGGCACTAACTTTTCTCCAGGGGCTCCTTGGGAGTCGGGGTCGTGATGATTAGGGAGCTGCGCTTATAAAAGAGGTAGGAATAAATCCATTGCGACAGGACCGAAACACGATTGCGAAAACCGATCAGAAAGATCAGGTGGGTAAACAGCCATGCCAGCCAAGCGGTGCGGCCGGAGAATTCCACCTTTCCAATCTGGGCGACCGCGGCGGAACGGCCGATGGTGGCCATGGTGCCTTTATCCCAGTATTTAAAGGCCGGGCGCGCGGTGATTGGCACATTGGATTTGATGTCTTCCGCGATCAATTCGGCCACATATTTCCCCATTTGCATGGCGGCGGGGGAAACGCCCGGCACCGGCTTGCCGTCCCCCTCCAACACCGCTGCGGCATCACCAATAACAAAAACGTTGGAATGTCCGGGCAAACTTAAATCCGGCTTTACCTTCACCCGGCCGTCCTTGTCGAGTTCCACACCCAGCTCTTTATTCAATGGCGAGGCGGAAACTCCCGCGGCCCAAAAAATATTTCCCGCCCGGATAACTTCTCCGGTGCCAAGTTCCAATTCGCCGGATCGAATGTCTTTGACGGCAGTGTGGCAGCGCACTTGAACGCCTAATTTTTCCAATTGATGTTGCGCACTCGCCGATAAGATCGGAGAAAACTGTGCGAGAACACGCGGACCACTGTCGATGAGTATGATTCTGGATTGGGCGGGATTGATGTGACGGAAATCGCGATTTAATACTGTTCGCGTCAGGTCGGCGAAAGAACCGGAAAGTTCAACCCCGGTGGCGCCGCCTCCGATGATGACGAACGTCATCAATCGATCGCGTTCGGCCGGATCTTTTTGATTCTCCGCCCGTTCGAAAGCCAGGAGAAGCCGGTTGCGGATAGTCAGCGCATCATTCAACGATTTGAGGCCCGGGGCAAATTCTTCCCATTGCGGATGGCCAAAATAGTTGGTCTCACTACCCGTGGCCAGGATCAGGTAATCGAAATCCAAATCCCCATTCCGCAGACGCAATTTCCGCTGACCTAAATCAAATCCCTCCACTTCGCCCAATAAAACGGTGATTTCAGGCCGGTGCCTAAAAATAGAACGGATGGGTTCCGCGATATCGGGAGCGGCCAAGCCGCACGTCGCCACTTGATAAAGCAATGGCTGAAAAAGGTGGTGGTTGCGGCGGTCGACGATGGTAATGGCGGCGGCTACTTTTTTAAAATGCCCACAAAAAGCCATTCCGCCGAACCCACCACCCACTACCACCACCCGGCGTTTGGTTTCTTCCATAAGTATGACGCAGCCCTGCGCGAAGCTCTGCGTCAAGACACTTGGCGAACGGCGTCCCGGGTGCCGTAGGGATTGGGCAAATGGACCGGACATTCCGCATCGTCCTGCCACTGCCCGTCGACCAAGTATCGATAGGGATATTCGCCCGGCTCCATCTCAATCGTTGCCCGCCAAAGGCCATCGACATCCTTTTCCATGGGGATGGGACGCTCCTGCCATTGACTGAAACTCCCGACCAACTGGACGGATTCAGCGGCCGGAGCCTTAAATAAAAATGTTTCTTTTTTCTTGTTACCGTTTTTGTTTTTATGATGATGCTTGCTCATAAATTCTTTTTAGCTATTTAAGTGCCAATACTCGAATCGTTGCGGCAATTTTCTCGCTGGACCGAAGCTTTGGACTTAGGGCTCATTTTTTGCAATTTGTTTTGGAACTACCGAAGGGCGTTCGCCATAAATCTTCGCGAGAACGAAATGCAGATCGCACTATTCCCGGCGGGCAGACATGCAATCTGCAAGTTTGCCCATGCAAGCGGATCAGCCATTAAAATCCGCAAGGATCCGCTAAGCCGGAAAAGGGGGCTTAGAATAATAAAGATCAGGGCGGAGGACCGGCTCACAGTTTTCCCAAAAGGAGAAGAACAACTAAAATCAGAACTACCAAACCCAAACCACCGCTTGGGTAGTAACCCCACCCTGAACTATAAGGCCATGCCGGCAAGGCGCCGAGCAGCAAAACGATGAGAATCACCAATAAAAGGGTTGAGGTGCTCATAAGGTTCCTCCGAAGAATCTTCAGGCAGAAACGCGGCTGGTCGCGCCGACGGCGGACTCATTGCAGTGCTTGGCAAGGTCGGTCAATTTTGCATCCGCCGCCTTTTCCTGCTCCAAGATTTCTTCCAGCAAACGGGCACCTTCGGTATTGCCGAGCAGCTTGGCCCAATCCCGCAGTCCCCCATAAGAGGCGATTTCATAATGCTCCGCCTTCTGGCCCGCAAAAATCAAGGCGGCGTTGATCGAGGGGGACTTTTTGTTCTCGGAGATGATTTCTTCGGCTTCGTCAATGATTCCCAGGATGGCCGGGCATTTCTTGCTTCGGGGTGATTTGCCAAAGGCATCGAAAACCGCCTCAACCTTTTGCACATGGCCCTCGGTCTCAGCCAGGTGCGATTTAAAAGCCGCCTGCAAGGCGCTGTAAGTGGCGACCTTGGCCATTTTTGGGAGCGCTTTGGTCAGTTGTTTTTCCGCATAATACATATCGGCCAAAGAATCTAAAAACAGGTCTTCGAGTGTCTTCATAATATGATAATCCTAATTGACGGTATTGCTTGATTTTGATGACGCGAATGAACGGGTGACATTCAACTCATCGTTGCCGTTCTCCTTAGCAATGGACATGCCGCCGCATTCGCCCTCGATTCGGCGAGAGGGCGGGAAATCACCGCGGCGCCGCGTGCATTTCGCATGTTTCCCAGGGCGTAAACGATTGCAGGGTGCACAGGCGGAAGCCAGGCCGGCCTATTTGCCGGTGAGTTTTTCCGCCGCCTTCCTATCGGTCACGCGGTTCGTATCGGCGACATCCCGAGCGGCCGGGGTTGCGGCGGGCGACGTTTTATTTTCCACGTCTTGAAGTTTTATTTGCGGTTCAATTTTCGGAATCAACGCGCGAATGAAGGCATTTTGCAACAGGCTGCCCACGGCGGAAAACACGTGAACGTGGCTGTTGGTAAACGAGCCGGAGATGGGGATTTGCGCTGCTAATTGATCATGGGGATGATTGCGAAAACCCTCACTGAGCGCACCCGCGATGGCCTGCCAGAACAGTTCGAGGATATTTTTTTTCCGGTCTTTTTCCCATTGAAAGATATCCAGATTCTCAAAGAGGACTTTCACATAGCCGTCATAGGTTCCCTGATTTGCCGCCGCCGAAACAAATAGATTGAAGGTGCCCCTGGCCACATCAAGTTTTCCATAACTGCGCAAGAAATCATTTATTTGGACCATATCCACGTTGGTCAAGACGGCGGTTACCTCAAAAGTGGGCGCCTCCTGCAGGGGATTCATTTTCAAATTCACCGACAGCAACCCTTTCCCCAAGGTCTGGCCGGAGGCGGAGAGGCCGGCCGGCAGCTTTTGAGTGACCTTCCGGCTGTTGGTGAGGTTGGTGGCAACGCTATAAAGATTCGTAACATAGATGTCGAATTTATCCTGGTTGTGGAAACTTTGAAAATGAACTGCTCCCGCTTTGATTTCGATCCGGTTGATATCGAAGGGGAAGAGGCTTTCGAACGTGGCGGTCCATGGTTTTTTGGCGCCCGTCTGGCTTTCCTGCGGCGATGGCGCCGTCACAAAATTCACCTGCGGGTGATCTAAAACCACCTCGCCAACCACCGCCCCGTGAAACAACTCCCGCCACTGTACCGACAAATCAACCAGCGCCGCGGAGAAAAGCGGCGTGGGGACGCTGCCGTCCGTCTTCATAATGGAAATATTGTCAATTTCGTAGGCTCCGCGCCAGAGATGCACGTGAATGCGATCCACCTTGCCGGAATAATCGGGAATCCGGGCCAGTTGCCGGTTGACGTAATATTTAATGGTTCCGGGGAGCGCCAGACGAATCGCCACGAGGAGAACGACCAGGATAATGATCGTCCACTGCACCCAGCGGGCCGTTCGCCGCCATCGGCTTTCGACCTTCGTCTTTAGTTTGCTAATGGTTTTGCGCATAGTTTTGTAAAGAGGACCGGGCGTTCCCCGGCCGGCAACGCATTTTTCCTCGCAACCTTGTGGCTTAGCAAACCTTGCGCCATACAAAGCGCGGGGCAGCTTTATAAAGGCGGGGAGGCGAGCGGCGAAACTCACTGGCACATTTCCCGCTGACGACCTGCCAGTTTTGGAATTTATAAATCAATTGCCCGATGAAAATTAAATCAGTCGCACTATTTACCACCATTTCTCCCCTGCTCCTCCTTTGCGGCTGTTATACAGCCAAAATGTCCGAACCCCCGCGAACCGCCTTGGAGCAATTGGTTTTAAGCCGTTCCTCGGATCTCGCCATGGAGGGTGTGGACCTCAGTTGGGTTAAAGGGAGAAAGATTTATGTGGAAGAAAAATACTTTGACAGCTACGACAAGAATTATGTGATCGGGCTCATTCGCCAGCATTTAAACGAAGCGGGCGGCTGGCTGATGAAAACGGATGATAAGGCCGAACTGATCGTGGAAATACGCAGCGGGGGCCTGGGAATGGACACATCGGAAACTCTATTTGGCCTGCCGGCCCTAACCGTTCCGGTGCCGTTGTCAGGCTCGCTACAAACGCCGGAGCTCGCCTTTTATAAAAACACCAAAGCGAACGCAATCGCCAAGTTTGCCTTGTTCGCCTATGAGCGTGACACCGGCGAATTTGTCCATGCGGTGGGCCCGGTATCCGGATATTCCCATTTTCATCTCTACAAGCTCGTCGGGATTACTTGGATACGAACGGACGTCCAGCAACTTAAAAAGCATCCCTCGCCGGACCACTCTACCCATTCGGTCCCGTGATCTTTCGCGGCTTTTCGTTCACGGCTTTGCAAAGTGCATCTGCCTTTTGCAAAGTGCGTTTAACGAGAAAGTGGTTGGGCTTGGATTACGTGCCGATTTCGAAGGGTTGCTGCTGGCACGTAAAAAGCTAATGCCTGTTTCCATCTATGAATAAACTCATCAGGATCATTATACCATGAACACCCCCTATTCACCGGCCACCTATCCCGCAACCGTCGCAGAAACAACGTCAACGTATTCGGTCGATTCCACGGATCGCCCGCTCGCTCGCTTATCCTGGAGCGCGATCATCGGCGGCACCGTCGTGGCCATTGGGATTCAGGTCCTCTTGTCCGCATTGGGCGTGGGCGCGGGCCTGGCACTTTTCAATCCCCACACAGACGCCGACCCCGCGAAACATTTTAGCGAAGGAGCAACCGCCATCTGGAGCGCGTGCGCACTGGTAGCGTTATTCTTTGGCGCCGCCATCGCCGGGCGGTTTTCGGCGTCCCTTCACCATGGTCTGGTCCACGGCATCATTGTGTGGAGCAGCACGCTGATTATTGCGTTGCTGCTGTTGTCCCTGGGCACGGGAATCGCGTTGGGCGGCGCGTTAAAGGTGATTGGCGAAGGTTTGGGTATTGGCACGAAAGCCGTCGCCGCCGGAGCCGGCGATGTGGTCGGGGAAGCCGCCAAGCGCGCGACCGATCAGTTGAACAGCTTCATCAACGAAGCGTCCCAATCGGTTCCCACCAATGCAGCACCCAAGGCGGCCACCCGGGCGCAAAGGGAAATTGGATTTGCCGCAACGCGGCTTTTCGCTCCGGGCAACGATGTCTCCTCGCCCACGAATCGAGCGGCGTTGATCAAGGCCTTAGTCGATTATACGCAAGTGAGCGAAGCGGATGCGACGAAGACGGTCGATGAATGGACTGATTCCTATCGGCAGCTGCAATCCGAGCTGTCCGATGTCAAAGCCAAGGCGGAGCAAAAGGCCAAAGACGCAGCGGACGCAGCCGCGAAAGAATTATCGACGGCGGGAACCTGGTTGTTTTTCGGTTTGCTGCTGGGGCTGCTGGTCTCGGCGGGCGGAGGAATTCTCGGGGCGGAATTTGCCCTCAAACAGGCGAGGAGAACGCGGGTCACTCAAGTACCCGTCAATTAACACGACTTCGGAAAAATAAAAAAATATGCACACCTTATTATATCCAATGTTGGGAAGTTTTATTTGGGTCGGCGGTGGATCGGCAGGCCTGGTGCTGTTGATTCTGTTGGTGGTTCTGCTGATACGATAAACCCTGGCCGCCGGAAACACGGCTTGGCACGCCCTCGCTCGTGCCGCTTGGCACGTCTCCAGCTAAGTGCTATCTTAACGAACTGTATGAAATTCTTGAAAAGATGGGCCTTACTGACAGTCGCGCTCGGCCTGAATCTGGCCCTCCGGGCGGATTCGCCAACCCAGGTAGCGACTCTGCCGCATCCCGGGCAGTTTTCCGTCGCCGATTATCGACTGCTATCGCGGGCGGTGCATGGCAATGAAATGGAGTTTGTCTTCGGTCAAATCGGAAATGAGAAAACCAGTGATAATTCCGTCAAAACGTTCGTGCATCATATTTTGGAAGATCGCAAGAAAATCAATGACAGCTTGACGCAACTGATCAAGCTAAAGCAAGCGACCTCACCGGGAGCGGCGGATGTCGCCGATGCGACGCTGTTACAGCAACTGGGCACGTTGTCCGGATCGGATTTTGACCGCCGCTATATGGATTCCGTGGTCCGGGAATATCAGACGGCCGTCCAGGATCTCCAAAACGTCAGCGCTAATGCCACTGATAGCGACTTGCGAACCTGGGCCAACGAGACCTTGCCGATCTGGCAGGAGCATTTGCAAATGGCTCAAAACACGGATGCCGCGGTCGTTAACGGGACGGCAACGGCCGGAAAAGGCTAATTAAGCGGGCGGGGGCATGACGCATTTAAGTATCAACTATGAGTTCAATTCTTGCGGCCAAGGCGGAGTGGGAAGATATCACGATACCGTACCCCCTATCCAACCAACAAAGCTGCGGCGAAAGGGTGGAAGATCCTTTTCGCCGATACGGAGATGCGGTGGCCTGTTTGGAATGGGACGACCATTGCACGATTGGCAAAATTGAGACCTTGAATCCGCGGAGCGGTGGCGCCACTTCCCTATTGTTATATCTCAAATCGCTGGCGCTCAAACACGATTTCCTGCTGTTTGGAAATCCCGTGGTTTATCCACCAGCAACGTCCTTCCCCGCCACCTCCCTGCTGTCGCAAGAAGAGCTGGAAAGCTGGTTCGCCCGCCTCGGTTTTTTGGTGCACAGGAGGAGCAAAGGAGTGCCTGATGCCTGGTATCCCCGCCCAGGGGATTGACTGACTCAAACCTTTAGCGGTGCGTGCCGGTTGATTTGCCGCAGTCCGAAGTTCGCTTGTTCCAAAGCTTCGAGGATGGTATGGCTGTCAATATCGGTCGCACCGAGTTCATTCAGGCGGTGTAAAATAACGAGCCGTTCTTCCAAAAGATCGCGAGATAACGCCGGGTTGGAACCAACCGGTTCCGGCAATTCAGTTTCCAACGTGCGCCAACGATTTACAAGGTCATCTCTTTCCATTTAAACAGTATGGTTGAATTTTATGGTATAGCGACACCAATCATTGTGACAATCGCGCCCGCTGGCGTCTGGCCACAAGCAGCGAAATCCCCAAGCATTTGTAGCAGCTTGAACCTTGCCATGGCGGATTAAAGCGGGACACCGCTGATCGGGAGATATTTCGCTGCGACCGTTACGCGGAGCGATACGCGCGATATGCACTATGCATTGTAAACGGTCATTTTGCATGATGAACGGTCCTCTCAGGGAAGTGGGGACGGACTCTCAGCTCCCCGTTGACAATCAGTCAATTCGGGTAAAGGTTTTATCATGAAGACCACGAATCAAAATTCACAGGGGACAGCCGTGGCGGGACAAGCCGCCAATCCTGCCAGCGAAGAAAAAAATCCGCTGAGTGTTGACACGGTGGTGGCGGAAATTCACATTCAAGCCCACAGCGTGGGGCCGGTGCTCGAGGAAATCCTGCAAGCGGGTCACGCGCTGGTAAGGACGACAAAAACAGATAAAGTTCTGAAGGCTTGAAAAAATGCCCGTAGCGATTGACCCCGTAGCGAAAATCATCTCGGCAAGTGTACGGGACCTGGCGGCTCATGCCGGGTTTAGCCGGATCGGAATGGATCGTGAGGGTTGGATCTCATTTGGGATCGGGACCCGGGTGCACGAGAAAGTTTTGGCCGCCCGCGTCGGCGCAAATCCGGAGTACCGAACAGAGGTCCACCTCGAAGTGAAGGTGCCGGTAGACGAATGGCAGGCGGTCATTACCGGGCGCATGGATGGTTACAGTTTGGGCAAAGCCGGCGCCACCATTGAGGAGTTCAAGACGGCGGCGCTCGTCCCCGGCAGAAATCTTTCCCAATTACCCAGTTTTGAGCGGCACCGCCGCCAGTTAATGCTCTATTGCGACCTATGGACCCGATTGGGAAACGCGGTGGCGACGGCGCAGATTGTCTACGTTGACCCCGATAGCGGACGCGAGGAAATCATCGTCATTGAATTCGATGCGTCCCAGCAGGCGGAACGAACCGAATCACGCCTCCGGCAACTCCTCACAGAATGGAATGCCAAAGAGCAAAGCCGTCAGCGCAAAGCGGCCTTTGCGGACGCGTTGCCTTTCCCGCATGCGGCCCCGCGCGCCGGCCAGCAACGACTCATTTCCGCGATTGAGGATTCGCTCGAAACCGGCGGCCATTTGCTGGCAGAAGCCGCCACGGGCTCCGGCAAAACCGCCGCCGCCCTTTATCCGGCCTTAAAACACGCGTTGCGGACCGGCCGGCAGTTGGTTTTTCTTACGTCAAAAACCACCCAGCAAACCCTGGCGGTGAAAGTCTTGGAAACCATGAACCGCGACGACGCTTTTCGGGTGGTTCAGCTTCGGGCGAAGGAAAAGATGTGCGCCAACGACCGGGTGTTTTGTCATGAGGACGTTTGCCGGTTCGCCCGGAATTACCCGGCCAAAATGGAACGTTCGCAGTTACTGGATCGCCTGCTAACCACCGGCAATCCCTCGCCGGACGACATTTTTGCGAAGGCCAAAGCGGAGGAGGTTTGCCCGTTTGAAGTCGAGCTGGAGCTGGCCCGGCACGCGGACGCAATCGTCGCCGATTATAATTATGTTTTCAATCCCGGCAGCGCTTTGATGCATTTAAGGGATGAAGGCTTACGGGAGGCGATCCTCGTGATCGATGAGGCGCACAATCTGCCGGATCGCATCCGCGCTATTTTCTCGCCCGAGTTGAGCGAACCCGCGGTCAGCGCTGCTCTCGATTTGGCGACGAGACTAATGGTTAAACCGGCTGAGGCGGCGGGACCGCAACTCGCCTTTTCCCTGGCAATCGGGGAAGCTTCGAGCGAATTGCCGAAAGTTTTGACCCAGGCTCGCCAGCTCCTTCGGCGCTGCGGAACTCCTTTGGCGGGGGATAAAGATGGCGCGGCCGAAATTGAACTTCCGCAAGCCGGGTTTTTGGTGCTGTGGGAAAAATGGCAAACCGCTTTCTTCGGTTATATTCGCTGGAAACAAAATGAAAAGCTGTTCCTCCAGAACGATCCGATCGTGGATTTTCATTTTGCCCTGCTGCGTTTTATGGCGATTTTGCGCTTTGTACCGGAGGTTGGAAATTCGGGCCAATCATCGGGCTTCGCACCCATCGCGCAACGGCGGGACGGCAAACTGTCTGTGTCGATTCTCTGTCTGGATCCGGCCATACCAGTGGCGCCCATTTTTCGCCAGGCCAGCTCCGTCATTTTTCTTTCCGCGACGCTGCAACCGTTTGACATTTTTGGGCGCATGCTGGGGCTGGAGAAAGCACGGGTGAGCCAGCTCGCCGTCCCCTCGCCGTTTCCGCGCGCGAACCGGCGCATACTGATTTTGCCGCAGGTTCGCACCACTTATAACGAACGGGAGAAACATCTTCCCAAAATCGCGGAGTTCATTGCGGAAATTGACCAGGCCCACGATGGGAATAAACTGGTCCTCTTTCCTTCCTACGATTTTCTCCGCAAGATTTTGGCCCGCATTTGCGCCCGGGTCTCACCGACGGTTCCGGGTCGGCGTTCCCTGCCGGAGCGGATACAGATTCAATCGGCGAACGCCACTGACAAGGAGCGACGCAGTTTGCTGAAAACGTTGTCAAATCCGCCGACCGGCGGAATCATTTTGCTGGCCGTCCTGGGCGGGGTGTTTGCCGAGGGTGTCGACTATCCGGGCGAACTTCTCGAAACGGTGGTGGTGGTCTCTCCGGGATTGCCGCAAATCAGCTTCGAACGGGAATTATTGCGCCGTCATTTTGATGAAGCGGGCGAGAACGGGTTCGAATATGCCTACCTGCAACCGGGCATGACGCGCGTGATTCAAGCCGCCGGGCGTTTGATCCGAACGGAAACCGACCGGGGCGTGATCGCTTTGATCTGCGGGCGTTTTCTGGAAGAGGCATACACCGAACGGATGCCACGCGACTGGTATGATGGGTCGCCGTTGGAATTGATCTCGGAAAAACCGGGCGCAGACATTAAGAACTTTTTTGCCGGCGGCGGAACCGTTAAGAACTGACTGGCTCCTCAGCAGATTATCCCCGCCGTTGGGGGTTTTCCGCTTCAAAAATAATCACCGGTCTTGCGCCGACGGATTGATGGTCGTATCTTCCTCAGCGACTTTTTCCGCCTTTTCCGGAGCAACTTCTGCGGTGCCGTCCTCTTGGGAAACCCAGTTCCGGCCGAATTTCTCGCGATACACGATCTCGCTCAGCGCCAACCGCCCGCCGTAGGCTTTCTCCGGTTCCTTGGCAAAACCGATCGCCAACAGCGCAATTATTTCGCTCTCCTTGGGCAGGCCAAATTCCTCGATCACCGCGCCGGGATCGAATCCTTCCATCGGCGCCGTGTCCAATCCGTAGGCCTCCGCCACGAGCATCATGGTGGTCAAGGCAATCATTGTGTGGCGATTTAGCCAGACGGCTGACGGGAACTCATCCAGAAAATCAATCGCCATCTCTTTTATTTTTTCCACCTGGTCCGCCTTGCCCGCGCCCCGGCGAACCCCTTCCTGAAAGATGGCGTCCACGTAATTCTTCCAATCATCCTTGATGGCAAAGGCGACAATTATCACCGGCGCCTCGCCGACCTTGGGCTGATCCAGCGCCGCTTTTTGCAAGCGCAGCCGGTTCTCCATTTCCCGAACCACGAGAAAACGCCAGGGCTGCAAGTTGTAACCCGATGGGGCCTGAAGCCCAAACCGCAGGATCGCCTCCACGTATTCGTCCGGAACCGGATCGGATTTGAAATGGCTCGTCGCCCGCCGATCAATGAGCACTTGGGTTAACGGCTTAAGGGGACCGCCATTCACGTCGGTTATGGGGAACCGAACCGGCTTGTCTTCAAATAATGCTGGTTTCATATCCGTATTCCGGGGCAATCTAGGTGGAAGGCAAGTTCCCTGGTCGGTCAGACTTGAATGATTGTAAGTCGTTCCTTCTTTTTCACCTTGCCTTCCAAAACTTAAAATCGATGGGAACATTCCAGCCGCGGTTCCCCTGTTGCTAGCAGTGGTTGTGCCTTTTAAGAAACCGGTCGGTGAGTTCCAAGACTGACACTACGATAAGGTCCTCAACGGAAAAGGATTATAAAGCTGAATTGGGTTCCCGGCCCGCATAAACGTGGTGGAGGCGGCTTCCTGCAATGTGCAACCTAAAATTTGCAAATTATGGGCCAACTTCGAGTTAAGCCACCGTCCCTATCGCCTTATCACCCCTCGCCATGCCAGCAAAGTTAACGGAGATTGCAATTCGCAAGCGCTGGTTGCATTTTGCAATCCGTACTCGCTAGATGAAGCTGCGCAACTGCGGATTCTCTTGAAAACGAATACTTTATATGCCTGCGGATTGGCACGGCAACGGCTAGGAAAATCGCCGCAGGGAGACGTTGGCCGATTTTGACTTGGCCTTCCTAAAATATGATTTACCGGACCAGGTCCAGTCACATTCACCTCGCGGCCGCCCCTTATAGACCCCTCGCGGCCGCCATTCTAATTTTTTTCGCCGGGGTTTTGTTGGTGGGTTGCAAGAAGAAGACCCCTCCTCCCCAACCGCCCGAAGTCCAGATCATTACCGTGGCCACCACCAATGTCCCGATTTTCGAGGAATGGATAGGCACGCTCGACGGTGACGTGAACGCGCAAATCCGGGCCCAAGTGACGGGCTATTTACAGACGCAGAACTACGCCGAAGGCAGCGAAGTGAAGAAGGGGGATGAACTCTTTCAAATTGATCCGCGACCGTTCCAAGCGGTTTTGGATCAGGCGGAGGCCAAGCTGACCCAAGATCAAGCCCAAGCCGAAAAGGCGCAACTGGATCAAAACCGCTACACCCCGCTCGCCAAAGAGCAGGCGATCAGCCAGGAAGAACTGGATAATGCCGTCCAAGCGAATCTCGGAGCAAAAGCCCAGGTAAAGGCGGATGAAGCCCAAATCGAAACCGCCCGGTTAAACCTTGGCTTCACCAAAATCATCTCACCCATTGACGGAATTGCGGGGGTGGCCCAAGCCCAAATTGGTGATCTGGTCAGCCCAGGGGGAAGCGTCTTGACCACGGTATCGACGGTCGATCCAATTCGCGTTTATTTCCAGGTGAGCGAACAATCGTATGAAAGTTTTTGGCGGCATTATATTGGAACCACCGACACGAATAACACGGTACCGCTCGATTTGATCCTTTCGGACGGTTCCCGCTACCCGGCCAAGGGGAGATTCTTCTTCGCTGACCGGCAGGTAAACCCGAATACCGGCACGCTTCAGATAGCCGGGCACTTTCCCAATCCCAACTTCACCCTGCGTCCCGGCCAATATGGGCGGATCCGGGCGCAAACCCAAACCCGCACCAATGTCGTGATGCTTCCCCAGCGCGCCGTGACGGAATTGCAGGGAACTTACCAGGTGGACCTACTGACCGAGACGAACAGTGTGCATCTCCAGTCCGTGAAAGTGGGGGACCAAATCGCCTCCGATTGGCTGATCGAAAGCGGCCTTAAAACCGGCGACCGGGTGGTGGTCGAGGGCACGCAAAAAGCGCGGGAAGGAACGGTGGTAAATCCGCAACCGTTCGGCCGCGGCACCAACCAAACTCCCGCCCAGCCGGACGCGGCCTCCCCAACAAATAAGTCGCAATAGGCATGATTTTTCGAGCGCGTTCGCGATTTGTCCATGTATAGATTCTTCATCAACCGGCCGATTGTCGCCATGGTGATCGCCATCCTGATGGTGATCATCGGGGCGGTGTCGATGTTCACCCTGCCGGTGGCGCAATTCCCCAATATCGTCCCGCCGGAAATTCGAATTCAAACCACCTATGTCGGCGGCGACGCCCAAACGCTGGCCGAGTCGGTGGCCACTCCCATTGAGGAACAAATGAGCGGGGTCGATAACATGAATTACATGTATTCGATCAGCGCCAATAATGGCGTCATGCGCATGGGCGTCAATTTCGATGTCAAGACGGATCCGAACATCGATCAGGTGCTCGCCCAATTGCGCGAGAACCAATCGGAGCCGCAGCTCCCCCAGGATGTGCGCAATTACGGGGTCACGTTGTTGAAATCGCCGACCACACCGATGATGCTCGTCGCGCTTTCCTCCCCGAAAGGCACCCATGACGGCACATTCCTCGCCAATTACGCCTACATCAATCTGGTTGACCAAATCACCCAGCTTAAGGGAATTTCGAACATCCAGGTTTTCGGGGCGGGACAATATGCGATGCGTTTCTGGGTCAAACCCGACCAGCTCGCGAAACTCAACATAACGGTAAACGACCTCGTCAATGCCCTGAACGCCCAAAACACCGTTAATCCGGTCGGGCAGCTGGGCGGCCCGCCCACTCCCAAGGGACAGGAGTTTACTTACGCGATTACGGCCCAGGGCCGGCTGGTCACCACCAAGGAATTCGGCGACATCGTGATCCGCGAGAATAGCGATGGCTCGGTCGTGCGCCTCAAAGATGTCTCCCGGGTGGAACTGGGCGCGCAACTTTATAACATCGTCGGGAAACTGAACGGCGAACCGGCGGCCGTCATGGCCATCTATCAATTGCCCGGCTCCAATGCGCTGGAGGACGAAAAGGAAGTGCTCAAGTTGATGATAAAATTGAAACAGAGCTTTCCCGCCGACTTGGATTATGTGGTTTCTTTGGATACCACGCTGGCCATCTCCGAAGGGATGCACGACATTTTCCGCACCCTGATCATCGCTCTCGTGCTCGTGATTTTCGTGGTCTTCATTTTCCTGCAAGGCTGGCGTGCCTCCTTGATTCCTTTGCTGGCGGTGCCCGTTTCGCTCATTGGAACTTTTGCGTTCTTCCCGCTGTTCGGATTTTCGCTAAACACGCTCTCACTCTTCGGTCTCGTTCTGGCCATTGGCTTGGTGGTGGACGACGCCATCGTGGTCGTGGAAGCCACCGAGCGTCATATCGAAGACGGCATGGCTCCGAAAGAGGCGGCCTTAAAGGCGATGCAGGAGGTCTCCGGCCCGGTGGTTTCCCTGGCCTTGATTCTCGCGTCGGTATTCATTCCAACGATATTCATCGGCGGCATTACGGGGCGGCTGTACCAGCAATTCGCCGTAACCATTGTCATTTCCGTCATGCTTTCGGCGTTTAACGCCTTGTCATTGAGTCCGGCCCTGGCGGCGAAATTGCTCCGGCCAAAATCAAAAGACAAGCCGGTCGGACCCTTGGGAAAATTCTACCGGGGATTTAACCACATATTCGAAAAGGCCTCGAACGGCTATATCAAGGTCGCCGGGGGACTTATCCGGAAAAGCATTTTTACGATGATCATGCTGGTGGTCATTGGGTCCGTTGCCATCTTTCTCGGCGCACGACTGCCAACCGCGTTTCTTCCGGAGGAAGATCAAGGGTACGCCTACGTGGTGGCCCAGCTACCCTACGCCTCGTCTTTGGAACGTACCGATGCGGTCTGCAAGAAAATTGAGAATATCTTAAAGAATACTCCGGGCGTCAAA
>Ga0302140_10004141_pt1 | contig 18448 bp, 16 predicted proteins | sample I_Bog_E1_1_FD_202095 | JGI IMG/M metagenome (GOLD analysis project Ga0302140, IMG submission 202095) | Peat permafrost microbial communities from Stordalen Mire near Abisko, Sweden - I_Bog_E1_1 | ecosystem: Environmental > Terrestrial > Soil > Wetlands > Peat | place: Sweden: Abisko, Stordalen... | reverse complement strand
GTCGGCTGCGGAGCGCCGAAATCGCGGGTCCTTGGAAAACAATCCCGCGTAAGTCCCGATTGCTCAATGCCTTAGCGCCGGGATCGCCTCAAGCAAAGTGGGGACGTGCTCGCTTATCCCCTATAAAGGCCCCCTGCCGCACGACTCAAAAGCACCCCTCTCACCAGAAAACTCGCCCGCCCGGAAAGCCCGTGGATTTGGCCGTTTTCATCCCCTCAAGTGTCGGCTGCGGAGCGCCGAAACCGCGAGTCACAGGAGCCTCTTGCAAAACTCAGGCAATGGAATCAACGGAGTAGGGGAAACAAAAGTAGGAAGAAATGTTTTTTGAGAGGATGGGGTTGAACAAGCAGTAAGTTTTGTCGCCAAACGAAACGGAGACCGCGCCACCCCCCTATGCAGCTTACCCCACGCCAGTTGCTAACGCAATTCACGCATATGATGCAACAGGATTTGTTCCCGCTCTTAGAGCAGGTGGCGGGCCCGTTGAGCAAAGAGTTAAAGTTGTTGTCTTCCATACTGGCGCTCGTTCCGTTGGAGCGCCTGATAGGGACATTAAGAGCGGGGACCGGGCGGCCGGGGAAAGATCGATCGGCGATGGCCACCGCTTTCCTGGCCAAGACCATTCTGAACCTCCCCACCACGCGCTCTCTGTTATCGCGCCTGAAGGCCGACGAGGCGCTGCGCCAGTTCTGCGGTTGGGCCAGCGTCAAAGCCATTCCGCATGAATCGAAATTCTCGCGCGCCTTTGCCCAGTTCGCCGACATAGAGATGCCGCAGCGGCTTCATGAGGCCGTGGTTCTGAAAACGCAAGAAGGCCGACTGATTGGACATATCGCACGGGACTCCACCGCCATCCCCGCGCGCGAACGGTTCGCCGTCACCCCGGAGCACAAAAAGCAGCGCCAGGAAAAGAAGCGCGAGAAGCAGAAACAACGAGAGTTGAGGCAGAAGGCACTGCGCAACAAGACCGCCATCCCTCGCAAGAAAAGGGTGAGCAAAGGTTCTTTCGACAAAAAGAAAGCGGCCGACCGTGGCTCGCGCATTGAGCGCCAGCGGAAGCAGAAGATCGAACAGATGCTCAGCGAATTGCCGACCCAATGCGATATCGGCACCAAGATCAACAGCCAGGGCAACAAGGACAGTTGGCGCGGCTACAAAGCCCACATCGACGTAGCAGACGGGCAGATCCCCATTAGCGTCGTTTTGACGAGCGCCAGCGTCCACGACTCGCAAGCGGCCATACCCCTGATGACCCTGTCCTCGCAACGAGTGGCTTACCTTTACGAACTCTCCGATAGCGCTTATGATGCCCAGCAAATCGACCAGCAAAGCCGGCAACTCGGGCATCTTCCCATCACCGCCCTCCACGGCCGGCGCGCCAGCAAAAAAGCGACCGCTCTCTTTCCGGCAGGCACGATGCCGCAGCTGACCCTAGCCCAGGAAGAACGCTTTAAAGGACGAACTATGATTGAGCGCATCAATGCGCGCTTGAAAGACGAGTTTGGCGGCAATACCTTGCGGGTGCGCGGTGCCAAGAAAGTGATGGCTCACCTCATGTTCGCCCTCACCGTCGATCAGTGGCTCCGACTCAGCGCGCCACTGGTTGCGAAACTTTAATTTCTCCCGCAACGCGCCCAAAAGACGAGCCTCCCCACCGGCGGTTCGACAACCTGCGCCCCTTGCCGCCCCTAACAGCCCATTCCTTGCGTTTGCCCAGCCCCACTTGAACTAAAATCCCCAAACGCCACTGAAAAACCCCCTCGCCGGACGTTTCCTCGTTTGTCAAGTCCCGGCGTTCCGAGTTCTGCAAGTCGGTCACAAAAGTTGAAAATTTTTTTTCGTGATTGTTTTCAATTACTTGTCTCTCTTTTTTCTATTCGTGTGAACGGGCGCGAATGGGAAGTTCGTGGGCGAAGGGAGGCAAGACGATGTTTCACCCAGTAACATTCGAGCCGTTAGTGGCGTTCGTTCTCGCACTTTTTGGCTTCTAAGACAAACCGCGTTTAATCTGCGAATTTGATTGAATTTGTTTGGCGATATAGGCCGAATGGTGGTAGAGTACTAGTTTCCGAGAGCTTTTTTATAGGGACTGAACTCTGCCACCCCCGAGGCGAGCCGTCCAGGCACTCGTTGAGTGGCTGTTTGCGGTAACGACCGCGCTGAGTGTGCTTGGTTTTTTGCACTCTGGTTTGCTAGCGGCAAATCAACTTCAGCGTGAACCAGTAAGAGATCCGATCGAAGCCGCCCTGGCGGAAGGAAGAAGTCTGCGTAAAGCGGGCAAGTTTCCCGAGGCCTTAAGCGAGTTCTCACGTGCGCTTGCGCTGGCGCGCGAGCAAAAGAATACTCAGCAGACGGTGCGCAGCCTCATGTTGGTTGCCACGGTCCAGCTTTTAACATTCCACTACCAAAGCGCGCTAACGGCCTCACGCGAAGCGTTGCTGCTAGCGCGCAATTCGGACAACTATTTGCTGGCGGGCGGTGCGAGCGGAACGATCGCCAGTATTTACCGCCAGTTAGGAGATTTTCAGAACGCTGAGGTCGAAGGCAAGCAAGCCGTCGATCTATTGAAACTTGCCCCGCCGAACGGAGTGCAAACGCGCCAGTTCCTGGTGAACGCACTCTATCTGCAGGCCTCCTTGTGTTACGTGCAGGGAAAGATCGGCGAGGGAGAAACATTTTTCCAGCAAGCGATTGCATTGGCCGAGCAACTTGGCGATAAATCATTGGAAGCGACCTCTTGGGACAATCGTGGCGTTGCCCTCTTGCGAAACAATCAATTGGCGCAGGCGGAGCAGTCTTTTAAAAATGCATTCGCGATTCGCGAGGCGTTACCGGATGCTGATACCCTTCCCATCAGCCAGGAACACTTAGCGGAATTTGAGTTGACGCGCGCCCAACCGGATTACTCGGCTGCTCTCAAGCTGATCGATCAGGCGCTGGCAAGTAAGAGCACCTCTTTCAAGAGCGACGCACAATACTACCCGATAAATATTCGCGGCCGGATACTTCTTGGCTTAGGCAACAGACCTCAAGCTTTGCAAGAATTCAGACGAGCGGTAAATGCCGCCGATAATTGGCGGTTAGGTGCGTTACCTGGCGATGCCACTAACACACAAACCGTCGTACTATTACAAAAGGTATATCAGGATTTTGCGCACTTAGCAGCTCAGATTTCACTCGAAACCAATGACAGTTCGCTGCGCGCCGAAGCACTGCAAGTGCTCGCGACAAATCGCGCCGAAAGCTTGCGCGAACAGTTAACACTTGCATTAGCAACAGATGCGAAACTGCCGGATAGCTATTTCCAGAAGTTGTCCGCGCTCCAAGCGGCTCAGGCGCGAGTTACTCTCGGGCGAAACAATAAGGCTGATGAAGCAGAACTCGAGCGAATTCGCATGGAGATTAGTGAGCTCGAAAATCAAAATGCGATTCAAATTGGAAAGAATTATTTTTCGAAAGAGAAAAATTTACGCAGGAATTCACTTAGAGATATCCAGTCTAGGTTAACTAGCGATCAACTGCTAATTAGTCTTTCGCTGGGAAGCGCGAAATCTTATATGTGGGCGATCAGCGGAGATCAAGTGAACCTTTTCCAAATTGACAAAAAGGAAACGCTCGAAGGCGAAGCCGCCCAACTGTCGAAAGCCGTTCGCGACGGAGGAGACATAAAGGATGCCGGACAAAAGTTAGGTCAGGCGCTTTTCGGTTCGCTGCCGGCTCGTTTAGCGCGCAAGCCCGAATGGCTGATTGTGGCCGATGGCGCCTTGCTCAATGGCATTCCCTTGGCGGCGCTTCCGGCTTGGCCGGCCTGCGGCGGCGGCGCATGGCTTTTGGCAAATCACACTCTTCGGTTCTTGCCGAGTGAGTTGCTCTTGCGCTCGCCCAAGGTCAAACCGGCAACCGGGCGCTTTTTGGGCGTGGCCGATCCTATCTATAATCTGGCAGACAGCAGGCTGCAAGGCAAAAGGGCTGGCGACGCGACGCCGGTTGAAGCGAGTTCCGTTACCCTGGCCCGTCTAGCGGGCAGTGCGCAGGAAGTTCGCAGCGCCGCCCGGCAATGCGGTCTCCCCGAGCAAGATATTCTCGACGGACAGCAGGCATGCATCGAACGTTTGCGCGCATCCCTCGTGCCGCCGCCGCAATTCATCCACTTTGCGGTGCACGTCGTCAGTCCGCCCAATCGTCCTCAGGAAGCAGCACTGGCACTCAGTCTGATCGACGGAGTGCCGGAATTGCTCACACCGGAAGCCATAGCCACGTTTCGCTTGCCCGGCAGCTTAGTTGTACTCAGCGGGTGCTCGTCCGGTCGCGGGCAAGCGGTGCCCGGAGCAGGATTGCTTGGCCTCAGCCGGGCATGGCTGTTAGCTGGCGCGGATGCCGTAGTAGCCAGCGCCTGGCCGACACCTGACAACAGTGGCCGTTTCTTTTCAGCTTTTTACAGCCATTTGCATGACGTAAAGACTGGTTCGCTCAGCCAGCGTGCCGCTTTGGCGTTGGCCCAAACGCAACTGGAGATGCAGCGAAGCAGCGGCTATACCAGCTCTCCTTCTTATTGGGGAGCATATTCGGTTATTTCCAAGGAGTGATTCGGAGATTCATGGTGGCAACACAACCCGCACCCATTCAAGACGGTAGTCAGCCGCAAAACCAGGAGGTCAGAGAAAAGGCCTCAAGACCAGGATATTCGTCAGTGGAATGGGGAATTCTGGTGTCCCAGATCAAAGTCGGCGAAGAGACCGGCATGGAGCAATTGTATAGACTCTTCAGCCGCGGCATTCGCTATTACCTGTGCCGCCAGTTGGGGCCACAGGAATTAGAAGATAAGGTGCACGATACCTTTCTCATTGTGGTCAACGCCATTCGCCGGGGCGACCTGCGAGAACCGGAGCGGCTGATGGGTTTCGTTCGCACGGTGGTCCGCCGTCAGGTGGCCGCCTACATCGAGCAAGCCGTGCACAACCGGCGCGAGCAGGCGGACCTCGAGACCGGAGTGACCGTCGCCGACCGCAAAGAGAACCCCGAGCAGGAGGCCATGATCCGTCAGAAAGCTGCCCTGATGGAAAGCGCTTTGTCCGCCCTGTCGGAGCGCGATAGGGAAATTCTGGTACGGTTCTACCTTAAAGAGCAGCCCCAAGACCAGATTTGCCGCGAGATGGACCTCACCGAAACGCAATTTAGATTACTAAAGTCCCGCGCCAAGGCGAAATTCGGAGAAATCGGAAAGAAAAAACTTGCCGCGAGCGGAATTTTCTCAGTTCTTGTGAGAGCACAAGCGGGGTAACAAGCACTTTTCTGATATGGAGAAGCGGAGATAAATCCGCACTAACTAAATGAATGAACCATATCTTGAGCATCCGAGTGAAGAAGCATTGGAGCGCTTCCTTCTAAATATGTCACCCGAAGAAGAACTTGAAGCTCTGGAAACGCACGTACTAGCTTGCTCGTATTGCGTCGATCAACTGGAGTATCTTGAAACACAGATCGCCGCAACCCGCTTAGCGCTCCAAATGCTGGAATCCGACCAGGCCAAAAAAAAGTCTGTCGATCAAAACAGCAGTTGGAAAAGCTGGTTTACCATCCCAAGATTGTCCCTGGCAGGCGCTGGTGCAGCGCTGGCGGCCGGGGTCCTCTTCTTTTCGCTCCCGCGCGACGTCAATCTCACGGCGTTTCGCGGTACCGAAACGGCCATTGTGTCCGAATGGCGGCCCCTTCGCTTGCATTTGAACGCGAAGGGTCTCCCCGAAGGTCCAATTCTCGTGGAACTCGCTAATAACAGCGGTTCCATCGTCTGGAAAGGAACCTCCGCCGTTGGGCACGACACAGTAGATGTAACTCTCCCCCGAATTACCAAGTCCGGTCCTCATTTTCTCCGTCTCTATACGGCGCCGCAAGACGCCAGCGGCGGTGAGCTGTTGCGCGAATTCGCTTTGCATGCGAAAGCGGTCTGGTAGAAAAGCACCAGATTGGCTTCGAGCAGCGAAAAGCCTGTGTTCTAATTTGCGGCCAGCAAGACGTATGCACTCAGCATGGCGTTCTTGCTGGCCTTTATATTCGTAACCGCGCCGGTTCTTACGAACTCCAAAACATGGAGCAGCCATTCCGGCGGACTGCTTTCCTCGACTGGCGAATTCTCAACGATTCGCAGCAGCGCCTGATAGCACATTGTTCTTTCATCCTGGTCCCGCGCCATGGACCGGAGCGCCAACAGCAGGACGCATTGCTGGTTAAAAATATCGGTTCTTTCCAAAGATCCTTTATCGAAGGAGCTTTGGGCCTGATCCACAAGTTCGCGAAAACCGCTCTTCCATTCATCGCCGGCGAGTTTGTCGCCTTGCGTTCTGAGCGCCCGAACCTGACGGAACAACTCGCCGTCGTTGATCTGCGTCTCAAACAGCTCCGGCCACGCTTTTTCTTCAATCGCTTGAGGCTTCACTTCTTCTACATGTAGCGGCGGAATGCTAAGACTAGGATTCGCTTCGATAAACGCGTTAAATTGGCGGACGGGCGCGGGCATCGCGGCAGGTTTGGCTTGCATGTCCGGGCAAATGGACGCCGCCGCGTTCGCCGCCAGGAAAGTTCGATATCCGGCCAACAGCTGTATTGCAAAAGCGTTGCGGCTCTTGCAGTACTCGAAGAGGAGCAATACTTGATTGAAGCCACCCGGGACGACGCCTACACTAACGGCGCGTGGTCCGTCGCGAAGGCCGCTCAATCGGCTCACGAAGGTTGCCATGATGCCTTGCAACTCAGCGTCTTCGAACGTCACTTGACGAATCAGCGCGGCGGAAGGGGCAATCTGGGCCGCGGACGTGAGGTTCAGAGCGTACAGCGACACGAAATCCAACCGTTTGCCCGCCGCGATTTCGCGCTTGGAAAAGCCCCGGTTCGCCAATGTGGTGAGCGCTTGATAGTATGCCTCGACATCCCACGTCCATGCTTGCCCGCAAGACAACGAAGGAACGATTGGCGGGATCGACGTCTCGAGTGTTTTGATGGCCGGTTCCGGCTTCAGCCTCTGCAGAATTCGCGCACGAAGCGATAGCGTGTCGATGTTATTTTCGAGAGCCGCCGCCAGGTAATTGGTCCGGCTCTCAACGTTCGTCTCGGGCAGCGCGCGACGCTTGAAAGCCTGCGAGGCTCTCCCTGCCTTGTCAAACGCGTCCTGGAGCGCCTTCACCTCTTCTTTCGCGGATAAGCCGGACGCACCGCGATCCAAGGCGCGAAGAAGAATGTCGACGCGAAGCTCAGGCGGCCCAAAAATGTTGATATTCACTTCACCGCGAGCGCCCTGCCCAAATAAGCAAAAACAACTCAGTACCGCACACTGAATGAGGCGAACGATTTGCATCGCGGGCTCCCCTTAAAACACTCTCCTGTTCAAGCGCTCAATTGTAAACTTCGCGGTATCTGCCACGGCCATCACCGCCATGACACCCGCTTGCACGGGGTCCGTCACGACTAAATCGGAAGCGTCCGGCACGCTGCCGGCCATGTTCAAACTGATCACCAGCAGACCTTCGGCGCGCACTTCACGAACCGCCGTCTCAATATCGCCGCCCATGAGAGATCCCGCCAGCACCAGCGCCCGCACGCGCGGCAAGCGTCGGCAAGCGCGCACCGCGGCCGCCAGCGCCTGCTCACCCACCAGCGGAATCGTATCCACGGATATATGCTCGCCGCGGATGTTGTGCCTGTCAGCTTCTGAAATAGCGCCCAACGCCACCTGCCCGACCTGCGCGCCTCCGCCCATAATGATGATGCGCTTGCCATAAATCTTTTGCAGCGATTGCACCAACGTGATGGCATGCACCACATCCAGCGCCCGCAGATCCGTCACCAGCGGCTCCACCAAGCCAGGCAGATCAAGTTCGAAATAAATGCGCGTGTCGGTCGGCCGGTCTTCAATGATAGACACGGAGCGTATATCGCCCCGGTGTTGCGCAATCACTCCGGTCAGTTGGTGCAAAACCCCCGGTGCCGCCGCCGTTGCCAGCACCAGACCCACTTTGTCGGTAACCGGCTCGGTCAAAGCGTGACCTCATATTTCTTGAGTAGCCCGTCCCAATGCCCTTGCGCGCGCAGAATCAGCTCGATCACTTCGCGCACCGCTCCCGCGCCTCCTGCCGCCGCCGTGACCGCCGAAGCGCAACGCTTCACTTCCGGCCGCGCATTGGCCGTAGCGAACGAAAGGCCGGCGCGCCGCATGATCACCACATCGGTCAAATCGTCTCCTATATATGCGATCTCTCGCGCGTCCACTTTGCCCTCGGCGCAAACTTGTTCAAACAATGGAATTTTCTCAATGTGCCCCTGGAAAACCCAAGTCATCCCCACCTGGCTGGCGCGCTCGGCGGTCGCCGGCGACTCACGTCCGCTGATCACGCCCGTCTTAATATTGAACCAGCTCAACCAGCGCAGCGCGATGCCGTCTTGCGAATCAAACCCTTTAGTCTCCACCATTTTGCCGTCCGGCCCCGGCAGCAAATATAGGCGTCCGTCCGTCAGCACGCCATCCACGTCCATGAGCAGTATTTTCACGCCTGCGGCAAAGCGGCGCACTTTTTCTTCGGTGACGGAAGGATGCAATTGCATGGTGTTGAAAGGTAGGCCCGAATCGAACCCTCGTTATAGCACGGTTGCGAGGCGGATATATTGAAAAGAGCCATCTCATGAACAGCCGCGGCAAGCGTTCGCAACTTTGGGTCAAGCTGGCGATCGGCGCCGGCATTCTGCTCGGGCTGGCGCTCCTCATTCAAACCATCAGCACCTACTTTTTCGTTTACGACAAGCTCATCCACGAAGAAGCCTACCGCGAAGCCGACCGCCAGCAGACGGCGCTCATCCGCTTGGCCGCCCAGGAAGGGATCAAAGACGTCCGCAAGCTGGCTCCCGTCTTAACGGAACTGCAACGCAACTCGCCGCGCCAAGTAGCCTGGATGCGCGTCATCGACATGGACGGGAACATCCTGGCCGAGAGTGGAACGCCCCTCACAGCCGCACTTTCGGCACAGCAGTTGCACCGCCTAATGGAGCTTCATCAAACCCTGAAGCGCGAGCACCCTTTCCACTCCAGCACTATCTTCATATCCCTCTTGCGCTTTCGTTTGGTCGGGCCGCCGCTATCCGCCCCGCCGCCCGAACGATTTTCGCCCACCCCTTTTCCCCTGAATCCGCCGCGCTTTCCTGGCCGGGAAGCGCCCACCTTCACTGAAATTGCCATCTACCAGGAGGGCGTCTCTATCCCCTTCGGCGCCCTGCGCACCAACCTCATCATCGGCTGCCTGGCCGCGTTAGCGCTCCTTTTATCGATGCTGTTGATCGGCATTTTATTCACCCGCTTCTTGCGCGCGCGGCAGCTCGAACAGCAAGTTGAACTGGCGCGCACGGTACAGACCGGCCTGCTGCCCTCGCCCCAAACCCTTCTGCCTTCCTCCGCCAGTGTCGATTTCGGCGCTGTCTTCACCCCGGCCTCCACCATTGGCGGCGACTTTTACGATTTGTTCACTGCCGAAAACGGCCAAACGTCAATCGTGCTGGGCGACGTTGCCGGCAAAGGCATTTCGGCCGCGATTTTGATGGGCGTAGTCCATGGCGCCATCCGCTCCATGGATTGGACGCACTCCGCCTCCGACCATGAAAGATCCACTGTTCGATTGAACCAGTTTCTCTGCGAAAAGACCGCGCGCGAACGCTTTGCCAGTTTGTTTTGGGCCTACTTTACGCCCGAAACGGGATTGCTCCACTACATCAACGCGGGTCATCTGCCGCCGCTTCTGATACGCCCTCACGGCACCGAACGCCTCGACGGCGGTGGCCCTGTTTTGGGATTGCTCCCCGCCGCGCAATACCACTCGGGTAAAGCCAGCATAGGAGCGGGCGATCTCCTCATTGTTTTCTCCGATGGCATTGCGGAGGCGATGAACTCGAGCGAAGAGGAATTCGGCGATGAGCGCATCGCCGAGATTGCGAATGCCAACGGCGGCCGCCATCCGCGCCAGATTTGCGATGCCATTGTAGAAGGCATCGGCACTTTCCTGGGACCCATGAAGCCGCATGACGATCAGACCCTGCTGATCGTGAGATTGACTCCAGTTGCCACTCCAAACGCCGCCCTTGAAGCAAGCGACGCTGAAACAGTACCCGCCTAAACCAGAAAACTCGCGCAGTCCGTAATAGTGGCGAAGCCCGCCCCCAGCAGCGTGGCTACCACTTCGCGTATTTCCTCCTGCGACATCTGCGGCAGGGCGGGACACCCCGTCGCCTCCGTCACAAACGTCACGTAATAGTCCCGGTCGTGCGCCTCGCGAGCCGTCGACTCGCAACAAAAGTTGGTCATGAATCCGCAGATGACCACGCGCTCTACCTTCAGCGCCCTTAATCGCTCGTCTAAATCCGTTCCCTGAAATGCAGAATAACGATGCTTCACAATCTCGCGCGCTGCCGGCGCACGCCTCAGCGTGAGCGAATATTCAACTTCCTCGCTGCCTTCCTTGAAGTTGAAATCGGCGGCGGGTCCCCCGAAATCGAACATCCGCCCCAGATCCGAGCCGTCCACCGAATGGACATGACGGATCAGGAAAATCGGCAGTTTTTCCTCGCTGAACGCGTCAATCAGCGAATTGATGTTTTCAATGGTTTTATCGCTGGCAGGGCAATAGAGTTCCGATTTTTGATCGGTATAAACCCGCTGCGCGTCCACAACCAGCAGTGCCGTAGGTTCGCTCTTCATTGATTCGCCGTCACCTGTCAAAGGTAACAGCTCCCTCATTGTGTGTTCCAATAGAAAGAAGGACAACCGCACATGGCTCCTCCACCAGATTCGGATCCGGATCGTTCGAAAGACTTTTCTTCCTACAGCACAATAGAAACCTTTGTGGGCCGCAGCATCGTCTTGTCAAACGACGAAGTTGACGAGTATCGGGAACTCATGGATTCAGTCCGGCAAGAGTTCCATCCCGCCACGTTCGGCGAACAGTGGCGCGCCCAAGGCATTGTCGACGGCGAATGGCGTCTGCGGCGCAATATCCGCGTCGAGAAGGGCTTTTACCTTCTCGGTGAAAGGGAATTCGGCGGCGAATTCGCCCATGAAACAGATCTGGAAATCCGCGCCAATCTGATAAAAAACCGCCTTCTGCAAGTTCGCGGCAAACAATTAAAACAAATTACTCAGCACACAAAATGGCTTCGCAAACAGCTCGAGAAAGATATCGCCGAGCTTTTGGCGATGCAGAACGAGCGTCACCGGCCAACACGGCACGGTATTCATGCAGTCCCTAAACGGCGGGCCAGTTAGCCCTCCGGCGGCGTCATTTGGGTTTGAGAGTCTTGACGTATTCGTAGCTCAGTTCCAGATACTTTTTCAGGTCTTTCGTGTTCTTCAAAAGCGAATCGGGTACTCGTACGCAATCTTTCTTGACGACGCCGTACGATTCGAAGAGAGTCGTCTCGTACTTCTTCAGAAAAGCTTCCAGCACGTCCTTGGGAAGACGGAGACCGAGCGTGCCGGTCTGATCGAGATATGTGAACATATGGCCGTTCAACGAAGTATAAGGATGCACATCGCCTTTACGTCAAATCCAGGCTTGCTAGCGATCAGTTTTTCGTACAGCGCTAGTTTTTCCTCGGGAATTGAACTCTTTTTAGCAGTAGCCATGTATCACTTTTTTGCTCTCTTTTCCCCGCGCCGTGGCTCCGCGCGGGCGTATTCGAAAGACTGATCACCGCGCCTGCCGCCTCGTAGCGCACGCTATCGGTTTCCTCGTCGAGCAGGCCCACTAAAGCCTTCAATAACGTTTTGTCGCCGCGTTTGGCGATGGCCTCGATCACCGCTTCGCGCACGCGGGTTTTCTTGTCAGTCAAATAGTCTGTCAGCGCCGTAGCGCTTTTCGGATCGGGATCGCTAGCCAGTCGTTCCGCCGCCAGCGCCCGCACCGGCGAAGCATCGTCGTGAGTGACGGTCTTAATCGCCTGCCAGGCCATGCCGCCATAAGGCACAAAGCCGATACCCGTTTCAAACGCCAATTGCTCGAGTTGCTTGCGATCCCTCAGCGTATCCAACTGCGATTGCAGTAGACCTTCTGAACTCTTGCGCTGTTGCGTGAGCAGTGCGTAGTAAACCTCGTAAGCGATAGGATCTTTCAACGTGTACAGCGAATTAGTGCAAGCCAGGACAACAAGCACTTCTTTGTCGTTCAAGCATGCGCGCAGCTTAGCGCGCGCCGTGGCCGCTCCCATGCGCCCCAACGAAGTGGCCGCTTCCGACCGCACCTCTTTATCTGGATCGTTGAGCGCGCTTTCGGCCATGGCTTGCGCTTGGTGGTCTCTGATCAAGCCCAGAGCGTGGACCGCTTTGCCGCGCCGCACTGCGCCCTTGTCGGCAACACCGGCTTTGAGAATCGTCCAAGCTTGCTGGGCCGGAGTGGGAGCCGTCGGGTTGGCTGAGGCGCTGAGCAGCAGGAGGAGAGGAATCATGACGTTCTCCTATGGAGTGTACGAGAGTCGAATCGGCGCTCTGTCTACAATGCGATGTAGGCTTAGCGCCCTTTGGCAAAAGTTTCGAAAACAGAACATGCACCCTTCCATGTGGCTGAGCGGAGGGCGGACTTGAGTCGACTTGAGTCCGCGCGGAACCTTAGTTCTCCGGTTTTTTCGAGAAACCGTAAAAGCGCCGCACACTACCAATGAGGAACGCAGACTTCACCGTGCCGAGGCTTTGCCAAAGACCGCTAGGCTGAGAACCGCCTTGGTTTCCTCGAAGATATATCCTGAACAAATGCGTTATCTCGGAGTTCTTGGCCTCCTATTCTCGACCCTTCACGCATTCGCGCAAACCCCGCCCGCCGCCTTGTGGGATGAACTGAAGGACAAACGCGAAAAATCGCCCGGTATCCATCAGGAATTCGATTTGTCGCAGACCTATATCTTTGCCCATGGCCGGCGGTCGCTCGAAGAACGCCTCGTCATGGATTCAGCCGGCAAACTATGGCGCGAAAAGTCCGTCTCCGGCTCCGGCAACGAGATCACCCTCTTCGACGGCGATTCCCTGCTCACCATGCAGGAAGGCGAAGACGAATTCACCAAAACCAAGCGCCGCGCGAACGACGACGATCCGGCGCCCTCGCCTTACCGCGTGCAATATGCCGATTGGCAAAAAGCCGTCGAGCTGGAACGCCGGCCGTGCGGACTCCCCGGCAGCGATCATGCTTGTGCCGTGCTCGATGTGCCCCTGAAGCCTTGGATTCAGAGCACAACCGGGAACAGCATAGTCAAGAACTTGGGCGGTAGTGAACGCATGGTGATCGACACCCAAACCGGCCTGCTGCTTTCAGTGCGCACGATTCAAGACATCGACCACGGTTCAGGCGGCTACACGGTTGACAGGACATATATGCTGCGGCGTTTCGCGTACGGCGTAGCGCTCGACGCCGGCTTGTTGAAACTGCCCTCGGGCGACATGCGGGAAGTCAAGGAGCTGTCGCGCTGGAATGCCGCCAGGATCAAGAAGGAACTGGCCGGCAATCCGGCACCCGATCTCGCCTTAACCGACATTCACGGCAAGCCGTTAAAGCTATCCGACGCCAAAGGGAAAACCGTACTGCTGGATTTCTGGACCACCTGGTGCCCGCCATGCCGGGCCGACTCTCCGGCGCTCGATAAGCTCTATCAGAAATATGGCCAGCAGGATCTGCTGATTGTTGGCATTTCCGTGAGCGAGGAGCGGGCGACGGTTGAGAAGTTCTTATCGGAACATCCGCACAGCTTTCCCGTTGCGCTGACTACCGAGAACGCGATGCCGCGAGCTTATCGGATCGGAGCCTTTCCGACCTACATCGTGATCAACCGGGACGGTACCGTGGCTTCGGCGGTTGAGGGTGAAAAGGGCTTCGCTGACCTGCGAAAGCTGCTCAAGAAGGCTGGGCTGGAGGTGGACTAGCTGCACTGTCGGCGATCTAAAACCCCTAACCGAGCCGCGACAGCATGGAGCGGTAACGTCAGGCGTCACTTCAGGTGCCCTTCAACGAAATACCGCAGCCGGGCCGTAGAATTAGCTTATTGGCCTTAGATCTGATTCACAACGTCGCCGCTTACATCCGCCAACACCGCATGCTCGCGCCCGCTCAGCGCATTGGCGTCGCTGTCTCGGGCGGCGCCGATTCCGTTGTTCTCTTGTATTTGCTCTACACGCTGCGCAGCGAGTTTGCAACGCAACTCTCTGTCCTGCACGTAAACCATCACCTGCGTGGCCACGAATCGGACGCGGATGAATCATTCGTTCGTTCACTCGCCCAAGAACTCGGCCTTTCAATCCTCGTTGAACACGCGAAGCCCTCCGCAGGCAACGTCGAACAAAACGCCCGCGACTTGCGCCGTGCATTTTTTGCACGTGCCATGGCCGAGCACAACCTCGCCCGCATCGCGTTGGGTCACACCCGCAGCGATCAAGCCGAAACGGTTTTATTCCGCCTATTGCGCGGCTCTGGCCTAACGGGTTTAGCGGGCATGCGGGCCATCACCGCCGACAATTTGATCCGTCCTCTCTTGTCTTCGACCCGCACTGAAATTCGCGAATGGGCCGCCGCGGCAGGCATCCACTGGCGCGAGGATTCGTCCAATTCAAATACGGCTTTCACCCGCAACCGCCTGCGCCGCGAAACGCTCCCCGCCTTGTCCCATCTTTATAACCCCAATTTGGAAGCCCTGCTCGCTCAATCCGCCGATCTGGCCCAAGTGGAAGAAGACTATTGGAACCAACAGGCAGCGGCGCTTTACGCCCAATTCGCTAATCATACCCATTTTGGCGTCCAATTTCGGGTCGGCTCTTTAGCCCCTGTTCACCTCGCCTTACGCCGCCGTCTGATTCGCCACGCCATCCGCCACCTGCGCGGCCATCTGCGCGGCATTGAATTCGAACATGTCGATTCCATTCTTCGTCTTTGCCAGTGTGAGGAAGGGCACGACCGCGTGATCGTTCCCGGAGTAGACGCTTTGCGCTCATTTGGCCAGCTCCTGCTGAGTCCGGACGGCTTACGCGCCAGCCAGCAACGGGACTACGCAATGGATCTAAAACCGGGCCAACCATGCCAACTGCCGTTTCAAGCCGGCTATCTTCTTCTAGAGCGGTTAAATTCCCCTGAGGCCGCCGATATTTGTGCTAATTTCAAGGAAGAACAACAGAATCTTGAAATTTGTGACTGGGACGGCGATCTTATTGCGCCTGCTGGGACACTAGATTCCTTGCAGGTGCGGAATTGGCGGCCAGGCGACGTTTTTCAGCGAGCCGGCCGTCATTCCAGCGAGAAGATCAAGACGCTTTTTCAGTCCAGCAAGGTTTTTCTCTGGGAACGAAAACACTGGCCCGTAGTAACGGCGGGCAGCCAAATTGTCTGGGTCCGCCAATTCGGGGGCGCAGCGAGCGTAAGTGCATCTTCGGGAAGTCGCAATGTTATCCGATTAGTCTATCGTCAAAACAATCAATCGTCAGACCTGAGCGCAGTTAACTCACATCATCTATGAATCGAAAGCTACGATGTTTACGTCTTCTATATAGGAGCGCGGTTCGCTAAAGTAGAGATAGCGGGGTTGTGTCTTTTTAAGCACCGGGCGGTTCAGGGAAGGCGATCAGTAGAAAGTTGAAATTCCATGAGTTCAAACGTTAAAACAGCAGTCTTCTGGGTGGTTATCATCTGTGCCGTGGTTTTGGTCTACATGGCCGTTAAAACCGGCAAAGGGCCCACGCCCACGAACTTGAAGGCGGGCGATTTCATCGCGCTGATTCAAGCGGGCAAGATCAACGACGCCGATATCACTGGCAATGATGTCACCGGCACGTATGATGACGGCAGCGGGAAGAAAAATCAGCCGTATCACACGGTGATTCCCAGCAGTTATCCGAAGATTTATGATCTGCTTTCCGAGAAGGGCGTTCACTACAACCTGGAAAAAGAAGCGAGCAGCGGCTGGATCAGCGTGCTTTTCAACTTCGTGCCGATTCTGATTTTGCTGGGCTTGTGGATCTTCATGATGCGCCAGATGCAGAGCGGCGGCAACAAAGCTCTCAGCTTTGGCAAGAGTCGCGCGCGGCTCCATTCTTCGCAGCAGAAGAAGGTCACCTTTAAAGATGTTGCCGGCGTGGACGAAGCCAAGGAAGAGTTGCAGGAAATCATCGAATTCCTGCGTGAGCCGCAGAAATTTCAAAAGCTCGGCGGTCGTATTCCGAAAGGCGTTTTGCTTATCGGCCCTCCCGGCACCGGCAAAACCCTGCTGGCGCGCGCCATTGCTGGCGAGGCTAATGTGCCGTTCTTCTCCATTTCCGGTTCGGACTTCGTCGAAATGTTCGTCGGCGTAGGCGCAAGCCGCGTCCGCGATTTATTCGAACAAGGCAAGAAGAACGCGCCGTGCATCATCTTTATCGACGAAATTGACGCGGTCGGCCGTCATCGCGGAGCAGGCTTGGGCGGCGGTCACGATGAACGCGAACAAACCCTCAACCAACTATTGGTTGAAATGGACGGCTTCGAGTCGAACGAAGGCGTCATTCTGGTAGCGGCTACTAACAGGCCCGATGTGCTTGATCCGGCCCTTCTTCGCCCCGGTCGCTTCGATAGGCGCGTCGTGGTGGATCGCCCCGATGTGCGTGGCCGCGAAAACATTCTCAAAGTCCACACCAAGAAGTCGCCGCTCGCCGACGATGTTGATTTGAGCGTGATCGCGCGCGGTACGCCTGGCTTTGCAGGCGCCGACCTTGCCAACCTGGTGAACGAAGCCGCGCTGGTAGCGGCGCGCCAGAACCGCAAAGTTGTCACTCAATTCGATTTCGAACTCGCCAAGGATAAAGTGCTCATGGGCGTGGAGCGCAAGAGCATGATTATCAGCGATAAGGAAAAGCGCATGACCGCTTATCATGAAGCCGGCCATGCCATTGTCGCGGCCGTTATCGAACATTCCGATCCGCTGCACAAAGTAACCATCATTCCGCGCGGCATGGCCCTTGGTTTGACCATGCAGCTGCCGCTCGACGACAAACTCTCCCACGACAAGAAATATCTCGAAGCGCGCTTAGCCATTCTTATGGCGGGCCGTATCGCCGAAGAGATTTTCCTCGATCAAATGACCACCGGTGCCGGCAACGACATCGAGCGCGCCACCGAGATGGCTCACAAAATGGTTTGCGAGTGGGGCATGAGCGAACTCGGGCCCCTCAGCTTCGGCAAGAAAGACGAGCAGATCTTCCTCGGCCGCGAGATCAATCAGCATCGCGACTATAGCGAAGAAACCGCCATCAAGATTGACCAGCAGGTGCGCAAGCTGGTGGAAGACGGCTACGACCGCGCCAAGAAAATCATCTCCGACCGGTCCGACGCCATGGTCCGCATCGCCGAAGCCCTGCTCGAACGCGAGGTGCTCGATGGCGCTGAAGTGTTGGCCTTGATCGACGGCAAAACGCTGCCCAAACTGGCGCCCACCAACCAAAAGCCCAGCAGCCCCGAAGGCGGCGCGGTCTCCCCAACGCCCATGCCCAATGCGCTTCCCGGTTTGATGGGGGGCGAGAGTCCGCAGCCCGCTTGATTCCGGCGTTCAAGGTCTACCTGTTCGACGTTGACGGCACCCTGGTTGATTCCGCAGTGGATATTTGCGGAGCCATCCAGGGTGTTTTGGCGTCTACACCTCAGAGCGACGTGCCGTTCGAATTCATCAAAGGCTATATTGGCCGCCATCTGGTGGACCTGTTTCAGGATCTGTTTCCCGATTACACCGCGGAGCAGATCGATGCCTTGGTTGTCGAATACCGGCGCATTTATCCATTGCGCAACCACGCCGCCACCAAGGCCTATCCCGGCGTTGCGGAAGCGCTCGCCAAATTGGGCGGACGCAAATCCACCGCTACCACTAAAGGCACGCCCACCACTCGCCTGGTTCTGGAGCGCTTCGGGCTCCTGCCGTATTTCGATCACGTGCAGGGTACCGATGGCTTTCCCGCCAAGCCGCATCCCGACGTGATCTACAAAGCTCTCCAAGGCTTGGGGGCAGGGAACGAGGATTGCCTCTTTGTCGGCGATTCTCCCGCCGACATCGAAGCGGCGCACCGCGCGGGCGTGCAGAGTTGCGCCGTCACGTATGGCTATGGCAAGCGCGAAGATCTGGCCCGCTGGCAACCCAATTACTGGGCAGACGATCTGGCAGAGTTACTATGACCCACGGCTTGGCGGAGCTAATTCAGAAGCAGCGTTGGTTCGGCGCAAAGTCGCGAACCATTACTGATGTTGAAATCCTCGACTCGGCTGAATTACCCGCCACCGGTACCGTGCTGCACCTCGTTTCGATTCACTATGCCGAAGGCCCAACCGACACCTACTTCGTCCCATTGCACGGAACCAACGACGCCGTCACCGATCAGGCTACCTGCGCCACACTTCTCTCTCTCATTGAGAACGAATCGCAATTGCCTACC
>Ga0302140_10004139_pt1 | contig 18451 bp, 21 predicted proteins | sample I_Bog_E1_1_FD_202095 | JGI IMG/M metagenome (GOLD analysis project Ga0302140, IMG submission 202095) | Peat permafrost microbial communities from Stordalen Mire near Abisko, Sweden - I_Bog_E1_1 | ecosystem: Environmental > Terrestrial > Soil > Wetlands > Peat | place: Sweden: Abisko, Stordalen... | reverse complement strand
TCTTGACGTAGGTGCTTAGAAATGTAATTAATCTTACGGGCTGATGTATTCCAACTTGGATTGCATTAATGAAAACCAAATAGTCCGTGACTTCTCCTGTCAATATTTGGAGTTGTGGAGAAGTCAAAGTGAGCGGAAAATGAAGCATTCGATCATGTAGCCTCAGGACAATGTCAACATCATTGGTGCTAACCTGGCAGAATCAGTTATATAATTAGTGCATCTGCGGTGCCCCGAATCTGTCCTTTGCTTCAAATACGAGACAGTTGTACGGCCAAGAAGTTCCTCCTTGTAGCCCGAGTCTAACTCTACGTTGATTCGTAGATAGCCTGGAAACTCGAACAGTTTGAATCAAACTGCGATGGCGAGAAGACCACAGCGGCAGGCGTGTTGTTCTGTGCAAGAGCAATAGTAGTATTTTCTTCGCTCAGTCAGTCCATGTTCTCAGATCATTTCATCACTATGACATGATGAACTCACTTTCCGGGTCATATCTTGGCCATCCCATAATATTCGTTAGACCATAAACAGGATCCTGTGCAAACGTAGCCCAAGCTTTCTGCACAAAAGCAATCATCTTTTGCTCATCAGCAGAATTGGGGAGCTCACTGACATCGGCAGATGCGCCGAACACCATCTCGAGATCTGCACCATGGTAGGCACCGCTGGTAGGATACAGGCGAAGATTATCCCAGTCGCCAAAGTAGCGAAAGAGGAAGGTGGGCACGAATTTTGCGCGATTCTTTGCTTCCAGAGAGTTGGCGCAGGTGAAGCATGCTCTGTTGAACTCGTCCCAAGCTGCATCACTCAGAGTCACCCCTTTACCATAGGCTGCAATCTTGTAATAGCCGGCTTCGTTGTCATTGTTTCCCAACAAGTACGGCTAACTGATGTCAGGACCTGAGAAGGTAAACAGAAGGACGATGACTTACCACGTTGGCGAATTTGCCCGATGAAGAGCGCTCGTAGTAGTCGGTGAAGACAGTCACATTGTCAGCCATCGGTTGAAAGACGGGCTGAGAACGAGCTTGACTGGATGCTGGAGGAGGCAGTACTTTAGCTGTTGCTGCTGAGATTTCGGGAAATGTCTTGTTCCTCATGCAGACCATAACGTCTCCAGAATCCCCACACCCAAGCATCGCAGAGGGATTGTACCAATTTTGGTAAGAAAGTTCAGGCGTGTTAATCGGGAAGCTGAACACATTCCCAGATTGACTGATGATTCCACTCACGATAGGATCCTCAACGTAGGCGTATGACCAAAAATCTACAGCCACGCTGCCTGATGATTGTCCCATGAGGATGATCTTTCGCCTATCTCCACCGAAAGCTTCGATATTATCACGGACCCATTCCACTGCCATACGCTGATCTTGGAGTCCCAAGTTCTGGCTTTGACCTGGTGCACCAGGAAATCCAAAAATGTTAAGGCGGAAGTTCACTGTGACGACAATCACGTCTTGAGCATCGGCAAGGTACTGTCCGTTGTAGAATGGCGTGTTTGTAGTCCCGATTGAGTACCTGCCTCCGTAGAAGAAAACAATCACAGGTTTCGACGACTGAGGAGACTTCTTGCTCCATACATTCAGGTACAAACAATCCTCGCTTTGGGGATTTCCGTCCTGATTCGCGAAATTTGCTATGATTCGGAGTTCCTGCGGTGTCGCCAGTGGGTATGTCACAGGCTTCGAGGCGGTCTGGGGGCAGTCATCAGGCTGGAAGAAATCAGTACTTCGATCATACAAAATGCTGTATGTCCTGTTACCCAGCTAGCTGCGTCGTGAACGATTGTTTGGTTCTGACATTCGAGCTCCTGCGGCGGTGCAAACCGCAGATTTCCGACGGGAGATTGTGCATACGGAAGGCCTAAATATTCGAAGACCGTGGATCTATTCGTAGCATCGTGCCCTTTCACAATTCCATTCTGTGTACGGACATATTGTTGAGAGGGTATAGAAGCTGCAAAAATGGTTTGGATGAGTAGCAATTGCAGGAACAGGGAATTCTGCATAGCTGCCTTTAGATAAAGAGTTATGGAAGAATTAAAAGAGATAACGACCTGCTAAGCTCGCGAGAGGTGGTAGACTTTCTTGAGATTGGGATTACCGTGCCGTATCAGTGCATGTCCGGCGGCAAATTATGCCTGCCAGCTCGGCTGGTCCCCCGGCTTAGCATGTCATACAGGGCCTTCGCGGGCTTGCAGAATCGGAAGAGACGTCTAGTCTGCAAATCTTCTCAACGCTCTTTCCCTATAAATTATGACAGGCTGCAGAATTTTCTTGAAATGAGCTTCCGAAATTCCTAGAGTGCATAATTCCTTCAAGCTGTGCAGTTCGGCACTTTACATTCTGGAAACTGTTCATTTAAATGCTCTTCTTGGAAGTTATGAATAGTAATGGAAGACAAATGATTCCAATTGTGCCAGTGGCTATACGGATCTTTGCCTTGACTCTTCTTTGGCCTCAAAACTGCGTTGGGGATCGAGAACAGGGACTATATAAATGAATTGATATACCGAGAGCCGTCAATGTGAATTAAATTCAAGCAATGTGCCAAGATACATTGAAGAACCAGGCGTGAAAGCAAATAGTGATGGACCATGGAAATACACTAGCCGCACCGTATATGTCGAAGGCATAGCATTTGGCAGAAATTAAAGATTCAAATGAATCTCGTTTCACGCACTTACAACCGAGACTGACCACAGGAACACATGAATCAAGCTTGAGATTATTCTGCTAGATCTAGTCTCCAGATCGTACACGAGCCTTCGGTCTCCTGGTTTTTCTTCTGCTTGAATAACTACTCTATTCATTGAATACCCTCCAGTTCAGTCAAGAAAACTAAAGCAGAACCACATCAGCATTAAAAACCACGCAGAAGCGGGAGGTGTACCTAGAGTTGAGTTTGCCGGGATAGGACCAACCGTGCGGTTGCCGTAAGCAAGATCAGGACTAAGGACCAGCTTTCTGCGAGTGCATTAGTGCCTGTGGGAGTAGGTTCAGACCTCCGATGGCGGGGATATCCCGAGGGCTTCGAGACGTTGCATGAAATATTTTCTACGCACCTGCGATCACCGACACACATATTCGTCATACCCAAGTCCCAACTAAGGTTCCCTTCATGTTAGAATAGAATTTCGGATTCAGACATAGACCTCACCCAGTAATCACTTCGTGAATGCCAAGTGTGAAGTTAAAGGGCTCGGAGCCATTATTAGTGTAACCTATTGATTTGAGCCAAGTCATAACGATGATATTTTAAGAATCACGAACTAGAATCGAATAGAGTTCCATTGGTGAAAGTCCCATTGTAATTAACAATCAACACGTCGCCGTTCTTCGTCGCTCGCTCACATGTCTTGACATGAATATTGCTGACGATCTGAGCAGAGGCCGAAGCGGTAAAAGTTAGGGCAAGAAACGAGAGTAGAAAGGACCTCATGATAGCGGCCTTGATGTGGAAATATTCGAGGATAGAAATCGCAGAGACGTACAATTTGGAAGATCGTCATATGAAGTTCACTTTCCTAGATAAACACTCGGAAATAAGTACCTTCCAATTTGCAGGCTGAACGAACGGATAAACCTCAATTGCGGCACTGCTAGAGGCGATTACGACCCGGTAATGAAAATCACACCTACAGCCTGCCGAATTTAGCCAATCGAGGTATCGCTTAGAGGGTTTTGAAACGAGAACAACTGCCTCTTTGAATTTCTATCAGATTCCTATTTCTGATGATGAATCCAAGCAGCTGCCAAAGACCACTTCTCCAATCCTCCCTCAACACATGATCTTGAAATCCACATCGGCCACTCCATCAAGTACCTGAACTCTTCTTGTATTGAAAGGTAATCCCTGGGACCTATGCATTCACGCGGATGTCGTACATAGGGATGGAATGTTGTTTTCTCTTTTGGTATAAAATAAGCCGTATAACGAGGTGAAGTGTTGTAAGATGAGCAAGTAGGACTTGGTTTTCCACGTACAAAGAGTCCATTTGAAAGCAGGCATTGTATGCTTGTCCGAGTCAGCATTCGTTGAAGCGATGGAGAGAAAGCAGCGCAGAATATATCACAGTTACTAGCAATAGGAGATAGGCGAAGCATTCTAACAGCTTTCTTCAGTTCTGCGAAAACTTGAACATTCACAAGAGGCTAACCGGCTTTTGGGCGTCATACGAAGTACACAATGTACGTAAAAGTGAGCACCTAGTTCTGCAACTACCGTCGGCAGAATCGTACAAGTAGACAAAGAAACTTGTGAACACAAGCAGGCAATGAGGTATTATTGGTGCTAGTGCTAGAATTAATGCGAACTATGTGACTCGCTGCCTCTTCCGCTGCCCATTAGCATTCTCGCCTTCTTTTGCATGACCATTGGTCTCCTTGGCATATGCTGGAACGTCTTCACCTGCTCTCCAGAAGAACTTTGCTCCCGGATGAGTCTCTGACAGCCTCGATGCTCCCTTGACTCCAAGATAATTCTCCCTTAGTGTTCCGCCAGGAACAGCATAATCGTCCCAGAAAATGCCTCTTCTCCTCAACTCAGGGATCAGATGCTCAATGATATCCTCAAACGTCTCTGGTATACTCGCATAACTGAGATTGAATCCATCAACATCAGCGACCTCGGCCCATCTTTCCAACTCATCTGCGACTGTTATTGGACTACCAACAATCTTTGCTCCATTCCCTCCTAATATCAGATGCTCTGCAATAGTCTTCTTATTCCACTTGGTTCCCTGCGGCGAACTTTCGGCCCAATGGTTGACCATGCTCCGGACAGCAGGCGGCGCCGTATCCAAGAACCTGAAATCTTCGTCATCTCCATATTTCCCCAAATCATAACCTGACCAGCCTCCAAACAAAGCCAAGGCACCTTCTCGGTCTCCATAGCTGGCCAGAAGCTGGAATTTCTCCCTCGCCTTCGCATCTGTCTCTGCGACAATAACTAGCACCCCGGCAACGATTTTTATACTTGCAGGATCTCGACCAATTTCTTGTGCTTGCGCTCTGATCGAGTCCACGCTTGGTCTTACCAGCTCCGCTGTATGCCCATTCAAAAAGATAGCTTCTGCATGAGTAGCAGCGAACTTCCTCCCCGCACTACTCGTCCCAGCTTGGAACAAGAACGGCGTCCGTTGTGGCGAAGGTTCACAAATATGCGGACCTGGTACATCGAAATATTTCCCCTTGTGATTGATCTGCCTAACTCCTTTCGGATCCGCATAACTTCCCTTTGGTGCTGCGGTCACAGCATCGTCTCGCCAGGACCCTTCCCACAGCTTGTATGTAACGTCGAGGTATTCGTGTGCAATCTTGTACCGCTCCTCGTGTTCGACTTGTGTATCGAGCCCGAAGTTCCGCGCCGCCGAATCAAGGTATGAGGTAACAATGTTCCAAGCAACTCGTCCATTGCTCAATTGATCGACGGTCGAGAACTTCCGTGCCATCGCGTAGGGCTGTTCGTACGTCGTCGATGCAGTGACGCCGAATCCAATGCTCTCCGTCGCAGCGGCCATCGCGGGTATGCTGTACAATGGGTCGTTAATTGGGAACTGCGCTGCTGCGGGAATGGTAGGTTCGAGATTCGCGGGTCCTTTGTAGACATCGTAGCCACCGAGGACATCTGCGAAGAAGATGGCGTGGAATTTCGCAGCTTCGAGCTTTTGGGCAAGACGTTGCCAGTGTTTGATGTCATTGTAACTTGAGCCGGTGTCCTTGGGGTACTTGAAGAGGCCAGGGTTGAGATGTCCAGGTGCTTGCATAGCAAAGGCATTGAGGATGAGCTGCTTCTTAGCAGGAGCCATGATGATGATGGAAGACGTGGGAGGTGGTCATGAACCGTCTCTCGAGAGCTTCAAGATAGGAACGACCTTGAAAGGAAAGGAAATGAAAACCACACTTGCCTCTGCAGATACCTACCGTTGCCCCTCAGTACGGCCGATGCGCCGCGGTCAGCGATCATCGGCATGGTGGTTATCTAGCAAGTGCTGCAGAGAGAAGTTGGTAGGAGGTTGCCAGCGGCTCGCTAAGAAAACGGTGGCGGGTTGAGAATCGCAATTTTGCGGGGCGTGAACACCATCACCAGTCAATCATTTCCTTCCTTTCCCTTTCTCTCTCCGTCGCTCCTTTGCGTCGCACAGGGTGAAGTTACCTATCGCGATGATCAATTGACACTGGAGAGGCTCTCGGGGAGCTTCTAGCATGTGCTTCATTACGCCAACCAATGGTCTGAGGCACTGTGTAATAGCAACCACGACCGTATGGTACATACCGAAGGCTTTCCTAGAAGAGGTCGTTGGATCGTACCTGGCCTTATCTTTCAACGTTCGCTCCATAATAACCCCGTTGCCCATATTTAATTGCTCGTTGTGCTAAGCTGCCAGCCTGCAATACCCACCTTCTCTTCGTGTTCACAGGTTGAGCTTGCTCATGTTGTCATGAGGTACCTCTATAACGTGATAATCGTTCCTTCCCTGACGAAAATATCAAGAGTGGGATACAAGTGCTGTTGATCACATTGATGTGTTATAGATCTCTTGACTGGAGGCTCGAAGTTGCATCTTCTTGAAGCGCCTGCGAATGCTTTGACCCGGCCAGGCCTGTGAATCAAAAGGGTGTCAGCTTTCCAATATTTTCAGTTGTGTTTGCTACTTCCATCAATATGGCACCGTCACTGGAGGTCGAGTCTGTACCTGACATACCGCGTTTTTCAACGGAGAAGAAGCCCTCGGGCGTAGTAGATCCGCGTGAACAGGTTACGAGTGATGACTCTTCGACGATCCAGCTCCCAGTCAGAACATCTAGTACATCTTTCGAGCTCGAAGACCATCCAGTGGATGCCAAGCCCCATATCAAGGTACCCATTCCATGTCCGATTCTATACTCTTGACCTAATAATTCTGGGACAGGTAGCAGTGATCGGAGCTGGTCTGTCCGGAATCACTGCCGGAATTCTTCTCCCTATCAAAGTCCCCGGCATTGAATTGACAATATTCGATAAGAACGCAGATGTTGGGGGAACTTGGTACGAGAATATATATCCTGGAGTTCGATGCGATATTCCTGCGAATGTGTATCAGTCGACCTTCGAACCTCGAACACAATGGACTGAGGAATATGCACAAGGGGCAGAAATCAGAGACTACTGGCAAAACCTTGCCAAGAAGTATAATTTGCGCAAATACTTAAAGCTTGGGCATAAGGTAGTCGGAAATAATTGGGATGGAACAACAGGGAAGTGGACTGTTAGTGTTGAACCTCAGCACGGCGAGGCATACCAGGAAACGTTTGATGTGGTGATCACAGCGATCGGACGATTCAACGCCTGGAAACTTCCCGACTATCCCGGTGTCTCCGACTATCAGGGTCATCTCAGACATTCGTCGAACTGGGACCCGAACTTTGATCCAGCTGGAAAGATTGTGGCAGTGATAGGCAATGGAGCATCAGGCATCCAAGTCGTCCCCAATATACAACCGATAGTCAAGCACCTGGACCATTACGCCAGAAGCAAAACTTGGATTGCGGGGTCCTTTGGTGGTGAGGGCGGTGGTAGAAGGCTTGAGCCCAATTACTACGCTGAGGAACTGCTCAAGTCCTTCCATGATCCGGACACCTATTTTACGTTTCGAAAAGAACTCGAGACAAAATTTTATAAACGCTTCGGAAACTTGTTCAGAGGCTCTGAGCTAAACGCTGGCATGCGAGAAGATTTTATAAAGCTTATGGCAGAGCGACTGAAGAAGAAACCAGAGCTGCTCGATTCGATTGTCCCCGATTTCTCTCCTCTCTGTCGGCGCTTGACACCCGGACCGGGCTATCTCGAAGCCTTAACGGAAAATAATGTCTCCTTTATCACCACGCCTATATCGCACTTCACAAAAGAAGGGATCGTCACGACCGACGGTATTGAAAGGAAAGTCGATGCGATCATCTGCAGCACAGGCGCCAACATCGACGTGATCCCACCCTTCCCAATCATCGCCAACAACAGCGATCTACGCACAGTCTGGCAACCCGACCCTATAACCTACTTGGGCCTAGCAACTCCATCATTCCCGAACTTCCTCTTCATCCAAGGCCCAAACGCTGCCGGCCAAAGCGGCACCGTCCCAAACCAGGTCGAAACACAGATTACTTATATTGCAAAACTCCTTCGCAAGGTCTCCACACAAGGCATCAAATCTTTTGCTCCCTCACAAGCAGCAACAGATGACTTCGTCGCTTACTGTGATGCGTTCTTCCCAAAGACAGTGCTGAGCGAGAACTGCAGCAGCTGGGCGAATGGTGGAAGGCCTGGTGGCAGGATCCATGGTCATTGGCCTGGAAGCGCAAGCCATGTCAATTTTGTAAGGAGAGATCCAAGATGGGAAGATTGGGAATGGGAGATCAAGAGTGAAAGTCGGAATCGATTTGCGTGGTTTGGGAATGGGTGGACTCAGAAGGAAGCTACGGGTGAGGGAGACCTGACACCGTATCTGAAGAGGCCCGATCAGATTGATCTGCGGAGTTACCATGAGGAATGGTTTGAGGGGTCGTGAAGTATGATCATGGACTCCATTTGCTTTTCTCCTTGTTCTCTTCGGGGGTAAGGTCATCTATCAAGGCACATGCTATAAACATATAGTTTTCTCATGACGGCACCAATGGTCAAGAAGAAAAGCTTGCTAAAGGATGTGGGAGTGCAGTCCTAAAGGTTTGGAGAACTGCCCTGGCATTCTATTGGAGTCGGGGTCTTCCTAGCTTCGTTCAAAACAGGTGAAATTCTAGTCAAGGCCACACAAGCCAAGCTCGGGTCATCCTCGGGAAGGCCTCCTTTCTTTTCAATGTACAATCTTTGCAAGGCAACTCATGCAAAAAATGCCCTTGCACCATTTTTTCCCTTCTTCCCAGCCTTCGCCTTCGCGGTTGACGTACTGGTCGCGCTGGACGTCGCTGTAGTCTCAGCCACAGCCGCCGCAGCACCAGTCGTCTGACCCAGAGAGTTGATAGCAAGCAGAGCATTTGCTTCGAACAACCCTTGTTGGGATTCAGTAGGAGCATCCTGATTAGCTTTCACCGCAACCGGTAGATCGACCTGGTTCTCAGCAATCTGTGCCTCGACCCCTTCAAGAGTCTGTTCCGTCTTGATAGTTGCCGGTGAGTTCGCGTTGGCAGTCACATCAGTCTGCTGGACGGCAAAGCAACCACCGAATGGACCTGCTACAGCGCTGTTGAAGCAGCGAATAGTGCATACATTTCCAGTAGAAGCTGGGTTCAATGTCAGTGATCCTCATCATATCACGGCAGGGGAGGGGGACTCACCACCAATGCAAGCCATATCCGACGGCATCGTGACTGAAAGCGTGATATTCCCATCCGCAGAGTCCGTCTCCTTGACCGTCAAGTTCGTCTGTCCCGATACCCCATCCGCATTGCTCGTCAGATCCATATCACACGTATACGGACCCGCTCCATCCGCACTTCCCTGGCGAATCGTCACAGCGACCGTGCTGCCCTTTGTGACTGACGTAACGGTCTTGTTTGCTAATTGATCCTCGGTGTTCTGCCCGATGTCGATGTTGCCTGCGAGCAGGGTCCGTCCGCATTCGTTGACGACGTTGGCGTTGATCTCGGCGGTGTTGATGATGTTTGCGTCGCTCTGGGTCGGGTCGACTTGTAGTCCTGGGCTGGCGGGTGTCCCTTTGGTTCCCTGGGCACTGATGAGGACGCCTTGGGCGTTAGCTACTGCCAGGAGAGCCGAAGCCGCACAGAGTAATTGTTTAAGAGAAGGCATCTTGATCGAGAAAGTAATAACAGAAGCGGGAGGGTAAAGTGCACAGCACAGTAATGAAAATATCAATAAAAACCAGATTACACGTGAAAGAAAGTCAGGCCTGCTGGCAAACGGAAGAAGAATTGAAGAAGCGGGACGAGCAACATGTCAGATCGGACGGTGGCTTGATACCTTATAGAGGCGCATACATCATCTGATTTCTTGACGTTTCTCAAACGGCGACGCAGTCCATTAATTGGGCCGAAGATCGCACGATGGTGGCTTTGGAACGGAGGCGGTTGCATGGGTGGGGTTGTGGATATCGAAGTGGGATTGTGGAGTCGTGCCAAGAGGCGTTGGTTGTTTGACAGGTGCTTTGAAACATCGATGAAAGGTAGACGTACGATTCCTTAAAACTCCTGATGTGTGATGAATGTGCCTGAAGTCTGCGTATGTTGCTGTTACCTGAAGGTTTTCCAGCTCCGTGTTGCAGAAACACAAAAGTTCTAGAGACTTACTTAATTGATGAGGCTGTACTGTGGGGATAGTTAGTATTTACACCCGCGCTTTCTCTACGAAGCTGAAGAAGTCATCATCATCTGCCAAGAGTTTCATACTCTCATAGAAATGGGACTGTATTGGTCAGGCATCAAATAGACCGGGTAGTTCCCAGCAGGTAAACTAATACTTTCATTTGGTACCATTGCAGCGAAATCATAAGATGACCTCGTAAATTTTGTCCTACCTTGGGAGATATAGGTATAGCCATCGTGAAAGCTTCACTTTTTTAGAAAGAGCTGAAGATTATTTACCTTTCATTTGCGCAACTGAATTTCTCGAAGGCACGATCGTTCTCCCATTTCAAAATCACAGATGTTACTAGAGTCTATCAGAATAGATGCATGATCTCAGGCTCTGTCATGAGAAATGAAGCCTTATAGTGATTAATAGAGTGTCATAGCTATTGCATCAAGCATAAAACCACAGTCACGTACCCAAGGCATGCGGCACGTATCTATCGAAAGGGTCAACTAGAACTCCATACACCAAGTATATGATTTCATTTAAGAGCGGATTGAAATGCGACGCTGAATATTCGATCCGCCTTGTACAAAGGTATCGAATCAGATTATCAGCCTTGTTATGCTCTATCTCACTGCCTCTTTGTTTGGCCCTCGCTTAATTCACCCCTATTCGAGCCAAAACCCCATCAAGTGCCTCGTCTTATACTCGACCGACCGATCAAACAGCTGCACCGGGTCTGGTCGTTGAAGTCCTTGGCTTGCGAGAGCTGTTGAAGACGAGAATGACAGTCAGGGCTGCGGTAACCATGAATAGCAGCCATTCGAACGCCCCGAACACTGTCGCTGCCTTGAGGGAACCGCATGAATTTTTTCCTGCCGAACATGTGTCGGTCGAAATTTGAACAGCCACAGCAATGAAACCAGCGAGCCATGAGAGGACAGCCACACCCTCGACGGCGGCACGAATGTAGCCAATCAACGCACGATCCGCGAAGCTGATTCCGGCAATGAGGTGGAAGATGACGATCAGAACTGTCCAGACAGCGCAGAACATCAAGAAGCCCCATGCATCAGGGACGCCGTAGTAATCGTAGAAGTTGCCGAACTCGAAGTGTTCGTAGACAGTGTGGCCACGAAACACGTGGATAGCTAGGTGATGGGGTCAGACTCAATGGTGCGTCAACAGAGTACGATGCATTAGTTCTGCGTACCGTAGCCGTCTGTTCCCATGACGATGATGGCGAAGATGAGCTGCAGCGCTCGCAGGACATAGAGTGTTTTGTTCTCCGCCATGTTCATGGCCATGATGTGCAGTAATCTGTGGTCGAATTCGGGAGGAGCTAACGGGCACGTCAAGTAATTGAAGAACTGAGCAAAGCGGTCCAGCTGGACGTATCTCTTGTATTCGGGCTATTAAACAAGTTAGCAACACGTCCCAATTAAGTTGAGAAAAATTGATGCTATTGATACCTAGCTTTTTGGACGAAAATTCTGAGTCTATTTTGCTATTCAAAATATGTTGTGAACTTATGTGGAAGATGATCAATAGTTGTTTCATATCCCAAGACGGTGTAGAAGATACGGACGTTGTAAGCCTTTATAGGTACCAGTGAACTGGACTTATAACTACTCACGAGAAATCAAGTCCGCAAGATTCTTAGACAAAGCTTTCCATTGCAGTATCTCTTTCGTACAGGAAAGTCTTCTCATAGGCTTGACCGTATACATCCATGCTTACTTATCTGCTTACGTAGTTATGTCTATATCTTCTGATTCGTCTGTTCGTATAACTGCTAGCGCCTTTATGAGGCAGATCCACCTCAAATCCATCTCAAACAATCCGACAGGCACCAAAAGCTGCGCCGAATGGTGAGCATGGAACTCAGAGACGTGGTTCAAGGTAGGCCGGTCAACTACCAGTACGATAACCCTAACCGAACATCATATTAATTTTGGAAGTTTCAAAATGAATTCCATGCGTTTGGAGGAAATCCTGTTTGTCAATTGATGCAATCTCATCGCAAAAGATGCAGCGCAGGAAATAGCTGTTGTAGCTGTTATTAGACAGTCCTGGCTTTTTTTTGCTATGTCGATTCGTTTTCAACCGTCGGAATCGGGTCGGTTTCATTCGTAGAACTGTTTTCAGTACGATTTGAAAACACGTGAATTTGGGCTATTGCCGCTATTCTGGGAGGGGATTTACTCTTTTCGTCAAGGCTGGAAGACTTGAATTCAACCTCTTGATAAGTTTAATAGATTCCGATTGTGAGATCTATGAAAATATGCATCTGTACCTAGCTCCACCCGATCTATAAATCAAAGAGTAGTTGCAGCCATCATGACAAACATCCCGAATGAATCACCACTTATCATCCACGTATTTAGATCTTTCATCCTTTCACCCGCCCTCCCCTTTCCAAGGGCTATCAAATCCGCGTATCTCAAATAACCCCTTCCTTCTCTTGCCTTCAACATCTCATCATACGCATGTCTCCATTCTTCTTCCCCACCAGCCTGCCAAAGCCGTTTGTGGGCTGGCAGCGGGAGAACGGAAAGCCCAACGTGAGATTTTGCTCTGTTCTCTGGCTTGATATCAAACAGTAGGAAGAGTATGAAGAGCAGGGTTACAGTTCCATTTTGTCGTCAGCAAAGTGGTGTCGGAAGATAAGAGAATGGAGAGCAAACCTTCGTTTTGATTCCAACAACACCCACTCCTTCCACTCTGGGCGCCAGCCTTCCACCTCGGCCCTGGACAGAAACTGACGTTTCTCTGCTTTCATAGCAATTTCCTGTAAAAGGATGAATTTGTCACCCTCTCGTTGATCTTTGAGCGGGATATCTTACAATCATAGCAGCAATAAACTCACGGTCGAAATCAACTGAAAAGGAGCTTTCGTCGAATATCCTGAGAAAGATATACACGGTGATTGCTTGCAGCATAGAAAGCATAGTCCACTCATCCGTATCTTCAAGCTGCTTTATGAAGCAGTCTTTTTCCGTCGTTACTGAGCGCCAGATAAAAGGGCTTGTCGCGGCTGTTTTGTTCATGTAGAGATCGACAATGGATTTGCAAATTTCTAGTGGAGCGGAAGAGGGAGGTGATGGGCGGTAGGTTGGTAGAGAAGTATTGTGGATGAAAGGGGGCAAAGTGGAAGTTGAGAGAAGTGTGGCGTAGGATTGTAGGCTTTGCAGAAGGAAAGTGCGTCCGATTTGCGATCCGGCCGAAAGTTGTGTGTGAATAAAGGGGCTTCTGGGCGGTATGATAGCAGAAGATATGGTCGGATAGTGGAAATCTATAGGTCTGATGACTAGATATGGGGTGTGGAACATGCAGTCTGCCGGAGTTGAGAAACTTGAGTCTAAGGTTAAACTTGGTGGAGGGCCCGCCGTCAGCCAATCGAAGGGGAACTCGCTGTTGGAGTAGCAGCCAGATGCTGAATTGGCTGCCAAATGAGACACCTCCTGATCTTCTACAAATCCACCATCTGGTTCCCAATCAAAAGAGGCCTCGTTGCGATTCGAGATGTCTGAGACATGGATAGGCCATGCGGTGGAAAGTTGAAAGTCTGAGCATGCCAAGCTCTCATTGTGCATTTCCAAAGTGATATTCTCGGGAATCTCGTTTGGACCTACCAATTGGGGAGCCTTGGCAAGCAATGTATCGCCAGTCCTTGGCTGGTTCGATGGCGGAGCTGCAGATTGCTGAGCCAAGCTCTCACTCCTCCGAGTCAACTCGTACGAACAGACGAGATTCTTCTCTGTACAGCGAAGACAATATGGAAACTCTGAATTGCATTTCACCTTGGCCTTTCGACATGCCGCACATGACTTCCTCAAAACTGGGATATTGTCCCCAAACTTCTTGCGGCAATACAGCACGTGACGGTTTCGTGAGGTCCCTAGAAAGCAGTCAACACTGGTGATACACGGAGAATCAAATTGGAAACAAAAAAGATAAGGACTGGACTGACGTTGGGTGAATGTCTTGGCGCAAATCTGGCAACGGAATGGCCCCATTTCCGTGTCGATTTGCCGGCCAAGCATCGGGGGCGCAATCTCTGGCTCCATCGGGACGCAATACGGACACTTCCATATGTGTCGGGGGAAAGACTGGAGGCCGACAAGAATTGACAACCGATAATACAGGGGTTTTTTCCCCTAAGCCGTTGCGGATTTAAACGCGGAGAGAGGTCACGTTGAAGGAGGAGGTGGTGGTACAGGAGTTCCAATCTAAGCCTTCTCTGGATTAGTTTGATTAGTCAGGTTGATCAGTCAGGTCTGCCTTCGCTGCCAAGCCTTGGCCACCGCTGGGGTCCTCTTAACCTCCCTCTTCTTTTAGCACTTCCACAATTTCTTCTACTGAAGTAAGTCCGTCTGGGCAATCAGCTCTGATGCCGTCTTTCTACTCCTTGTGGCCCATGCGCCTTGACGGTAAGGCTATTACGGATACGGAGTACGCTGTTGCAAGTATGCTCCAACGGGTTATCTCCGATCGTCCATCTTGGCGTTTTGTCGATTTTCCGTGTCGAATTTCCAGCGACACATTGTCTTGGCGGCGAAGTTATCCAACATGGCTCTTTCGGTGCAATTGGTCTCACATTACATCATTACCGTTGAAGCCTACGGATTATTTTGTCTTGTTCAAATGTCCTTGCAAATGTATTTAAGATGGCGTTGGACCGCCTGTTTCCCTACCACTTCATCACTCACAACATCATCTTCGTCTTTTACCAGCATTCATCGGTCGTATCCCGGTCAAATCAATCTTATGAACTGAAAATTATCACCCTTCTCACTCTATCACAATCATCATGTCAGGAGAACTCATCCTCGTAAGTGTCTCACCCAGATACAGTTACAATCACTTACCTCCCCCAGATCACGGGTGTTTCTGGCTACATCGGATTCAAAACTTTGATTCTTGCTCTCGAAGCTGGATTTAAAGTTCGCGCCGTTATTCGGAAGCCTGAGCAAGCTGAAAAGCTAGGCTCCCACAAACGAGTTGCACCATTTGCCCAGAACCTGCAGTTCTGCATCATCCCAGATCTATTAGACACCGAGTCGTTCGACCCTCACCTTCAGGGTGTAACGGGTTTGCTCCACCTCGCGTCTCCTTTGGCAATCGAGGTACTTGTTCCCATCCAGCTCACTAGACCAGAGCTGACCTGCCTCAGACGGATAACCCCGAGCGCGATATCGTGGCTCCAGCCATCAACGTCACCCTTGCAGTCCTCAACGCCGCTCACCGTACTCCTTCAGTCAGACGAGTAGTCATAACCTCCTCGGCTGTTACCCTCGTTCCCTTCGCCTTCATGTTCGGTCCTGCCTCTCGAGCTCCAGACCGCACGCTCTACACCGCAGCCGACATCAACACCACGTTTTCCACCCCGTATTCGTCAGCGATGGAAGCGTATTTCGCCTCAAAAAGCCTCTCACGCGTCGCGACTAAAGAATTCATGGAAAGGGAGAAGCCAAGCTTCGAATTTGTGAACCTGTTACCCGCCCTGGTTTTCGGTCCCGATGAACTGGCTACCAATACCCAGGAATTAATGGCAGGAGGTAATGGGCTAGTGCTCGGGTGTCTTATGGGTGCTCAAATACCTGAGATGATTGGAGCGTCGGTACATGTTGATGATGTGGCGAGGGCACATGTCGATGGCTTGAAACAGTCCGTTCCGGGAAACAGGGACTATATCTTGAGCTCCGATGCTCCAGAGGGAATTGAATGGGAGGATATGATGGAAATTGTCAAGAAGAGCTTCCCGGACGCAGTGGGGAAAGGAGTCTTCAAGCTTCAAGGGAGCATGCCGACCAGACCGTGGAGATTGGAGACCACAGATACAGAAGAGGCATTTGGCTGGAAGCACATATCTCTTGAGGAGACAGTGAAGTCGCTTGTTGAACAGTATCTGGGGTTCGTTGAGGTGGAGAAGAAGTGATGTTGTTTTTGCGACTGGTCTCCTTATTTCAACCACTTCTTACTCCATTCTTAATCGTTTCATCCAGCCCCTCTTGTTTCATACAATTTGTTTTAATTCATCTAGAAGCCCTTTCAATCAAATCATTTACAATCATTCAATTCAGTACACTCCAGGCAAAAGCGCGTTTCAATGATTGAAAATATTAAGATTAGTTCTATAATTACAGCTATCATCTTCGGGTGGTTTGGTTTCGCCTTGGACCTGGCCCTGACGGAAGACCAGATCGTGGACCGCCCGGCAAACCAATATTCCCAACACTTCCACCTGGAGCCCTAGGAGGCTTCTGCAATACACCAGGCTTCCTCTGCGGAGCCGGCTTTGCCCCGAACGCTGCAACCGTATTATTTCTCCCCAAAACCCGATCTGCCTTTTCCTTCTCCGGCTCTTCTTTGTACACTCTTGACTCTCTACCAGCTGGAGTGATACCCCTGGCATAATTCTTGACAGGAGCAATAGGTCTCGGCATTTGGATCGCAACAGTGTTGGATCTCTGCATCGGCTGAGCGTTTTGGCCCTTCTCCTTCGCAAGCCCAGCGAAAGCCTGGCGGATCTTCTCCTCCGCCTTTTGCATCTTCTCTTCTTTCGTAAGTGGCCTGTCGCCATCTTCTTCCTCCTCTTGCTGTCTGCGTTCCTCTTCAAATCTCCGATCGGCATTCTCTTGAGCAATGCGTCTAGACTCGTCTTCCTCGAATTGAGCACGCTCTGCCCGCTCGCGTGCAACCCGTTTCTGTGCTTCAATCCTCTCTTCTCTTGCACGTTGACGCTCCATCTCGGCTTCTTCCTGCTTGTATCTCTCGCGCTCTGCGCGTCCAGCAATGAAACGACGCTGACGTTCCCTCTCGATTTCTTCCTCCTCGGCTCTGCGACGTTCCTCTTCCTCTTCTTCCTCGAATCTTCGTCGATCAGCCTCTAGCTCTTCTTCGTACGCATTTCGTCGGCGATCTGCTTCTTGCGCTTCTCGCTCTCGCATTGCAAGCGCAGTCAGACGATCCGCCTCCTCTTGTGCCAATCGCTCATCCTTCAACCGCAGTCTGCGCTCCTTCTCCTCTGCTTCCCTCTGCCGCGCCGCCCGTCTCGCCTCATACTCTTGCAGTTCCCTCTCTTCTTCTTCTTTATCACGTATCGCCTGGAGTCTTCTCTCCTCCTCCTCTTCCTCCTCACGTTGCCTCCTCTCCTCAGCCTCAATTGCGGCCTGCCGTCTCCTCTCCTCCTCTTCCTGCATCTCCCTCGCCCTCCGTTCCTCAGCCTCAACAGCCCTCACCCTCTCCCGTTCCGCCTCCTCAGCCGCCCTCCTCTTCCTCTCCTCATTCTCCCTATCCCTCTCCATCTCAACCTGAAAGCTCTTCATAAACTGCGCCATCTGCTTCTCCTCCTCCGCAATCCTATCCGCCTCCTCTTGAAACCGTCTCTGCTCCTCCATCATCTTCTCCCGCTCCACATCCATCTTCTCTCTCTCATACCGCATCTGCTCCTGCATCCTCTCATACTTCAGAATCTGCTCCCTTTCTTCGTCGCGCCGTTTCTGCTCGCGCTTTAGCTCGTCTGATTGCCGCTCGAACTCCATCATCCTGGCGCGGAAATCCTCGGAAGGCTCGAGTGACATAGTGTTCTTAGCGACGACAAGCTGCGGGCGCGATAATAAGGGGGAGATCTGGCCGCGGAAGGAGTCTTTGCGAAATGACATGGATGAGACCGAGGATGCTGGTGTCTCGATCTGGCTCATCTGGCTTTGGAACGATCCTTTTCGCGACGAGCGGTAGGAGGCGGGACTGTCTGTGTCGCTCCAGAAAGAATCTTTTCTCGCTGGTGGTGGTCGATTTTCCTTCTAGTGCTTGTTAGTGACCAGGCAGTTCGATTGGGAAGAGCATGCTTACCTGTGGTAATATGTTCTTGGTTTCTAGTCTGAGCTCAGTCACAGCTGGCTTCTTTGCTGGTATGTCTGGTAATATTTGGATTGCGTCTGGGTTATCCGCAAAACTTGCAAAGTCATCGAGCATAGCGAAGATATCCTGCTTCGTCTTCAGTTTTGGTGGTGGCGCTGGGAGAGCTTTTGTCTCCACTTTCTTCGGCGTGGGTGGTGCTGTAGCTACTGCCGGTAGTGCTGCAGCTGGATTCGGTGTTGTTGTGGTCTCAAATCTCTTCATAAACGAGGGAAGTGCTACAGGTTGCGCTGGTGTTGGAGCG
>Ga0302140_10004138_pt1 | contig 18457 bp, 19 predicted proteins | sample I_Bog_E1_1_FD_202095 | JGI IMG/M metagenome (GOLD analysis project Ga0302140, IMG submission 202095) | Peat permafrost microbial communities from Stordalen Mire near Abisko, Sweden - I_Bog_E1_1 | ecosystem: Environmental > Terrestrial > Soil > Wetlands > Peat | place: Sweden: Abisko, Stordalen... | reverse complement strand
GTAAGCGTCCGGTTGTGGCCGTGACGCTGAGGGTGTTCAGCGAATTCCGCCGTGGGTCTGTTTCAGTGCAAGCCACTTTTGATATATAGATTCGACTTCGGCGATTGTGGTGTCGAACCAGGTGCTCCATTCTGCGGACGGTATTTGAAATCCGTGGCAGACCTCATTCATGCAGTTATTTATGGCCAGAAAGCCGGCACAAGCTTCATCGCGATCATCGATGGATGGCCATCGTGCGATCACCTGTTGCAGATCATCGGCTTCAATGCCCAAGCGGGAGTGCTTTTCCCAATCGTCGACGTGTGCAGCCGTCGCCTTCATGCACTGGAGAACGATGTTCTGCTCTTTTGCGGATAAACTCTCGATCGCCATACGTGTTGAAGTAATTATCTCCCAGTTGAGAACTCAACCGATGCGGTCGCCGTTGCGAGATATCGGAGTGATCGAAGTATCCACGTATCCCTCAAGTGGACACTTGAGATCAGGCGAGATCGTTCTGAGGTGCAGCGACATTCCAGGGCAGCAGCTCCTGGATGCGGTTGATCGGGTGATCGGCGATTTGTTCGAGCACGCGGCGGAGGTAGAGTTCCGGATCAAGCCCGTTCAATTTCGCCGTTCCCAGCAGCGAATAGATCGCGGCTGCTCGTTCGCCACCCGCATCGGACCCACAGAACAAGAAATTCTTCCTGCCCAAGGCGACAACGCGCAGAGCCCGCTCGGCAGCCGAGTTGTCCATTTCGATCCGGCCATCGTCGAGGTAACGCGTGAGGGCGCGCCAGCGCGCCAACGCATAGCGGATCGCCGCAGCTGTGTCAGATTTGCGTGAGAGCTGTGCAAGGGTTTTGTTCAGCCAGAGATGGAGTTCTTCGACCAGCGGTCCAGCCCGTGCCTGACGAACCTGGCATCGCAGATCGGCAGACTTGCCGCGGATCTCGCGTTCAATATCGTAGAGTGCTCCGATACGCTGGATAGCTTCGGCCGCGATTACTGAGCCGGTGGCCACCTGGATGTCGTAGAACTTGCGCCGAACGTGCGCCCAACATGCCGCTTCGACAATGCGGCCGCCCTCATACAGATGATGAAAGCCGGCATAGCCATCAGCCTGCAGAATACCGGCGAAGCTGCTTAAATGCTGCCGGGGATGTTCGCCCTTGCGATCTTCCGTGTAGGCGAACCAAACGGCCGGTGCCATATCCAAGCCCGAAGGGCGATCGTCGCGCACGTAGGTCCACAGTCTTGCCGTCTTGGTCTTGCCCATCCCCGGCGCCAGAACCGGTACCGGCGTGTCGTCGGCGTGGATCTTGTCAGCCGCCAGCACATGCTTGCGAATCTGATCGACCAGCGGAGCCAGCAGATGGCTGGCAGCGCCCACCCAGTCAGCTAGGGTGGAGCGATCCAGATCGATTCCCTCCCGCGCAAAGATCTCCGACTGGCGATACAGCGGAAGATGGACCGCATACTTCGAGACCAGCACATGCGCCAACAGGTTCGGCCCGGCAAGTCCGCGTTCGATGGGCCGTGACGGCGCAGGCGCTTGGACAATGACGTCGCACTTGGTGCAGGCCATCTTCACCCGCACATGACGGATTACCTTGTAAGTTGCTGGTACGCGTTCGAGAATCTCCGAGACATCCTCACCCAGCTTGCGCAACTGGCTGCCACAGTCCGGGCATGCATCTTCGGCGGGCAGATGCGTGTGTACCTCACGCGGCAAATGTTCCGGCAGTGGACGCCGAACTGGCTTGATCTTCGCTGGAGCGCTTGCCTCTGTGGATGCTGTGACGCGCTCGGCTCGTTGCGTCTCCAGTTCTTCGAGCTTCAGTTCCAACTGCTCGATCTCGCGACTGACCTTTTCGCTCTTGGTGCCGAAGATCATCCGCCGTAGCTTGGCGATGACCAGCTTCAGATGCTCGATCTCGTTGTCGCGGGTGAGGAGCTTCTCCTGCTGGGCGGCCAGCGCTTCGTCCCTGCTGAGAATCTCCTCCTGCTGCGCTGCATCAATGCCTCAAGAGCTACGCGGTCCAGAGTACTCAGATCAGCAGAAGCTGCGAGGGGAGAAGCCATCGCAGTGAGTATGCCACAGATGGCGCGGAGTTATAGATCAAAAATGCGTGAGTTATCCTGCCAACTGTGGTTCCCATGTTCTCTGTGGCTGGCGCCAGTCAATGCCTTCTAAGAGCATCGACAACTGCGCACGCGTCAGAGCTACGGTTCCACTTGTTGCCTGCGGCCATACGAAACGTCCGCGCTCTAATCGCTTCTGGAAGAGACATAGGCCATCGCCATCGAACCAAAGCAATTTTATGAGGTGACCACGCTTGCCGCGGAAGACAAAAACATGGCCAGAATAAGGCTGCTGTTCCAGCACTGTCTCAACCAACGAGCTGAGCCCTTGAAAGCCGCGCCGGAGATCGGTAAATCCGGCCGCGATCCAGATACGTGTGCCTGTCTTCAGTTCGATCACCGCAACAGGCTCCCCAGGACGACACGTACAAGTGCTGGATCGACGCCGCTCTCCACACTCACCAATGCGCGGCCCGGCAGCTCGATGTGGATCGAACCAGAGGGAGTCAAAACCGGAGAGGCTTCACGCGGTGCCAACACGCTGTCCGGCTCGCCGGTCAGCGTCACCGGCAAAAGCTCAGTTCGTGACTCGCCGGAGGCCCAGCCAACACCCTTGCGGTGCTCGTATCGCCACTGGAAAACCTGGTTGGCGTTGACTCCGTTCTCGCGCGCCACGCGGGCAATCGATGCGCCCGGGACAAGCGTAGCTTCAACGATCCGCCGCTTCTCCTCCGCCGTGCGATGTACTCGCTTCGTCCGGCCTCCGCCTCCTGCCCCAACTTCAATCGAATCGCTCACAAGAAGATCGTCGGCCACGCAGACGCCAATGTCTATACGGCCAGACCCGGACGCTTACGACTATTTTAAGGAACGGTTGCGCAATTCTTCCACGGCGCAATGAATGAAGGTAATGAGCAGCCTGCCCACCCTCCCAGTGCAGTCGAGGAAGGAAGGGATCGATTCAAATTGCGCATGCACGAGGTCAGCCTTTATCACTAACGGAAGCGAGGCGCCACCTGATCGATAAAGGCATTCAGTCGCCCCCTGCGGCCCACGAAAACTCGGGAGAGGGGAAGATACACCGCGTCGCCGAGCCGGCTCTGGCTGTTTCTGAACTGCCCCGGCTTTGCGAGGCTGGGACGCAACATATCTGAAAAACACAAAATGTCAATAACTTCGAATTGAGCAGCTGAATTGCTGACTTGAGGCGCGAGACATTCAGCACCTCCGTCACTGAATCAGTCAACGCCAAAAAGAAATACACTATCTTCATTTGTTATGTCTTCACTCCGCCGAATTGTGACAGCATATTCGCCTGGAGGCAGTTCTGCGACGGCGGAAATCTGGACCCAGTCCTTTTTGATTACGCGATGGTGAGTGTCCATCTTTTCCCACCCCACGTCCTTAACGGAGATTTCCCGTGTTCCCTTGCGGACGGTAAGCCGGTTGAGGGTTATGGGATGTGACACGTCTTCTATCCAGCCACCCTCCTTTACTATTAACACAGGAGACGCGTCACTTCTGGTCGTCGATTTCTCATGGGGAAAGGTGAGCCAAACTCCGCCGTCAACGCCCGCTCTCGCCGTGAGAAGAACCGGCTGCTTTTCGAGAGGAATCAGCTTCCCGTCGATCAACTGGTAAACGCACCACGATTTCGCACATCCAGCAACATGCGTAGTATCGGGACCCTCTGATTGTTCCGCCGTTGAATTCTGAACCGCCGGTCCCGGTTTAGGCTGGGATGGCTGAGCACCCACAATCGAGTGCCCCAAAATGCTGGCGGCAATGACGATGAACACCATCTTCTTCATGTCTCTCCTTCACATTTCGATCTTAATTCGAAGAACGTGTGGTTTTGGAATCGACATACCTTCCTAAAGCAACTCTCAGCGAGCGAAGAGAGATCCGTTTTCCGCAATGCGGAGTTAACAAGCTAGACGTCGGAAGTCTCAAAACGCTCACAAAGTCGGAGAATATCAGCGACTCTTGGCTAATTGGGATGATCCTATTGGCTCGCAATAACTCATTCATAACCATGGACTTGAGTAAACCGCTATGGAGTCTCATCGCAAAATGAACTCTATAGAGATGCGGAAACACTTCCACCCTCAACCTCTTGAGCTACAGTTCGTTTAATGTCGGTCCAATTCAAAAGCATTCCTCCATAAAGTGAGACTAATTCTCGAAGATACAGGGCAAGCGGAATCGCGAATACAGTTCGCGACTCAAGCGAAGCAAGCTGATCTTTCCGCATTAGAGCGTTCGAAGTGACCATACGACGACTGATAAGAGCCGCGACCCATGAGGAGGACAGAAAACGGTAATCCTCTATCAAACGCGTTAAGGTCTCGATCTCCTCGCTAAGGCTCTGAGAAATAGCCTCATTGCATAATGCAACGAACTCGCTAGCTGATAACGACCCCAAATGGGTTAGCCAACTACCGATGGTTTCCTGAGTTACAGATGCGCATGCAGGTTTGAGCAGGAAACGAATAAGCGCCACTATATAATCCCCGACACGTAGCTCCTCTCTATCATGGATCCAGCTCTTGTAACCCGTTCTCAGGTTGGCCGGGCGATGCAAGACGCTGGCAGGAACTGCAACCGAGTATCCGTGAGGGAAGAGTCTGCCGAACAAGAAGCCGAAGATGCGATCCTCTTGCCTGTACGCGGGGAAAAAAGGAATAGCCAACGTGCCATGCATTGCAAAACACGTCGTCATTGGATAAAAATGATGAACAATTGTGAATTGATCCACTTTCCTCGCAATGTTTCTATTCCATAGAAGTGAATTATAAAACCGATCATTTGACGCAAGTGCATTTCTAAGTCGTCTATTATGGGAGAGCATAATTCCACTTCCAGACGACATCCCAGAATCGCCCAAGACACCGCAAGAAGCGAGAAGTACTTCTCCAGATCCTGTTGTTATATCCACGATCGAGTGAGCACACAATCTAGATACTTGTGACACAGTCAACATCTCGCTCAATGAGCGCCCTAAATATAATTCATGTTGGGCCATGAAATCGATCTGCGATTGAGAGATCCCACTTTGTGGATCATCAATGTTGCCGACAAACGGAGTCACAACGAAAGGATCTTCATCGTCAAATGTGCAGGTCCTTTTCAACGGCGAAGAAGTTGCAGGCAAAACTACATCATCATCGCAGCTGACGAATGAAGATCCCATCGTTAGCAGGCCCAGTGAGTTCCGGTTGGCACCGTAGCGCTCTCCCATTTCGCCTACACCGAGCAGGGCAAATTCAAGCATCGGCTTATCAAAGCCTTTCTTCTCAAGATGAGAAACCAATGATCTGCGTCCCCTGCGATCGATAAACTGAACTCCGCCTCCAAAACGTCGCGAAAGGGATTGTGCACATGCCTTGGTTTCTTCGGTCAAGAGTAGGTCGTCCGAATCGTCGGAGACGATAACCGAGTAATGCCGGCCAAACGCACTTCGGTTCGCAAGGATGGATTCTAAACAATAACCCAAATTAGCAGGACGGCCGCTTGTAGGCACAGCTACGAACGGAATGGATTGTTGCTTTCGAAGAGCGACTGAGGACTTATCCAATTCGGCCCGCGAAATTAGAAGGCCGGCAGATTCCAAGGCGTCGATTCTCGCAATCAGTTTACGAGCTGCACTTGACCTACTCGGCAATTCTTTATAGGCGTTAGCTGAGTTATAGAGACTCTTAGCCAGTTTCTCAAACCCGAGCTTTCCGAAGGTGTTGCATACCATCGACCAAGAGTCATAGAATTGGTGCCGATGATATTCTCGGGTGTGCAACTCCTTAGTTCCGAATCTGCGGAGGTGATTAAGAAGAGCAAAGTCATCGTGCGAAAGCGCTTTGATATCACCTGAGAGCGTATCTCGTACGATCGTGAAATCCTCCATTCTGGAGATGACCGAAATTGGTCTTGAAATCCATTCATCCATCCTGACCCTCCGTACAGCAGATCTGACCTACCTGAGGCGTGGACTGATTCGGGGCTCACCTGTGCGATATCATCTCGCCTTTGTGTTCCTCGGAAGCTTCCGGCATATAAACCAATGAATACAGGAATGTACAAATCCGCACCTCTCGAGAATGATTTACCGGAATCCGCTAGCCTCAAAGGATGGGTACGAATACTTTACTTGTGGGGCCGCCGAAAGTATGGCTCATCAACTTGGGTCTGGACTACCACCACTTTCGACCCAGCATAAAATCAAAAGCGCGATTGCCGACACGAACCAAGAAGCAGCCGAGCTCTCAATGATCTCGCCTGATATTGTCTTCATCATTCCCTCGATCACGCCACTCGAAATTATCGCTACGCTGAAACCCACGAATATACAACCCATGGGGACTATTCTGCGTCTGGCAAACATGCACTTTATGTGCTTGAGTGGCATAGGCACTTGAGTCACATGAAGACAACCCAAGCTTGCCCCAGTAACTGCGATCAGTGATAAAGCAGTAAGGACGAACAGCTTGACCTCAGCATTAGCTAATTCTCGGGGCCTAAGAGCGGCTAAAGAGGACATTGTTCGGATCCTTATTCCGGGGAATTGGCTAGTAAGCAAACTTCTAAATTTCGATTCCGTTGGCCCCCCAACGGAATCCTTTGGAAGGAACAGTACGCACTGTGAAGGAGTATCGTACTCGCTAACGAAATATATTTTCCCGAGGGGAGCCCGCTCTCCTCCACCATCACGGATGTCGTCAATGACACCGGTGATATCGCAGCTTACTTTGACACCACCCGGCCTTTCAATGACCACAGCCTCTCGGAGATCAATGTTCTGGCGTGCAATGGCTTCCTTTAACTCTTTATTGACCACTGTAGAGCACGAGTTCCCTCCCTTGTTCATTGCCCTCGGGAGCGCTTGGACTGGAATCTTTAGTGTGGAGAAATACTCTGCGTTGACTGATTCTTTCTGTACTCTCAGTGAAATTTCCTTATTGCCGCCGACAACCCGAATGTTCTCGATGTTATAAACTCCGCTAAATGGCATATGAGTACCAATCCCGATTGATGGCACACCGGTAATCCTCTTAATAAGCTCTTGTTGCTGCCACAAAGGAAATGCATTTCCCGTTACACTATCTGCGTCAACGCTTAGTTGCGCAACCAGTATTCCCCCGGGATTAAATCCCCGATCAACTGAATGTTGTATCCAGACCTCCCTCAAGGTTGAGACATTCCAGGATAAAATCATTATCATCAATGAAGCTTCGACCGCCAACCTAATGTAAGTACTGTAAACGCGATGTGTTCGATTTGTATCTTGCGATATATGAGCTCTTCCCGCACCTACAGGTCTCATTAACATCATGGTCAGAAATATAGTGATTAGTATGGAATACAAGAGATCGGATGCTGCGCTAGCTTTGGTATACAACCCGGACAATGAAACTTCGGTCGTCTTCAAATACTCGAAGAATAGGTAATCTGTCCCGATCGCCAGTACAAAGAGAGGACCCGCAATCGTCAGGTAACCGTGGCTTATTGAAGATAGGAGAGTGTTACCACGCTTTAGTTGCGCCACCTCTGTTCTTATAAGCAGTTGATTCCTTGATGAGATTTCGTTCATTCTGAAGATAGTTAGGTTCAGAAAACACAGCAGAGCTGACAGTATGGAGAGTACAACGATCGCATGGGATCCGACGATGTCGATCCACAATGGTTTCAATTCAAATGCCAAATTTCGATTTCCGCGAGGGTCGTTGGCAATCAGAACTTCAGCCTCCTCCGTTAATCCCTGCCGCACGGCATTTTCATCTACACCGGGTCTCACTCTCGCGAATGTCTCCTCTTGCCAAAGACCACCGGCTTCCATTTCCTCGATTGTCACTTCATTCGGAATCCAAGCGCTTACATCAGAGTACGGGAAACGGAACAGTTTCGGCATGACGCCAATGACAATGAATGGGCGATTTCTAAGGTAAAGAATGCTTCCAAGTGCAGACGAACTCCGATTGTAAAACTCCTCCCAAGTCGAGTACGAGATAACTATTGGTTGAAGTGAGTTATCTACGGTTGTGTTGGTATGAAATACTCGCCCTAAAATGGGCTCGGCACCCAACGCATCGAAGAAAGAACTGGAGGCCCTCAGAATCAACAAATTTCCTAATCCAATTCGGCCGTTCTTTGAAGTTATGATTTCAGGATGATAATACGCAACGCTATCAAATAAGTCCTTCCTCTTCTGGAGGCCCAAAGCTACGCCAACAGTCAGCGCGTGCACACTTTTAGGAGAATTGCCCGTCGTACTGCTTATCGACAGGAGGCGATTCGCAAGAGACAGTTTGACAAGGTAAGGTGAATCCGAGAGGAGATGTATGCAGGTCACAACACCGCCGGCCGTCATCCCTAGGAGTGCAAATCCTATAAACGAGATGAACCGAGTAGGTGTGAAGCGACTACTGACCCCAGCGCGTCCAAGAAGTTTCTCCAAGAATTCTTTTACCGTAGATTGACTCCTGCGGCAGGGCACCCCACACCCGGGAGTCGATTGATCCATCTCTGTTGTCTCCTAGCACAAAAATATAAGATTCGGGAATTTCAACAAAATTGCGATCCGCCGACATGGGAAATTGAGAAACTGGCCAATTCGATCTTCCGGCAGAGTGCGCCTCCTCAATTGATGCGTAACGCTCTTCTACCGGTATTCCATTTACAAACAGCCTTCCTTCAGTTATATGAATCTTGTCTCCCGGGAGGCCTACAAGTCGCTTTACGGCAAGGCCATGTACGGTGGGAGCGTGAATGACCACAATGTCCCCGCGGTGGTAGGAAGACAAACGGTGGTCGAATCGGGTAACCACCAATATTTGTCCGGGGCGTAGAGTCGGTAGCATCGATGTAGATTCGACTACACACAAATCGAAGTGACGATAGACCGAATATACCGTCAGAAAAGCAAGAATGGTGAGCGCCAGGAATGCGAGAACATTTCCCCGCATCCGGATTCTCTTCGTGAGTTTCACCTCTCTTATCTTGACCGCCCGGCGTGAGGCAACCCTTTACTTATCGAGAAATTATCTTGAGCCAGCATTGAGAGGTTATCTCGAATGTAACGAATACCTTTGAATCCGACTTCATTCAACGCTTCTCCGGCCGACGAGCAGAGGCTCCTCAGGCCGTCTGCTTGACACGATGGAGAAAAGTTACAGTAGAGAACCACTTGACGATCGCGTGGAATCTCGTGCGGTGCTCGCGTGCTTAATTCGTCGAATGGGATATTCATTGATCCTGTGAGATGGCCGTTGCTGTATTGTTGGCGATCTCTCACGTCAAGAACCGTTGCCTTTTGATTTCCTGACGTAATTCCAAGGAGTTCATGATCCAATACTTCGAGAGACGTTTGCTCATTGGGCGATGCCGACTTGTCAGTTATATCTTTAGGATTGATGCCGAGGTGTGAAGCTACATCTGCCTCTTCCTGGATGGACAAACGCCCAATCCATATGTCGACTACAGTTCCGGTCTCGTCCACTAGCACGAGTGTGGGAGTACCACTAACACCCAGCAGTGAGTAGTTCGAGCTTAGGATCATCGGTGAGGAGAAATCGTGCGCTCTCACGTAGCTCGTTCCTAGGTCCAGTGATTGAGGGAACAGAACAATTGACTGCCATGCCCCATTGCTTTGCTTCTTGAGTAACTCGCGATAAAATGGCGCACTTTCCTCGCAGTAATGGCATGTTGTAGAAAGTGCAAGCACAAGGGTCCTATGATGCGACCATGTCACATTCGAAATTGCGAGATGCTGGCCTATTTTAATTCGACTAGTCGGTCGGCTTGCAGAACTACTACCGGAGTTCCGGTCTTTTAGATATGCGTACACGGCAATGCCTATTAAACAGAGACAAAGCAAGTTGAGGGACCATTCAAGAACACGCCTCATTCGGATACTCCTAGAAGGGAAAGAGAATCAAAAAGAACGGAGTGTCCACCGAGAAAAGCTGGTGAGAAGCGGCTCCAAGCGCGATTAGTCATAAACCCACCTGAAAGCTGTGTTTACGAAACACAGAAATGAAGGCTTCATGCATGCTAGATTGTGGCGTTCTAGCACTACAGGGGACGCCATTCAGATCCACCAAACACAGCTTCCGACGCTCTTAATAAGCGGTTGCTTCTGGACTTCAGCCGTCTCGCGCATGTCTCTTCATGTTGCGTCAAGGCTTCATGCTAATATTGAGCAAAACACGCTTGAGCGCTGAAATCTACGTCGCGCCGGCCATTTTGTTGGCCGCACTGGAAAGCCGATGCAAAGCAGTTCCCGTTAAGAAAAGCAGTTTGAGTCCTCAAATTCGCACTGTGCGCTGGATGTGCCTTGATAGATAGGATTGCATTCATATGAACCCATCCCCCCCGTCTGAAGGCACTGCGCCGAACAACTATGAGGACCCGAGCACTGTACATCACAACCTGTGTAGCATGCAGCGTCGACTTTGGTGGAGCGGTGCAGCATTGCGAAGATTGCTAGCGGTAGCGTGATCGCAACGCGAAGAATCGCAAATGTCATGTTTCTTGTCATATACTTTCCTCCCTCAAATTAAATGAAGCCGGAAAAAGTGACTCACTACCGCGAATTCAAGAGTTGATCGAACGATGGTGTGTCTTTGGGATTCAATACCAAAAAGTGTCCGTGGAGCCTTACAAAGTAAAACGAAATTTTCCCAGTGAGGGATATGCCATCATCGGTCTTTTGGGACGGCAAGAATGTGGTCTTCTGAATTGCGTCCCGCACCGCGGTAGAAATCGACTCGGAAGGCGCCTGCAGAACATCCACTTGGGCAACGCGATGATGGGTATCCAAGCTCACTTGCGCAACAGCAACGCCCGTTATGCGATTCCGGATATCCAGCTTCGGGTAAATCGGAAATTCAAGCTTCGAAATGATCGCCCGAAGGCCGGTCTCGTCGGTCATACCTGACACATCCTGACCGGTTTGGGCGAAGCCAGTAAGCGATGCAGCGGAATACAAAAATACAAGTCGGACAATTTGGTGAATCAAGGATTTTCTGAACGCAGTAATCGATGCCGTCTTGCCAGTCTTGTTAAGCGGCTCTCCGTTTCTCCTGGAGTTACGCATTATCTCGAGTACTCGCAAATTTGACCGCCATGAACTCCTGCTGAACTGTTTAAAGGGGCTACTGTTTCTCAAGTTTCGAAAAACTTTCCGAGTGGAAGAGAAACCCTCCTAGGAACTTTCGCAAGGGATTCCGAATTTGTCAAGAACTTTCTTAACAAGTAGGATCCGGATCCTTGAACGCCTTAGCCCGGTCCTGCAAAATGGACGAAGCGAGCACTCCGAAAAGACTTGCGGTCCGATTTGATTGACTCAATCCCGAGACCCGCCTAGCCTGCGCTTGGTGTGCGGTTACGTATGTTGAAAGGATCCGTAGAGAAAGCCTCCGCTGCGGAATCGGGATAGGTCGGCATTGACTGCAGATTCTCACTTGACAAATCCCTACCAGCAGAGTAACTGTCAATGATCATGATGCGCTTTACCATTGTCTTGCTAGTTTGTATTGGGATCGGCGAAGTCACAGTGCCTCGACCCTTACAAGCGCAAAACGTCGCCAAGTACACCTCATATGACACTGTTTCAGTAAGGGAAAACAAATCTCCAACTTTCGCTTCTGGATTTCATCCCTCTCCGAACGGCCTTTCAATGACGAATGTAACCGTACCTCAGATCTTTATCCTTGCCTTCGGACCCATTGACCGCAGATCGATTTCGGGGTTGCCTGCATGGACAAACTCGAAAAGGTATGACATCTCGGCAAAATTAGATGACGAGACCTTCAGCGCATTTCAAAAGTTACCTCCTGCTGAAGCAATGGAACACCGTAAGCTCATGATGCAGCAGATTCTCTTCGATCGATTCAATCTAAAGATGCATCACGATAAGAGGGACGCTGCGGTATTCGCGTTGGTTGTGGCCAAGGGTGGTCCGAAGCTGAAGGAGGCGGATCAACATATGATCAACAATCCTGGCGGGGAGTATCATCGAGGCCAGTTGAAAGTTCTCGACGGGGAGATATCCGGGCAAGCCATCTCCCTTGACCGCCTTGCAAGAGCTCTCGCAACATTGCTTGACCGCGAAATCGTGGACCAGACGGGCCTTCTCGGCAAATACGACGTGGCACTAAAGTGGTTGCCGGTCCGTTCATCCCAAGATCAAGCGGATGCGGATGCGCAGAGTTCCCACGCATCTATATTCTCTGCCGTTCATGAACAACTCGGTCTCCGGCTTGAAGCGACGCGAGCCTTGACGGATTCAATTGTTGTCGACCATATCGAAATGCCAAATGACAACTGAGGAGATAGGTGCGTTCGAGTATTCACAGCTTTCCAGAATGGTGCGGAAGATTACTAGCCGAATAAGCTGAGAATATGCAGATGCTTCTGAAACTCTTTCACTTTTTGCAGCTCAGGTTCGCTCCAGATCCCGGCTCTTATCTCGCACTTACTTTAAGAGCTCAGTTGTTCGGCTTCCATTGTTAGATTGGGTTCTTTTGGTCGGTTGTGAATCTCTATTTTGCTTAGCAGCTAGCGCATTCGATCCTCTTGGAGGTAACGTGGGAACGCTGCAGTCATTTCTCACGGCATGCATGCCCGACGTTGATACTGCGCTCCTTCGTCATCTTGCGGGACAACGCCTTGATGATCAGCATCTAAAAGGGAGAACGTTAAGAAGCCATTTGCTCGGTACGAAACGAGTGCTCGCAGCATGGGGACAGTCTTCTGCGGTGCAACGAGCCGGCCTGTGCCACAGTCTTTACTCAACTGAGGATGGCGAACTCTGTTTGGTTTCCCTTACCGAGAGGCACCGAGTTCGTCGACTAATCGGAATTCAGGCTGAGGAACTTGTATTTCTATTTTGTGCTACACAGTTCTCATCTTTCTTTAGAAACGTGCAGAATGCTCCCTCTCTCCTGCCATCCGTGACCATTCCAATAGAAATTAGAAAAGGATTTGTAGCCAGAGAAGTCATATCCGGAACTCTAGCGAGAGACCTCCTGTTGCTCCACATGGCACACTTTGCTGAACTCGCGTTCGGTTCCGATGCCCTCATGCCATGGTTTAGCCGATTTCAATCTTGGGTTCGAATTCTGACGGAAAAAGCTCCCGACTCGATCCCGGCCGCTTTGGTTGAAGTGCGCGGCTTGGACCAGTACGCTGAACTGAAAGCTCTCACTTCATACCTACGCGCAATCCGCTCTAATGACAATCTAGATGTCGCCACTAAAGCTCTCCAAGAGGTAACTCTTCTCTTGCCGCATGTCGCGGAGCCACATATATGGATGTCGCGGCTCTGCTCCTTGACTGGCGACGATTCCATGCGCCGGTACCAAGCCAGCCTAGCCTTCGAAAAGCTCCTCGCCTTTGGTACAACCTGGGACAAGCGGCTCCTTTTCGATGATTGGTTAACAATGGCACGAATCGCAAAAAAGAAAAGCATTGTAGACAGGACCTTCGACCCACTAGTTCAAATTATTAACGCAGAATCCCGTAACAATGGGAAGCGCTTTTCTTCCGCAATCGGAAATCCGGAGTCAACAATAGAAGCTGAAAGGTCCAATTTCGAGGAGTATCTTTTAAACGTTGGGGTTTCCAAAAGTGGAAGGCTTTCGGCATTCTATCCCGGTCTTCGCGAAGATCGATTCTGGGAGGCAGACCAATTTCAACTTGCAAGTTCGCTTCGAGAGAATTTCGGCGACATCCGGAAAGAGATCGATGCTCTTAGCTCAGCGCAGTTCTACGATGAGGCCGAAGGCATCAGTAGAACGGGTAAGTGGGGAATTTACATTCTGCTTGAGATGGGACGATGGCACCATGAAAACCTTGCGAAATTACCAACTTTGTCCAGAATTCTGAAACAGGCACCGGAGCTTCTTGTCTCAGCCGGTCAGGTCTATCTATCGCGGCTTGCACCTGGTACTGTGGTCTCCGCCCATACGGGGCCTACAAACACGCGTCTGCGGCTTCACTTTGGAATACAAGTGCCAGAGGGAGATTGCGCCGTAAGAGTGGGCGGGCTCGAACGCAACTGGCTGGAAGGTGAGAGCTTGATTCTGAATGACTTCTGGGAACACGAGGTTTGGAACCGCACTGATGAGGAGAGGCTAATCCTTCTCGTCGATATTTGGCATCCCGATATTTCGCCGCGCGACAAAAGACTCCTCGAATCTGTTCACTGGATGGTGCAGCAACGGGGACGCGGGTTACACGAATACTGGAAGAAGAACGAAGCTATACGGCGTGAAGTTGGGATTGCGGCGTCTCTGGGAAATCCTAGTCTTGACGACCTTGTCATATAAGGTCGTTCTTAAGACTCCAGTGAGCAGTCCAATGCGCCGTCTGCGGACAGGCTGCGATTTGAACGAGAACGGGTTTCAGCACGAACAGAGAGAAGCCGGTGATGAAGAAAAGCAATGGTTCTTGAATCGGCAAGGAGTCCGTCACATCTTGCACATTCTGCAGCGCGCAATATTCGAATTCGACCCAAACTCTGGCCCTCATGAAGAATGAGCTGTTGATTCGTTGAGATGCAGCGGTAATGGAGGCTTCATTCTAATGCGAGGCGTGTTCTTCTTGGCGAATAACGCAATGTTTGACCAGGTAGTTGCATTTCTAGCGAGTTTTAGACGCTATAATCAGTTGATTCCATTGATATTTATACCTTTCGATGACTCAACCGAAAAGTTGAAGAACATATCCACTGAATATGGTTTCTCAGTCTGGGATGATTGGGAAACTCTTTTGCGATGCGATCAGCTGAGTACTCTTGTAAAGGGAGAGGTGTTCGGGCACTTTCGGAAGCTCGCATGTTGGGGGGGGCCGTTCGACGAATTCATATATATCGATGTCGACACGGTCATTTTGGAACCACTTGATCCAGTATTTGAGTTTCTCAGCGAATACGATTTTCTTTCTTCCCACTCAAACATCGCGAGTTTGAAAAAGTGGGTTTGGAAGGATTCCATGGTTCCGGGCACTCATCTCTCGCATCATCAGATCGCTTATTCAGCAAATTCCGGCTTCATGTGCTCAAAGATTGGAGCCCTTACGTTGGACGATGCATTTGCAGCGCACTATCGCCACCCCGATGTTCTCGAACATCTGGCTACCGAACTAATTGATCAGCCGTTCTTGAACTATTACATTGTCACTTCTAATATCCGATACAGCAGTTTGTACTCCATTTTCCTCAACAACCGATCTTCAGACATTCCTCTAGAACGATGGGGGGGACGGGACCTTGGTCCTTCGGCCGATGGTCGTCTTTTGCGCCATTGGTTCCCACGTACCCTTCTAGTGCATTGGGCGGGTGAGTGGCGGAAGGCGAAAGTCGAAGGGCGAGAAATAAGAAACTATGAACTATGGAGCTTCTACAGGTCATTCAAGTAGTGGGTCCATATGCAAGCGGCCTGGCAGAAATGGGGCAATGATGGGAATTCTAAGCTTATGCGAATTGCCGACGACCCTCAGTCAACGATTTATCAAAAATTTAATCAATCGCTTCGGGATCCGAATGATTCAAGATGAAGCTGCTTGGGAACTGATTGAGGCAAAGTACCTTTCGCCGTTCCTGCGTGCATTCAAGATTGACTGTGTTTTTGATGTTGGCGCAAATCTGGGAGAATATGCCATCCGCCTTCGAAAGATAGGTTTCAAAGGTAGAATCCTTTCGTTTGAACCAAACCCTGATGCGGTAGCTGTGCTTAATGCCCTAGCAAGTCACGATCCGCGTTGGAGTGTGATTCCACTTGCGCTCGACAGCATGAAACGATCCGTTGAATTCAATGTGATGAAAGGACCGGCATTCAGTTCTCTTCATGACCCAGACCACACGAAGACAATGCGGTTTTCCCAACTCAACGCTATAAATCACAGGATCCAAATCACAACAGCCACTCTAGATGATCTCTTACCATCGCTACAAAGCGAGTACCGCTTCTCGAGGCCATTTCTGAAGGTTGATACGCAGGCAAACGATCTTGCTGTTGTCCAGGGTGCTGGAAGCAGAATTGATCAATTTGTAGGCCTCCAGAGCGAACTAAGCTTTGTTTCCTTATACCGTAATTCTCCGCTCGCAAGAGAAGCACTCGAATTCTACGAGAGCTTGGGTTTCCGTCTTACTGCATTGGTTCCAAACACAAATGGCCATTTCCCATATCTTTATGAGATGGATTGCATTATGCATAATTCTCTATTCAACGCAGTACAAAATACCCTCCAATTTCCCGCGAAATCAAAGAAATATGTTCTTCATGAGTAAAGAGCGCGTGAAATATATTGTGTAAGGAGTCTGTGACGAAGATACAGAGCGGAGCGAATATGATCGGCGGTACCAATTCTCACGACGCATCGCTGCCGGTTCCTGAATCGATGCACATTTATGACCATGTGATCAGTCTGGGGCCAAACTGCGCCGTCGCGCACAATCTACGAAGATTTTTTCGGGAACGATATGCATTCCCTTTTGATTGGTGGATTACGTACGACGCTAATGGATTTGCCTGCTTCTTGAAGGACCTCGACCTTGACAAACTTTACAATCCGAATGAGTTGCATCTCGGAGCTGATAAGCAATCTGTCATTCACAGCACCTATGGAGTAGAGTTCTATCACGAGTTTGCCTCTGCGTCTTTTAATGAACGTGCTCCTGTTGTGCTGGACTATCTCGCAGGAGCTACATCTGCACGCCGCAGAACTTCATATCTCGTTGATCGTTTAAAGATGCTGCACAGAGACAGTTCACGTCTCCTCTTCGTTCGCGCGACGGAGCCGTGTGAGATCATCCCGGGGGCCTTGAAAAAGAGCTTTCCCCTAGCGAACTGGGAGATGGCCTTTCTCGGAAGAGTTCAAACGAGCCAAGGTGATTGGCGGGGCGATCCGAGTGTTTGGGACACGACCTTGAAAAGGTTGTCTGCGACACTTGATTCGGCAAGGCTTCCTAGTCCGACGTTGGAACTGCATCCCTGATTTTGACGTGAAGTACCCGGAAAGGGCTCAACTCTCTGATGGGAGGAAAATCCGTAACCAGATCGGCCGCCAAACTCCAATTTTAGCGCTCGTATTTGCTTGGGGTAAGCGTTCGGAGTTTCCATCTTGACCGGAAGAGAGTGTCCAACAGGTGTCCACTTAAGAAGTAGCTGTTGAAAAAGGCGGCGCCGTCGGGGAGGTGCGATTCTGATTCTGCACCGTTCTACCGGCCGAAGAGATCTCGACGCGGATTTGTTGCGGAGTTGGTCCTTTGCCGGGGGCATCGATGCAAGAAATCGGACCAGACGCTTTAAGTTCTGGGCGGTAGCGGCCATAAGGAACTGCTCACGGACGTGCTTTAGCCTCCGTAGTCGCGCACGGCGGAGACAAATGCGATTCTTCAGCTCGCCGAAGAGTGCCTCAATCTTTTTCCTGCTTCGCTGGTGGCGAAAGTATTCTGGCTTTTGATTTCGCTCACGTGCTCGTTGCCGTACTTCCTCGTCCACATGAATAACGAGTTGTTTATATCTTCCGGAAGTGCATTCTGTTTTTCTCAAGCAATCACGGCACTGCGCTTCTGTTGATCTATATATATGACTTCTGTTCGCTGCCGGCTTGATTCCGCGGTACTTCAACTGCTTTCCTTCGGGGCATTCAAAGGAGTTGGTTTCAGGCTGATAAGTGAAGCGATCCAGGCCGTAGAGTTGATTGCCCGATGGATAGTGCAGTCTGAGCGGGATATAGGGAGTGATTCCTCTGTTCTCAAGCCACGTGAGAAAATCTGCCTTGCCGTAACCCGCATCAGCGGCTAACGTTTTCGGAGCGAGTCCAAATTTCTCTGCGCAGTCAGCGACCATTGTGCGGGCGGAGATCACTTCCTGGCTTGAACTCGCGACTGTCGCTTCAACCCCTACACCATACAAATACCCGATCAGCATGATTCGAAGCAGACGCTCGGGGTCGATCGAAGGTCGTCCAGTGTCGCTATAGTAGGTCTTCAGCCTCTGTCGAACGAAATCGAAGTTGACGTACCGATCGATGGCGCGCAGCAGATGATGCTCCGGCACGTGATCTTCGATTCGAAAGTAGTAGAAGAGAGACTCAGAACGGCACTGCTGACCCATCATGCGAGCACGCCTCCGAAGCAACCCGAGATGAAACCATAATGCGTGGCAATGCCGCGTGCTTCAAGTCAAAAATGCAGAATGCGCTCGGAAAAGGTGCTGAGTTTTTCAACAGCTACAGAATACATGGACACTTGAGATCTCGATTCCGGCGATCGGCTGCCTGGCAATACGGTCTGCGGATGACGCTTACGGAAAACTCAACCAACGACCTTCATCGTTCCAACGCTGCTCAAAAGTGCGAAAAAGTCTGGACACTACCAGAAAGGGTAAGCGTT
>Ga0302140_10004133_pt1 | contig 18462 bp, 10 predicted proteins | sample I_Bog_E1_1_FD_202095 | JGI IMG/M metagenome (GOLD analysis project Ga0302140, IMG submission 202095) | Peat permafrost microbial communities from Stordalen Mire near Abisko, Sweden - I_Bog_E1_1 | ecosystem: Environmental > Terrestrial > Soil > Wetlands > Peat | place: Sweden: Abisko, Stordalen... | reverse complement strand
GATGAAACGCAGCTATTACATTGTGGCATTGATCATGCTCACGTTTTTTGTTATTTCGTTTATAACAAATATCATCGGGCCGCTAAACCCTGAATTCACCAAAGATTTTAATTTGAGCACAGGGTTGTCAGGCGTATTGCCGTTTGCATTTTTCATTGCCTACGGTGTAATGTCCATCCCGTCGAGCATGCTGGTCCAAAAATATAACGAGAAAGTGATCATGACTGCGGCCTTTGTTGTGGCGTTTTTGGGCGCTTTACTTTTGGCCGCCGAACCCAACTACCTTACGGCGATTCTTTCGCTTTTTTTAATAGGCTGCGGAATGGCCATGCTGCAGGTGGTTATTAACCCATTGTTGCGAACCGCCGGCGGCGAAGAAAACTATGCATTTACTTCGGTATTGGCACAGCTCATTTTCGGCGGCGCTTCATTTGTTAGCCCGTTTGCCTACTCCTATTTGGTGTTGAACCTGGCCAAGGGCAATCATTCGGGTATTTTCTCGGTGTTGCAGCCTATCGTCCCGCATAATTTGTTGTGGATATCGCTTTATTGGCTGTTTACGGTGATCTGCCTGTTCATGTTTGTGATCCTGCTGCTGTCGAAATTCCCTAAAGTTGAACTAAATGAGGACGAAAAAGCCGGTCCGTGGGCTACACATGTGATGCTTTTTAAAAAGCCGGTAGTGATCTTATATTTTATCGCCTTATTCAGTTATGTTGGCACGGAACAGGGGGTATCCTATTGGATGTCGGATTTTCTGCTGAAATATCACCATTTCGATGCTCAAACTACCGGTGCACATGCAACAGGCTACTTTTGGGGCTTAATGACGTGTGGCGGCGTATTAGGGCTATTTTTATTGAAACTGATGGACAGCCGCAAACTGCTGGTGCTGTTTACCATACCGGCAATTATTGCCTTAACGTTTGGGCTTTTTGGCAGCGCGCAAATATCACTTTACGCGTTTCCGATCGTCGGCTTCTTTATGTCGGTTATGTATCCCATTATATTTTCGCTGGCGCTTAGTTCTGTTGACAAGGACCATGGTTCGTTTGCCGGCATTTTGGTAACTGGTATTATCGGCGGCGCGGGCGTACAACTGCTTATTGGAGGCCTCGGCAATCTGATTGGTTTGCGGGCTGCTATGACTGTTCTTTACATCACCTTTGGCTACATGCTCAGTATCGGTTTCTGGGCCAAACCGCTGGTAACCAACAAAACTATTTTCGACACAAAAGATAAAGTTTGATAAATGAAGGGTGAAAAAATTATAGGCATCGACCTCGGCGCAACCAATATCCGCGGCACGATAGTAAGCAACGAACAAATTTCAGAGATTATTTCCCGCCGTATCCATGTAAAAGGTACCGAGGAAGAAGTTTTGGAAGATGTTTACTGGCTGATCGACAAACTGATCGGCAAAGATGTTAAAGCAATAGGCATAGGCGTACCCAGCGTGGTGGATGTTGAAAAAGGGATAGTTTATGACGTGATACATATCCCATCCTGGAAAGAGGTTCATCTGAAAGAAATATTAGAGGCTCGCTATCATATCCCCGTTTTTGTAAACAATGACGCCAACTGTTTTGCCCTGGGTGAACATTACTTCGGGAAAGGCAAAGGCGTAACGGATATGGTCGGATTAACCATTGGCACCGGCCTTGGCGCGGGCATTATCGTCAACAACCATTTATATGCAGGCAAAAATTGCGGCGCCGGCGAATTCGGTATGGTTGATTACCTCGACCAAAACTATGAATACTATGCGAGTGGCTCATTTTTTCATAATGTGTATGGTTTAAACGGCGAAGAAGTATTTAAAAAGGCAAAAGCCGGTGATGAAGCGTCATTAAAACTTTACCGTGAATTTGGCACCCATTTGGGTAATGCCGTTAAAATGATCATGTACACTTATGATACCGGCCTGATCATTTTAGGCGGATCGGTGCAACAAGCGTTCGATCTTTTTGAAAAACCCATGTGGGAGCGGATAAAAACCTTCGGTTTTCCAAAGAGCATCGAACAATTACAGATCAAAACATCGGAATTGACCAATAGCGGGATTTTGGGGGCGGCGGCGTTGTATTACGATGCCGGGGAAGTCCGGAAGTCCAAAAGTCAGTAAAGTCTGAAAGATACATTAGTTTTTGTATCAATTTGCGGAACGGTTATGTTCGTTTGCCCACCCGTTTACTGTCTCATTGTCTATTCCATTCTCATCTAAAAACTTATCCATCGCATTGGTGGCTTTTTCGGCGAAGTAATGCGAAAGCAGGAGTTTGATTTCAAACAATTCCTCTTCAGAAACATCGTTTGGAAATAACTCAAGCAAGTCTTTTTGGATTTTGCTCAGGCCTGATTTTTGAATGGACATTTCTTTTTTTTAATGCAAAGACGCAAAATATTGCGACTCTACAACAAGTTATTCTTTCTTTCGGACTTTACTGACTTTTCGGACTTTCGGACTAACTCGAATAATTCGGCGCTTCCTTCGTGATGGTAATATCGTGCGGGTGGCTTTCACGCATACCGGCGGCGGTAATTCTTACAAACCGGGCTTTTTTCAAGTCTTCAATATTAGCTGCGCCGCAATAGTGCATACCGGCCCGTAAACCGCCAATATACTGGTAAATAACCTCGGCCAGGGTTCCTTTATACGGCACGCGACCAACGATACCTTCAGGAACCAACTTGGTTACCACATCGGTTTCATCCTGGAAATAACGGTCCTTCGAACCTTTGTCCATGGCTTCAACGGAACCCATGCCGCGGTATGACTTGAATTTACGCCCTTCATACAAGATCGTCTCGCCCGGCGATTCTTCAACACCCGCAAATAGTGAACCTGCCATGATTGAGCTGGCGCCCGCGCCTAATGCTTTAACGATGTCACCGGTTTGTTTAATACCGCCATCTGCAATAACCGGTATGCCTCGGCCTTCCAAAGCCTTTGCGCATTCATACACGGCAAATAATTGCGGAACGCCTACGCCGGCTACAATACGGGTAGTACAAATGGAACCGGGGCCTATACCTACTTTTACGGCATCTGCGCCGGCATCGGCCAGCGCCAATGCGCCATCGGCAGTTGCTACGTTGCCTGCTATGATCTGCAAGTCGGGGTACATTGTTTTTACCAGTTTAACCATATCCAGCACGCCTTTGGAGTGTCCGTGGGCGGTATCCACAGTGATCACATCTACGCCTGCAGCCACCAATGCTTTTACACGTTCAATATTCTCCGGCGCAACGCCAACCGCAGCGCCAACGCGCAGGCGGCCATATTCGTCCTTACAAGCGCTGGGGAAGTTTTTAAATTTCTGAATATCCTTAAAAGTGATCAGCCCGCGCAAAATGCCTTTTTTGTCAACAACAGGCAGCTTTTCAATTTTGTGGTTTTGTAATATGGCTTCAGCTTGTACAAGGTTAGTGCCCTCGGGAGCGGTTACCAGGTTGGCGCTGGTCATTACCTGCTTCACCGGCACATTCATCTCTTTTTGAAAGCGCAGGTCGCGGTTGGTGATGATGCCTTTTAACTCCCCATGGCCGTTAACGATCGGGATACCTCCTATCCGGTACTCCCGCATGATCTTTACCGCATCGGCCACTTCTGCCGACTCATGCAGCGTAACCGGGTCCTGTATCATGCCGCTTTCAGACCGTTTTACCTTACGCACTTCATCCGCCTGGGCCTGTACTGACATATTTTTATGCAAAATACCAATGCCCCCTGCCTGGGCAATGGCTATAGCCAGTGCCGATTCGGTAACAGTATCCATTGCCGCAGAAAGTATCGGAATATTCAACCTGATCTTTTTGGTCAAAAAAGTTCCCGTATCAACATCGCGCGGTAAAACTTCTGAATAAGCGGGGATGAGTAAAACGTCGTCGTAAGTAAGGCCTTCGGCGACAAATTTTGAGGGGTCGAGCTCCATAGCAAATAATTGTTATTTGCCGGACAAAGGTAATTAATTATTTGGGATTTCGGAGTTGGGATTTCGGAATTATACTGATTGAAACAAAAATTGCCGGATTATGATAAAGGCTTAGATAAAAATGAGCCGTAGCTATAAAAATCCGCTTAGAGCCGTCGGGCCGTCATTCCTAATGGAAATATCAAACGATATCGGAATGATCTCGATAACTTTAACCGCATGGCCTTTGTAAATTGCCGGTACCCAATTTCCGTCGTCGCACAATTTTAATACCCTTAGTGCTTCGTCATTGTATTCTTTCCTGCTTCCGCGAAGGACTTTATAGTCTTCCAACTTTCCATTTTCATTTACAGTAAACGACAACAAAACTTTAAAATTCCCCGGTATTTCCTTCAAACCACCACGACCGGGATAGGTCAACGGAATTTTGATATTGTTTGATAAAAGGCGCAGCAGCGTGTCTCTGCCGCCCAAATGGATTGCCGGTTTGTCCAGCGTGGCGCTAAGCGTGTCTTTATTTTCAATAAATGTCGACGGTTGTTCGTTTACGCCGTATTCTACTATTGATTTTTTGGTAAAATCGCATTTGTAATTAAGGCTGCCGTCGGCATTCCTGAATGTCCACAAATCAACCATATTTCCGTCCTGCCAATTGCCTTCTCTCACCACTATAGCGGTGTCCCCGTTGTAGATTATGTTCTTCCAGTATCCGTTTTTAGTACCCTTTGAATACTCACCCAGTTCAATCATCCTACCTTTGGAATCGTACCTTTCCCACAAACTGTCACGTTTATTGTCTTTAAAGTAACCTTGCTGCACCAGCACCAGATTCGATGCCAAGTATTTTTGATACAAGCCAAATTTTATTTCTGGTTTAGCCGACAAAACATAATACTGCTCGATAAAAAACCTATTTGGTGTCGCCTTAACTAAATGGAGCTCCTGGCCAAATGAAAATAGCGGTAAAAGGCTTAAGATAATTATCAGCTTTTTTGAATTCAGCATTTTTTGGCGGATAAGAATTTAGATCAAAGTTAATGATTCGGAGCTTATTTTGAGCGACCAGCCGGATTAATAGCCGGGGGCAATCGCTTTTAAGTTTTATTGCAGCCACCCTCTTTCCGCCGCGGCGGAGAGAGGGTCGACCAGCGAAGCGTTGTCGGGGTGAGTCGACTCGCCAATGCATTGCTGTCAATGCATTGGCGTTAATGTCCTACGGGTTGACTCACCCGGTTATCGCTGCGCTCGACCACCCTCTCTTCCGCAAGCGGGAAAGAGGGTAAAATATTTATTCACAATTTAGCACGCACAGCATTTTTAAAAGCGATTTCCCTATATTAATACCCCGGGTTTTGCACCACAACCCCATGTGTCGCATCAATTTCGTGCTGAGGAATTGGGTAACACGAGTTGGTAGCAGGCACACCCAATACACTGTTTACCTGGCCGGTCCTTGCCAAATCAAAATACCGGTGGCCCTCGAAATTAAACTCCGACCGGTCCTCGTCCGAAACTGCCTGGGCATAGGTAGCATCATCTGGGACATCTGAAGGCTGCAGGGGCACCATGCCCCGGTTCGTACGGATCATGTTCAAATCAGCCAGGCCGGCAGTGCGGCCCAAGGCTTCGGCCCTGATCATGTACATTTCGGCGATGCGTATCACATAGGCCGAATTGTCTTTCAGCGTAATGTCACTCGCGTATTTCAATGTGCGGGCGTTGGGCTGGAAATTTACACTGGCCGTATCCAGCAGGTTAATCCGCAGGTCATTATTCCGCCCGGCCAGGAACTCCTTCAGGTTTTGGGATGCAATGAAAAGCACTTCCGTCGACGCTGCTTCCGGTCGGGCATAAGTAAGGGCGTTATAGAAACTCGGGTTTTGCTGGTTAAATGGCAATTCGAGGATGGACTCCTTACCCAGTTTTGTGGTATAGATAGATGGGAAACTATTTTTATCAGCAAGGGCGAACGCACCGTCGTTGATCACAAGGGTAGCATATTTTGCCGCGTCGGTATAGTCTTTCTCATACAGGCACACCCTGGCCAGCAGCGCATTTACAATGGCCGGGTTGATATAATTAGCATCGCGGCTGGTCTCGCCGGCTAAAAGGGTTGCTGCGGTATTCAAGTCAGCCAGGATAGCCGCATAAGTTGCAGCCACTGTATTGCGTGGCACTACATCTTCCGCCGTTTGAACAGTCAGCACTACCGGTATACCGTACGGCGAAGTTGTATCCCAATGGTATCCAAAGGCGCGCAAAAGGTCAAAGTGCGCCAGCGCCCGGATGGCCAGCGCCTGGCCCTTCACGCTTTTTAACAATTGGGGCGTGATATGCGGCACCGAACCAACATTTGTTATAATTGCATTGGCATTGGCGATGGAGTAGTAAATGGCGATGTACATGTTTTGTAAATACTCGTTGCTGGTGGTTACACTGTAATAACCAAATTCATTTAGCGAAGTATTGTTATAGCCGCCCGCGATGCCGTTATCGCTGTTCAAATCGGCAAACATCGGGTAAAAACCGCCGTAATAATTTTCCGACTCCAGTGTGCTGTACAATCCGGTGAGCGCTTCCTGCAGGCTGGTGGTATCCTGGAACATCTGTGAAGCCAGCACACTGGTAGGCGAAACCTGGTTAAGTTTTGTACAGCCGGGCAGACTTAGCGATATGATCGCCGCAATTGCAAACCCTATTGTTAAAACTATCTTTTTCATGTACTTATACCTTTCGCTCTTAAAATTTCACACTCGCCCCAATCGTAAAAGTCCGTGCCTGGGGATAGGCAGCAAAATCAACTCCCTGTGTTTCGTCATCGGCCCCGCCATTTGAGCTTACCTCGGGGTCGAAACCGGTGTATTTAGTTATCGTCAGCATATTTTCCACTTGCGCATAAAGCCTTATGCTGCTGTAGTATTTTGATTTTGGCAAAGTGTAGCCAATACTTAAAGTCCTCACCTTTAAAAACGATCCGTCCTCCAAAAACTCCGAAGAATTGGGGTAATAGTTTTGCAGGAGGAACGACGGCCGCGGGATATTGGTGATCTGCCCCGGGTGGCTCCAGGCGTTTAATACCGCGACATCATTGTTGGCATAAACCTGGGGCAAATAAGCTGAGGCCGGTGTTGACGCGCCGCTCCAGCCAAGGCTCTCGTAGGTGGTTTTGATGAGGTTGAACACTTTATTGCCATAACTGAATTGAGTGGTCAGCATGATATCAAACTGTTTTACCTTGAAAGTATTGGTAAAACCACCAAAAAACTTTGGCCTGGGGCTGCCGATTATCCGCACATCACGCGAAAAATTTACCTGGTCGGCACGTTCCAGGCTGCCGTCAGCGGCGTAATATTCAGCGTCGCCATTCGCAGGGTTAACGCCCGCAAACGGAACCCCAATAAAAGTGCCTACCGCTTGCCCTACTTTTAATATGTTGGTAGGCGGCTGATCGGTGTACGAACTCAAATACTGGTTGTCCACTGCCAGCGCCTTTATTTTATTCGTGAGGAATGAAATATTAAAGGCGCTGGTCCAGGTAAAATCACTTTGCCTGACGTTGTTGGTATTTATCTGGAATTCCCAGCCCTTGTCTTCAATCTTGCCGGAATTTGTAGTTATATAGGCAAAGCCGGTTGTTCCTTCAACCGGTTGCTGCCCTAAAAGGCGCGAACGTTCCGAATCAAAATACTCGATCGATCCGTTGATAAAATGATTGAAAAGGTCAAAGTCAGCACCGGTATTAAATGTCGAATTTTCCTGCCATCTCAATGCGGGACCGGAGAGATTAGAAACGGTAAGGCCAGGATTGCCATTATATTTTGCAGGCCCCCAGTACACCTGGTTTTGATAATCGGGGATTTCCTGGTCGCCGGTCACCCCGTAGCTCACGCGCAGTTTTAAATCATTTATAAAGGAATTTTGGCTTAAAAATTTTTCATTGCTGATATTCCATCCCGCCGAAGCTGAAGGGAAATAGCCCCAACGATTGTTCGCCGGGAAACGCGAGGAGCCATCAGCCCTAAGCGTGGCGGTAAAAAGGTAGCGGTTATCATAAGCATAATTTGCCCTGGCAATGCCCGATTGTAATACAGAGTAAATCAAGGGATAAGGTATAATGGGCTTTGAAACAAATGCGGCGTCAGAAATATCCTGGACATCGCCGGTTTGCGGAAAGCCGGTGCCCTGTAAAGCGGATTGCTGCCTTTTGATCTGCTGCTGGGTAAAACCCGCAATGGCTGTTAGCGTACTTTTGCCAAATTTCTTGTCATAGGTGAAAATATTTTCGTTTAGCCAGGTAAGGCTGCTTACGTTGCCGATCAGGAGCTTGCCGTCAACGGTTTGGGCGTCAACAGTTAACGCTGAAAAATATTGCGAGTCGTTCACATCGTCAAAATCAAGCGACCAGGTTGAACGGAATTTCAAGTCGGGTGTGATCTTATATTCGCCGTAAACGGAACCGATAAATCGATCGGTGTAGGTATGCGCATTGATCTGCTCGGCGGATTTTACAGGGTTATCGGAAAGCCACGCGGCCTGGTAAGTGGTAAAATCGGCGTACACGCCGGGAGAAGAATAAACCGGCATCAGCGGGGATGCACCGATGGCGTTGGTTATTATGCCTGTGTACGTATTATCGTTAAAGCTCCTTTTATTATCCGAATAGGATGCCATTATATTGGCGCCAAAAGACAAGTGGTCTGTCGCCTGGTTTTCAATATTGCTCCTTACATTATATCGCTTGTAATAGTTATCAATAACAATACCGTCCTGGTCGAAATAGCTGCCGCCTACGTAAAACTTCGTTTTATCCGTACCGCCGCTGGCCGATAATTCGTAGCTGGATACCGGCGCCGAACGGAATATTTGGTTGAGCCAGTTGGTGTTAATGCCGCTGGCCAGGTCATAATAGGGCGCGACAGGGTTTTTGATTGGGTTTCCATTCCCATCCACTATTCCCACAGATTGCAGCACTGAAAGCGGGCCATAACGAGATGTATCCTTACCGGCAGCCTGGCTTTCTTCATCATATATTTTAATGTCATCAGCGATCGCCTCGTTGGTGAGGTTATAAAACTCCCTGGATGTCATAAACTGTATGGTTTTTTCAATCGACTGGACACCAGTGTAATAGTTGAGGCTAACGGATGTTTTGCCTGCCTTGCCATGTTTGGTGTTAATTAATATAACGCCATTAGCGGCCCTGGATCCATAAATTGCCGCTGCAGACGCGTCTTTTAATATCTCGATGGATTCGATATCGTCCGGGTTAATATCGGATATGGAACTGATGTTTTGCCCGTCGCCGACTGACGCGCCTGACAAATCGTACGAGGTGTTGAGCGAAGAGTTGCTTTCGCTTAACATGGGCACCCCGTCAACGACGTACAATGGGTTGTGCGCGCCTCTGATACTCACCAGTAATCCGGCGCCCGGTGTACCGGAAGGTTGGGTAACGTTGATACCCGAAAGTTTGCCTTCGATGCTTACAGCCAGGTTCGACACCGGCTGATCTCTGAAGTCTTTATTTTTTATCGACGATATGGCGCCCGTAATGTCGCTTTTTTTCTGCGTACCATAACCCACTACAACTACCTCTTTCAGTTCCGATTTTTGTTCGTTCAGGATGATGGTTATGGTGAATTCTGCTTTTACAGTGACCGTTTTATTTTCAAACCCGATAAAGGTAAGTTCCAATGTACTTTGAGATGCATGTAACGATATGTTGAAATCGCCATTGGCACCGGTAATAGTTCCGGCGTTTTCTCCTTTTATCTTCACCGACACGCCCGGTAATGGCCGGCCGAAAGTATCACGGACAAATCCCTTTAAAAGGTGGGTTTGGGCAAAAGAAAGGCGCGGGGACAAACCGGCAACGGCAACAATTGCGAATATTGATAGTAAGCGTAGAAGTTTCCCCATCAAATTAATTAAGGCAATACTGTTTATGGGGTAATTATAAAAATTATTGCATAAATTATTGTGGATTAGTTATTAACAACTCGACAATCAATAGCCTGATCAACAGGAAAGTTCGACGGCCGGCGATTCTTCCGGGACGATGCCCACTGGTAAGGTGAATGAAAATTCCGTACCATATCCGGGCCGCGAGTTTACCCAAATTTTACCGCCGCTTTTTTCGACCAGGTCTCTGCAAAACATCATACCCATGCCGGTACCCGATTCATTGTTAGTCCCGGTTCCGCTGCTTACCTTGCCTTTAAACAACCTTTCAACCTGTTTGTCAGACATACCAACACCGGTGTCTTTTACCGTAACCACGTAATATTCTTCGTTATAGTATTTATCCGAATGCAACCGTGCGGAAATTTCTATGGTATCGTTCTCTCTTGAAAATTTGATCGCGTTTGTAATCAGGTTACGGATGACGATCCTGATTGATTCAGGGTCTGCAGACGCGATCGCCGGTTCTGAAATGCGGTCAATCAAACGAATGCCCTTTGACTCAGCCTGTTCGCTGTGGTTAATAATTTCATAAGCTGCTATACTCCTGAGATCGAAGCTTTTTGACACCGGGTCAGCATTTTCCACCTGGCTGTTTATCCAAAATAAAAGGGTATCTAAAAAATCCGAAGTGTATTCTAACTTTCGGATGATGTTCGGGATCATGGCCAGCATTTCGTCCATCGTGAGCGTCTTGTCCTGGAAAAGTTCAAACACTCCTTTTAGCGTACTCAGCGGAGTTCGTAAATCATGTGCTAAAATACCGATTAGCCTATCTTTCAACGTATTAAGGCCGCTCAATTTCTGAGCAGCTTCGTTAAGGTCGGCTTTTTGCTTCAATATTTCGTTGTTTTTATCACCCAATATGGCTATCGTTTTTAAGTGCCCGGTTTTTTGACGGTAATAAAACACCGTGATAATGGCCATCACCACTATAATAAAGCCGAAGCTTAAAATAAGCCGCTGTTGTTTGATTTTTTGCTTGTAGGTAATATCCTTTTCAAGTTGCTGCAGTTCGGCCTTATGCTGTTTGCTGGCAAAGTTTAAATTGAGGCTGTACGAGGTGAGTTTTTGTATTCCTTCAGTGCTTTTCAAACTGTCTTTCAGATCGCTGTATTGGTTTGAATATTTATATGCTTCCTGAAACTTTCCCAAACCTGCATAACTTTTGTGCAGCTGCAGGGCCGCATTGCCCCTAAACCAAACGTTCCCTAATTGATTGGCTAATGCCTGTCCCCTGATCGCATATTTACAGGCGTCTTTGTAATCCTTTTGCAAATTCAGGAATGTTGAATAGCTGATAAATGCGTAAGCCTGGTTATAAGTTATTTTGTATTTACTTGATATTTCTATGGCGTTGGTCAGGTATTTCGCGGCGAGATTTGCCTGATTTTTGTACGTGTAACAAAGTCCCAGGTCTGCATATACGTAGCTCATTCCATCCTTATCATCCTGCTTAATCGCTATGTTGATTGATTTGGTTAAGTAGCTTATTGCGTCTTCATATTTTTTTTGCGCAAGCAATACCTCGCCTATGTTTTCATCTGCCGTTCCAACTCCTTCCAAATCATTGGTCAAATAGTAAAGCTGCAGTGCTTTTTTATAAAATTCGAGTGCCTTCGGATAAGCGTCCATGTTTTGCAAAACGTCGCCTATATTATTATAAATGGCGGCGGTAGCATGCTTATCCTTCGCTTCTTCATCAAGCGAAAGGGCTTTGTAGTAAAAATCGAGCGCTGTTGATAATTGGCCTTCGCCAAAATATACCATGCCGATGTTTTTATAACTGTCTGCCGTGGCGGTTTTATCCCTTTGCTGCTTGTCCAGCTCAAGTGCTTGATTTAAAAATGACAGGGCCAATTTATATTCCGACTGCAGGTTGTACATCCGGCCGTATAGTTCGTAACATTCGCTTAATCCATGTTTATCTTTTAACTTTTTAAAGATCGAAATGGCTTCATCAAATTCCAGCTTTGCTTGTGCAAAGCTTCCCTTAAAAAAATCAGCGTGACCGGTTTGAAGCAAGCCATTCGCCAATCCGGGCATGTAGTTAATTTTGCGTGCGAGGCCAGTGCTGATATGGCCATAATAAAGTGTACTGTCCGGATTCAATTTAAAATAATAAAATGCCAGCTTGTTTAACCTGTTAATGGTAGCGGTATCCTGCCCGCCGTTATTTTTTAATGCAGACGCCACCAATGGTTTCATGCTGTCGATATGGCCTTTATTCAAGGAATCGAACCCGTTTAAAAAAGTAACTAACAGAAATGAAATTAAAAATGCTTTCATTGGTTTAGTATTTAGGTATCATCATTGCCTTCAGCATGCTATTTCGAGTTTCGATTCCTGTAATTCTCCCACGCCCACCGGAACGGAAAATGAGAATTCCGTTCCCTTGCCTTTTTGGGAAGTAACCCATATTTTGCCTCCACAGCGTTCGACGAGGTCTTTACAGAACAACATCCCCATACCGGTTCCGGATTCGTTATTGGTTCCAACGCCGCTGTTCACCTTTCCCTTGAAAAGTTTATTAAGCTGCTCGTCCGACATACCGATCCCGGTATCCTTCACCGATATGACGTAGTATTTTTCATCGCTATACCCATCAACATGGAGCCTGGCTGAAATTTCGATTTTGTCATTTTCCCGTGAAAATTTTATGGAATTGGTAATTAAGTTGCGGAGGATAATTCGGATTGAATCAGGGTCCGCGAGTATGAATGCATCTTCGGCGACGCGATCAACCAAGGTAATACTTTTTGATTTCAGCTGATCGTGCAGGTTTGTCATTTCAAATGTGACAATATCTTTCAGGCAAAAGCTTTTTACGGAGCTCCCGAAGTTTTCTACCTGGCTGTTTATCCAAAATAGCAGGGTATCCAGGAAATCTGAAGTATATTCCAATTTTTTTATAACCGTTGGGATCATTTCCAATACATCGTCTATCGAAATAGAGTCGTCTAACAACAAAGCAAAAACACCGCGTAAAGTGCTTAAAGGCGCCCTTAAATCATGGGCCAAAATGGCAATTAGTTTATCCTTTAACAGGTTTGAGTCGTTCAGTTTATTAGCCTGCTGATCAAGATCAGCCTTCTTCTGCATTATTTCTTCATTCTTTTCGCCCAGGATGGCAATGGTTTTCTGTTGCCTCAGTTTTTGGCGGTAATAAAAAATGGAAATTATTACCATCAGTATAATTACCGCTTCGAATGTGGCATTCAGTTTTTGCTGTTTGATTTTCTGTGCATACAAGACCTCTTTTTCGTGTTGCTGCAGCGCAATTTGCTGTTGCTTTGCGGTGAAGTTCAGCGTTAAATTATAGGAGGTAAGCTTTTGCAGCCCTTCGTTTACCTTTAAGCTATCTTTAAATCCGTTATACAACAGTGAATATTCAAAGGCCTGCTCGAATTTCCCCTGGCCGGCATAACACTTGTAAAGCTCCATAGCCGCATTTGCCCTAAACCAAACGTTGCCCAGTTTTGCCGATAACTGCTCGCCTTCGGTCGCATATTTGCAGGCATTTTTAAAGTCTTTTTGCAGGTTAAAAAAAGTAGCATAGCTGACCAATGCATAGGCTTCGTTATAAGTCATTTTACTTTCCCTAGCCACAGCCAAAGCTGTTTTTAAATAATTATCAGCTTCATTTTTAATTCCTTCATAAGCATAACAAAGGCCAAGGTCGGCGCTTATGTAACTTATACCATCCTTGTCATCCTGTTTTTTGGCAATCTTTAATGAGGTATTCAGATAGATAATGGCTTCGTCGTATTTTTTCTGGGCCAGCAACACCTCCCCTATATTTTCGCTGGCAGTACCTATTTCCAGCAGGTCTTTTGCTTCATTGGCCTCGGCCAGCGCCTTTTCGTAGTATTCAAGCGCACGTGGATAGGATTCCATATTTTGCAGTACATCACCAATGTTGTTGTAGATGTCGGCTATTTCCACTTTATTGTCCGTCTTCAAATCGATGAACAAGGCCTTATAATAAAAATCGAGCGCTGTTGGAAGCCGGCCTTCTCCGAAAAAGACCATTCCAGTATTTTTATAGCAACTCGCCATGCCCTCTTTGTTGGCAATCTGCTTATTCAGATTTGTCGCCTGGATGAGATAATCTATTGCCGGTCCGTAATGGGCTTGCTGGCTCATCATCTTCCCATACCATTCGTAAACCTGGCTTAGCCCCTTTTTGTCGTCGGCATCTTTAAAAATCGATATCGATTCATTGAACTCTTTCCTGGCCTTGTCATAATTGCCTTTAAAAAAGTCGGCATGGCCAACCTGCAACAGGCCGTTGCCTAAACCGGGCATGTATTTTATCTGCCGGGAGAGGTTGGCTGCAATGCTGCCAAAATAAATGGTACTGTCTGGATTTGATTCAAAGTAATTCCGGGCAATCTCATTTAACCGGTTAATGTTCGTCGTGTCAGTATGCGTATTCCCGGTTATCGTATATCCCACCAGCGGCCTTAGGCTATCGATATGGCCCCGGGTGAGCGAGTCGAAATTAAAGCGCGCGAACAACAAAAAAGCTATCGTCAAAAATAATTTCATTAATGAGCTGCGTTTCGGCTAGTTTTGGTAACTAACAGGTTTATAATTCAAAGTCTCTAGGCCCGGCCAGCTAAATATTTCCAAAAACTAATACTACCCGGCCGGTACTATTGATTGGCCCTTTTTACGCAGATAATAATTGCACGATACGCTATAAAAGGTCAATTTATAACTGTAAAAGTTTGGGGGAGAAATTATATTTGGCGATTACGCCTAGCCAGGCGGCTTTTTTGAACTAAGGCCAGCGCCGTCTGTTTTATAGAAGATACTTATTGAATACTATGATGACTGGCAACATCCTGAAATATGCCGGATATTTTTTCACACTTTCCATTCAGGAAGTCAGGGTAGCCTATTACCCTAACCGCTTTTGAATTTCCCTTTGCCGTAATTATTTCAGCGTCAAATTCAAATTGCTGCCCATTTTCAATTGCCCTTTTTAGCATCTTCTCCGCCAGGTCTCTGTCCCGGCCTTCTTTATAAAATTTAAAATCAGTAACCAGGTCGGGGTTAATATCTTCCGGTACCTCCAATATCTCTTTTAAAATTTTGCTGCAAATCCAGGTACCGGTCCTGAAGTTTCTTTTCCACACGCCAATATGGGCGATCTCACTGGTCCGGTTTAAAATAGCAGAGATTTTTTTACCCTCATCCTCCCTGGATTTTACTTCGGTAATATTTTCAATTAATACCAGCAGCCCGCCTACCTCTTTTTGTCGCTTATACCAGGGCCTTATATCCCATTTCATCCATGCAGTCGATCCGTCAGGCCTTTCCACAAATTCTTCGTCGCAACTTTTTAAGTTCCCTTGCAAACACCAGGACAGCATTTCTCCATATTTTTCTTCAAATCCATCGTACATATTGAAAACACTTTCTCCAACAAACCCGGTATCTTGCAAATTAAACTCATCAATCCATTTTCGGGAAACCGTTATAAAGCGCAAATCATTGTCAACCATCGCTATGGCCATTGGGGCCTGTTCAATAAAGACCCGATACCGTTCATCATTTTCCTTTTGAATTTTGCGGATAAGTTGGTAGGTGGAATTTTCCTTCAAATATTTTTGGTAACAAATGGAAAAATTTGAAGGATTTGAAAAATTGAGCATTGCTGCCATCTGGCTTTTGTTGCATTTCTTTTCGGTAAGATATTTATGGGCAAGTTCCATTTGAAGGTGCCGGTAATACGAAAAAACAGTAGCATTAAACCTTTCCTTAAAGTCCCTTTTCAGTTTTGATTCAGAAATGAAATGCTGCTTTGAAAGCTGCGGTATCCCGGGAAATACCGTTAGCAAACAAGAGCGCAAGGTTTGTATAACTGCTTCAAGTACATCTGCCGGCTGGGGCGCAATATTTTGATTTTCTGTCCCGCCTGCCTGATCACTGGCTGTTTGCAAAGGACTAACGTCAACAACCTGAACATAAACGCCCTTAACCACCCCGTTAACATAATCGGGAAAATAGGTTGCCCTGGCCGTTTTTGTTTGACCCGACGGCAGGGTAACGTCCCTGTCAAAAACCTGGACTTTACCGGCCAGGGAGGCATTGATATGAACCGATAAATTATCATACAATGGCCCCAGCAACTGCCTGAGGTGCATTTTATCAACCATTTCCTCGGGTTTAACCCCAATCCAGTCAAAATGGGCATTATTCGCGTATCTGCAGACCAGGTTTTTGTCCCAATAAGCTAGCATAGCGTTGGTATGTTCTGCTACTTCAAAACCTAGTTCGATAAAGTTTTTATTAATCGCCTCGCTCATTATTCAAATTATCTTCAGCCGGGAAAATCGATGTTATAACGCTTATCAAAGAATCATTTTTTTCAAAAATAATTTCCCGCGGCTAAAGATATATAACTAATATCATAATTATTGGTTAATAATTATTTACATATCAACACTTTGCCTGATATTATTTACCAGCACGATATTATCTTTAGCAAAAGATTATTGGGTATAAGTATTACACATCGGTCAAGGGAATTCTATTTGACCATTGCAAGCCAGGTTTCGGCCCCCGGAGTGGGGCGCGTCAAAAATCTCAAATTCGGTGCAGGCTAATATTTACCCACTACTACCTTATAAAACGAGTCGAAATTTAAATATTTAGCAGCGAGTTCTTGCAAATCCGGAGCTGAAACACTTTTGATCGTCTGAATATACCGGTCGTAATAACCATAATCAAGCCCGGCAAAATAGAGATTTTTAAATTTGTCGGCATGAGAGAAGACATTTTCCAAACTGCCCAATAACGATCCCATCATAAAGTTTCGCACCAGTGATAGTTCATCGTCAGGGACGGGTTCATTCTGCAGCAGCTTCAACTCTTTTTCAATTTCAACAACCGCTGCTTTACAAACATCAGCGCCTACTTCGGTAGCAATAAACAGCGCGCCGCCGTATTTTAACGCGCTAATGCCCGAGCCGATCCCATAGGTATAGCCCTTGTCTTCCCGGATATTGGCCATCAGTCTTGAGCCAAAATATCCGCCCAAAACTGTATTCAAAACCTGCATTGCCGGGAAATCAGGGTGCGTACGGGTAATTGCGGGTACACCCATTCGGATAGCAGATTGCAGCGCACCGGGTTTTTCTGTTAAATAAAAGTGCTCAGCCGCAGGCTCCAGGGCAGGCTGGCTGCTATCGGCCTGTAAGCCATTGCTTAACCATTCCGTATCAAAAACGTCCGTAACGAGTTTAAGCGTATCTGCATCAATTTTGCCTGCAATAATCATCGTGCAGTTTCCCGGCTGGTACATTTGCGCAAAATGGGCCAGCATATCCTCCCTTCTAAGGGTATTAAACGTGTCTGATTCCGCATTTAAGCCATATAACGTATTACCATAAAGGGCTTTGCTAAATAACCTGCGCGCAACCACATCATTTTTTTGCAGGCTTACCTGCAATTTCTGCCGCTGGTTGCGGATAAAAGTATCAATCTCCTTTTGCGGAAAAACGGAATTGGTAAGGATATCCTTTATTACCGGCAGTGTATGCGGCAAATGTTTGTTCAGGCTGTACAAAGTAACCAGCGAATTATCGAAACCGTAATCCACCTGTAAAAAGGCGCCATAGAAATCAATTTTGTCGGCAATTTGCGAAGCGGACAGTGTTTTAGTACCGTCCGTGAGCATGGTGTTCACAGCATTGTTTAACAAAGGCTTTTCCGGGTTGAACCTTAGGTTACTGAATATCCATTCAATGCGTACCAATTCCTGGTCGCCCGAGTTAAAGCAGAATACATTGCATCCGTTAGCCAGACTTTGGCGCTCGGGATGCAATAGATGGATATTTTCTATATCCCTGAATTCAGGAGCTTTTTTTCTATCTATGGTCATCTTTAGTTGTAATGAGTTGTAAGGGTTGTAACAAGTTATAAAGGTTGTGGAGGCTGTAAATTTAACTTATTACAACTCATTACAACCCTTACAACCTTTACAACTTCTCCGCCAAATAAATCAAAGTCGAAGAATTATCTTTTCTGAACATTTGATTTGACAGTTCCTTAATTTCTTCCGCGGTTACCGCCAGGTATTTTTCCGTCTCGTGGTTCAGCATATCTGCATCGCCGTACAATTCAAATTGAGCCAGGTTCATGGCCTTATCCAGCAAGGCCATTTCGGAAAAGATCATCGTCGATTCGACTTTGTTCTGCACCTTGGTCAATTCTTCAGCCGGGACTAGTTCTGTTTTCAATCGTTCTAATTCTTCCCAAATTGCTGCTTCAGCCGTTGCAATGCTAACATTTTCAAGCGGCTTGCCTTCAAATGCAAAAATACCCTTGTCGATGCTGCCGGTCATATAGGCATGCACCTCACTGAACAGTTGCTTTTCCTTAACCAGGTTACGATACAGCCGCGACGAGTTGCCGCGTGAAAGAATGTCCGAGATCAACTCAGCTGCATAATATGACTCATCCAGCCTCGCCCCCATCTGGAAGGCAATATAAACATCGTTCAGCGGCACTTTAGCGGTAACGGTTAGGCGGCGCTCCTCGTGCTGTTCGGGCT
>Ga0302140_10004131_pt1 | contig 18464 bp, 19 predicted proteins | sample I_Bog_E1_1_FD_202095 | JGI IMG/M metagenome (GOLD analysis project Ga0302140, IMG submission 202095) | Peat permafrost microbial communities from Stordalen Mire near Abisko, Sweden - I_Bog_E1_1 | ecosystem: Environmental > Terrestrial > Soil > Wetlands > Peat | place: Sweden: Abisko, Stordalen... | reverse complement strand
GCGCCGGCGAAGCCGATTTCGGCGTAGTGGACGCCGAAGGCGGCCATGTGCTGCAACAGGCCGACGGCATTCGGCACGGAGATGTCGATCTGCGGCTGCTGCATCCCGTCCCGAAGGCTTGTATCGAAGATCTCGATCTTTCTGGTTTCAGATTCCTTCATTTGTCCTTGCGCCTGGTGGTGAAGATATTCTTCGCGGAAGATGGACTGCATCCAGGCTTCCGGTTTTGCGCAGTCTGTCTGCTGGCGTTTGCGTGAACATCCCAGAATACATGACGAGGAATGAGCGCGGGTCTTTGGGATTGCCAGAGAGATTTACTGCATTCGCGTCGATCTCCCGGATCTGGAGATCCAGGCATGGGCCGCCCGCGCGCTCCCTTTCAGAGAAGAGGCCTGTTCCAAGGTATTCTCGTGCGTCGTGCGGGAGGCAGGTACTTTCTTGAGGGAGTGTCTCCGGTAACCTCATGCCTGCGGCGCTTCTTCCCGATAAGGAAGATGCGGGATGAAGCACCAGCTTCTCGCGGGCGACCATCAGCGGGCAACCGCCCCGCGGAGTGCATGCGGAAACCGCCGGAATGGCCGTGCCTCGTTCATTCCGCGGCTCGCAAAAGCGCTGGGCGGCGGCAGGGGATCAGAAGTGGTTGAAGGAGCACAGCGGGGCCAGGAGTGAAAATGCCACAGGTCGAAGCAGAAATTGCCGGAATCGACCGGCAGCGGGAGGATGAACGGCTGGCTGCGCTGGATTCCACCGGGATTCTCGACACTCCGCCGGAGCCGAGCTACGATGCCATCGTCCGGCTGGCCGCCGAATACTTCCAGGCCGACTCGGCCACCATCGCATTTGCCGACGAGAGCCGCGTCTGGATGAAGTCCTGCTGGGGCCAGATGGTGCGCGAGCTTCCGCGCAAGAACTCCATCTTCGACCTGGTGCTCGCCGAAGACGGCCCGGTGGTGGTCCCGGAGATCTCCAGGCATCCGCAGTGCGATGCGTTATTGCCCCGTCTCAGACAACTCGGCATGGCTTCTTTTGCCAGCGTTCCAGTGCGTTGCTCCGACAAAAGAATCCTGGGAATCTTGACCATCTTCCGCAATAAGCCCAGCCAAAAGATGCAGGCGGAAGCGATTCGCAACCTTGAGGGCCTGGCCGACATGGTCTCAAGCCAGTTGGAATTGCGCAGGCTGCGTAAGGTCTTGAAAGGGAATGGGCATGGGCCGCGGCACTCCCGCACAGCCGCCACTGCCGGCGAAAACTGGCCGAATGGGGCCGATCTGCACCATGCCCTCGACCGGGGCCAGTTTGTGCTCTATTACCAGCCGGAAGTGGATCTCGCCACGCGCAGAATTGTGGGTCTTGAGGCCCTTATCCGCTGGTCTCACCCCGAGCGGGGACTGATCCCTCCTATGGACTTCATCCCGCTGGCCGAAGAAAACGGGTTGATTCTGCCCATCGGCGATTGGGGCCTGGCTGAAGCCTGCGGCCAGATTCAGAGATGGTGCCATGAGGATCCCCGCCATGTCTCGCTGCGGGTCTGCGTGAACCTCTCCGCTCGCCAGTTCCTGCGCGAGGGGCTGGCCGACCACGTTGAGGCCCTCTTGGTAGAGGCTGGCATATCCAGCCGCCAACTTGGGCTGGAGATGACCGAGTCGAGCCTGATTCCCAATCTGCATCCCGCCCTGGAAGTCCTCGGCAGCCTGCGCAGGCTTGGCGTTTCCCTGCTCATGGATGACTTCGGCACCGGCTACAGCTCTCTCAACTATCTCCATTCCTTCCCCTTCGACGTGCTCAAAATCGACCGCTCCTTTGTGGGCCGCATGACCGAGGGCGATCAACCGCTGCAGATTGTGCGCACCATCATCGAGCTGGCCCGCGTGATGGGGATGGACGTGGTGGCCGAGGGGATTGAAACGCTGGAGCAGTATCGCCTGCTGCGCGAGATGAAGTGCCGCTATGGGCAGGGCTTTCTGTTTGCCCGCCCCATGAGCGCCGAGGCCGTGACCCAACTGCTCAGGCTTCCGGGCCGCGTACTGCCCGACCCCGAACTCTGCGAAGCTGTTTGCGCATGAACTTTTGAAACGCTTTTTGAGATTCAGAGAATCGGATCTCCCGGTTGATGGGAACAGTTCTGCGCGTTTCATTTCAGAACAGGCCGCAGGCTTGTCCTCTTCTGAAATCTGGCGAGTTTTTTGCGTGGAAGTTCTCTCACGCTAACCGCCGGGCCGCACGGTATGCTTCTTGCCATGGAGCAACCTGGCGCAAACGCGTCCTCCCCCACCTCCCCCAACTTTGCGGGTTTGTTGGCGGCGCTTGCCGCTCGCGCGCAGGATTCATCTCCCGCCTGGAACGATGACGGCCTTGAGGACGATGTAGCAACCCTCAGCTACGAGCGCGCCCTGCGCGCCCATGCGCGGTTTCGTCCAGCCGGTCCCACCGATCAATCGCTCACCGATGCCGTTGATCCGGGGCCAATTCGCCTTGAGGAGGTTTCTCCGGCTGATGATGCGGAAGGCGCGCGGCCGGCAACTTTTCCTAATGCATCCCGGCAAGCGGCTGCAACTCCGAAGCCGCAGTCCAATCGCGCGCAAGCCGCTGCCTTTGACCGGAATGTGAAGGATGCCAGCATCACCATCCGCATGAGCAGGGCGGAGTGCGCACAACTGCACAGGCGCGCCGCCGATGCCGGGCTGACTATTTCGGCGTATATGCGCTCCTGCACCTTTGAGGCCGAGTCGCTGCGGGCGATGGTCAAGGAGACGCTGGCTCAGTTGCGTTTGGCCACGGCCCCGGCAAAGCTTGCCAACCCCGCGCCGATTCAACGCGCTCGCCTCTCCAGCCTGCCCGGCAAGCTGGCCCACGTCCTGACCCCCTGGCACGGCGCTCCGCGCGCCACTCGCGCTTGATCATCCGACTGTCTCAAATTGAGCTGAATCTCCCCGAAAAGCTTGGTAGGATCGCACCTGCGAATGCAAGGGCGAAAATCAGTCCACCTAGACGACAGGACATCCCGAAAGTCAGGAGACAAAGGTGAAGAAACTTCTTAGCATGACGGCGATTCTGTTCTTTACTGTTGCCAGCGCGAGTGGCCAGCCCCCAAACCCGCTGATTGGGAAGTGGGCCTTGTCCATGCCGCCGGGCGCGAAGTACGCCGCATTCTGCCCTACATCGCTGGAGTTTACGAGCACCACCCAGACGATGATTCGCGACGGCAAGCCAGCCACCGAGAAGGTGAACTACATTGCCGCCCAAACAGCGGTCTATCCGACCACCGTTTACGTCACGGGAAACTCGGCGAACCACACGACATACGAGTTCTCCAGCAAGGACAAGATGGTGATGGATACCGCGGCTGGTTGCACCTACCAGAGACAATAGCGGATCATTCCACTTCCAGCACCAGGCACTTCAGATATTCGGTCTCCGGAAGGTTCAGCACTACGGGATGATCGAGAGCCGCGCCGCGCCGCTCCAGCAGCCGCACGCGCCGATGGGCATCGGCGGCGGCTGAGGCCACGCTGGCCTCCAGATCGGCCCAGCCCACGTGATGGGAGCAGGAACAGGTGACCAGCAGGCCGCCGGCGTTCATCATCTTGAGCGCTCTCAGGTTCAGTTCCTTGTAGCCGCGCAGCGCGCCCTCGACGGCCCTGTGGCTCTTGGCAAAGGCGGGCGGATCAAGCATGATGGCGTCGAACCTTTCGCCCGCGTCCGACCAGTCGCGCAGGATCTCAAAGGCATCGCCTTCTACCCACTCCACCTGCGCCTTGAGCCGTGAGCGGTTTGCATCGAGATTCCGCTCCGCCACTTCAAGCGAGGCGCGGGAGGCGTCAATTCCCGTAACCCGGCCGCAGACTTCAGCCAGGTGCAAGGCAAAGCCGCCCTGGTAACAGCAGACGTCGAGCGCCCGTCCGGTTGCTCCGAGCCTCTTCGCCCAACCAGCGGCGGCGGCGTAGTTGGTTCGCTGGTCGAGGAATGCTCCCGTCTTTTGCCCGGCGCTGGCGTCGTAGTGAAACCTGAGGCCGTTGAGGCGGAATTGTGTGCTGACAACCTGAGCCGCGGCGTCTTTGACGAAGAGCGGGTCCGGGTTGGGCGCCGCCAACCCTTCCAGCTCGCGCACGCGCGGATCGGGACGCTCCAGAATGGCCCCCGGCGCAAGCTCTTCGCGTAGCACGCGCACGCACCGCTCCCGCACTCCTGCGGAGTCCAACCCTTTGGCCAGAAGTTGGAGAATCACCAGGTCGCCGTACTTGTCCGCGACCAAGCCGGGCAGCTCGTCCGCCTCGCTGAAGCAGAGCCTGCAGGCGTCGTTGAGTTCGTCGAGGAGCGGCTTCCGGCGTGCAATCGCCACGCGCAGCCGGGCTTCCAGCAACCGAAGCCATGCGGCCTCGTCGAGGGCCTCGCGTGAGACCAGCCGCAGAGCAATCTGGGATGTGGGGCTATAAAGCGCCGTGCCCAGCAGCAGCCCGCGGCTGTCGGCCACAGGCAGAAGCGCGGGCGGTTCGCCGGCGGGCAGTTCAATCGACTCAATGTCGGAGGCGTAAACCCACAGATGGCCCGAACGCAGCCGGTCGGCGGCACGGCGGTTGATTCTGGCTCCGGGATTCGCCTGAGTCCGTTCAGAGGAAGTGGCAGGGCCGGCAGTTCTGGGCGCTTTTTGGATTGCGGCAGTTCGGGGGGTGCGCGGCTTGGTCATGGGCTCCCTTGGTCCGGTTCATCTAACCCTCATCCTATCAAGGAACGAACCCTGAGCCCGCATGGCGGCGGATGCAATCCATCGCCCTCTACAATAAAGGCAGATGACGCATCTCTCCGCCCTCCTGCCGCAGTTGGACTGGCGCTGGCTTTGGCTCACTACAGCGGCCTTTCTGGCCGGACTGCTGAACGCCGTGGCGGGCGGCGGCTCCTTCCTGCTTTTTCCTGCCATGTTGGGGATGAAGATGCTCCCCATTCAGGCCAATGCAACCAACACGGTGGCTCTTTGGCCGGGCCAGCTCACTTCGGTGGCGGCTTATCGCGACGATATCCGCAAGAATCTGCGCATCGCCCTGCCGATGGGCGTGGCCGGCCTGCTAGGCGGCACGGCAGGCGCGCTTGTGCTGCTGCATACGCCGCAGATGACCTTCCTGCACCTTGTGCCCTGGCTGCTGTTGGCGTCGGCCTCGATCTTCGCCCTTACCGGCCCGGTCTCCCGCTGGCTGGCGCGCCGCAGTCTAGCCCGTCGGAAGGGGGCAACCGCCGACGCCGTCCATGCGCCGCGCCGGCTGCCGGTCTTTCTGGCCACGATGGCGGTTTGCTTTTATATCGGCTACTTCGGGGCCGGGGCGGGCTTTCTGCTCATCACGGTGCTCTCGCTCTTCGGATACCAGGATTTGCACGAGATCAACGCTCTCAAGGTCGTCTCGACCACCCTGGCCAACGGCATCGCCTTCATTCTCTTCGTGGCGAATGGCCAGGTCGTCTGGCGCTACTGCCTGCTGGCCATGGTGGTCTGCGCCATTGGCGGCTACGCCTCGGCGCGGCTGGCCCGGCGCGTACCTCAGCCCGTGCTGCGCGGGCTGGTGGTTTTCATTGGGCTCTTCATGGCCGCGTGGTTCTTTATCAGTGAACAGTGAACAGTGGACAGTGGTCAGTCTCAGTGCAACAGGCAACTGGAACGTTCACCGGCCGGGATGTTGATGGCCGGGGGCGTACGGACAGCGCTTGACCACTGACTGCTGACGACTGACGACTGACCACTGACCACTGACCACTGTAAACTGTCGTTATGAGCCACGAAGGCATCCGCTTTGTCCCCAAGGATGATGAGGCCCGCGAGAGCGAGGCCGAGCGTCCCCTGCCGCGCATCGCCGTTACCCCGGACAAGGTCCGTGTGTTGCTGACCGAGGGCAAGGGCATGGAGATCGACTGGGCTGACGGCCACCGCAGCGCCTGGAGCTTTGCCTGGCTCCGCGAAGCCTGCCCCTGCGCCACCTGCGTGGAAGAGCGCAAGCTGGAGGGACGCAAACCCGGCCAGCCCAAAGCAAAACCCACCGCCGTTCTGCCCATGTACACCCCGCCGCCCAAGCCAGCCAGCGCCCATGCCGTGGGCCGCTATGCCATCCAGTTCAACTGGCAGGACGGCCATACCTCCGGCATCTACTCCTGGGAGCATCTGCGCCGCGTCTGCCAGTGCCGCGAATGCACCTTCGCCGCCGAGGAGACCTCCGGCGCACCGAACTAAGTGCTACCTGGCGGGCTGGCGGTTCTGAAAGTGGGCACGTTGAACACATAAAACTGTGCTCCGCTGCGGCAGTTGCTGATTTTGAGGCATTTAGGGAGCCGCTATTCGATCTGTTCCTTCCGTGAGTTGCCGGTTTTGGACTGGATTTCTCCTGAAAAGATCCATTTCTCCTCGGTTTTCCACAGAAGGGGCGGCTTTGTGGAGAAACTGAACCAAATAGAGCACGATTATCCACCTGTTTTTTTGTCTCCGCGGTCATTTAGTTCTGCTTATCCACGGTCAGTCTTGGCATAATCCAAGCAAGAGCGGTTCCTCAGTACCTGTTCCAAGAGCCGAGTTCACGAAGGGCGGGGTCCGGGACTCGAGCTCAAAGGTTGAGTTCGGGACCCAACGCCTCACCGGATCACCCACGGGGGCACGGAAGAGTGACCAGCTATAGCCGTCAGGACGTACTGCGTATCCTGCAAATCAGCTCCCGCCAGTTGCAGGCCTGGGAGCGAGCCGGAATCATTCCCCAACAACAGAGCTACAGCTTCCAGGATCTCGGTCAGTTGCGGACCTTGCGCATCCTGCGCGAGGAAGACGTCTCAGTGGCGTCGATCCGGCACTCCATTGTGGCCATGAAGGCGGTGGCGGGGATGGCGAATCCGCTGCTGGAGGCGAGCCTGGTGAGGACCGGGACGCGCCTTGCTTTCCGGCATTGCGGAGCGATGGTCGACCCGATCCGTCGGCAGTTGCTCTTTGACTTCGAGCGCATGGAGCAGATGGGCCGCCTCTCGGCCCGGCCGGAGCCGTATCCGCTGCGCAAAGTCGGCGCGGGCAGCCCCAAGGGCGTGCAGGAACTCTTCCTGACCGCGGTCCATGCCGAAGAGGCGGGCGAAAAGCAGCGCGCCATCGGCCTCTACGAGCAGATGATGAAGCGCGATCCGGCCTTTGCGCCGGCCTGGATTAACCTGGGGACGATTCACTTCCACCTGCGCCAGTTTGATAAGGCCGAGGCGCTCTACCGGCGGGCCACGGAGATCGATCCGAATTACGTGCTGGCGTTCTTCGATCTGGGCAACGTGCTCGACGAGTTGCAGCGGCTGGATGAATCGATTGTCGCCTACCGGCGCGCGGTTGCGCTGGCTCCCCGCTACGCCGACGCCCACTACAACTTGGCGCTGGCCCACGAGCGCCGGGGCGAGGAGCGTCCGGCGCTGCGCCACTGGCAGGCCTACGCGCGGCTCGACAAGGGCGGTCCCTGGGCCGACCACGCCCGCGGCCAGATTCGCAAGCTCCTCGACCGCGAGAAGCTAGGAATTGCCTGGCGCGCGAAGAGCTTCATCCCGCCGTGCAAGGGCACAGCCGCGCTGGAGCTGGTGAGCGGCGGGGAGTGATCTCTAAGCGATTGGCGATCGCAGTTTCCTATCTCCGAGAGTCCGGCCTGGGGCGACCGGCTCTGGTTTGCTTTGAACGTCTTGATACGCGAATGAAAGACAAATTGTCGCGGCGATAAACCAGACGCTGGGGACTGCGTCCTTATTTCCACACCTTTTCAGGCACTCACACGGCAACAACACCTCTGACTCATCAAGTCTCATTGGATAGCAATCGGTATACAATTGATTCTGTAGGGCCTCACTTTGAAATTGACACTGGCAACCCCCTTGGGTTTATAGTGTCTATTCAACAGGAAGGTAAGGGTTTGCCACGGTTATCAATTCCTGAGCGGTTCCGTGTCGGCATTGCTGCGTTTGTGGCACTGCCAGAGGAAGCTTTTGCCGAATTATTGAAGGTCATAGAGGAAAACATCTCCGCAGAAACGGCTGAACTGGCGGCGGCGCAAATTCTTGAGCGTTTGCCCTCTATTCCGAAATCGGACTTGACGAAGATAATCAACGCAATGGCCTCGTTGCAGAGCCTCAATGAGAGGTCCCATGTTCCGGCCCCGGTCCTTGCCGAAGATGTCGCAGATTCCCTAAATCAGGATTCCGCAGACCGCGTGAAGGGTATCAGTCGAGACGTGATCACATCTCGCGTAGAGCAGATCGTCAATGGTAAGGACATAAACATTACGACTGCCAAGATCGCCGAGATACAAATGGAGATCGAGAGATCCTTTTGCAGGGCCAGAATCTTGACAGATGTCAGAGCGGCTTTTTCCGATGACGCATCTGAGCCTCCCCGTGGAATGACACTTCTGCACACTCTTCAAATCGGATATCACGACGATACGGGGCTTCACAAGGAGTTCTATGTCACCCTGGAAAGCGACGATTTGAAGGAATTGAAAGAAGCGATTGAACGAGCAGAGAGGAAAAAGAAGACTCTCGAAGAATTGCTCGCCAAAGCTGACTGCAAACTATTCGAGTGAGGTTTATGCAAGGATTAGCTACCTGCCGTGTCCTGCAAATGGAGGAGCAAAATTCTCCAGAAGAGAGCGTGTATCCACGCGATTGGATATCACATAAAAAGCCTCGTGTGCGCTTCGACCTTGCCGGGTATACGCTATCCACCCCCGAACCGCAACCGCTCCCAGATGTGATTCGGTATATTCATGCACTGTCCGAGAAGCAAGTGACATTGTTGGAGCGAATCGGTCAGTATTCACATGCAGATGAAATCAAATTTGAGCGGCTGGCGGAAGAGTGGGAAAGGGCGACGATTTTCTTGTCTTCTCTTACGAAGATAGTGCTACACCCGGCCTACCAGAGAATCATCGGGATGGGACCAGCCGCCATTCCGTTGATATTGCGTGAAATGAAGAAGAAGCCGGGCCATTGGCTTTGGGCTCTGGATGCATTGACTAACGGGGAATCGCCCGCCTCTGGTTCTCAGAACCTTATGGAAGCCACGGAGGCGTGGCTCAGGTGGGGAGAATCTCGCGGCTATTTAAACACAGGCGAAGCGCGATGAATGCGCGGCAATACCTCCCAGATGAGTTGTTGGCATTAAGTCTGTTTCCGAATCTCGATGGGGTTTTCCGAAAGACTAGCGAATTCGATCCTCTTTATAACTGTCTCGCTTGGGCTCTTGGAATAACTTGGGCATGGTTTTCCCATGAGACGCGCCTGGCCGGGTACTACTGGCCCGCAGGGGTTCCCAGAGAGTGGACGGTACCGGCGATTCAAAAAATCTTCGCTTTCCATGGATACGTGGAAGAAACTGCAAATCGAGACTTTGAGCCTGGATTCGAAAAGATCGCATTTTTTGTCGATAGCAATAACGAACCGCAACATTTTGCCAAGCAAATTGCTAATGGTAAATGGTCGAGCAAATTGGGGCAGCACATTGACATCGAACACGAGAACTTAGAGTGCCTTGAAAATGGGGATTATGGAAACGTGACTCTCCTATTGAAACGGAAGGCAGCGGGAAGTATATGAAGAACCGAACTGGCACAGATGATTCCGAAAGCAGGGCGCCCCGGGTCTCGCCTTTGAGACATGGGAAACGATGAACCCCATCCCGGCGGAGGGAGCAGTGGCCTTCAGGCCACTGGATAGAGCGGATGAATGCTGGGCCTTCAGGCTCGGGCCTTCTCCGCAGCCTGCCCAAAAAGACCCGCGGCTGAGGCCATTTTAATTGCATGCCCGCGTTCACGGGACCCACGCCCCTGCTCCCTCCAGAAGAAGAATGCCGGGCCAAACCATCGCTCGTGGTAGGTTGAGATGTGGGCGTGCGCCAAACAGCAAACCTTGAAACGAGGACAAAGAACTATGGAAATCAAAAGAGCAGGTACGCAGCCATCCGTCAAGGGGCCGGCCGAGTGGTTCACGGGCACGGTACGGATTGATCCGCTCTTTCAGGCGCCTGATCCGGCGCTGGTTCAGGGCGCCAGTGTCACCTTCGAACCCGGTGCGCGGACCGCCTGGCATATGCACCCGCTCGGCCAGACTCTCATCGTAACGGCCGGCTTTGGCTGGGTGCAGCGCTGGGGCGGACTGGTCGAGGAGATCCGGCCCGGAGATGTGGTCTGGTTTTCGCCCGGCGAGAAGCACTGGCATGGAGCCACGCCCAACACGGCAATGATGCACATCGCCATACAGGAAAAGCTTGACGGGAAGGTTGTCGATTGGATGGAACAGGTCACGGATGAGCAATACCGGAAGTGATTACGGCGGTGGCCCAGGCCTGACCACCAAGCTGGGTGCCGGGTGCCCCGTCCTTTCGCGCACTTGGCGAAAGTGTGGGAGACCACGAACCTCCGTCAGGCGCCTCCCGTCTTTCGGCCAAATCACACTCCTGATTGCTTTCCAGTGGATAGAGTGGAAAAATGGATGTGGAGGCATTCAATGGCGGTTCAACTCAGTCCGGAACAGGCGGAGGTGGTGGGGCTGGCGATTCACGCCGGTCTGATCCGCATCCCTGACGACGTGGTTGGGGTTGGGGTTGAAGCCATCCGGCAGCGCCTGGAAGCACGGGAACCGGCCATCGCGCCGCTGAGCGCGGAAGAATGGTCCCGAGAGCTTCACGCCTGGATGCACAGCCATCCGGGAACCACGCCGGTGCTCTCGGATGAAGCCATCAGCCGGGAGCAAATCTACGGAATGCGCGGCCTCTAGGTGGCGATTCTGCTGGACACCAATATCCTGCTGCGGATAGCACAACCGCATTCGGCTCAGGCCCCGATCGCCGAACGGGCGCTCAGCGCGCTTCACCAAAGAAATGAATCTCTGCACATTGCCTCGCAGAATCTCGTCGAATTCTGGGCCGTTGCAACGCGCCCGGTAGCGGAGAACGGCCTTGGCATGACGGTTGAGCAGGCAATGGGACAATTGCTGGCACTCAAGCGACTTTTCACCTTGCTGCCGGAAGCGCCGCTGCAGAGTGAGTGGGAACAACTCGTAACAACTTACCGCGTATCCGGGAAGAACAGCCACGATGCCCGTCTGGTAGCCGCAATGATGGTTCATGGGACGAGAGGCATCCTGACCTTCAACGTGCAGGATTTCGCGCGTTACGCCGGCATTCTCGTCCTTGATCCCCGCACGATAGTCTGAGGATGCTTCCGTACCCCATTCTCACTGTCATCCCGAGCGAGCGATGAGCGAGCGTTTGGTCCCACCGCAGAGCCTGCCTTGAGCGAAGTCGAAAGGTGGTTTGCAGATTATTTCTCTAAAGCGCGCACAATAGAAGCAGTCGCAAACGCGAGGCCCTGATGACCACGGCCCAACCTCTAACGCACGCAGTCTCAGTCCCCGGTTCCTGGTCCCTGATTCCCGAGGGTACCCCCCTCCCCCCTATTTACCGTGAAACCGTGAAACTGTGAAGGGGCCGTGTGCGCTGGCTCTTCCCTTGCTACCGGCAAGCCTCGCCCGGCCGGTCGAGGATGTCGTTGGTTCTGGCGCGGTGGTCGGGGCGCAGAATGGCGCCCGACTTCAGCACCAGCCTTCCTTCCTGGCTGAGAAGCGGATCGAGGGTAGCGACCGCTCCCACCGGCGCTCCATCCAGGGTTTGCGCGCAGTACCAGTCCTTGCCGGCTGAGTCGCCGTTCCGATACCACTTGCGGCAGGCGATGACAGTCTTGTCGGAATCCAGAGCGCACTGGTACCAGAAGAAGAGCGCCGGGTAATCGCCCCGGCCGGAACCGGGCAGCGCAAAGGCATCGGCGGGAACCCTGGCTGGCCGCCTGGAAGCATCGGCGATCGCGAGAATCGGCCGGTGCACCTCGGCGACGCACCCGGCGTCCTTGAAGTTCTCGTACCGCGAGCCCCGCTTGATCTTCATCGTGGGCCGGTCCTGCGAACTGATCCAGATCGATCGCCGGTTGAAGCGGATCTGAAGCTGCTTTCCGGTAAGCTCCTCGATGCTGGAGAACTTCTCCCCGTGAAGATAGCTCCTGCCTTCTCCGACCAGAACCTGATCTCCGAGGCGGAAGCAGAAGGCGCTGGCCTGATCGGCGAGCGCGGAGCATCCAGCCCCGCAGGGAAGATAATTCGCCGCCTCGACCAGCGTGGCCGCGGCATAGCTCTTTGCTTCTCTGGCGGAAGCGCGGGGGGTAAAGCTCAGAGCGGCGGATGCGGCAAGAGCGATGAGCAACAGGGAGCGGAGGCTCCCGGCTATGCTGACACGGTGAGAGCGCCTGAATCGAATCGGGTCGCTGGATGATTGCGTCATGGGGTTTAAGGTACTACTGCGCGTTGCCGCCTCGCAAACGCCGGGGAGGAGCGACAGGCCACAAGGCCGCTGCTGTTATTCTTGAAGGGTGATCCAGCACTCGAGAATCAAGGGATTTGCCGCGATGGGCCTGCTTTTTGCGGTTGCCATGGCCGCCTGCCACAAGGAAGAGCAGGCCGTGGTTGGCGTGGCGCAGAACGCGGTCAACGCCGAGCACAAAGCCCAGGCCGCGGCCACCGAACAAGATAGCCAGCGCGCCGCCCTCGCACAGATTCCGCTGCCCGCCAAGAGCATGTATGTGGATGTGCATGAGCCGAGCGCGTGGATCAATCCGTTTCTCTCGGTGGATGCCGATAGCCTGAACCTGCGTATCACCCTGGCCGACGCCAATACGAGCGCAATAGGCCAGGGAACCATGCTGCGGCCCGAGGCCGCCCGGCGCCAGGAGATTCAGTTGCGCCCCGCCGATCTGGCCCAGGCTCTTATCGCGCTGCCCCCCGGCGCATGGCGCTATGGCCGTGTCATCGCCGTGGCCGAATCGCCGCAGGCCAGCAAGAAGGACCGCCCCAAAGTCCGCCGTAACGTGGAGGCGGTGATTCAGCAGCTCAACGACCTGGGCGTGGTGGTGGAAGAGTGGCCCACGCGGTAGAAAGCACCAACTGAAGCCGATCTTCCAGACGTTACGTTGGGAGCGGGGCGCTGACACTGCTGATCTTGAAGTCAGGCATCGTCTCTGCTAGCCTTGAATCAGCCATCTTCCTTATTCCACTTATTCTTAAGAGGATTATGAACGGGAGCATCCCATTCGGCTCATCTTTGAGCACGCTGAAAACGAATTGAAACAGCGCTTGGCAGAACGGCGCAAGGAGGTCTTCCAGAATGGATGAACGAGAGATTTATGCCCGGCTGGACCAGGTGTTTCAGGACGTTTTCGATGAAGATTCAATTAAGGTCGTTCCCGAGCTTTCCGCCAAGGACGTAGATGGCTGGGATAGTCTCACCCATATTCGCCTGATACTCACAGTTGAGAGGGCGTTCAAGATCAAGTTTTCAACTTCAGAGATAGGCAAGCTGGAAAACGTAGGCGATCTTGTCGCGCTGATCAAAGCGCGAGCCTAGCACGAGCCATCTCTTCATCATTGAGACCTTCATGTGTGAAGAAACGGGGACGGAAACCTGCCGATGAACCCACTTTATGCGGAACTGCAATGGCTGCCGAGAGCCCCCGCCGAGTTTTCCAGCAGGTTGAAGGCCCTGGGGAGTTCGACGGATTCGCTGGGGCGCGACGTGCAGGCGCTGGCCTTGCCCTCCCTGGACCTGAATCAGCTGACGAAGCTGGCCGGCGCAATTGGCAGGGCGCGCGGGGAAGGGAAGTCCCTGAGTCCGCTGACGCCCTTCCGGCTGGCGGTGCTCAGCAATTCAACGATTGATCTGATTGTGCCGGCGCTGGTGGCAAGCGCCGCGCGGCATGGGATTGCGCTCGAGGTCGTTCAGCCCTCCTACGATCAGGTGGCGCAGGAGGCACTGACTCCTGACTCCAAGGTGAACAGCTCGAAGCCCGATGCCGTGCTTTTTGCGCTCGATTATCGCGGGTTGCCGTTGAAGCTTTCTTTGGGCGACCCTGAGTCTGCCGCAGCGACGGTGCAGGGAGCTATCGGCTATCTGCAAGCGCTGAGCAACGGAATCAAGGCCAGCACGAATGCGGTTTGCATCTTTCAGAGCTTCGCTCCGCCCGCGGAATCGCTCTTTGGCAGCCTGGACCGCACTCTGCCGGGAACCATGAGAAGCCTGATTGACGGCATCAACCGCGAGCTGGCGGAGTTTGTCTCCGGATCAGGCGATGTGCTGCTCGATGTGGCGGCGCTCGCGGAGACAGTGGGCCTCTCGGATTGGCACGATCCGCAGCTTTGGAATATGGCCAAGTTTTCCTTCTCCGACCAACTCATTCCGCTGTATGCCGATCACGTGGCTCGCGTGGTTGCGGCGATCCGGGGCAAGAGCGGAAAGGTCCTGATTCTGGATCTGGACAATACGGTCTGGGGCGGAGTGATCGGAGACGATGGCCTGGATGGCATCCAGATAGCGCAGGGCGATGCCAGGGGCGAAGCGCACCTGGCGGTGCAGCGTTTGGCGCTGGATCTGAGGCAGCGCGGAATAGTGCTCGCTGTTTCATCGAAGAACACCGACGAGGTGGCGCGCGCGCCGTTTGAGAAGCATCCGGAGATGCTTTTGAAGCTGGATCATATCGCCGTCTTCCAGGCCAACTGGAACGACAAGGCCACCAACATTCAGGCCATCGCCGAGGAGTTGTCGCTGGGCCTCGATGCGATGGTCTTTCTGGACGACAATCCAGTGGAGCGGGGGCTGGTGCGCAAGTTGCTTCCGCAGGTGGCCGTTCCAGAGCTGCCGGAGGAGCCTGCCTACTATGCGAGAACGCTCGCGGCGGGAGGCTACTTTGAAGCTGTGGCCTTTGCCAGCGAGGATCTGAAGCGCGCGGGTTTCTACCAGGACAACGCGAGGCGCGCCGGCCTTCAGAAGCAGGTGGGCGGCGTGGATGCCTATCTGACATCGCTGGAGATGACCATTACCTTCCAGCCGTTCGACGCGACAGGAAGAGCGCGCATCGTTCAGCTGATCAACAAATCCAACCAGTACAACCTGACGACGCGCCGTTACACCGATCCGGAGGTGACCGAGGCGGAGAACGACGCTTCGGTCTTTACCCTTCAAGTCCGTCTTGCGGACATCTTCGGCGACAACGGCATGATCAGCGTGGTGATCTGCCGGCCCGGCGAAGCCGGGGAGTGGGAGATCGACACCTGGCTGATGAGTTGCCGCGTGCTGGGACGCAAGGTGGAGCACATGGTGCTGCGCGAGATTCTTGGGCACGCACGCGTGGCGGGCATTCATAAGCTGATGGGAGTTTACCGGCCCACGGAGCGGAACAAGCTGGTAGTGGACCACTATGCGAAGCTCGGATTTGCAAAGGCGGGAGAAGAAGAGTCGGGCCTTACGCGCTGGGAGTTGCTGGTTGAGGCAGCGGACCCGGCGAGCGCGCCGATGAAGGTGGTGTCGCAAGGCTTTGCGGCCAAGGAGAAACGGATCGCATGACGCAATCCGACGCAGGGGATTACGAGCGCGCGATGGAGAAGAAGCGGCTGCGGCGAGACTGGGTTCTGCTGACGATCTGTCTCGTTTTAGCATGGATAAGGCGTTTTGGCACTTCACGCACAAGCTTCGTACCATACGTCAACCTGGGGTGAAACACGCTACCATTCCATCGTGGGTATTCCAACTATCTTCGAGCTGTTGAATCAGCCCCCGCTTGACCATGAGCGCTTCCACGCGCACCGCGAGCTGGAAGCGCTTCTGAAGGCGACAGTGCGCGGCGACGTGCGCTTCGATCTTGGCTCCCGGGCTCTCTATGCAGCCGACTCTTCGAATTACCGTCAGCTTCCGTTGGGCGTGGTGCTGCCGCGCGATGCGGCGGACGTGGAGGCTGCGTTGGCAGCCTGCCGCTCGACTGGAGCCGCTGTGCTGCCGCGCGGCGCGGGGACGAGCCTGGCGGGCCAATGCGCCAATGTGGCCGTGGTCTTTGACTATTCGCGCTATATGAACAAGCTGGGCTCGCTTGATTCGGAAGCGAGACTGGCCACGGTTGAGCCGGGGATCGTTCTGGACCGGTTGCGCGAGGCCGCCGAACGGCATCACCTGACTTACGCGCCCGATCCGGCGACTCACTCGCGCTGCACCCTCGGCGGCATGATCGGCAACAACAGTTGCGGCGTCCACGGATTGCTCGGCGGCAAGGTAGTGGACAATGTTGAATCTCTCGACCTGGTGCTCTACGACGGGACGCGGATGACCGTGGGCCGCACCAGCCCCGCGGAACTCGAAGCCCTGATCCGGGCCGACGGCCGCGTGGGCGAGATTTACTCGAGCCTTGCACGGCTGCGCCAGCGCTACGCCACACTTATCCGGGCGAGATTTCCGCGGATTCCGCGGCGGGTCTCCGGCTATAACCTGGACGAGCTGCTCGACGAGAACAGCTTCCATGTGGCCCGCGCGCTGGTGGGCTCGGAGGGTACCTGCGCCACCGTCGTCGGCGCCACGCTGAACCTGACCGCGAGCCCGCCCTTCCGCGTGCTCACCGCGTTGGTGTTTGGCGACGCTTTTCAGGCGGCTGACGCCGTGCCGCGCGTACTCGAGTTTGGGCCGATCGGGCTGGAGGGCTTCGACGGGCTGCTGCTGGACTTCATGCGGCGCAAGGGGTTGGCCGTGGAGGAGGTCGCGCTGCTGCCGCCGGGCGGCGGATTTCTGCTGGTGGAGATGGGCGCCTGGGATGCGGCTGAAGCGCGGGAGAAGGCTGAAGCGCTGGTACGCGCCGCGCAGACGTGGCCCGCCGCGCCCACGGCCCGCGCCTACGACTCGGAGGAAGCCGCCCGAGTCTGGCGCGTGCGTGAATCGGCGCTGGGGGCGACTGTCTTCGTTCCCGGCGAGCCGGAGGGCTTTGAGGGCTGGGACGATGCGGGCGTTCCTCCCGCGCAACTGGGCGCCTACCTGCGGAAGCTCACGGCGCTGATGGGCGAGTACGGCTACCGCAGCCCGCTCTATGGGCACTACGGCCAAGGATGCGTCCATATGCGCATCAACTTCGACTTCCGCTCTCAAGACGGACTGCGCAACTTCCGCGAGTTCATCGACCGCGCCGCCGATCTGGTTCTCAGCTTTGGCGGGTCGCTCAGCGGCGAGCATGGCGACGGCCAGGCCCGCGCCGCACTGCTGCCGAAGATGTTCGGTCCGGAGCTGATGCAGGCCTTCCGCGAGTTCAAGGCGATCTGGGATCCGGAGAACCGCATGAATCCAGGCAAGCTGGTGGACGCGGTGCGTGTCTATGACCCGGTAGAAAACTTGCTCCACGGTCCGCCAAACGCGCCGAGCCGGACTCCCTCTCACACCGCGCTCGAAACTCATTTTGTTTTTGCAGCCGACGGAGGATCGCTGAAACGCGCCACGGAGCGTTGCGTGGGCGTGGGCGCATGTCGCAAGAGCGAGGGCGGCGTGATGTGCCCAAGCTACCGCGCTACCGGCGAGGAGCAGCACTCGACGCGGGGCCGCGCGCGGCTGCTGTGGGAGATGCTGGCCGGCGCTCTGCGCGAGGAGGGGTTCCAGAGCCGCGCCGTTTATGAGGCGCTCGACCTTTGCCTCAGTTGCAAAGCATGCAAATCCGAGTGCCCGGTGCAGGTGGATATGGCCGCCTACAAGTCCGAGTTTCTGGCCCAGCGCTACAAGGGCCGATTGCACCCGCTGCACCACTATATCTTTGGCTTTGCCGACCGGCTTGCGCGGCTGGGCTCGCTCGCTCCCGCGCTGACCAACGCTCTGTTGACCGGCCCCGTCACCAGTCCGCTCATCAAGCGAATCGTGGGCGTGGCCAAGGAGCGCGGGTTGCCGCGGCTGGCAGCGAAGAGTTACCAGCAAAGCCGCGCCGCACTTCGGTCGGAACAAAACCTCCAAGTCCCATCCATTCCGCTTCTCTCTGCGAAAAGGATGGGAAACCAGGAATCCCGGCAGGTTCTGCTTTGGCCCGACACCTGGAACAACTACTACCATCCGCAAGCCCTGGCCGCCGCTGAATCCCTCCTGACCGAGGCCGGCTTCCGCGTCGAGATTCCCAAGGGGCACATCTGCTGCGGCCGTCCGCTCTATGACTTCGGTTTGCTCGACGCGGCACGCGCTTATCTGGCGCGCGTTCTCGACCTCATGGCCTCGCGGATCGAGGCAGATCTGCCCTTCATCTTCCTCGAACCCAGTTGCGCCAGCGTCTTCAAGGATGAGATGCTGGAACTCTTTCCGGACGATGAACGCGCCCGGCGGCTGAGCCGGCAGGTCTGTCTGCTGGCAGACTTCTTGGCTGCAAAAGCCCCCGGCTTCGCTCGCGGCCGGCTCCAGGGCACGCGGATTCTCGTCCACGGCCACTGCCATCACAAGGCGGTCTTCGGCGGGCCGGGAAGCGAGATTGCCCTGTTGCGTCAGGCGGGGGCGACGGTCCAGCCGATCCAGGCCGGCTGCTGCGGCATGGCCGGTCCCTTCGGTTTTGAGGCAGACAAATTCGAAGTGTCCAAGGCCATCGCAAACGACGGCCTCTTGC